>Ga0136630_1000931_pt1 | contig 11714 bp, 10 predicted proteins | sample AntDrymUQ5682106_2_FD_105496 | JGI IMG/M metagenome (GOLD analysis project Ga0136630, IMG submission 105496) | Polar desert sand microbial communities from Dry Valleys, Antarctica - metaG UQ568 (21.06) | ecosystem: Environmental > Terrestrial > Soil > Desert | place: Antarctica: Dry Valley...
GGCGTGACCTTGCCGACCAGCACGTCGCCTGGGTTGACCTCGGCGCCGATGCGGATGATGCCCCGCTCGTCGAGGTTGGCGAGGATCTCCTCCGAGACGTTGGGTATGTCACGGGTGATCTCCTCGGCGCCGAGCTTGGTGTCGCGGGCGTCGACCTCATGCTCCTCGATGTGGATCGAGGTCAGGACGTCCTGCTTGACCAGGCGGTCGGACAGGATGATCGCGTCCTCGAAGTTGAAGCCCTCCCAGGACATGAACGCCACGAGCAGGTTCTGGCCGAGGGCCATCTCGCCGTCCTGGGTGCACGGACCGTCGGCGATGACCTGCCCGGCGCGGACCTCGTCGCCCTCGTCGACGATCGGCTTCTGGTTGTAGCAGGTGCCCTGGTTCGTCCGGTCGAACTTGCGGAGGAAGTGCTTCTCGAGCCGGCCGTCGTCGGTCTTGGAGATGATGCGGTCGGCGGCGACCTCGACGATGACGCCGTCCGCTTCGGCGAGCACGACGTCCCCGGCGTCGCGGGCCGCCTTGCCCTCCAGGCCCGTCCCGACGTAGGGGGAGTCGCTGCGCAGCAGCGGCACGCTCTGGCGCTGCATGTTGGTGCCCATCAGGGCCCGGTTCGCGTCGTCGTGCTCGAGGAACGGGATCATGGCCGCGGCCACCGACACGATCTGCCGCGGGGAGACGTCCATGTAGTGGACCTCGGCGGGCGTGACCTCGCGGACCTCGCCGCCCTTGGCGCGGCACAGGACGTACTCGTTGACGAACCGCCCCCCGCCGTCAAGCGGCGCGTTCGCCTGGGCGATGACCTGCCGGTCTTCCTCGTCGGCTGTCAGGTAGTCGATCTGGTCGGTGACGACCCCTTCGACGACCTTGCGGTAGGGGGTCTCGACGAATCCGAACTCGTTGATGCGCGCGTAGGTGGCGAGCGAGCCGATCAGGCCGATGTTCGGGCCCTCCGGGGTCTCGATCGGGCACATCCGTCCGTAGTGCGAGTGGTGGACGTCACGCACCTCGAAGCCGGCGCGCTCGCGGGAGAGCCCACCGGGTCCGAGCGCCGAGAGCCGCCGCTTGTGGGTCAGCCCCGACAGCGGGTTGGTCTGGTCCATGAACTGCGACAGCTGCGAGGCGCCGAAGAACTCCTTGATCGACGCGACCACCGGCCGGATGTTGATGAGCGTCTGCGGCGTGATCGCCTCGACGTCCTGGGTCGTCATGCGCTCGCGCACGACGCGCTCCATGCGCGACAGGCCGATGCGGACCTGGTTCTGAATCAGCTCGCCGACGCTGCGCAGGCGGCGGTTGCCGAAGTGGTCGATGTCGTCGGTGTCGTAGCCGTCGACGCCCTGCGCGAGCTTGACGAGGTAGACCATGGTCGCGAGCACGTCCTCCTTGGTGAGGATGCTCGCGAACGACGGCGCGTGGAGCTCGTGCTCGTCGAAGGCGTGCCGCGCGGCGGTGCCGACCTCCCGGGCGGCCGCGGTCAGCCGGTCGGGGACCGCATTGGCCCGCAGCGGCTTCGCCTCGTCCGGGGTGCGCAGCCCGAGGCGGACGAGCTCCTCGCCGATCTTCTTGTTGACCTTGTACCGGCCGACCTTCGCGAGGTCGTAGCGCTTGCCGTTGAAGAACAGGTTGATGAGCAGCCCGCCCGCGCTCTCCGGCGTCGGCGGCTCGCCCGGCCGCAGTTTGCGGTAGATGTCCATCAGCGCGTCGGCGGGCGTGACGAGGCCGTCCTTGCCGAGGGTCTGCTCGATCGCGGCGTCGCCGCCGAAGAACTCCAGGACCTCTTGGTCGGGGACCGGGGTCTCGAGGACCTCACGGTCGGCGAGCACGTAGTCGCCGCTGGCCTCGTCGTAGACGATGCCCTTCAGCGCCCGGTAGAGCACGGTCATGTGCTGGCGGCGCTTGCGGTCGACGCGGACACCCGCGAAGCCCCGCTTGTCGACCTCGAACTCCAGCCACGCGCCGCGCGAGGGGATGACCTTGCAGGCGAAGACGTCCCGGCCGGTGACCTTGTCGATCGACGCGTCGAAGTAGACGCCCGGCGAGCGCACGAGCTGCGAGACGACGACGCGCTCGGTGCCGTTGATGATGAAGGTCCCGCCCCCGGTCATCATGGGGAAGTCGCCCATGAACACCGTCTGGGACTTGATCTCGCCCGTGGTGCGGTTCACGAACTCGGCCGTCACGAAGAGCGGCGCGGCGTACGTGAGGTCCTTCTCCTTGCACTCGTCCTGGCCGTACTTGGGCTCCTCGAACCGGTGCTCGGAGAAGGACAGGGCCATCTGACCGGTGAAGTCCTCGATCGGGGAGATCTCCTCGAAGACCTCCGCGAGGCCCTTCTCCCGCAGCCACCGGAACGAGTCGCGCTGGATCGCGACGAGGTCGAGATCCTCGACCGGCAGCGGCTCCTTGATCTTGGCGAAGGACAGTCTGGGGGCGCGCGACGGTGCGCCGTCGCTCGAACGAAGCGTCGACAAGAGGTACTCCTCCACACGTGAGTGGGATGTGGGGAGGTGGGCGCAACCCCCCCGGGCTGTGGCTACGACATCCGCGGGCGCGACGCGGGAACGACCAGGCCAAGAGAACGCGAACAAGCAGTGTAGCCCGCGGCCACACTGCCTTCAACCCTGCTCCTCGGCCCGGAGTTCCCGGTTCGAGTTTCCGCCGACACGCAACTCCTCGCGGTTGGCGCTCTGGCCTTCTTGTGGAGCAGGGTGCCAGACGGGCTCCCGCCCGTCAACACCCAGTTCCGAGACCCAGTTCCGAGCCGCCTCGGGCACAGGAGGGGCGGGAGGGGCCACATCCCTCTGACGGCTGGGCGACATCATCGTCGCCCAGCCTCAACGCCCGCAGAGGCTACTGGACCTCGACGCTGGCGCCGGCGGCCTCGAGCTGCTCGCGGGCCTTGTCCGCGGCCTCCTTGTTGACCCCCTCGAGCACCGGCTTGGGCGCCCCGTCGACGAGGTCCTTGGCCTCCTTCAGCCCCAGGCTGGTGAGCGCCCGGACCTCCTTGATGACCTGGATCTTCTTCTCGCCAGGCCCGAGGAGGACGACGTCGAAGGAGGTCTTCTCCTCCTCGACGGCGGCAGCGCCGTCACCGGCCGAGCCCGGCATCGCCATCGCCATCGGCGCAGCGGCGGTGACGTCGAACTCCTCCTCGAACTTCTTCACGAACTCGCTGAGCTCGAGGAGGGTCATCTCCTTGAACGCGTCCAGCAGGTCGTCGGTGCTCATCTTCGCCATGGTGTTCCAGCTCCTTCGAGTGTCCGGTCTGACGGGTGTGGATGCTCAGCTCTCGGTGATGGTCTCGGGGTCGCCGGCGCCTTCGGCGGTGGCGTCCGGCGGCGCGGCCGCCGGGGCGGTGTCCGCTGGCGGGGCATCGTCCTCTGCCGGATCGGCGTCCGCCGCAGAAGCGGTGCCCCCCGCAGGGCCGCCCACCTCGGTCGGAGCGCCGTCCTCCGCAGGGGCGGCGTCCTCGGCCGCGGCAGCGCCCCCCGCCGGGTCCGAGTCGCCGGCCGCACGGTCGGCGGGTGGGGCTTCCGCGGGCGCGCCGTCCGCAGGACCGGCTCCCTCTTCGGGGGCGGGGGCGGGGCCGGCCTCGGCGGTCTGGGGGGCCTCCGACGTCTCGCCGGCTTCGACCCGCTTGTCGTGCAGGGCCGCGAACAGCCTCGCCGCCTTCGACAGGCCGGCCAGCGCCAGGCGCGCCGGCTGGGCGACGACGGCCTCCATGAGGCCTGCGAGGCGGGCGAGCAGCTCCTCGCGGCTGGCCAGGTCGGCGAGCTTCAGGGTCTCCTCGGCGGTCAGCAGCTTGCCGTCGAGGATCCCGCCCTTGACGATCAGCGCCGGGTGCTCGCGGGAGAACGTCCGCAGGATCTTCGCCGTCGCGACCGGGTCGCCGGCGCAGAAGGTCACGGCGGTGGGACCGGTCAGCACCTCGGCGGGAACCTCGAAGCCGGCGTCCCGCGCGGCGATCTTGATCAGCGTGTTCTTGGCGACCCTGTACTCCGCGTCCGACTTGCGGAGCTCGGTCCGCAGCCTCCGCAGCTGCGCGACCGTCAGCCCGCGGTACTCGGTCAGAAGGGTTGCGGTCGAGCCCTCCAGCCGCTCACGCACGTCGGTGACCACGGCCGTCTTCTCAACTCGTGCCATGCCGGTCCTCCCCATCCACCTCGAACACGAAAAAGCCCCCCGAGGACCGGGAGGCGCATGCGCGGCACGGATCAGGTGCTACACCTGCGCGGGCCGGCCGGTCTCCCGGCGCCTTCGCCGCGCGCGGAGCACGCGGAGCCAGCGGTCTTCGGTTCGCCCCAGGCTACGGCGACGGGGCGGGACCGTCAAAGTCCGGCCCGCCTTGAAAGCTCCGCGTGGTCGACCGCAGCGTGCGCCGCCGCGGGGTCACTGCGCTCCGGCGCGCGGGCCGTTGGTCATCCGTGTGTCGCCACACGGGGAGTTGGGTGGCCATTCGCCGCGTCGGCTCCGGCGGCACCGATCCGTTCTACGGCTCGTCGAGCAGGGTGGGGGCATCCGTCGTCGCCGCAGCGACCCGGGGAGACCGTCGGACTTCGTCCGCGACGGGCAGCACCCCGGCCGCCCGGAGCTCGTCGGCCGCCGGCGTCCCGCTGTGCGGGGTCCCGCGCCCGCGGCCGACACCGGCGCGCCTGTGGATTGCGACGTTCGCGCCGGATACCGCGCCCATGTCGCATCGCCGGCCACGCGCGGGGCACCGGCGCCCGGTCGTGCGTGGCGCCGGCCGTGGCGGGATCGACGACGGTGACGTCGGGCGGCGAGCTCGTAGTGGCGCCCGAGCCGCTGCCGCAGGAGGCCGTCGGCGACCAGGCGGACCATCGCGTCGACGACCGGCTGCGGCGTGTCGGTGTGCTGCGAACCTTTGACATGGGCAGTGCACCGCCGGAAGGTCACCCAGTTCCGGCGCGCGAGAGAAAGACGGCGAGATTGCGCCACTCCTCTTGCGCGGGTCGGGCGGTGAAGAGGCAGTCCAGGCCACGAAGGAGCCGCCCGAACTCCCGGTGGTCCAGGCCGTGGACGACGACGCATCCCGCATGTCCCCGCCCGGCCTCTGCCCAGGCGCGCAGCAGGGGCGGGAAATCCTTAACGTCGTATGTCACGAGGATGCGGTCCTGCTCGACCGCCAGCCGCAGCACGTCTTCGTCGTCCAGACCCTCCAGCGCCGGTTCGTCCGTCAGCGCACGGACATCGTGCCCGCGCTTGGCGAGCGCGGTCGCCATGACCCGACCGGACACATGCGCGTCCAGCAGCAGTCGGAGCATCTGCCCTACTGCGCCGCCTCGACGACGAAGAACGGGTAGAGCTCCTGCAGCGCCTCGAGCGGACGCTGGTTCTCCGCGATCGCCTGCTCGATCTCGTGGGGGTAGTGGTCGCGGTACGCGAGCGCGAGCCGCAGCGCGCGTTCACGCAGCTCGGTCGACGCCACGGTGTCCTCGACGCTGCCGTGACGCCCGTACGCCTCGGCGATCTGCCACACGTCCAGCCCCGTCCCGATCACCCACGCCCGCCGGTCCGCGTCCTGTCCGCGGAAGCCGATCCCGGGGAAACGCCGCATCCGCGCCGCCTCCTCGGTGAGCGCCTCCACCACGGCACTCTTCGATCGTTTCGTCCGCTGGGCCTCAGCCGCGACGAACCGGTCGGTGGGACCGCTCAGCCTGATGCTGAACGGCGTGCCCTTGAGGGTCCTGGGAGGCTCGTCCATTGGCCGATGATAGGTCCTTCGCTTCGGCGTAGCGGCTGTGGCAGCGCCTCGATTTCGATCGAGGATAGTGTGCCCCCCATGGCGGCGCCACCGGCCACCGGCACCGTCCGGCTCGACGGGATCCGCGCCCGCGAGTGGGCCGGCGTCGCGGGCGTCGTTCTGTTCGGCGTGGGCGTGCCCTTGGCCGTGGCCGTCTGGACCGGTGCGTTCGCGATCCCCCGCAACGACGACTGGGCCTACAGCCGGATGGCCCTGCACCTCGCCGCCACCGGTGAGCTCGACTTGATCGGCTGGAACGTGCTGAGCCTGGTCGGGCACCTGCTCTGGGCGCAGCCGTGGCTCGTGCTCTTCGGCCGTTCCCTGCAGGTGCTCCACGTGTCGACGGCGGTGGCGAGCGGCCTGGGACTGGTCGCCACCTTCCTCGTCGCACGCCGGTTCCTTCCCCCGGGGGGCGCGATGCTCGTGGTCGTGGTCGTCGCGGTGGCGCCCGCCTACGCGGTCGAGTCGACGTCGTTCATGACCGACCCGACCGCGTTCGCCGCGCAGATGGGATGCCTGGCCGCCGGCATCGCCGCCCTCGACCGGCGGGGGCGCCATCGGGCAGCGTGGCTCGCACTGTCAATGGCGCTCGGGCTCGCCGGCTTCACGATCCGCGAGGTCGCCGCAGCGGCGCCAGTGGGGGTGCTCGCCGGCGTGGCGGCCGCCGTCGGCCGCGAGGACCGGCCCTGGGGACGGATGGCGGCGGGCCGATGGGCCGGCGTCGCCGGTCTGGTCGCGGCCGTCGCCATCGCGTGCGCGGCCTTCTACTGGTGGCGGATCAACCTTCCGGGACACCAGGTCGGGATCGGGGGGATCACGCCGTGGCGGGCGGCCCGCCAGGCCGTCCGCGGATGGTGCACGCTCGCCCTGATCGTCTCGCCGGCGCTCCTGCTGCGGCGCGGCGACGCGGCCCGTCACGGCGGCGCGCTGCTCGCCGCCGCGCTGGTGGCCCTCGCCGCAGCGGCCGTGGCCGTGCGGGACGCCGGGATCGACGCCGACGCCGTCCTGCTGAGCGGCAACGCGCTCACGCGGCGCGGGTCGATGGGGTCGATCGTCCTGCTCGGCGACAAGCCGCCGATCCTCCCGGCCGGGGTGTGGACGGTTCTGGTCCTGTGGGCGTGCGCGGCAGGCGCCGGCCTCGCCCGGAGGGCGGCCGCGAGCGCGGCCATCACCCGGCCGGTCGCGTGGCTCCGCACCGCCGAGCCCCCGGCCGTGGCACTCGCCGTCTTCGGGCTGCTCGCGGTCGGGATCGTGCCCGTCTACTCGCTGGTGGGCGGCGGTCTGTTCGACCGGTACCTGTGGGCGGGCGCGGTGCCCGTCGCGATCGGCCTTCTCCGCGCCGCCCGCCCGCCGGCCGCCGATCCCCGGCGCATCACCGCCTGGGCCGCCCTGTCCGCTCTGGCGCTGCTCTCACTGGCGGTCACCGTCGAGGAGTACGCCTACGCCGCCGCACGGTGGTCCGCCGGACGGGCGGCCGTCGCGGCCGGCTTCGACCCGCGCGAGGTCGACGCCGGGTTCGAGTGGTCGGGCTACCACCATCGCGGCCTCGTGGGCGACCCGAGCGTGACCGCGCGGGTCGCGGAGCCCCGTCCCTTCTACATGCCGCTGTTCGGCGGGTCGTCGAACTGCGTCACGGTCGCCTCGTCACCGCAGACCGCGCCGGCGCTGGAACTGCTCGGGGAGCGCCGGTACCGTCCGTTCCCGTCGGCCGACGAGCGCTCCCTGTGGGTGTACCGCAACGCGGGGGCGTGCTGACCGGATCAGGCGGCCTCGGGGGTCTCCCAGAAGTCCCGCACCCGCGTCGGGTCGATGCGGATGCTCGGGCCCTGCGAGGTCGACACGTGGACGGTCCGCAGGTACCGGCCCTTGGACGAGGCCGGCTTGACGCGCATGAGCTCGTCGATGATCGCGGCGTAGTTCTCCACCAGTTCCCTCGCGCCGAACGACGACTTCCCGATCACGAGGTGGACGTTGGCCTGCCGGTCGGAGCGGTACTCGATCTTGCCGGCCTTGATCTCCCGGACGGCCTTGGCGACGTCCATCGTGACCGTGCCGGTCTTCGGGTTCGGCATGAGGCCGCGTGGCCCGAGGATCTTGCCGAAGCGGCCGACCTTGCCCATCTGGTCGGGGGTGGCGACGACCGCGTCGAAGTCGAGGTTCCCCGCTTCGATCAGGGCGGTCACCTCGGCGGCGCCGACGATGTCGGCGCCGGCGTCCTCCGCCTCGGTGGCCTTGGGCCCTTCCGCGAACACCGCCACCCGCATGGACTTGCCCGTCCCGTTGGGCAACGCCACCGAGCCGCGGACCATCTGGTCCGCCTTGCGGGGGTCGATGCCCAGCCGCAGCGCCAGGTCGACGGTCGCGTCGAAGGAGACCGTCACCGTCTCCTTGACCAGGTTCATCGCCGCCGTCGGGCTGTAGAGCCGGTCCTGGTCGACCTTCGCCAGCGCAGCCTCGTACCGCTTCCCGTGTCGTGCCATCCCACTACCTCCCGTGGTCCCACACAGCCGACCTACTTGATGTTGACCTTGACTTTGACCTTCAGCCCCCCAAGCGGAACAGGGGACGGTGGTGGAGCCCGACCCCGAGGGGGTGCGGCCGGCCCCCCTGCGCAGCACAAAGGGCCGTTCCTGCGGAGCAGGGGGGTCGGCCGAACCCACCCAAACGGAGCAGGGGGCCCCGGCCGAGCGCCCACGAACAAGAAACCCTAGCCCTCCACCACCAACCCCATGCTCCGCGCCGTCCCTTCGATGATCTTCGTCGCCCCTGCCACGTCGTTCGCGTTCAGGTCCTCCATCTTGCGCTCGGCGATGTCCCGCACCGCCGCGCGCGTGATGGTGCCGACCTTGTTCCGGTTCGGCTCGCCGGAGCCCTTGTCGATGCTGGCCGCCTTCAGCAGCAGTCGCGCCGCCGGCGGCGTCTTCGTCACGAACGTGAACGAGCGGTCCTCGAACACGGTGATCTCGACGGGGACGACGTCGCCCTGCTGGCCGGACGTGCGCTCGTTGTAGGCCTTGCAGAACTCCATGATGTTCACGCCGTGCTGCCCGAGGGCGGGGCCGACGGGCGGGGCGGGGGTGGCCTGGCCGGCGGGAATCTGGAGTTTGACCTGGGCCATGACCTTCTTGGCCATCGGGGGCTACCTGCTTTCTGTTCGGGGGGTAGGCCGTGCCGTCAGAGTTTGGCGACCTGGTCGAAGCCGAGTTCGACCGGGGTCTCCCGGCCGAAGATGGACACGAGGACCTTGAGCTTCGACTGGTCGGCGTTGATCTCGGAGATGGTGCCGGTGAAGTCCGCGAACGGGCCCGAGGTGACGCGGACGTTCTCGCCCTCCTCGTACTCGACGCTCGGGACGGCTACCTCACCCTCCTCCGGCTCGCGGAGGATGGATTCCACCTCGCGCAGGGACAGCGGGACGGGCTTGGCGCCGGGGGGGCCGACGAATCCGGTGACCGCGGGGGTGTTGCGGACGACGTACCACGACTCGTCGTCGAGGTCCATGCGGACCAGCACATAGCCGGGGAAGACCTTGCGCTGCACGGTCTGCTTCTTGCCGCCCTTGATCTCGACGGCTTCCTCGGTCGGGATGATGACCTCGTAGATCCGCTCCTCCATGTTCATGGACTGGATGCGGGTCTCAAGGTTGTCCTTGACCTTCTTCTCGTAGCCGGCGTAGGTGTGGACGACGTAGTAGTCGCCCGGCATGCGGCCGAACTCCACGCGCCGCTCGCTGCGGCCGTCGGTCTCGGCGGGTGCCGCCGGGGCGGCTTCCGGCTCGGGAACCGGCGCCGGCGCCACCCTCGGGCTCGACCCGACGAGGTCGAGGTCGATCTCGATGTCGTCGAGCGGATCCGAGGCACCGGCGGCCGAGAGCAGGTCGTCGAGGTCGTCGACCTCCTCGACGGCTTCGGGCTCCTCGTCGGTGGGCTCGAGGGTGATCTCGAGCTCGACGGCATCGGACTGTGGACCCGGCGGCGTCGGTGTGGTGCCGACGGACTCCGGGTCGACGGCGGCCGCCTGCTCCGCCGGCGGGGCGAACGTGGCGGCGAACTCCTCGTCGGCGGGCGCCTGCGACTCCGGGGACTCCGTCACCTCGCCCATCGTCTGGGCGACGAGTTCGTCGACCTCGGTGCTGTCCTCGGCGTACTCCACCGGGGCATCGGACTCGCCATCGGCGCGGTCGTCGGGGGACGGGTGATCCTCGACGGGCTCGTCAGCGGCCACGCCGGGGGCGGGATCCGGTTCAGGGCGCTCGCCGGGGGGGTTCTGCGGGGCCTCTCCGACCACCGACGGGTCGACCCGGGTCGTCACGGGCGAGGGGTCGGACACGGCATCGTCGACGCGTTCGTCGGTCATCCGAAGATCCAGAAGACGAAGCGGCCGAAGACCGTGTCCAGGCCGGCGATGTAGGCCATCATGAGGGTGACGGTCACGAGCACGACGACGCTGTAGGACGCGACCTCCTTGCGCGACGGCCAGGCGACGCGTCGCAGCTCACCGCGGACCTCGCGCAGGAACTGGCGGGGACCGGTGCGCTCCCGGCGGGGTGCGCCCCTGACGGGCGCGACCTCCGTCGGGCGTTCGTTCTGGTCCTCGCTCATTTCGCCGTCTCGCGGCTGACCTCGCGCTTCACGCGTCACTCCCTCGTGGTTGTCCACAGCAGGGGCGGAGGGACTCGAACCCCCGACCTTCGGTTTTGGAGACCGACGCTCTGCCAGTTGAGCTACGCCCCTAGAGCACTGTCCGGCGGGCATGGAAAACCACTGCCCTCGGGCAGCGGTTGCTCCCGAGTATAGGCCCCGGCCCGGAGTGCGGGCAACCGGTGGCGGCGGGTCCCGCCCGCTCAGCCCGAGGCGGCGAGGCGCTCCATCTCCGGCCGCCACCGCTCGAGCAGCCGTCGGTAGTTGCCGGAGGACAGGCGCTCGACCTCGTCGGCCGGGGCGGCGGACCAGCCGCGATGCAGGTGCTGGGTCGCCGGCAGCGGCGCCAGGACGGTCCGGGCCCCGGCGGCACGGACCTGGAAGGAGACGTCGGCGTCGGCGTGACGGTAGAAGGCGAACGCGGGGTCGACGCAGACCGCGCCGGTGCGGATGAGGCCGCGCCGCAGCGCGAGCAGGTAGCCCCACACGGCATGGACGTCACGGGGCGGTTCCCCGGAGGCCGGGGTGTCGGCCGGCTCGAAGCGCCGGACCGAGCCGCGCAGGTCGCCGCCCCACCGCCCGACCGCGCCGACGTCCGACGCCGCGAAGGCGTCGATCAGCGCCGAGGCGGCGCCCCGTGCCAGTTCCACGCCGGTGTCGAGCCACACCAGCAGTCGCCCCGTCGCCATGCGGTGCTGCAGCGCACGGGCCTCGCCGAACCCCACGGGCTCGTCGAGGTGGACCGACTCGATGCCGACGCCGCCCCCCGCGTCCGCCGCCCAGGTCCCGGCGTCCCCGCCGACCCCGTTGTCGAGGATGCAGACCTCCGCCCGGTGCCCGGCCGTGGCGCGGAGCACGCCGGCGAGGCAGCGGGCGGCGTCCTCCACCACCCAGGGCGGTTGGTCGCCGGCCGGCGGCGCGTCGAGCAGGAGGAGGACGCTGAGATTTGGACCGTCCGGCGCGTCCGTGCGGTCGGGCACGTCCGCCGGCCTGGAGGTCAGGTACTCCGGCGCCGCCTGGACGACCGGTCCGCTCGCGGTGTCCTGAACCGTGTAGCCGGCGAGGCGGATGCGTTCCCGGATGGCGTCGGCGGCGGCGAACTCACCGGCGCGGCGGAGCGCCTCGCGCTCCTCGGCCCACTCCAGCACGCCGGCCGGGACGGCGTTGCGCACCATCGTCCGGCCCTCAGTCCAGCCGGACGACGGCCCGGGACGACCGCCGGTCGACGACCTTGCCGCCGCCGTCGAGTTCGGCCCAGACCGCCAGGGTCGCCGTGCGGGCTTCGGCGTCGAGCTCGATGACCTCAC
>Ga0136630_1000934_pt1 | contig 11683 bp, 12 predicted proteins | sample AntDrymUQ5682106_2_FD_105496 | JGI IMG/M metagenome (GOLD analysis project Ga0136630, IMG submission 105496) | Polar desert sand microbial communities from Dry Valleys, Antarctica - metaG UQ568 (21.06) | ecosystem: Environmental > Terrestrial > Soil > Desert | place: Antarctica: Dry Valley...
CGGGTACCGGCCGTGGGCCAGCAGGTAGTCGGCGCACTGCGCGTAGCTGGCATCGACCTCCGTCCGCGACTGGTAGGCGACCTGCTCTGGCTCGGCATAGGCGCCTTGGCACAGACGCACGCTGGCACCCGCGCGCGACAGCCGCTCGACGTCGGCGCGCGTGCGGCGCAGGTAGGACTGGACGGCACAGCCGACGTGGTCGTGGCCCGCCTGCTGCAGCCGTTCCACCAGGGTGACGGTGCCCTCGGTGACGTCGTGTCCTTCCATGTCCAGGGTCAGGTGCTCACCGATGCCGGCGGTGGCGATGGCCACGTCGGAGCACAGCTCGGTGCACAGCTGCTCGGATAACTTCAGCCCGAGCTGGGTGGGCTTGACCGACACGCCCGCCGGCAGTCCCTCGTCGCCGACGCGCCCCACCGCCTCCACGATGACCTTGGCGGCGGCCCTGGCGTCGTCCTGCGAGGTCACGCTCTCGCCGAGGAAGTCCAACGTCACCGTCTTGCCCTGTGCCACCAGCCGGCGGGTGACCTCCAGGCCGTCGTCGAGGGTCTCGCCGGCGACATAGCGCATGGCCAGCGACCGGGTCAGGCGGCGCGAGGTGACCTGTTTGGCCAGCGGCCGGTTCTCACCGGCCTTGATCAGCAGGTTGCGCAGCAGGTCAGACACGCCCAGCATCCTCGGTGCGCTCGACACGGGCGCCCAGGATCTGCGCCATGTGGTCCAAGGACTGCTCGCGGATCGCGTCGGCGGGATGCTCCGGCGCGTCGAAGGTGGCGGTCGCCGCCGCGGCGACGGTGACCGCGATGTCACGGTTGCGCAGATCGGCGGTGGTGTGCAGCACGCAGATGTCGGTGCAGACCCCGCAGATGCGCACCTGGTCGACATCGAAGCGGTGCAGCAGCCCTTCCAGCTCGGTTTCGAACATCGCCGAGTAGCGGCGTTTGGGCAGCAGGTGCACCTCGGGGTGGTCGAGGTAGGCGCGCAGCTCGGCGACGAGCTCGGCTTCCTCGCTGCCCCGCACGCAGTGGCTGGGGAACACGTCGAACTCGCGATCATCGGTCTCATGGGTGTCGGCGGTGAAGATCACCCGATGGCCGGCGGACAGGGCGGCGTCCACCTCGCGAATCACGGCGGGTAGCACGGCGAGGCAGTCCTCGCTGGCGAGGTTGCCCTGTCGCAGGAAGCCGTTCTGCATGTCGACCACGATCAGCGCGTACATCTTGTTCCCTCCGCTGCTACCGCTGCTACAAGTGCGCAGCCGGCACGCAGGAGGCCCGCGACGCGACGGTCGCGGGCCTACCCGCCCGTCGGGCTCGGGCGCGCAACTTCGAGGCGGTAGCGCGCCGACCCGTTGCCATTGAGCCTACGCTGCCCGGCGGAGACTCGTGAGCGCAGCGCCAGTTGCCCGGCGCCGGACATTCGGACGTCCGTGTCAGCATCTGCCAACCGGGACCATCCCACCATGGTCCGACTGGACGGTTTTGTTGGCGAACTTGGACTAGTCATCTGACCCTCCTAGGCGAGGCGGATGGATCATGCGACGACGCCGTCACGATATCGGATTGCGGCCCATCCCCACGCGGGCGCGCCACGCCTGCTCCCGTTCGATGTAGCCGCCGAAGCCCAGCCGAATCGCCTGCCAGTACGACTCGTCGGCCACCGTGAGCAGCTGGCCGAGCACCCGGTCGAGCTCGTCGGCGGTGACTGCGTGCCGCGGCAGCACGCCGACCAGCAGCACGTCGCCGGCGTCGTGGAGGGCGAAGCGCAGCAGATAGCTGCGCAGGTTGCGCTGCAGCAGGTAGGCATAGACCTCCTCGCGGCGCTCGTCGGGTGTCGCCATGAAGAACGACTCCAGCACCAGGTTGTGCGCTCCCAGCTCCAGGTAGACCGGGATCGTCCGCTTGCGCTCGCCGCGCAGCAGGGTGAACCAGGCCGGTGCCTCATCCCCCGAGCCGTCGCTGCGCTCGACGTCAAGTTCAGGTTGACTGGCGAACCAGGCATCGATCTCGGGCTCAGCTTCCACGACTCAGGCGCCTTGGGCCTCGGCGTCAGGAACAGCGGCGCCCACGCCCGAGGCGCCCAAGCCTGAGGCGTCAAGGGCCAGTCGGCGCTGGCGGAGCACCATGCGGTACACCTCAAGGGTGCCTTGAGCCGTGGCGGTCCAACTGAAGCGGGCGGCATGGCGCCGAGCGGCGTCGGCAGCCTTGGCCCGGACGCGGGCGTCAACCAGGTACGGCAGCAGCGCCGCGGCAAAGTCACGTGGATCGCGTGACCTCACCAACCTTCCCCCGCCGTTGACGGCGGCTCGCAGGCCACCGATGTCGGAGGCCACGACGGGAGTGCCGCACGCCTGGGCTTCCAGCGCCACCAGACCGAAGCTCTCGGAGTGGCTGGGTACCACCACCACGTCGGCGGCCCGGTACAGCGGCGCCAGCTCGGGATGAGGTCGAGGTGCCAGAAAGGCGACCCGGTCGGCCACGCCCAAGTCGGCCGCCATCCGGCGCAGGCTGTGCGGATCCGAGACGCCGTTGCCGTTGCCGCTGGCGCCGCCGACGATCACCAGCCGGGTGGGGACACCGTCCGCGGGCAGCAGCGCGTCCAGCGCCGCCAGGGCGCGCACGGCCGTGTCAGGTGCCTTCAGCGGTTGCAGGCGGCCGACGAAGAGGACGATGCGCCCGCCTCCCAGCGACTCGCGGGCGGCTTGGCGGTCGATCGCGGGAGAGAACAGGTCGAGGTCGACGCCGGGCTCGACCAGGTGCACCTTGCCCGGCACGGCACCGTAGCGCTGCCGCAGGGTGGCGATCTCACTGAGCGCCGGCGCGACGATGGCATCGGCGTCGGCGACCACCCGCTCTTCGGCGGCCAGGCGCAGCGGCGGCTCGGGGACGTCACCTGGCGCCAGGGTGTCGTTCTTGGCCCTGCCAAGCGTGTGGAAGCTCTGTACCAACGGGAGTCCGAGGCGGCGGGCGGCCAGCCGGCCCACCCAGCCGCTCATCCAGTAATGGCCGTGCAGCAGGTCCAGGCCAGGGGTTGCCGGATGAGCGGCCAGCGCCAGATAGAAGGCGCACAGGTGCGATGCGAGATCATCTTTGGCCAGCCCCGGCGGACCGGCTTCCAGGTGGTGGACGGCGACACCATCCGCGGTCACAACGGTGGCGGGCAGGTCACGACCGGCGGCTCGGGTGAAGATGTCGACGCCGACACCGGCCGCGGCGAGACGCCCGGCCAGCGAGAGAAGATAGACATTCATGCCGCCGCTGTCGCCGGTGCCCGGCTGCTCCAGCGGCGAGGTGTGCACCGACAGCAATCCGACCCGCCGCGGTCCCGCGCGGTCAGAAGGGCGCGCGTCGCCCCAGTCCTGCTGCATCCGTTTTCCCGATCGTCGGCCCGACCGGCCATGCTAGCCACGCGTGACTCGCCGAGGCCGTCCACGCCGCAGGGCTGCGGTCGTTGTCTTCGCGAGCGTCAGCCCAGCAGCGCCGTGACCTCCGAGCGCACCTCCAGCGCGCCGTGCGGCCGGCCACCTCCGAGCACCACGGGATAGCGAACGGGTGGAGGGACCAGGGCGCCGAGGCCTTCCAGGATCGCGGCAAGCACCGGCCCGTCGGCGCGCTTGCCGCCATCGGCGATCTTGACGGCGATGCCCAACGCCCGTTCGCCTTCCAAGCCTGCCGCCAGCACCGCCTCCGCACCCCGCTTGGCGACCACCCGATTGCTGGCTCGCATCATCTGGGTGTCGAAGGCGTCGTCGCCGCCGATCAGGGACGGTCTCGAGGTCATGGCACTGCGGATGCGGCTGTACTCCGGCGTGTGGCCGGCCGCCAGGCGGGCGAATCCCGTCGCCAGACCCCGCAACGGCAGGACCCATGCCGGGGCTCCACACCCGTCGATACCGGGCCCCGTCGGGGTCGCCGCGGTGGCCTCGGCCAGCCGCTCGTAGATGCGCCGCTGCAGCGCGCTTTGCTGGTGCAGGTAGTCGGCGGGGTCACCGCCGGTGGCGCAGTGCGCAAGCAGGAAGCTGGCGTGCTTGCCCGAGCAGTTGTGCGCCAACGACTGGGGTTCGCGCTGCGCAAGTAAGGTCGGCATGTCGGTGGGCAGCGCCGGCGGGCACTGCAGCGCCGTCTCGTCCAGTCCTGCCTCTGCCAGCAGTCGTGCGGCCTCGATCTGATGGATGGCGGTGCCATCGTGAGACGCGCAGGCGATCGCCAGCCCGTTGACGTCAAGCGCCACGTCCGCCTCGTCGAGCAGATCGAGGGTCGCCAGGGCCTGGAAGGGCTTGGCCGCCGAGCGGACGTAGGTGGGTAGCTCGGCGTCCCCGAGGTGAGCCACGATGTCGCCATCGACATCACAGACGACGACGTGACCGGTGTGTTGGGACTCCAGCACACCGTCGCGAACGACATCCAACAGCGCAACGGCTTGGAAGACGACCATGGGTCGCGTCAGCCTATCGGGTTGCCGCCCGGATTGTCCCTATTGGTGATCTTCGGTCCCATCGTGTCGGCGGACCGCCGAGGCCACGACGGCGTCGACGTCACCGGCACCGTCTCGGTATCGGCGGACCAACTCGGCCTGCAGCGCGTCGAGGTGGTCCAACACGCTGCGTCGCAACTCGGACACCTGCACCTCCTGACCCGACAGTCGCTCGCGTAGGGCAGCCAGTTCCTCGTCGTCAAGGTCGGGGATGCGACTCAGCTCGGGATCGTCGATGTGGGGGTCGTGCAGGCGGCTGGCGTAGGCCTGGTCGTCCGGAACGAACAGCGGTGACGTCCGCGCCTTGAGCGGGTCCCGTTCGCCGTCGGCCTTCTCGGCCAAGATGCCGCTGAGCTCATCGACCAGGTTTGCCTCGTGACCGCCGCTGCGCCGCGCCTGCTCGGCGCGCGCAATGTCGGTCTGACCCTGCACCACCCGACGGGCGAACGACAGTACGGCCTCTTCCTCACGGCAGTCGTCGCGCATCGTCCGTAGCTCGTCGGTCGTGCGGTCGTCGAGCCCGTTGAGGAAGTCGGTAGCAGTGACCCGATCGATGCGGCGGCGCCGCTGTTCCATGGCCGTCCCTTCGTCGCCGCGCGCGCCCGCGGCATTTGAGAGGATGGTACCCGCGCTGGCCGGAGTGAACGAGGACCTGCTGGGTTTCAGATACTCGTGTCGGGTGCTCACAATCCGCCACGCCTGCCTCATCTGCGACGGCCCCACCGCGGGCATGTGCGGTCGGCCGCGTCGGCGATGGAACCTGCACGCGGTTAGGTGGTCGCTGGGCGCGGAGCCATGGGTTGCCGCTTTATCCCGCGACGGGTGGGCGTCCGCCGCGGGTGGAGAGGGCCGTCGCGGCAAGATCGGTGGCCGCCGCCAACCCAGTCTGCACTCCGGCGCCACGCAGCCGCGCGGCGACCCAGCCGGCCGTAAACGCATCACCGGCTCCGGTCGAGTCGATGCTGTCAAGGTCTGGCGGCACGGTGGCGGCGGCGCAGTGCAGCACCTCGGTGCCGTCAGTCCATAGCGCGCCGTCCGCGCCGAGGGTGACGACGACCTCGGGATAGGCCTCGGCCAGAAGACGAATCGCCTCCCGCGGCTCGTTGCAGTCCGTGAGCACCCGGACCTCTTGCAGGTTCGGCAGGCAGGTGCCGACGCCGCGGGTCCAGTCCAGAAACGCCGCGGCGCCGGCAGCGCGCAGCGGTTGTGCCGACGACGGGTCGACCGAGACGGACATCCGCTGTTCCCGCGCTCTGCGGATGGCGTGCAGCGCTGCCGGTCGGGAGCCGTCGGCCAACAGCGCATAGCCGGCCACGTGCAGGTGAGCGGCAGTGTCGAACGGTGCCTGGTCGACGTCGGCGGCGGTCAAGGCGAGGTTGGCGCCGCGGTCGGGGTACATCGTGCGCTCGCCATCGGGCGTGACGATCACCACCACCGCGCCGGTGGGCAGGGCGTCGTCGGTGGCCAGGCGGCAGTCCACGCCCGCCGCCTGCAGCTGGGCGCGCTGATCACGGCCGAATAGGTCGTCGCCGACGCGGGCCACCAACGTCACGCCGACGCCGGTGCCGGCCAGCCACGCGGCGACGTTGCCGCCGGACCCACCGCCGGTGGCGCGGACCCGGGCGGAGGCGTCACTGCCGACCGCGGCAGGCTCCAGGGCGCGGGCCAGGACGTCGACGACCACGTCGCCGACGACGATGACGCCGCACCGGCTCACCGTGAGATCGCCACGGCGATCTCCGCCGCCAGGCGGGCGTTGCGCCGGATGATGGCGACGTTGGCGGCCAGGCTCGCCCCGCCCGTCGTCCGGTGGAAATGCTCGAGGAGGAACGGCGTCACCGCCTTGCGGGAGATCCGCTGCTCCCGAGCGGCAATCAGACCCTCGGCAAGCACGCGGTCGTGCAGCACAGGGTCGAGCTGCTCGTCGGGTGGCAGCGGGTTGGCGACGACCAAGGCACCCGCGCCGACCGACAGCTCCCGCTGCGTGGCGCTGATGGCGGCGACGGCGGCGGGATCCTCCACGGTCCAGTCCACCGTCTGACCGGAGTCGCCGCGGTAGAAACCTGGGAACGCGCGGGTGCGATAGCCGACGACGGTGACGCCGAGGGTCTCCAGCCGCTCGAGCGTGGCGCCGACGTCGAGGATGGACTTGACGCCCGAGCAGACTACGACGATCGGCGTGCGGGCGAGGGTGCCCAGGTCCGCCGACTCGTCCCAGGTGGTTGCCGCCTCCCGGTGCACACCCCCGATCCCGCCGGTGGCGAACACCGCGATCCCGGCCCGCGCCGCCAGGGCGGCGGTGCTGGCCACCGTGGTCGCGCCGTCGCACCCGGCGGCGATCGCCGGGGCGAGGTCACGGGTGCTGACCTTGATGACGTCGGGGCTGCCCGCGATCCGCTCCAGCTCAGCCGTGTCCAGCCCGATCACGGCCTGGCCCCGCACCACCGCGACGGTGGCGGGCACGGCACCGGCCTCGCGCACCAGCTGCTCGACCTCGACCGCGACCTGCAGATTGTCCGGCCGCGGCAACCCGTGCGCGATCAACGTGCTTTCAAGTGCGACGACCGGCTCGCCCCGTGTCAGGGCGTCGGCGACGTCGCCGCGGACCCGCACCGCCACGTCGTGCATGGCATCCTCCTGCTCGACAGCAACCGACCGGGGCAACCTAGCCCTGCGGAGGACGCGGCTCGACGACCCGGACGTCACCGGCGGCCGGGACCCTGGACGTCGTCAGCCCAGCGCGCCGGCAGGCCGCGGCGAACCAGCGGGCGTCGCGCACGGCGCAGGCGCGGGGATCGTTGTTGAAGAAGGCGTAGATCTCGGCGTCGTCGCCGTAGCGGTCGGCGAGCATCCGCGCGCGTGAGGCCAGCGCGGTGCGCCCGTAGCAAGGCCACGCACCGCGTCCTTCGTGGAAGCGGATGTAGCCCCATTCGGTGGTGCGCCAGGGCGGCGTCAGGTCGGCCGAGCCACGGTCGGCGATGCACAGGGCTGCACCGTGGCGGGTCAGCAGCAGCCGAGTGTCCTCGGTGAACCAGGAGGGGTGGCGCAGCTCCACCGCGACCCGGACGTCGGAGGGGAACTCGGCCAGCGCGGCGTCGAGACGGTCGAGCGCTTGGTGGAAGGAGCCCGGCAACTGCAGCAGCACCGGACCCAGCTTGTTGCCGAGACCGCGCACAGCCGTCACGAAGCGCTCGACCGGCTCCCGCGGGTCGCGCAGCTTCTTCATGTGCGACAGGTAGCGGCTGACCTTGGGGCACAACACAAAGTCGGCGGGTGTGGTCGCTGCCCATGTGGCGAAACGGTCGGTCGGTGGCAGCCGGTAGAAGCTGTTGTTGATCTCGACCGTGGCGAAGCGGTCGGCGTAGTGGTCCAGCCACTGGCGCTGCGCCAGTTCGCGGGGGTAGAAGGCGCCGCGCCAGTCCCGGTACTGCCAGCCGGACGTTCCGACGAGCACGGTCACGCTGGCGGGCATACCCGCCGTGCGGGTGGTGACGCGCGGAACCGTGATGGGCTGGGCGTTAGGCTCGCCGCGGTGGAACGCCGATCAGGGACTTGACGGGGCGGGTCATGCGCGCTGAGGGACTGCCGGCGGCCCCGCCCGCTGAGCCGGCGCTGCGATGGCGAGCACCCACCCGGGACGACGTGCCGGCCTGGCAGCGGCTGCTGGCGGCGGTCGATGCCGCCGAGGGCCACGGCGAGGTACCCGACGACGACGAGCTCGCCGACGAGTTCGACGCCGCCTGGACCGACCCGCGACGCGACGCGCTGTTCGGCTTCGGCCACGAGGGGTCGCTGCTGGCGTTCGGCTGGGTGCAGTGCACACCGGGCGCCGTCGAGGTCCACCGGGTCCGGCTGTGGGGCGAGGTGCACCCCCGCTGGCGGGGTCGCGGCCTCGGGCGCTTCCTGCTGGCGTGGCTGGAGGCGCGGGGTCGGCAGGTCGCCAACGGCCTGCCGCCACGCCTGCCGAGCGTCCTGGAGGTGGCCGCCGAGGACGCCTTGGGCGACCGCATCGGGCTGTTCGAGCGGTCCGGCTTCGCGCCGGTGCGCTGGTTCAACACGATGCAGCGGGACCTGCGCACGGCTGCGCCGCCGCACGTCGCCGTTCCAACCGGGATCACCATCCGCCCGTGGACTCAAGACGACGACGAGGCCACCAGGATCGCCCACAACGAGGCCTTCGCCGACCACTGGGGCACGACTGCGGTGGAGCTCGAGCCGTGGCGCCACAGCTACACGGGCGCCGGCAGCTTCCGTCCGGACCTGAGCCTGCTGGCCTACGACGGGGCGCGGCTCGCCGGCTACTGCCTCGGGTCCGCCTATCCGCAGGACGCGGTCCGCAAGGGCTACAGCGAGGGGTGGATCGACCGCCTCGGCACCTTGCCCGCCGTCCGCCGGCGAGGAGTCGGAACGGCCCTTCTGGGCGCGGCGCTGCGCACCATCGCCGACGCCGACCTTGACGTCGCCTCGCTGATGGTCGACACCGGCAACGCCAGCGGCGCACTGACGCTGTACCAGCGACTCGGCTTCACGCCGGTCGAGCGCATCGTCGTCTTTCACAAGCCGTTGCCTCGCCCTGCGGCCGGTTAGCGCCGCCGAGGAGCGTTCGTGCCGCCGGGGCGCCGGCGCTTTCGCGATCTGTCCGGGACGGCCTATGGGCAGAGGGCGTTGGCGAGGGGGTAGGGGTTGACCGCGGCACCATTGTCAGGGTGGTACTGCCAGTGCAGGTGCGGTGGCGTGCCCGCGGCGTTGCCCGAGGTGCCCACCGCAGCGATGACCGTGCCGGCGGCGACCCGCTGGCCGCTGGTGGCCGAGGCCGACGACAGATGTGCGTAGTAGTACTTGTCGCCGTTGTCGTCGATAAAGTTGATCACCAACCCGCCGAGCGAGTTGTTGTAGACGCTGTCGACCACGCCGTCGGCCACGGCCAGCACCGGCGTGCCGTACTCGGCGAACATGTCCACACCCTCGTGGGTCCGCCCGCCCGAGCGCGGGAAGCCCCAGGAGTCGATGAATCCGGTGGTCCCGCCCACCGGGCACACCTTGCCCCCGACCGGCGCGACGGCGGGCAGCGCGGCAACGCCACCCGCTGACTCGGTAGCAGCGGCGCCTGGCGTTCCGGCCCCGGAAACCGGGACCGTCGGCGCGGCGGCCTCGGCTGCCGCAGCGGCAGCGGCACGAGCGGCGGCAGCGGCACGCGCGGCCGCAACGCGTGCAGCGGCAGCGGCACGTCGGGCGGCCTCGCGGCGACGGGCCTCGGCACGGGCTTCGTCGACACGCTGTTCAGCGCTGAGCACGTCGTCGTTGGCGCTGGCCAGGCTGGCGTTCAAGGCCGCGGCGCGGCCGCGTAGCTGTGCGGCCGCTGCGGCGCTGCCACCGCTGATGATGCGTTCCTGCCGCACCGCATCGGCGACCCACGCGCTGACGTCGGCGGCAGCGTCGAGGTCGCGGGCACTGCGGGAGACCAGGCGGTTCAGCAGGGCCGCCTGGTGCAATGCGGTCGGCGCATCGGGTGCGAACAGAATGGCGTCGGCCACGGCCACTGCTGAGCCGGGGTGCTTGTAGGCGGCCGTCAAGCGCCCGTTGAGCGCGTCGTTGGCGGCGCCGACGCCGGCCCGCGCCTGCGCCTGCGCCACCGTGGCTGCGGCCCCGGCCAGTTCGTTGCGCAGCCGTTCCACATGGGCGCGGGCGTACTCGTACTCACCGGCGGCCGCGTCCAGATCGACCGCCAGCTGGCCGGCGCGGGTCCGGGCCGCTTGCAGCTCGTCACCGGCTTGCTTGACCTGGGGGTCAGTCGTGGCCCGAGCGACCGGTCCAGGCAGCAGCGGGCCGCCGACGCAGGCCAGCACGAGGGCAGCCCCGACAATGCGGCGGCCAGCGCTAGCCTTGACACCTCCCACACCGGGAACGTCGTCATAGCCACAGCCCAACTTGAGGGCGCTGGCGCCGGCTGGGACGTCGTCCGGCCAGCCGGCTGCTGGCGAGTAGCGTGGCGAAATGCGCGTGTTGGCGGCCCGCTCACAGGTGGCCAGCGATCAGGGTTGGCTGTGGCTGCGACCTGTGACAGCCAACGTCCGCCTGCACCACTCGATCGCGTCGCTGCTGCTCGCCGTGCTGGTCCTGTCGGCCATGGCTGCCTGGTCGTTGCTGCCTCGGATGGTGGGGCTGCCGTTGACCGGGCTGCTGATGGCGCTCGGCGCGATGGTCGTGGCGCGAACCGCCCTCCAGGGTGCAACCCGCCTGGCAATGGGCGACCTCGGCATCGTGATGCAGGACGGCACGCAGGTCGCACAGGTCGGATGGACGGCGGTCGAGGGACTGCGCGGCGTCCGAGTCAGCGGACGGGTGCGCATCGCGCTGGACGCGGGCCGCGACTCACGCGTCACTCGTACGGGATTCGATCCCGACGCCGCCCGCGACTGGCTCGACCAGGCGAGGGCGGAGGCCGATCGACGCAACCTGCGACCAGTCCCCGCCGAGGGTGGGCTCGGTTTCACGGCGACCTAGCCGCCCAAGCGGCTGGACCCCCCGGCTACGGCATTACCGGAGGGTCCTCCATCTCGGCGAAGCGCTTGCGGTCCGCCGCGATGACCCGCAGCGCTTCCTGCCGGTTACCGAACCCGTCGACCGTGACCTTCTTGCGCTCCAAGTCCTTGTAGATGGAGAAGAAGTGCTCGATCTCGGCCAGCAGGTGGCCCGGCACGTCGCCGAGGTCAGCGACGTGCGACCAGCGCGGGTCGGAGTCGGGCACCGTCAGAATCTTGGTGTCCTCGCCCTTGTCGTCGGTCATCCAGAACACGCCGAACACCCGCGCGGTGATGGTGCAGCCGGGAAACGTCGGCTCGCCGAGGATCACCATCGCATCCAGCGGATCGCCGTCGCCGCCGAAGGTGTCCAGGACGAACCCGTAGTCGCCGGGATATTGCACGGCGCTGAACAGCATGCGGTCCAGGCGGAAGCGGCCGGCGTGGTGGTCCCACTCGTACTTGTTGCGGGATCCCTTGGGGATCTCGACGAAGATCTCGACCACATCGTCGCCGGCCATCACCGCAAGCGTAGCGGGCCGTCGGATGGGAACGATCGACGCACTGCGAAAGGGATCCGACCATGACGAACTCCACGTTGCCACAGCCCGGGGGTCCTGCCCCGATGCTGACGCCAACCCCGATGCCCGACCCAGGTGAGCCCACACCCCTGCCCGACCCCGGCGAGC
>Ga0136630_1000937_pt1 | contig 11661 bp, 10 predicted proteins | sample AntDrymUQ5682106_2_FD_105496 | JGI IMG/M metagenome (GOLD analysis project Ga0136630, IMG submission 105496) | Polar desert sand microbial communities from Dry Valleys, Antarctica - metaG UQ568 (21.06) | ecosystem: Environmental > Terrestrial > Soil > Desert | place: Antarctica: Dry Valley...
ATCTACCAGGCGATCTACGATCCTGACGCGCCCGTCACCCGCCCAGCCAAGCGCCGCCGTCGACGCCGGCGGCGTCGCGTCCAAGGCCTGGAACGACGGACTGGTGGCCGGACGTCGAGACGTGTTCAGTCCAACGCGTGCCATCCCAGTATCGCTCGATCGGGAAGTATGTCTATTGGATGATGAGGGGGCAGATCATTCCGCTACCCCGCGCCATGCTGCTGGCCGTAGCGGGCGAGGAATGCGAAGGTCGACACGGGCTCGAAGATCGACGTCCAGACCGTGATGTAGGTCACCGAGGAAGCAATGACTGCGACGATCGCCTCACCCGGGCCGAGGTCGGGGAGTGGGAACCTCCTCGACGTGCAGGGATTTGTGCGGAGTCTTCTCTCTCGTCTCCAGGCGAGCGAACATCCTTCTTCGCCCTGGCGGACGATCACCGCGCGTTAGGCCTCTGGCACCGCCATCTCTACGCGGGCGTCAAACCGCGCGCTCAGGATGGCGTGATCCAGGCAGTCGGAGTACTCGAGGTACGCACCGAGAGACTCAGCCCGGGGTGGACAAGGTCGCGGTCAGCCTCACCCACGAGCAGGCCCTGGTCGACTACGACCCGGCCCTGATCGGCCCCGAGTCGGGCGCACCCGCACCAGGTCACCGGCGGCGACCTGGTCGATCGGGACGTCGCGCTCGGTGCCGTCGCGGACCACCCGGGCAGTACGGGAGCAAAGTATGTCGGCGCAGCTGACGTCGCTGGTTGCTCATCGTCTCGGCGGTCGCGCTGCTCGGCTGACACGTACGCCGCCGAGCCATCAGTCTGCACCCGCCGCGGCGGCTGCTCGGCACGGTCAGCCCGGTAGGAACAGATGACGGACAGCGATCCCTGACTGAACCGAACTCCGCCGGTGAAACGCCTCACGCGGTAACGCCGTGGCCCCATGCCGCGGCGCACGCCCACGGGGATGTCAGTGAGCGATCGGCTAAAGGGGCAGGGACCTGAAGAAGTCGCGGATGTCAGCGGCTAGGGTGCCGGGTTCCTCCATGGCTGGGAAGTGGCCGCCGCGTTCGGGGATGTCCGTCCAGGTGGTGATGTTGTTGTCGGTTGCAGCGAGTCGGCGGATGCCGACGTCGTGGGCGAACATGATCACGCCGGTGGGGACGCCGGACGAGGACTCGGGTCCGCCCCAACCGGCGGAGGCGTAACCGACGTAGGCCGCTGACCCGGCGGTGCCGGTGAGCCAGTAGAGCATCACGTTGGTCAGCAGCCGGTCGCGGCCGATGACCTCGTCGGGCAGGGTGTCGTGCGGGAAAGTCCATAGAGTCCAACCCAAGATCACGCGGTGCCGTCCTCACACACCACGCTGCGGGACGTGACCGTCCCAGCGACACGCCGCAACCAACCGAGGGTCTTTCTTCGCGGCCGCTTACCTCGATGGTCTTACCGATTCAGTGAGTGGTAGGACCACCCGGTGTACGGCCGAGGCTGCACCGTCTCTTGTTGCCGGCATCGACGCGCCGTGTCAACCTGGGGTCACCAAGAGCTTATGCATGCATCCACTGAGCGACTGTTCCGTCCGAGGCGAAGCGCAGCGGCGCGGGCGGTCCGAGCACTTCAAGCTTCGGATGCCGTTCCGTTTCTTCGGCGAGCGGCTCGGAGACGAGCAAATCCCGTAGGTGAAGGGTGTCGCGCATGCGCACGATCCTGCAGGCTAGCGGGTCAGGGTTGCCGCAAGTCAGGACAGCGGCGGCAATGGCGTCGCGGTCGGTCGGCAGGGATATCGGGATCTGCGCGCGCTGCGGGCCTCCGAGCCCGCCCGTGACGGCGTTAATGTAGCAACTGCGCAGGTCGAGTTTCTCGAGGACGCGGAACGGGACGAAGTCGGCCAGGCCCATGCCCATCGCGTTCCCGTGCGAGCCGGCGCTGACGTCAAGCACGACGATGTTGGCGATCCGGGGACGCTCGAACTCGGCGCTGCCGCGGATCATCAGCCTGCCTATGACGTTCGGGTCGATGCCGACTCCGGACTTGTCCTTGCCCATCGCGTCGATAACCGCAACGTCGAGGTCGTCGAACGGCAGCCGTCCCATTAGTTCGTTCGCCAGGGCCAACAGGCGCTTCTCGTGCGCTCCCGCGATCCCGTCCGGCAGGATGAGCTCGATGACCGCGGCTCTGTGGTGGGCGTTCTCGACGATGGCGATGCCACCGAGGACTCTGCCGGTGCCGACGATCCTCCGGGCGACGAGGGGTATCCAGGTCCCGAGTTGGGCGGGGCCGAAACGGTGTATGCCTTCTGCGCCGTGCTGCTTTCCCAGGCCGATGGCGGTGATCTTCGCGAGCCCGCTCTCGACGTCGCTCTTGAAGTCGGTGTGCGCCTTGATCCTGTTGATGACAAGGAGGCCGTCCGCTTCGGCTGCATGCCTGTCGAGGCGGACATGAGGCCCGCCGGGGACAGTCCCGAGGTCGACCGTGTCCATGGTGGCGCGGATCGGCATGCCGAGGGTCTGCTCGGTCATCCCGAGTCCATGCAGGACGGCAGTCTGGCCGTCGGCTGTCGCTCCCCCGTGCGAGCCCATCGCCGGAACGACGAAAGGCACTGCGCCCGCGGACCTGAGCCATTCTCCCGCTGCGCGGACGACAGCAGGCATGTCGTGAATTCCCCGGGAGCCCGCCGTAAGGGCGACGCTCATCCCCGGTCGGACGCGGTACCGCAACGGTTCGAGCGCCTCGGCGGTCGCGGCGGGCACGTCGTTCACCTGCTGATCGCCGAACGTCTGGCGGATTCGCAGGAACCGGGGCAGAGGGGCGCGGTATGACAGGCTCCTGGCCGCCTCGAACGGGCCGAGGGAGGCGCTGTCAGACGCGGTCACGGACATCCTCGGACAGGCCGGGTCGCTGTGGGTCGTCCGGCGAACATCAAGCCGACAGGGCCGCGCCGCCGAGGTACGCGTCAACGATCGCGTCGTCTTCTGCGAGTTCGCGGCCGGGACCGTGTAGAACAACCTTTCCGGTGTCGAGGACGTAGCCGTAGTCCGCTATCGTGAGCGCCTTGCGGGCGTTCTGTTCGACCAAGAGCACCGTCGTGCCGGCCTCGCGCAGTTCTTCGATGAGCTCGAAGATTTGTCCGACCATGATGGGGGCGAGCCCGAGCGACGGTTCGTCGAGCAGCAGAATTTTCGGGTCCGACAGGAGCCCGCGTGCCAACGCCAGCATCTGCTGCTCGCCTCCGGACAGGGTTCCCGCTGACATCGTCCACCTGGCCTTCAGCGCGGGAAAGCGGTCGAAGGCCTGCTCAGGATCGGCGGTGACCAGCCTGAGGTTTTCCTCCACGCTCATTCTTGTCAGGATCGCTCGGCCTTCCGGCACGAGGACGACTCCGGACGCGAACCGCTTGTGGGACGGCAGCCGAGTGACGTCCGCACCGAGCAAGCTAATGCTGCCCGAGAAGGGCCGTACTAGGCCGGCAACAGCGGAGAGAAGGCTGGTCTTACCCGCACCGTTCGCGCCGACTATCGCGACGAGCCGCCCTTCGGGCACGTCTATCGAGACGCTGTCCACGGCGGTGATCGCCTGCCCATACTTCACGACGAGGTCTTTGATCTCAAGCACCGAGGTACGCCTCCACGACCGCCGGGGCGGTCTTGATTTGGTCGGGGGTACCCTGCCCGATGACTTCCCCGAAGTTCAGTACCGCCACGTCGTCGCTCGCTTTCATGACGACGCTCATGTTGTGCTCAATGAGTACGACGCTGCGACCGGTCTCGGCGATCCGCCGGATAAGCCCGACGAGCCGTGCGGCCTCGTTTGCGTTCATCCCGGCTGCAGGCTCGTCGAGGATGACCAATCCTGGGTTAGACGCAAGGGCTCGGGCGATCTCAAGCCGCCGTTGGTCGCCATAAGACAGCTGGTCTCCGCGGATGGCTTCCTTGCCGGCGAGCCCGACGAGGTCAAGCAGCGTGACCGCCCGCGCTGCCTGTTCGTGCTCCTGCTTGCGTGCGTGCGGCAGAAACAGCAGTCTGGAGAAGTAAGTCCGCGGAAGGCGGCGGACAGTACCAGCGAGGACGTTGTCAAGCGCGGAAAGGTGCGTGAAAACGCGCAGGTTCTGGAACGTCCTCGCGACTCCCCTGCGGGACAGCTGCCAGGCCGGCATGTTCGTGACGTCCTGCCCGTCGATGAGGACCCGTCCGCTGCTGGGGGGGACGATCCCTGTTATCGCGTTGACCAGCGTCGTCTTGCCGGCGCCGTTGGGTCCTACGAGCCCGAGCACGCGCCCGGGCCGGAGGTGGACGCTGACGTCGTGCAGCGCCGTGACTCCGCCGAAGTGACGGCTGACCGACTCCGTGCGCAGCTCCAAAGGCTGGGTTGCTATGTGGTCGTCGGACGGGGCCGGCACCTTCTGCCGCCGTCGCGGCAGCAGCGAGGCCAGCCCGTCGGGCAGGAACAGGATGACCAGGAGCAAAATCGTGCCTTGCAGCACCAGTCTGACCCAGCCCTCGTCGACGCCGCTATCCCGCAGGAGCGTCGGCAGCAGCGTCAGCAGCGCGGCGCCGATCAGCGGTCCATACCAGATCGTGACGCCTCCGATGACGGCGAACGTCAGAATCTCGATCGCTCTTTGCTCGCCGAACTGAGCCGGGCCGATGAAGAATCCGAAGTTCGCCTCCAGCGCGCCGGCGGTTCCCGCGAGCGCGCCGGAGATCAGGAACGCGATCAGGCGGACCGAGCGGACGTTGATGCCTTGCATCTGCGCTGCGGTCTCGTCCTCACGCACCGCTGACAGCGACCTGCCGAGTCCCGTCGGGGCGAGACGGGCGAGAAGGAACCCGCAGATGCCCAGGACGGCGTAGATGTGCCAGACCTCTACCTTGGGCAGGTTGCCGGTAAGCCCTGATGCGCCGCCGGTGATCTCCAGGTTGTTGAGCGTGACCCGGACGACCTCGCCGAACCCGATGGTCGCGATGGCGAGGAACACCCCTCGCAGCCGCAGCAGCGGCAGGGCGAGAATCCCGGCGGCGAGGGTGGCTGCGGCGATTCCGACGGTGATCGCCACCGGGGCGGCAAACCCCTGCTCGGTGATGAGCAATACGGCAGTGTAGGCGCTGATCGCCCCGAATCCGGCCTGGGCCAGCGACAGCTGACCGGCGGCCAGCACGATGTAGATCGACAACGCGTAGAGACAGGCGATGCCTATCTGGCCGAACAGGTCGCGGTAGACCTCGAAGAAGACCTCGAGGCCCATCAGATCTCCCTGACCCTGCGCAGCCCGAACAACCCCGTGGGGCGGACGACGAGGATGACGAAGATGACGCCGAACGCGACCGCGTCGCGCCACTCCGATCCGATGCCCTGCACGGTGAACACCTCGACGAGGCCGAGGACGAAGCCGGCGACGGCCGCCCCGGTCACGCTCGCCATGCCCCCCAGGATGATCACCGCCAGCCCTTTGAGCAGGATCGTGTCGCCCATATCGGCGGTCATCGTGTTGAACAGCAGCCCGTAAAGGACGCCCGCGAGACCGCCGAGGGCGCCGGACAGGAAGAACGTGCCGGCGATTGTCTGATTGATGTTCACTCCGACGACCCGCGCGGCGAGCGGCTTCTCCGCGATTGCCCGGATCGAGCGACCGAACGACGTCCGGTCGAGCAGGAGCTTGAGGCCGACCATCATGACGACTGACAGCACCAGCGTCAGCAGCTGCAAGGCGGTCAGCCGGACGTTAGCGAACGCGAACGTGTGGTCTGGCAGCGATCCCCGCGGGTACCGGTAGGCGTCCGGGCCGAAGAAGGCCAAGGCGCCCGCTGCGAGGATGATGCTGGCGGCGATGCTCGTCAGCAAGCCGGACAGGTTGCTGTCCGCCCTATCCCGGATCGGTCTGAAAGCGACCCGCTCGAGCAAGATCCCGAGCAGGCCCGCGACGAAAGTTGCCACGACGATCGCGATGGGGAACGGAATTCCTTGATCAACCACAAGGAGCGCCGTGAACGCTGCCAGCATGAACACTGACGCGTGCGCGAGGTTCAGGATGTCGAGCACACCGAACACCAGCGTTAGTCCCAGGGCGAACAGGGCGTAGACCCCGCCGGACACCAGACCGTTGACGAGTTGCTGCTCCCACATATCAGCTTTCGAATCTTATGTACTCGCCGTTCTGGATCTCGAGAATGACAGGTTCTGCATCGGCGTCGCGGCCCTCGGTAAAGTTGAAGTCGCCGAGCGGCGTGTCCACGTTCTCGACTTGCTTGAGCCCATCGAGGATCTGCTCCCGGCCGGTTCCTCCGCCGAGCCGAGCCGCTTCCGCGAGGACGTAGACCGCGGAGTACGCCTGCGCGGCGAACTGGTCGGGAGCCTTGTTGTACTCGGCCGTGTACGCCTCGATGAACGCTGCGTTCGTCGGGTTGTCCGCGCCGCTGGACGCGTCCCAGGCAGCAGCGACGATCACGCCGTTCGCGGCGTCGCCGGCGTTCTCCGGAACGGTGGGCGTGTTGAAACCGTTGCCGCCGACGATCGGGACGGCTATGCCCGCCTGGCGGGCCTGCTCGACGATGCTCGCTGTGCTCTCGCCGGTCGCCGAGACGAAAAGTGCGTCCGGGTTCGCCGCGGCGATCTTGGTGAGCTGGCTGGAGAAGTCGCGGTCGCCCGCCGCGAACGTCTCGATGGCGACCAGGTCGATGCCGGTCTCCTGCGCCGCGGACTCGAACGCTTGGCCGCCGGCCTGCGTGAACGGGTCGTCGCTACCGAAGAGCAAGGCCGCCGTCTCGTAGCCGTCGCGCTCCACGGCCGCCTCGACGGCCTTGGGGATGTTCTGACCGTCGGTCAGCGCCACGCGCCAGACGTAGGGCCCGACATCGGTCGTGCCGGTCGGCGCTGCCCAGCTCGCACCGATGATCGGGACCTGGGCGCTATTGGCGATAGGGGCGACTGCCTTGCCTTCTGCGGACAGCGTCGGACCGACGACCACGTCGACCTGGTCCTGGTTGATGAACCGCTGCAGAATGTTGATCGCCTGCTCGTTCTGCGAGCCGGTGTCCTCGACAAGCAGGTCGATTTGGGCGCCGTCGACCCCTCCGTCGCCGTTAATCTCCTCGACGGCGAGCCGGACGCCATTGATCTGCGACTCACCGAAGATGGCGGCGTCGCCGGTCTGGGCGAACATGGCCCCGAGGGTCAACGACTCCCCGCTGCCTTCGTCGTTGCCTCCGGCTGTGGTTCCGTCGCCGCCGCCACAGGCGGCGAGCGTGACAGCGAGTAGGAACCCTGCGACATTGGTCCGTGCGCGCATGTGCGTCTTCCCTTCGGTGGTGTGTTGTGTGGTCCGGCGGCGGAGGCGGCCGCCGGTTTCGGGCGGGCGGAGACGGCAGAGGATCATGTGCACACCGCGCCGATCGCTGCGGAGCCGACGGTCTTGGCGTACTTCGACAGCACCCCGTGCGGCGGGCTCGCCTGCCGCGGAGACCAGTCGCGCCGACGCTCGTCGAGCTCAGCGGCATCGACGAGCAGGTCGAGCCGGCCGGCGGCCAGATTGAGTTCGATCTTGTCGCCGTCTTGGACCAACCCGATCGGCCCGCCGTCGGCGGCCTCCGGGGCGATGTGGCCGACGCACAGCCCGGTCGTGCCCCCGGAGAACCGACCGTCTGTGAGGAGCAGGACCTCTTTGCCGAGCCCGACTCCCTTGATCGCGGCAGTGATCGCGAGCATCTCGCGCATCCCAGGACCACCCTTGGGCCCTTCGTAGCGGATGATGACGACGTCCGCAGGCTGGACAACGCCGGCGCCGAGGGCGTCCATCGCGGCACGTTCCCCGTCGAACACCCTGGCGGTGCCCGTAAAGCCAGTACCGTGGAAGCCGGCCGACTTCACGATCGCCCCCTCGGGGGCGATCGACCCGCGTAGGACGGTGATGCCGCCGCTGCTGTGGATGGGGTCCGCCATCTGCCGCACGACGTTCCCGTCGGGATCGGGGGGTGCGATGTCGGCGAGGTTCTCGGCGACGGTCTTGCCGGTGATGCTCAGAGCGTCGCCGTGTAGCAGCCCGGCGTCGAGCAGTGCCTTCATCACGACGGGGATGCCGCCAATCCGGTCGATGTCGCGCATGACGTGGGGGCCGAACGGCCTAACGTCGGCCAGGTGCGGAACCCGCGCGGCGATCCGGCCAAAGTCGTCGAGGCTCAGGGGAACATCCGCTTCGTAGGCAATGGCCAGCAGGTGCAGGACGCCGTTCGTGGACCCGCCGAGCGCCATCAGCACTGAGATTGCGTTCTCGAACGCCTCGCGGGTCAGAATCTGCCGCGCGGTGATGCCCAGGCGCAGGAGTTCGACGACGGCGGCACCGGACCGGTGCGCGATGCCGGTGCGGCGACGGTCGACGGCCGGCGGCGAGGCGCTGCCCGGCAAGGCCATGCCCATCGCCTCGGCTAGACTGGCCATCGTATTCGCGGAGTACATGCCGGCGCAGCCACCCTCACCGGGGCAGAATGACCGTTCGATGGTGTCGACGTCCTCCCGGCTCATCAGGCCGCGCGAGCACGCCCCGACCGCCTCGAACGCGTCGACGATCGTGAGTTCGCGTTCGGAGTCGTCGGACAGCTTCGCCAGGCCGGGCAGCGCAGTGCCGGCGTAGACGAAGACGCTGGCGAGGTCGAGCCGGGCTGCGGCCATGAGCATGCCGGGCAACGACTTGTCGCAGCCGGCGAGGAGCACGGAGGCGTCCATGCGCTCGGCCTGCATGACCGCCTCGACGCTGTCCGCGATGATCTCGCGGGATACCAGCGAGTAGTGCATGCCGACGTGGCCCATCGCGATGCCGTCGCTGACGGAGATCGTTCCGAACTGCATGGGATAGCCGCCGGCCTGGTGGACGCCTTCCTTGACCGCCTGGGCGAGCCGGTCGAGGTTCATGTTGCATGGGGTGATCTCATTCCAGGACGACGCGACGCCAACCTGCGGCTTGCGGAGGTCCGCATCGTCCATCCCGGTGGCGCGGAGCATTCCCCGCGAGGCGGTCTTCTCGAGTCCTTCCGTCACCTCGGTGCTGCGTGGACGAGACTCGGAGGGCTCAGACCGCATCGGCGCGGCACTCCCGTCCGGGACGGGAAAGCGGGTCGGGCAACGAAAGGCTGTACTGCTCCGCGCTTAGTTGACGGCACGTCGGCATGCCGTCAACGTGCCGCGCTCCGGTGCCCGCAACAAGACACAGATCATGCTGGTACTGACACCACTACCCAGTATGGGCGTAAGCGAGGGACAATGCAGTGATGCCGGGCCAGTCGTCCAGGACCGAACTCGCGGATTTCCTCCTAAGCAGACGGCACCAGATTTCGCCAGGCGCCGTCGGGCTCAATGGGTCTGGCCAACGGCGGACCCCCGGCCTGCGTCGCGAGGAAGTCTCGCTGCTGTCCGGTGTCAGCCTCACCTGGTACACGTGGATGGAGCAGGGACGCGACATCAAACCCTCGCGTCAGGTCGTTGACGCTCTTGCCCGGACGCTGCAGCTATCCCCTTCGGAACACGCTTACGTCCTCCGCCTCACCCGCCATATTCTGGACGCGCCAACCTGTGCCGCAAATGACGTGTGCCCGCCGCACGTCCAGCGCTTCCTCGACGCGCTCGGGGCGTGCCCCGCATACGCGCTCACGCCAAACTGGTCCATCGTCGGCTGGAATCGTGCCTACGAAGCCTTTTACCCGAACGTCGCGACAGCGCCTGCGGCCGATCGGAACCTGCTCTGGCTCGTGTTCACCGACTTGTACGTACGGAGCCTTCTTGTCGACTGGAAGACAGACAGCAGGCGCTTCCTCACCCAGTTCCGGGCGGAAGCGGGCCTGCGCATACAGGAGAGCGCGTTTCAGGACGTCATTGAAAGGCTTCAGGAGGCTAGCGTGCACTTTCAGCTCGGCTGGGCAAGCCACGACGTAGACCAGTTCACTTCGCGGGAGAGGCTGTTCGAGCACCCTCTCGCCGGCACCCTGCTACTTGAGCACCACCGGCTGGCCGTCTCCGACTGCCCAGACCTGCATCTGGTGGTCTACACCGCAGCGCCGGGCAGCGGAACACAACCCAAGCTCGACGCGCTGCTCGAACGAACCGGCGACTCCGCACGCTGAGCCGCCGCGCTTCCATCGGAACAAGCGCTGCTCCCGACCCGGCCGCCCGCCGCAGGACTCCGACGGACGACCGGCCTACGCCCGTATGCAGGACCGGCACCTAAAACGTCCTTGCACGTTGGGTGGACAATTGGGCGGGCTTGCACCGCTCGCGACCTACTTACCGGGCCCGCTGTCCAATGGCAACGGCTATCCCGAACGCAGCGGACTCGCCAGCGTGTTCGCGAACTCGTGTTCTCTCAGGACCACGACGTTGAGAAGCCCAGCCGGCGGCTATTCGACGTCGCCCCAACAGCCGTCAGCTGCTCGCCTGACCGGATCGCCATGGTCGGCGTGGACCGGCCCGGGGTTCCTCTGTGGTGGTCAAGCTGCCGTCCGAGGCGTCGTAGAGTCGCGGTTGGCGGGCCTGAGCAGTGACTTGTCCGAAGTGCTGGCGGTCGGGTTGAGCTAGCCGAACCGGATTGCAGAGTCGCTCCCGGGTGCCCTTCCGGGTCCGCCGCGTGGCGGCGTTCGTCGGCGATCATGGGCCGCCAGAGGTAATCTGCCAGGCGGCGTTTCAGGCAGCGCATCGCTTCGTGTGGGTCTTGCGAGCTGCGATCTCCGTGTCGTAGTGGGCCCGTCCGGTGCTGCCGCGCATCCGCACGTCGGTGAGCGCGACGATGTGCAGCGTGAGGTTGAGCTGTCGGTCGCCGCCTCGCGGCAGTCGGTGCCGTGCTCGGTCTGCGCTGGCGACCTCAAGGGTGCGACGCCGGCGTAGCTGGCGAACGCCGATGCAGTAGCGAACCGGCTGGCGCGGCGGATGCGTGCGAGCACCGTCCTGCGATCACCAGTCCGATTCCATCGACAGTGCTAGGCGACGGTGACCCCGATCTGGGCGGTCAGCATCCTTCAGCCGCTGGTCGGCAGCGCGGATCTCGGCGATCAGGTCTCGAGCAAGCTGCTTGCGAGCCGCCTCGACAACCCCGACTGGCCGCGCGATGGTGAGCAGCCGCGAGGCGGTGCTGGCGGTGAGATCAGTTGGGGCGCCGCCGGGCACGAGGTCACGCAACACCGCGTACAGCTGATTGACCAGCCTGGTCCGCTCGGGTGATCGCGTTGTTCCGGCGTCCATCGGGCAAGGCGAGTACGGTGCAGAGGTCCTCAACCACGATTACCGCGCAGGGCGGCGACACGCCGCGGCAGAGGCGTCGATGACATCGCCGTGGCACTGGCCAGTTCGACAAACCCGGGGAAGCCAACCCGAAGGCGGCATGCGGTTCACGAGTCAGACCGGCCGGCACCACGACGGGCCGCTAGATCAACTGCTCGGTTCCGCGGATCTCATACAAGTCGGCGGTTCAGCAGCCATCGCTCGCCGGGTGCCCGCTGATGATCTCCTAGTTTGTGGACGGAGGAGGTATGCGCAGTCATGCATCAGCATGGGGGCGTGGGCAGCCCCACTATCGGCCCCACGAACCAGGTCTGACGCAGTCTCACATGGGCAGGCATTTCGCCAGGACCGACGCTGAAACCCTTACAGGCCAATACAATGCACTATCAAAACTAACCCTGGACGCTGACTACGAA
>Ga0136630_1000938_pt1 | contig 11634 bp, 12 predicted proteins | sample AntDrymUQ5682106_2_FD_105496 | JGI IMG/M metagenome (GOLD analysis project Ga0136630, IMG submission 105496) | Polar desert sand microbial communities from Dry Valleys, Antarctica - metaG UQ568 (21.06) | ecosystem: Environmental > Terrestrial > Soil > Desert | place: Antarctica: Dry Valley...
AGCGCGGAGGTTACGCTGGCCCACGCCCCGGACGAGAACCCATCAAGAAAGAGGATTCGACCAAGCATGCCAGTACGCGTTGGAATCAATGGCTTCGGCCGCATCGGCCGTAACGTGTGCCGCGCCGCTCAAGCCGCGGGCGCCGACATCGACTGGGTCGCCGTCAACGACCTGACCGACAACGAGACGCTCGCTCATCTGCTGCGTTACGACTCGATCCTGGGTCCGTACCCGGGCACGGTGGAGCTCACCGACAAGGGCCTGAAGGTCGACGGCAAGGAGCTCATCGTGCTCGAGGAGCGCGATCCCGCCGAGCTGCCATGGCAGGATCTCGGCGTCGAGGTCGTGCTCGAGTCGACCGGTCTGTTCACCAAGCGCGACGACTGCGCCAAGCACCTCGAGGCCGGCGCCAAGAAGGTCATCGTCTCCGCGCCCGCGAAGGAGGAGGACATCACCGTCGTTCTCGGCGTCAACTTCGACCAGTACGACCGCGACAAGCACGACGTGATCTCCAACGCGTCGTGCACGACGAACTGCCTGGCGCCGTTCGCCAAGACGATCCACGAGGCGGTCGGCATCAAGCACGGCCTGATGACCACGATCCACGCCTACACCGCCGATCAGAACCTTCAGGACGGCCCGCACAAGGATCTGCGCCGCGCCCGCGCTGCCGCGATCAACCTCGTACCGACGTCGACCGGCGCCGCCGCGGCCGTCGGGCTCGTGCTGCCCGAGCTCAACGGTCGCCTGCACGGTTTCGCCGTGCGCGCGCCCGTGCCTACCGGCTCGCTGGTCGACCTGACGTTCGTCGCCGAGCGCGAGACGTCGCCCGAGGAGGTCAACGGCGCCTTCGAGGAGGCCGCCGGAGCCGAGCTCAAGGGCATCCTCCAGTACACCGAGGATCCGATCGTCTCCAGCGACATCGTCGGCAACCCGCACTCCTCGATCGTCGACGGGGGGCTGACCTCCGTGATGCAGGGCAGCCTCGTCAAGGTCGTCTCCTGGTACGACAACGAATGGGGCTACTCCAACCGCTGCGTCGACGTGCTTCAGCGGGTTCTGTGACGTGAGGACGCTCGACTCGCTGGGCGATATCGAGGGCAAGCGCGTGCTCGTGCGCGTGGACTTCAACGTCCCCGTGGGCGACGGCAAGGTCCGCGACGACGCGCGCATGCGCAGGGCGCTTCCGACGCTCAAGGAGCTGCTCGAGCGCGGGGCCAAGCTGCTGCTCGTCTCGCATTTCGGTCGCCCCAAGGACAACGAGCCCGAGTTCTCCCTCGCGCCGGTCGCCGAGCGCACGTCGAAGCTACTCGATACCGAGGTCCTGCTGGCGGAGGATCTCGACGACATCCCCGACGCCGACGTCGTGATGCTCGAGAACATCCGCTTTCAGCCGGGGGAGACGAAGAACGATCCCGAGCTCGCCCAGCGCCTGGCCGACCTCGCCGACTACTACGTCAACGACGCCTTCGGCACGTCGCACCGTGCGCACGCGTCGACCGAGGGCGTCGTGTCGCTCGTCGAGCATTCCGCTGCCGGCCTGCTCTTCCAGAGCGAAGTCGACACGATCAAGATGATCATGAACGAGCCCGAGCGACCGTTTCTGGCGATCATGGGCGGGGCGAAGGTGACCGAGAAGATCGGCGTGATCGAGCGCTTCCTCCAGCTCGCCGACAAGATTCTCATCGGCGGTGCGATGACGACGGTGTTCCTGCGGGCCCTCGGCCACAGCACCGGCGACTCGATGTGCGAGGACGAGGGCATCGAGTCTGCGCGCAAGGCGCTCGACCAGGATGGGTACCCGGACGGCAAGCTGATCCTGCCGGAGGACCTCGTGATCGCCGACCGCTTCGGCGACGACGCCGAGGTGAGGATCCTCGACGGCGGCGAGGTGCCCGACGGGTGGATGCAGCTGGACATCGGATCGCGTGCGCGCACGAAGTACGTGGCGGAGATTCGCAAGGCCGGGACGGTCTTCTGGAACGGCCCGATCGGCGCCTACGAGCACAAGTCCTTCGCCGCCGGCTCGCTGGCGATCGGGCAGGCGCTGGCGGCACACCAGGGTACGACGGTCGTCGGCGGCGGCGACTCGGGCGCCGCGATGCGCGAGTTCGGGCTCGCGGACAGCGTGACCCACCTCTCGACCGGCGGCGGCGCGTCGCTGAAGCTGATCGAGGGAAGCCCGCTCCCCGGGCTGGACGCGCTGACCGACTGAGATGGTTGATTCCACGACCCCCACCGCCGCGCGGGCCGCGGAAGCAACCATCCGAGCATGAGCCGGACGCCATTCATCGCAGGCAACTGGAAGATGAACAAGACCGTCGCCGAGGCGGAGGAGTACGTCGCCACGCTGCTGCCACGGGTCTCCTCGGCCGACGGGGTGGATCTCGCGATCTGCGTGCCGTTCACCGCGCTGCAGGCGATGGTCGACTCGACGCGGGGCTCGCGCGTAGAGGTGTTCGCGCAGAACATGCACGAGGAGGAATCCGGCGCCTACACCGGCGAGGTATCGGCCCCGATGCTGGTCGAGCACGACATCCACGGTGTCGTCCTGGGTCACTCCGAGCGCCGTCAGTACTACAACGAGACCGACGGGGCGCTGGCGCTCAAGCTGCCGGCGGCGCTGAAGGCCGGTCTGAAGCCGATCCTGTGCGTCGGCGAGACCGAGGCCGAGCGTGAGGCCGGTGACACCGAGCGCAAGCTGCGCCATCAGGTGCAGGAGGGGCTCGGGAACCTGACCGCCGAGCAGATCGCCGAGATCACCGTCGCATATGAGCCGATCTGGGCGATCGGCACCGGCAAGGTCGCCACGCCCGACCAGGCGCAGGAGGCGATCGGCTTCGTCCGCGCGCTGATCGCCGACCAGGCGGCCGAGTCGGCGCAGCTGACACGCGTGCTGTACGGCGGCTCGGTCAGCGGGGACAACGCGGCCGAGCTGCTGGCACTGCCCGACATCGACGGGGCGCTCGTCGGCGGAGGGTCGCTGGACGCCGACTCGTTCGCCCAGATCGTCGCCGCCGCCGTGGCGTCGCCGGGCTAGATCTAGATGGCTGATCCCGCGTCCTCGTGAGCGGACTGCCCTCGGTCTGCATCGTCGTTCTCGATGGCTGGGCGCTCGCGCCCGACGGACCCGGCAACGCGGTCGCCATGGCGCGGACGCCGGTCTTCGATGATCTCTGGGAGCGCTACCCGCACACCACGCTGACCGCCTACGGCGAGGCCGTCGGACTGCCCGCGGGCCAGATGGGCAACTCCGAGGTCGGCCACCTCAACCTCGGCGCGGGCGCAATCGTCATGCAGGACCTCACGCTGATCAACAAGGCCGCCGCACGGCCCGACTTCGGCGGCAACGAGGTGCTCGCCGCTGCGCTGCGCGGCGCGCCCCGCGTTCACCTCGTAGGGCTCGTATCGGCGGGCGGCGTGCACTCGGCCATGGGACACCTGCGCACGCTGATCGAGATGGCCGCGCGCGCGGGCGTCGAGGACCTTGTCATCCACGCGTTCACCGATGGGCGCGACACGCCGCCGACATCGGGGGCCGAGTCGCTGCGAACGGTCGAAAGCTGGTGCGAGCAGGCGCAGACATGGCGCATCGCCAGCGTCGTCGGACGCTACTTCGGGATGGACCGCGACAACCGCTGGGATCGCGTACAGCGCGCATACGATCTGCTCGTCCACGGCATCGCCGAGCATGCGGCGCCGACGGCCGAGCAAGCCGCCCTCGACGCCTACGAGCGCGGCGAGACAGATGAATTCATCGCGCCCACGCAGGTCGGAGAAGCGGGCGCGATCCGCCCAGGCGACTCGATCATCTCGTTCAACTTCCGGCCCGACCGCGTGCGCGAGATCTCTCGCGCGCTGGCCGATCTCGGCTGCACCGAGATCGACCGCCACGGCGCGGTGCCCGCGGCGCGCTACACCACCCTGACCGAGTACGACGAGCGCTGGGACTACCCGGTCGCGTTTCGCTCCGTGCGCCCGACCGTCACGCTGCCGCACGTCATCGCCGCCGCGGGCGGTCGCCAGCTGCACGTCGCCGAGACAGAGAAGTACCCGCACGTGACGTACTTCTTCGGCGGCGGGGAGGAGGCGCCGGAGGCCGGCGAGCGGCGCGAGCTCGTCCCGTCGCCGCGCGACGTCCCGACGTACGACCACAGACCGTCGATGAGCGCGCGCGAAGCGACCGACGCGTTCGTGGAGGCTTGGAGCGAGGAGGACTTTCGCTTTGCGCTGATCAACTTCGCCAACGCGGACATGGTCGGTCACACGGGCGTCATCCCGGCTGCCGTCGAGGCGGTCGAGACCGTCGACGAATGCCTCGGGGCGATCGTCGCGGCGGTTCAGTCCAGCGGCGGCGCGTGCATCGTCACCGCCGATCACGGCAACGCCGACGACATGCTGGAGTCCGATGGCGCGCCGAACACCGCGCACTCGCTCAACCCGGTGCCGCTGATCGTCACGATCGACGGTGCCCGCCTGGATCCGGAGGGCGGCCTCCTCGCCGATGTCGCGCCGACGGCGCTGGACATGCTCTGCATCGAGCAGCCGCCGGAGATGACCGGCCGCTCGCTGCTGCGTTGACCGCCCTCGCGGCGGTGGCGGTGTTTCTCGGCGCCAGCCTGCAATCGGCGACCGGCTTCGGCTTCGCGCTGATCGCGGCACCGATCCTGTTCGCGGTCTTCGGGGCGCAGGAGGCGGTGACCGCCGGGGTGCTGCTGGGCGTCACGATCAACCTGCAGACGCTGGCGACCGAACGGCGCATGCCGCGCGTGCTGGGCGCCGAACTGCTCACGCTCGTGGCCTGGTCGCTGCCCGGTCTTGCACTCGGCGCGCTGGCCCTGCGCGAGCTGCCCGAGCGGCTGCTGTCCGTGCTCGTGGCGCTAGCGGTGCTCGGCGGGCTCGCGCTGCGGCTGCGCGCACGGCGTGCACGGGCGGCGGGGGCGCTCGCCCGCGCGCCGCGCTGGAGCGCCCCGCTCGCGGGCGTCAGCAGCGGGGCCCTGAGCACCTCGACCGCGCTGAGCGGCCCACCGATCGTGCTGCACCTGCTCGCCCGCAACGTCATGCCCGCGCAGCTGCGCGACACGCTGGCCGCCGTCTTCGTGGCGCTCGCGGTTCTCAGCGCGCCCGCACTGCTGATCAGCGGCACGTTCGAGGTTCCCGACGCGATCGTGGCGCTGCTCCTCGCGGGCTGCTTGGGGCAGCTTCTCGGCCGGCGCCTGTTCGCGCGGCTCACGGGCAAGGGCCACGAGAACATCGTGCTTGCCGTGCTCGCGATCGCGGCGCTGATCGCGCTGGCGACGAGCGCGATCTGAGCTTTCTCCCGCCCGGGTGAGTACGACGCGCCGCGCGGGTACTACGCCGACCTGATGGCGATCGAAGCGCGAGACCTGCAGAACTGGATCGGAACCGAGGTACTCGACAGCTCAGGCGAGAAGCTGGGCAAGCTCGAAGAGGTCTACTTCCGCGGAAGCGAACCGCTGGCGGTGAGCATCCGCAGCGGCCTGGGCGGCCGCAAGCACCACGCCGCCGTCCTGCGCGGCGCCACCGTGAGCCGCGACGGCCTGCAGCTCGACGCGACCGCCGAGACGATCGTGAGCAGCGGCGCGGACGGCCTCGGCGCAGAGCAGCTGAGCCAGCTCGCCGCCCACGACGAGCGGCTGCACAGCGTTCAGCCCGAGGACCTTGAAGGCTGGACCGCCCGCGAGCAACGCCTCAAAGTCCAGGCCGAAGCGCAGGCCAAGGCCGACAAGCTCGAAGAGGAGGCGCAGCTGCACGGCGAGGAGGAGGACGCCGCCAAGGGACGAGCCCGCGACGCCGACCACCAGGCCGAGCAGGCGCGCCGCGCGCGCGAGGAGGCCGAGGCGCAGGCGCAGGCAGCGCGCCGCGACGCCGACCGCCCCGGCTGAGGCTCACAGCGGGCGCGCGAAGTTCGCCACGCGGGCGTCCAACCATGTCCTCATCGCCGGGATCGTCTGCGGGTCGATCGTGTGGCCGTCACCGTGCTCGTGGTACTCGACGTCGAGACCGCCTCGCCCCAGCCGCGCGCTGGCGTCGCGGGCGAACTCGACACCGATGATCGGCTCGGCGGCGCCGTGGGTGATGAAGACGGGCAGGCCGGCGCGGCTGGCGAGCTCGGGCTCCCAGCCCTCGACCGTCGGGATGAAGCCGCTCATGGCGAGGATGCCGGCAGGGGAGGTGCGTCCCCGCCCGAGCGCCGTCGCGTAGGACATCACGCAGCCCATCGAGAAGCCGCCGATCACGGTCCGCTCCCAGCCGATGTCGCGCTCGGCGAGCCAGCCGTCGAGGAAGCCGGTCAGACGCGGGTAGCTGGAGTGAAATGTCGCGGGGTCCGGAAAGCCGACGCGCGGCACGTGGTACCACCAGCGCCCGCCGCCCGGGCCGGGCAGCGGCGCCCCGGGCGTCAGCCCGACCAGCCGGCGCTCGGGATCGAGCACGTCGAGCACGGGCACGAGGTCGTGCTCGTCGGCGCCGCGGCCGTGCAGCAGGATCAGCGCGCCGTCAGGCTCGCAGTCGGCCTCGCGGACGCGACGCACGAGGCCATCGCTCATGGTGCGCAGTCTAGTAGACTGGTTGCACGCGCAACAAGAAGGTTCTATCCTCGCTGTAACCCCATGGCCACCACGATCAACCCACCCGGCAGGCCCCTAGACGCACAGGAGCTGCGCGCGTGGCGCGGCATGCTGCGCGCCCATGCGGCGCTGTGCAAGGCGCTTGACGCCGAGCTGGAGGCCGCCCACGGCCTGCAGCTCAGCTCCTACGAGGTGCTGATGTACCTCGCCGACGCCGAGCAGGAACGGATGCGCATGTGCGACCTGGCCACGACGATCCTGCTCAGCCGCAGCGGGCTGACGCGGCTCGTCGATCGCCTCGCTCGCGAGGGTCTGCTGGAGCGGGTCGCCTGCGACGACGATGCACGCGGCGCGTTCGCCAAGCTCACCCCGGCCGGCCGCGAGAAGCTGCGCCAGGCCCGGGCCACGCATCTGGCAGGAGTGCGGGCGATGTTCCTGGAGCGCTTCGAGCCCGAAGAGCTCGATCGTCTGGGCGAGTCTTGGGACCGCGTGCTGATCGGCCTCGGATTCACGTGTTGCGCCGCTGCTAATACTTGACAGACCCAGACTTAGGTTTCGTATACTCCTGGCAAGTAGAACCGTAAGACCCAGGAGGTACAGCAATGACAATCGTACGTTGGGACCCGGGCCGCGAGCTGGACTCGCTGCAGGGTGAGATGAACCGGCTGTTCTCGAGCTTCTTCGATGCGCCCAGCCGCGCTGGCAACGGCGGCGCCGTTCGCCGCTGGATCCCCGCGATGGACCTCGTCGAGACCGGGAGCGACTTCGTGCTGAGGGCCGATCTGCCCGGCATCTCCGAGAGCGACGTCAGCGTCGAGCTCGAGAGCAACGTCCTCACGATCTCCGGCGAGCGCAAGAGCGAGCACGACGAGCAGCACGAGGGCTACTACCGGCTCGAGCGTGCGACCGGAAGCTTCGCACGCACGCTGACGTTGCCGGAGGGCGTCAACGCCGACGCCGTGCAGGCGAACTTCGACAAGGGCGTGCTCGAGGTACGGATCCCCAAGCCCGAGCAGACCAAGCCGCGTCGCGTCCAGATCGGGCTCGGCGGCGCCGAGCCGAAGACGATCGACGTCGAGTAAGGGCCCTTCGTCCTGGCGGTCATCGCAAGCGATGACCTTCGGACGACGTTACATAGGCTGCGGGGAGAATGAGCGCCCTGCAGATCACCCACACGGACCCCGGCACGCGAGCGCGCGCCGGGGTTCTTCGTACCGCGCACGGGGCGGTTCGCACGCCGGGCTTCGTGCCGCTGGCGACCAAGGCGACGGTCAAGGGGCTCGAGCCGCGAGAGGTCGCCGCGCTCGGCTACGACATCGTCCTTGGCAACACGTTTCATCTCTTCCTCGAGCCGGGCCATGAGCTGATCGCGCGCTTCGGCGGCCTGCACGATTTCATGGGCTGGCAGCGCCCGATCATCACCGACTCGGGCGGCTTTCAGGTCTTCTCGATGGGCCACGGCACGGTTGCCGACGAGATCAAGGGACGCGCGCCCAGCGGGCCCGACCGCATGGGCCGTGTGCTCGCGATCGAGGAAGAGGGCGTGCGCTTTCGCTCCTACATCGATGGTGGGGAGCGCTTCATGGGGCCGGAGACCTCGATGGAGGTCCAGGCCGCACTAGGCTCCGACATCGCGCTCGTCTTCGACGAGTGCACGCCGCTGCGCGTCGAGCGCGACTACACCGCCCGCTCGACCGAGCGCTCGCACCGCTGGCTGGATCGCTGTCTGACGTGGCACGCGGAGTACGGCTCGCCCGCTCAGCTCGTCTACGGGATCGTCCAGGGCGGTGTGCACGAGGATCTGCGCGTCGCCTCGGCGCAGGCGGTTGCCGCGCGGCCGGTCGACGGCATCGCGATCGGCGGCTCGCTCGGTGCCGACAAGGCGCAGATGTACGAGGTCGTCGGCTGGACGACGGCCGAGCTCGACGATGCGCGGCCGCGTCACCTGCTCGGCGTCGGCGACGTCGACGACCTGATCCGCGGCGTCGAGCTCGGCGTCGACACGTTCGACTGCGCGATGCCCACGCGCCTGGGCCGCCACGGCGTCGCGCTCGTGCCCGACCCCGGCGCGCGCTGGCGCGTCGATCTGACCGCCGCCCGCTGGCGCGAGTCCGACGAGCCGATCATGGCCGGCTGCCCGTGTCCAGCCTGCGCGGCCGGCCATCCGCGCGGCTACCTGCGCTACCTGCTGCGCAATCGCGAGCTGACCGGCGTCCGGCTGCTGACGCTGCACAACCTCGCCTACATCGCGCGGCTGATGGCCGACCTGCGCGGGGCGATCGCCGGCGGCACGCTGGCCGAGCGTGCGGCGGCGATACGTGGTGGGGAGGCGCCGGCGTGGGCCGACCTCGATGCCGATTCCCAGGTAGCGCCGTGGGAGCGATCGGCCCCGTAGTCGCGGGACGGGTCGTGGTCGTGGTCGCCCGCGGCTGACGAACAGCATCGATGAAGGAAAACGGAGCGCTGCGGCGCGGAGGTTCGCGTGCTGAACACGTGACGGATCGTTCGGTGGCCCCGCGAGGGTCCGTCACATCTTCATGTCATGCGTGAACACGTGACGGATCGTTCGGACAGTCAGGACGGTCCGTCGGTTGTTCATGTCGCGCGCCTCCGTGACGGCTCGTTCGGTGGGCCGGGACGGTCCGTCAGTTCTGCGTGTCATACGCGCGCAACTGACGGATCGCATGAAGCGTCGGCGCGGTCCGTCATTTGTGGGTGTCCGGATGCGCGCGCGGGTCGCGGCGCCCGCATCGCGCTCTAGCGCGTGTTGTCGTCGATCAGGGCGTTGAGCTGATCGACGACCTCGCTCGTCGTGTTGCCATCGACCGGTGACAGGTTGACGTCACCGCCGCTCGAGGTGCCGGCGGCGTAAGCGATCGCCGCGGCGGCGAGCGCGGCGATGATCAAGCCGGCGATCCAGCGGCGAGCCTTGTTGCGACGCGCTGGCTCGCCACGCGAGCGCGCCGACGATGCCGGCTCGTACTCGGAATCGTAGGCGGGAGCCGGCGGCAGGGGATGACGCGGCCCCTGTGGCTCGAGCCGCCGCGAGCTGGGCACGGCGCTCGTCGCGGCCGTCGGATCCCGGTGCGCCAGCATCGACGTCGCAGCGGTCGACGCGCCGCCGGCGGGCGCGATCCCGCGCGCGCCGTCCTGCAGCGCCTTGCGCATCTCGTCGGCGCTTGCGTAGCGCTCGGCCGGGTCGAGCGCGAGCGCCAGCTCGACGGCGGTTGCCAGCGCCTCGGGAACGTCGGAGGCGACCTCGTCCAGCCGTGCCGGATATTCCCGCTGCTGCATCAGCGCCAGCTCGGTGAGCGAGTTGGCGTCGTAGGGCAGGCGGCCGGCGATCAGCTGGTAGGTCACGACGCCGAGGCCGTAGAGGTCGGCCGGCGGGCCGACCTCGCCGCCGCTCGCCTGCTCGGGCGCAAGGTACGCGGCGGTGCCCAGCACGGAGCCGACCTGCGTGATCTGCGACGTCGGCTCGGCCATGGCCTTGGCGATGCCGAAGTCGGCGAGCTTCACCGCGCCGTCGTCGGAGCGCAGGATGTTGCCGGGCTTGACGTCGCGGTGAACGACCCCCATGCGGTGCGCGTGCGCGAGCCCGCGGCAGGCCCCATCGACGAGCTCCAGCGTGTCCGCGACGCCGAGGCGCGTTTCCTCGCGCAGGATCTCCGCGCCCGAGCGGCCCTGGATGTACTCCATGACGATGTAGTGCCGGTCGCTGGCCTCGTCGAGTCCGAAGTCGAAGACCTGCACGATGTTGGGGTGCACGAGCCGCGCGGCTGCCAGCGCCTCGCGCTTGAAGCGCGAGACGAACTGGCTGTCGGCGGCCAGGTGCTCGGCCAGGAGCTTGACGGCGACCTGACGCTCCAGCCGGCGGTCGAGCGCGATCTGGACGGTCGACATGCCGCCGTAGCCCAGCCGGTCGCCGAGCTCGTAGCGATCGGCGATGACCGTCTGCCTCATGGCTGTTCCAGCTCTGGCGGGGTGCCGCCGCCGGGGTTGGCCGGCGGTGGAGTGGGCTGCGGCGAAGGCGTGGTCGCTGTCGGCGGCGTGGTGGCGGTCGGCGGCGGCTCGGTCGTCGTGGCCGGCGGCTGCGTCTGGGTCGTCTCGGGCTCCGGCAACGTCTCAGTCGTCGTCGTGTCGGTCTCCCTGTCCTCCCGGTTGTCCTCGCATTCGGACCTTGCGACGTCGCGCAGCTTCTCCGCGCCCTCGCGCAGCCGCTCGCGCAGCTGGCCGTCGACCGACGACGGCAGCCCGTCGATGCGCTCGTCGACCTGGCGCAGCTGGTCGACGAGCGGCTGGCAGCGGCCATCGTCGACTCGCTGGCGCACGTCTTCGATATGGCTCTTGAGCTCTGATGCCTCGTCGGCGGGGATCCCGCCCTTCGTCGCGTCGCTGCATGCGGTGAGCAGGGCGGCGCCGATCCCGAGGACGGCGGCGAGGACGAATGGGAGCCAGCTGCGCACGATCACTGACCGTACCCCAGGCGCTCGGCGAGGGAATCCGGCAACCGCGCGGCGCGGATCGCCGCCGCGGCGCCGCCGATGTCGTAGTCGACGCGCCGCCACTGCGCTCGCAACCCGTCGACGTCGAGCATCATCCAGGCCGCCCGCGGGTCGCCGTCACGCGGCTGACCGACCGAGCCGGGGTTCAGCAGCCAGCGCCCACTGGCCACGTCGAGGTCGTCGCCGTCGCGGCGCGGCTCGCCGGTCGCGACGTCGCCCTCGGGGCGCATGAACGACAGCGCGACATGCGAGTGGCCGATCAGCGCGATCCGCTGGGACTGCGTATCGAGGCACAGCTCCGCCAGCAGAGCGCTGAGCACGTACTCCCATACGGGATCGCGGGGGCTGGCGTGGTACAAGCCGATCGAGTCCTCTTCGCCGATCGGCCGCAGGGCCGACAGGAACTCGAGGTTGGCGGCCGTGATCGTCTCCTGCGTCCAGCGGGCGGCGATCGCGGCGCCGGTCGAGAACTCGTCGAGGCCGATCTCGCCGGTCACGCCGAGGTCGTGGTTGCCGGCCAGGCAGATCGCCGCGTGGCG
>Ga0136630_1000939_pt1 | contig 11626 bp, 10 predicted proteins | sample AntDrymUQ5682106_2_FD_105496 | JGI IMG/M metagenome (GOLD analysis project Ga0136630, IMG submission 105496) | Polar desert sand microbial communities from Dry Valleys, Antarctica - metaG UQ568 (21.06) | ecosystem: Environmental > Terrestrial > Soil > Desert | place: Antarctica: Dry Valley...
CTGCTTTCTGTTTATGCCATGCACGAAAATGCCCCCTTAACTTCTCTGGCCTTTGGATATGCTCCCGATGATGGCGTCAATGTACCCGGCCATTTGGTGGAGTTCGTACGCGCCGAAATCGTCGTTCAGTTTCGAGGTGAACGAGTCGTAGTCGCCGCCCTCGAACTCGATGACGATCTCACGCACCCCGGACGCTTCGAGGTTCCCCCGAAGGTCAATGGCGTTCCCCGTCCATTCTCTTTCATTCTCCACAAAGATGCACTCCTTCCAAATCAGAATTCCGGCACGACGGATGTTACCAAAGTAGTGGGGCTATAAAGGCCACAACGGCGACGCGGCCACGAGGAGCGGCGCGAAGACGAGCGCGGGGAGCATGTTCGCAACCCGGACCTCCTTCAGATCGAGGAGCATAAGCCCGAGGCCGAAGATCAAAACACCCCCCGTCGCCGTAGCCGCGAGAACCATCGCCTCAGTGATGATCGGCTCGACGAAGCCCGCCGCGATGGTCAGACTGCCCTGAACGAGAAGCACCGTCCCAGCCGAAAGCAAAACGCCCCACCCGAGAACCGAAGCGAACGTGAGCGAAGCGATGAAATCGAGCGCGCTCTTCAACGCGAGAAGCTCATAATTCCCCGTAAGCCCGTCCTCGAAAGAGCCGATCACCGTCAATGGCCCGACGCAAAACAACAAACTCGTCGTCACGAACGCCCGGCTCACCGGACTCTCTCCTTTTGAGAACCGCTTTTCGAGATAGTCTCCGAACCTTTTCAGCCCGGCTTCGATACCGAGAATTTCCCCGACGGCAAGCCCGAGAACGACGCTCACGAGCGGAACGAGCGGATTGTCGAACTCTAAAAAGTTCGAGACCCCGACGAGGAGGGTGACGATTCCGATGGCGGCCATCGCCGTGCTTCGCATCCCCTCCGGCAGCCTCGCCCCGACGAGCGTTCCGATGCCCCCTCCGACGAGTACGGCGACGACATTTATGGCGGTTCCGAGACCCATGAACGCGGAGTATACGCGAGCCGAGACATAAAAAAGCCCGGCTCGAAACCGGGCCTCGAAACGAATTTCAACCGCAAATCAGCAGCTTCCGCCACCACCGCCGTCACTTCCGCCGCCGTCGAAATATTCTCCGCCGTGGCTCGACTGCGAATAAATGCCCGCGCTCGCACCCGTGTTCCGGACGCGGCCCTTTTCTTCGTCGTCGCCTCGTAGCATTCCGGCGTCGTCGCGCCACCGAACGAGACAAGCCGCCACCAGAAAAACGACCGCCCCCGCGAATACCCCCGCGACAACGTTGTCCGTGAAACCGAAAGCGGCGACCCCCGCGAAGAAAGAGACGAACGCCCCAAACAAATAAGCCATCACTCGCACGACAAACCTCCTTCGGCAAATCCCCCCGAGCCACCGCCCAAAGGGAAAAATAACATGTGCCTCATTTTACGACACCCATACTTATCATGCCATAAAACTCTTCTCTGCCGACGGTGAGCGGTGGAATCGGCCGAGGTCTCTATAAAACCGCCATCGGTCTCTCTGTATAATCACCGACTGTCGTTGCGGGCCGCGAGAAGGGGCATTCGAACTTGGATCTCTACGAACATCAAGGCAAGGAACTTCTTAAAGAATACGGTTTGGAAACCCTTCCGGGCAAGGTCGCAACCACCCCCGAAGAGGCGAGAAAGGCAACCGAGGAAATAGGCGGCACCGTCGCCGTCAAAGCACAAGTTTTGACCGGGGGAAGAGGAAAAGCGGGCGGCATCAAAGTCGTTGACAGCCCCGACGAAGCCGAAAAAGCCGCCGATCAAATCCTCGGGATGGACATAAAAGGCCACACCGTCGGGCGTGTATACGTCGAGGGCGGGGCCGAGATCGAAACCGAAATGTACCTCTCTATAATGGTGGACCGCGAGAAGAAGCAATCCCTCCTCCTCTTCTCCACCGAAGGCGGCATAGACATCGAAGAAGTCGCCGAGACAAAGCCCGAAACTATAGTTCGACTTTACATTGACCCTCTCGTCGGCCTTCAGCCTTTCCAGATCCGGGAGGTCACCTTCGCGAGCGGCTTGTCAGGCGACACGGCGAAGAGTTTCGGGAAAACGCTGCAAAACCTGTATAAAGCCTTCGAGGGCGCGGACGCGAGCCTCGTCGAGATAAACCCGCTCGTCGTCACGAAAGACGGGAAAGTCCTCACCCTCGACTCGAAGGTTACGGTGGATAATTCGAGTTTGTATCGGCACAAGGACATCGCGGAGCTTCATGACGCGGCGGCGGCCGACCCGCAAGAACAAAGGGCGCAGGAAGCGGGTTTGCAGTATGTGAAGCTCGACGGGGATGTCGGCATTCTCGGGAACGGAGCCGGACTCGTCATGAGCACGCTCGACGTCGTGGCGCAGGCGGGCGGGGAGCCTGCCAACTTTTGCGACGTGGGCGGAGGCGCGGATGCCGAGCAAATATCCACCGCGCTCGACATTGTGACGTCGAATGAGAACGTGCGGAGTGTTTTCTTCAATATTTTCGGGGGGATCACACGCGGCGACGAGGTGGCGAAGGGGCTTCTCGCGGCGATGGAGCGGACGGACATAAAATTGCCCATCGTCGTCCGGCTCGACGGGACGAACGCTGAGGAGGGAAGGGAGATCCTCGCGGAGAACACACCGGAGAACGTGCATACCGAAGAGACGATGCTCGACGCGGCGGCGCGAGCCGTGGAGCTCGCGAAGAAAGGCGGCAATTAGCCGATGGCGATACTCGTAGACGACAACACGAAGCTCCTCGTTCAAGGCATCACCGGCCGCGAGGGCGCGTTCCACACCGGGCGCATGGTCGAGAGCGGCACGAATGTCGTGGCGGGCGTCACCCCCGGCAAAGGCGGACAGACAGCCGACGGCGGCGTTCCAATTTTCAATACCGTGAGTGAGGCCGTCGAGGAAACCGGGGCGAACGCGAGCGTCATCTTCGTGCCGCCGCAGTTCGCCGCGGATGCGATCTTCGAGTCGCTCGGCTCGGACATGAAGACGGTTTGCTGCATCACCGAGGGTGTCCCCGTCCACGACATGATGCGCGTGGCGAACTATCTCCGATTCAAAGATGCCACCCTCATCGGGCCGAACTGTCCGGGGGTGCTTTCGCCCGGACAGGCGAACGTCTCGATCATGCCCCGGAGCATCTTCGCGGAGGGGAACGTCGGGGTGGTTTCCCGGAGCGGGACATTGACGTATCAAGTCGTCAACGAACTCACGCAGATGGGGATCGGGCAAACGTCGGCGGTCGGCATCGGGGGCGACCCGATAATCGGGACGGACTTCATCGAGATCCTCTCGCTCTTCGAGGCCGACCCGGAGACCGAGTGCGCGGTGATGATCGGGGAGATCGGCGGCAACGCCGAGCAGCGAGCCGCCGAGTACATCCAGTCCGAGATGACCACCCCCGTCGTCGCATACATCGCGGGCTTCACCGCGCCCGAAGGAAAGACGATGGGCCACGCCGGAGCCATCGTATCGGGCGGCGACACGACCGCCGAAGCGAAGTCGAACGCCCTTCGCAAAGCGGGCATCCGGGCGGCGGAGAACCCGAGCGAAGTCGCGCAACTCGTGGCGGACGCGCTCGGGAAATAGAGCGGTTCGCCTCACCGCATTTATCGGCCGTCAGCTTTTTGGCTGGCGGCTTTTTCGCGGCTTTCCGGGGACTTCGGAGGTCTCCGCCCGTGGAGCGGGCGCGGAGTGGAATGGCCGTCGGCCGATGTCCCGGAGTGGAGCGACACGGCCTCTCGAATACGCCGGGCGCGGTATTCGCGTCGCATTCTGCGTTCGGATGCGGCACGGCGGCACCGGAAAAGTTGCGTCGTTCCGCGTTCCGCTCGCTTCGGGGTCGGGAAAGACGAATGCGATCTCCCGGAAAACAATGCCGAGTCCGAATGATCACAACCGCATTCCCCGCGATTGGCCCGGTCGCGTCTCCCAGCGTGAGATCGCGGGTGCGTAGCGAAGCTGATTTCTTCGACCAGACTCGAATATCAACCGGATTTGGCATCGTCCGTTCATCGCTCCGTTGGCGTGCCGGCTCCTTTCCGGCGCGTCGTCTCCACGAAAATGCGGGGCATTTCGAGCGGTATGGACATGCGAGATCGCGCGCTTCGGGAATGATGCCCATCGAACGCTCGACATGTAAAATCGGGGCGGAAGGGAATGCGGATCCGCGGTGCGTCGCCGGGAGAGCCGCCGGAAAATTTTCGGGAGCGTGAGACGAAGTGTCGTTGGGACGAAACAGGAGACCGCAAAACAGGAAAGAGCGGCGGAGGAAGACGAGCCGGAGCCAAAAGCAGCGGAGCGAGGGGGCGGGCCGGGATCTCTTCATCGCCATCGCCGCCTTCTCCGTCGTGATTTTGCTCGGCATCTTCGCCCTCATATACCTCGCCGGATAAGCGAGCCGCGCCGCCGCCACGCCCGTCCGGCGGCGGTTCGGACTGCTTTTGCGACGGCGCGGCCGTTCGCCCGAGTCCGGGGTTTCGGCTTCATTCGCGAGCGAGCCGGGGCGGGCTTCGGCTGGTAGCATTCGTCGGGTTGGCGAGTCGAGGTTCCGGGAGGCGCGGCGGTGCGGACTGTGATCATAGGCGCGGGCGAGGTCGGTTTCACGACGGCCCGGATGTTGTCGGGGGAAGGCCACCAAGTCGTCCTCATCGAACAGGACGAAGCCCTCGTCCAATCCGCGACCGAACAACTCGACGCCCTCGTCATCCACGGAAACGGAGCCAGCCCGAAATCACTCTCCGAGGCCGGCATCGAGAAGGCCGACCTCCTCGTCGCCTCCTCGAACTCCGACGAAGTGAATATCATCGCGTGCCTCTCATCGAAGGCGCAAGGAGTCGAGCGGACGGTCGCCCGCATCCACAACCCGGATTATTACGACCCGGAGGAGCCCCTCGCCCGCGACCTCCTCGGCATTGACTTCGTCATCCACACCGAGGAGATGGCGGCGAGGGCGATAAAGGACGCGCTCATGGTTCCCGGCGCCATAAACATTGACAACTTCGCCAACGACTCCATCGAGGTCGCGGAGGTCGCGCTCGACGAGGACTCGCCCATAGTCGGGCAGGCTCTCAAGGACGTGAAACTCCCGGAGCAAAGCCTCATCGTCGGGGTGGTGCGAGACGGCGAAGCCCTCGTTCCCGGCGGCGGAACCGTGCTTCGGGAGAAGGATCACGTCCTCCTCATAAGCGGCCGGAGGCGGCTCGCCGAGGTCGTCCGGGCCGCCGCGACCGACACCGCTCCCGTGAAGGACGTCGTCATATACGGCGGAGGGAGGATCGGGCTTCGGCTCGCGCTCGCGCTCGAGAAGGCGAAGATGAGCGTGAAAGTCATCGAGCGGAGCGAGGATCGCGCCCGCGTCGTAGCCTCGCAACTGAAGCGCGGCTTCGTGCTCCATGCCGACACCCTCACCGAGGATTTCCTGCGCCAGGAACGAGTGGACCACGCCGACGCCTTCGTCGCCGTCACGGGAGACGACCGGGCGAACCTCCTCGCGGCGATGTACGCGGGACGGCTCGGGGCGAGGCGGACCATCGCGGGCCTCAGCCGGGGCGAGTTCGCGCCGCTCTCCGAAGCCCTCGGGGTGGACGTTACGATCTCCCCGAGGATGCTCGCCGCCGAGGCCATCCTCCGCTTCGTTCGGAAGGGCGAAATAGTGAACGTCGCGCTCCTCGAGGGCGGAGCCGAGATGATCGAGCTTCGAGTCCCGGAGAAGTGTCCGCTCAACGGGAGGCCCCTCTCCGAAGTGAGCTTCCCGAAAGGGGCGATCATCGGCGCGCTCCTCCGGGGCGAGGAAGTCATCATCCCGACGGGCCGCGACTCCCTCCAGCCGGGCGACGACGCGGTCATCTTCACCGTCGAGTCGGCGGTGGACGAGGTCGAAGAACTCTTCGCATCGTGAGGTCGCTCGCTGTCGCTCGCGATTATTGGCAAATACAAAAACCAACAACCAATAACCGGGAGCAAAGCGACCAGAGCGGAGCGACGTGCATATTAAAGTCATAGCGAACGCCCTCGGTGTGGTCGCCGCCGCGCTCGGAGCGGCGATGCTCGTTCCGGGGATATTCGCCGCCTTCACCGGGGAAGGGAACGCTCCCATCTTCCTCGTTCCCGCGTTCGCGTCCATCGTGGGCGGGGGCGTGCTTTTCTATTTCACGCGAAGGAACGAGAACACGTATGTCTCGATACGCGACGTTTTCCTCATCGTGTCGCTCGGGTGGATCGGGGTGGCGGCCATCGGCTCGATCCCATTCGCCGTCTCCGGGACTCTCTCCCCGGTGAACGCCTTTTTCGACTCGATGGCCGGATTCACGACGACCGGAGCCTCGACGATACTCGTTCCCGAGGACACGGCGGCTTCGATCCTCCTCTGGCGGAGCATGAGCCAGTGGGCCGGAGGCATCGGGATCATCGTCCTCTTCGTCTCCATCGCCCCGATAGTCGGCTTCGGCGCGACGCAGCTTTATTCCGCCGAGATGCCGAACCCGACACAGGAGCGCATCACACCGCGAATTCAAGACACGGCGAAGGTTCTCACGTACATATACCTCTCCCTCACCGTCGGCATTTCCGCCGCGCTCCTCCTCGCCGGAATGGGGCTTTTCGACGCGGTGAACCACGCTTTCACGACGGTGGCGACGGGCGGGTACTCGACCCGCTCGGACTCGATAGCCGCCTTCGATTCCGCGCCCATCGAGGCCGTGATCATAGTCGGCATGATCCTTTCCGGGACAAACTTCACTTTGTATTTCTTCGCCGCGCAGGGAAGGCTCCGACGGGCCGCGACAAGCCCGGAACTCCTCGCATATCTCGGCATCATCGCGACAGGAGCATTGCTCATGACGGGTTCGCTGTATTTCTTCGACTACAACGATTCGCTCCTTCGCTCGTTCCGGGAGGCTCTTTTTCAGAGCGCGAGCCTCTCGTCGGGGACGGCGTTCTCGACGGCGGACTGGAACGCATGGGACTCGTTCTCGCAAGCCATCCTCATGGTTCTCATGGCGATCGGCGGGTGCGCGGGTTCGACGAGCGGGGGGATAAAAGTGGTTCGCATCGTGCTTCTCGCGAAGAGCGCCGCGCAGGATGCGTTCCGCATGATCCACCCCCGCGCCGTCACCCCGCTCACGATGAACGGCCGGGTCGTGCCAGAGCGACTCCGCGTCGCGTTCCTCGGCTTTTTCTTCGTGTACGGCGCGACGCTGGCGGTCGGCACGCTCCTCATCGCGCTCCATCAAGTCCCGCTCGGCTCGGCGTTCGGGGCGGTCTTCGCGTGCGTGAACATCACCGGCACCTCGCTCGGCCCGGTCGGCGACCCCGATTTCTACGCCGCCCTCCCCGCGTCGGCGAAGTTCATCCTCGCCTTCTTCATGCTCCTCGGACGCCTCGAACTCTTCACCGTCCTCGTGCTTCTCACCCCCGCATTCTGGCGGACGTGAGGCGGTTCGCCGAAGGCGAGCCGCTCCTCGTTGACAAACCCCATCGCCGGGAGTATATCTCCGAGGCGAAAATCACATGGCTAAAGCGCCGAATCTCCGGGCAGCCGCCGGAGGACGGGGGAACCGAGAATGCGATCCATGAAACGCGGATCTCGGGGTGAATCGAAGGGAGCGCGGCTTTCTTCGTAGGGCTTGACTCTTTCGGCCCGAACCCGACAGCTAACCTCGCAGGCGCCGAAGAAAGAGAGGCTCCCGGATGCCCGGGAAAACGCCGCCGCGTGCGCCGAACAACCTTCGGGACACACCGGAGGTCGGGGATCGGAAGCCACTTCGCTCCGCGATCCGAAAGGAAACACCGGACGACTCACGAACACCGTCGCCGCCCGAACTGTCGGCCTTCCGCCTCTTCGCGGTTTCCGGCCTCTCCATGGATGAGACCGGAGGCTTCGGCGGCATGAGTTCCGCCTCCTCGCCTCCGCCCGGCTCTCGGCTCCCGGCCCTTCTCGGACGCGCCTCATGAAAGCGAGGGTCGTGCTTCGGGTGAACGCGGGCATCGTCCTCGCCATCGGAGCCGCGCTCCTCGTCCCACTCGCCGTGTCTTTCATTTACGGCGACGGCTCGTGGCGGAGCTTCTTCTTTCCTTCGCTCGCGATGATGACACTCGGAGGGGCGGGTGTATACCTCACCCGGACTCCGGCAACCCGGGGAACCATCGAATACGTCGGGACGCGGGAAATATACTTCTCCGTCACGCTCGCGTGGGTTCTCGCCGCTCTCCTCGGCGGGGTTCCGTTCCTCATCGAAGGCACTTTCACGAGCATCCTCGACTCTTCGTTCGAGACGATGAGCGGCTTCACGACGACGGGTTCGACCCTTCTCTCGGACATCGAAGCCGAAACGCCTTCGATCCTCTTTTGGCGCTCGATGACACAGTGGCTCGGCGGGGTCGGCATTGTCGTACTCCTCGTCGCGGTCGCTCCGGCGCTCGGCTCGGGGGCGGCGAGGCTCCTCGGGGCGGAGTTGTCCGGCCTCACTCAGCCACGCCTCACGCCCCGCATCTCCGACACCGCGAAGGCTCTCGTGGGCGTGTATATATCCATCTCCCTCGCCCAAACCATCGCCCTCCTCATAGCCGGGATGAACGTTTATGATGCGGTCGTCCACACTTTCACGACCGTTGCGACGGGGGGATTCTCCCCGAAAACCGCCTCCATCGGACACTATGATTCCGTCGCCGTCGAGGCCGTCGCCATCTTCTTCATGGTCGTCTCCGGAGTGTCGTTCTCGCTTTATTATTTGTTGTATACGAGACGCGACTGGCGGACTCTCCTCGACCGGGAACTCGTGGCGTATCTCGCGATCATCGCCGGTTCGGTCGTCCTCGTGTGGGGCATCCTCGTCTTCACCGGGGATTACGCGGAGGATCCGGCAGACGCTTTGCGCGACTCGGCGTTCGCGGTGTCGAGCATCATAACGACGACCGGGTTCACAACGGCGGATTTCGACACGTGGGACGCATCGGCGAAGGCCGTCCTCGTCGCGCTCATGTTCGTCGGGGGATGCGCGGGTTCGACGGCGGGCGGGATAAAAATCGTGCGGATCATGATCGTGTTCCGCACCGTTGGTGGGGATGTCTTCCGAATGATCCACCCTCGCGCCATCACCCCGCTCCGCCTCGGCGGGAACGTCATCCCCGAGGGAGTGCGCCTCGCCGTCCTCGCGCTATTCGCCGCGTGGCTCATCACCTTCGCCGTCGCCACCATCCTCGTCGCCCTCCAGCCGAACCTCACGATCGTGAGCGCGGCGACGGCGGTCGCCGCGACCCTCAACGTCGTCGGCCCCGGCCTCGGGCAAGTCGGAGCGTCGGAAAGTTATGAAGTCGTAAATTCCTTCGGAAGGCTCGTCCTCACAATATGCATGCTCCTCGGACGCCTCGAAATATTCACCGCGCTCGCGCTTCTTTCCCCGGCGTTTTGGCGGAGGTGATTCGCATCCGGGTGGATGCTTCGGAACTTTCGCCGTTCGTGAGGTCGTGAGGCGCTCGCTTCTTGAGTTCGACAAATACGATCTCACGAAGCGTCGCGGAGCCGAAGGCATACCGGCGCGACTCACGACCTCACAGTTTCAGCGCGAGGCGATCCGCTATCGCGGCAAATCTATAATTTGCCGCCCCATCAAACTCGCGACGAGTTCGACGGCGAGTTCCGCCGTCCCGTTCTTCGAGTCGAGGATGGGGTTCACTTCCACGACGTCGAGGGAGGTTATGATCCCCGCCTCGTTCGCAAGCTCCATGACGAGATGTGCCTCGCGATACGAAAGCCCGCCGCGGACGGGAGTCCCGACTCCGGGTGCGATCTCCGGGTCGAGCGCGTCGAGGTCGAAGGAGAGATGCACCCGGTCGAGGTGCGACAAATCTTCGATGGCCCGCCGAACCACGCGGGCGACACCGTATGCGTCAATCTCCTTCATCGTATACACGCTCACCCCGTCTTCGCGGAGGAGTTTTTGCTCGTCCGCATCCACGGACCGAAGCCCGATTATGACGACATCCTCCGGCCTCACCTTCGCCCCCTCGCCCCCGATGCTCACGAGGTCGGGGTATCCGCGCCCGGCGAGGGTCGCGAGCGGCATCCCGTGGACGTTTCCCGAAGGCGAAGTCTCGGGCGTATTGAAATCGGCGTGCGCGTCGAGCCATATTATTCCGGTTCTTCCGGCGGACGCCGCTCCCGAAGCCGTCCCGATGGAGACGGAGTGGTCGCCTCCGAGGATGATCGGGAAGAGTCCGTCCGCGACCATCTTTTTCGTCTCTCCGGCTATCTCCGAACACACTTCGCGGATGGCTCCGAGTCGTTGTGGATTTCCGTTTCCTTCGACGGTTTCGGGGATCGGGGTTCGGGCGTTCCCGAAATCGGTGACCGCATAGCCGAGTTCTTCGAGGGTTTCGTGGAAGCGGGCGTACCGGATGGCGGACGGCCCCATATCCACGCCGCGGCGATTCTGGCCGAGATCCATGGCCGCCCCGAAAATGCCGACGGGCCGACGAATATTCTCAGACAAAGACGGCTCCCCCACTCCGCCTCGGGTCGGCGGACGCCTCGAAAGTTCCCTCCGGCGTGAGCCTCACCGCGTTCACACCCCCGAAATACATGTCCGGCGAATCATACGAAAGCACCCGGTCATATGAGTCGAGGTCGTCCTTCCTCGCCCCCGCCTCATACGAGAAAAGCGTCCCCTCGGGGCGGAACTCGGAGTGGAACCGGGGTGCGAGAACCGCGCTTTCGAGCGGCATCCCGAAATCCACGACGTTTATGATGGCTTGCAAAATAGCCGTCGGAATACGTGTCGCGCCCGGCGAGCCGAGCGAAATGACCCCGCCCTCCTCGGAGGAAACGATGGTCGGGGACATGCTCGATATGAGCTTCTCCCCCGGCTTGAGCGCGTGGAAACCCCTCGGATTCAACTCCGGCTCCCCGAGGGTGTTCCCGAGCGGAATCCCCGTTCCCGGCACGACGAGGCCCGAGCCGTACCCCATGCTCGCGGTGATGGCGACAGCGTATCCCTCGTCGTCCACGCACGAGAGATGCGTCGTGTGCGGCGCCCCGAAGATGCGCTTTCTTTGCAATTTCGCGTATTCCTCCGTGGTGAGGCGGACGGCGATGTTCTCGTTGAGTTCGCCGTCGCCGTATTCCGTTTCGCGGTCTCGGAGGGCGAAGCGCATCGCACCCGCGACGGCCTTAGCGAAGTCGCTCCCTTCGAGGGACGGGAGATCATAGCCGGAGACGACTTTGAGCATTTGCGCGAGCGTCGCCCCCCCGGCGGAGGGGGATCCGTTCGTGTATATCTCGCCATTTTTGTACGAGATGGCGAGTGGCTCGCGGATGGTCGGCGTGTATTCGGCGAGGTCGCGGGGTGTGATGAGGCCGTCCATCTCGCGCACGTATGAGGAGATTTTCTCGGCGACGTCGCCCGTGTAAAAAAGTTCGGCGCCTTCTTCGCCGATCCGATCGAAGGTGTCCGCGAGATCCGGGAATCGAACCCACTCGTTTTCGAGATACACCCGCTCGCCGTCCACTCCGCCTTTATAAAAGTTCTTCTTCGTCTCTTCGGTGAGGGCGAGGGCTTCGGTGGCGAGGAGGAAATAATCCGCGCTGTTTTTGCAAA
>Ga0136630_1000940_pt1 | contig 11607 bp, 13 predicted proteins | sample AntDrymUQ5682106_2_FD_105496 | JGI IMG/M metagenome (GOLD analysis project Ga0136630, IMG submission 105496) | Polar desert sand microbial communities from Dry Valleys, Antarctica - metaG UQ568 (21.06) | ecosystem: Environmental > Terrestrial > Soil > Desert | place: Antarctica: Dry Valley...
CCGGCTGATGGTCCACGCAGACCGCCCCACCTGGGTGGCGATCATCCGCACACCGGCCCCGGCCAGGCGCAAGTCGGCGATCTGCAGCCGCTCCTCCACACTGAGGTACCGCCCCGACGGTTCGGGCCTCTTGCGCGGGACCTGCCCGCCGGTCGCTTGGCGCCAACGCCGCCCGGTTCGTCGATCCACTCCGACAGCATCACAGGCCGCTTGCAGCGTCGAGCCTGACGCAATGACCAGCCAGAACCGGGCCTGCTTCTCGATCAGTTCCTTCTTCGACCACATCCACAACACCTCATATCGGTAGGGGTGTTGCGACGACCGATTGAGCCCGCCGATCTCCCTGCGGGACGGCGATGCCGTGGTCAGGCTCAGGCCGTGGGTAGGTGGAACGGTGTGGTGTGGCGGGTGGCGATGCGCCATCCCGCAGGGGTCGGCATGAATTGCTGGGTGGTGTCGAGGACGCGGTCGGTGAGGTAGTTGCCCGCCTCGTCACGCACGAGCAGTACGAGGACGGCGTCCAGGGTGATCTCTCCGTGTGTGTGATCGGTGCGTGTCGTCTCGTTGGCGATGATGTGGGCGGTCTGCCGGTCGGTCTCGGCCTGGCGCTGGGCGAGGAATTCGCTGATCGCGGTGCGGCCTTGCAGTTGCTGGCCGCGGGCGGTGAATGAGGCGTCCTCGGTGAACAAGTTCAGTGCGGTGCTGGCGTGTCCGTGGTCGATGGCGGCGAGGAACTCTACGAGCACGGCGTGACAAGCTGCCGCTCCGTCCGCCCGGTCGGGCGTGGTGGGTCGTGTCATGGGCGGGGTCCTTTGGGGTCACCGTCGAGGGCGGGCATCGGCTCGCCGGTGGGGTTCCAGGTCTGCAGGAACGCGGCTTGGGCTGCGGTGTCGACGATCTCGATGCGGGCGCCGATGCTGTCCATGCGGTGGTAGGCGAAGCTGCGGCCGTAGGGGCAGCCGTCGAAGTCGGGCGGTAGACCGGCCTCGACCAGTTGGCCGGCGCTGTCGGGGAGGGAGTGGGTCCACCAGCCGAGGTGGTGGAAGTGCGCGCCATCGGTGTTGGTGTCCCACGGGCTGTCGGGTGGTCCCTCGATCAGTTCGATGTGCGGAACGGTGCGGGAGAACACGATCCGGTAGGGCCAGGCGCCGAGTGTGTCGGGTCGGGGCGTGTTCCATTCGATCCCGGCGGCGGTGGTGAGGTCGTCCATGGCGACACCTCGAGGTCGGGCACGGCGAAGCACACGTGGTAGAAGTCGGTCATCAGGTCAGCCTCCTGCCTGGGTCGGCGTGGCGTCGAGGACGTGGTCTCTGTCGGGGCGGGCGGGTGGCGGGAACGCGTGATGTCGGGCGAGGCTGACCACGACCAGCGCGGCGGCGAAGATGGCCAACCCGGCCCACGGCAGCGAGGCAACGTCGAGGCTGCTCAGGGCGATGCCGCCGGTCAGGCTCCCGGCAGCCATCCCGGCGTTCAGGGCGGTCACCAGCATCGATTGGGCCACGTCCACGGCACCACCGGCGGCGTGAGCAGATGCGGTCTGGAAGATCGTCGGTGCTCCGCCGAGGGTGAAACCCCATACGGCGGTGGCGGCCACGACGAGCACCGGGTTCGTTCCGACCAGCGCGAGTGCGGTCATGACCATCGCGAACAGGCTCAGGCAGGCCAGCGCGAGTCCACGCAGGTGCCGATCGATGAGCAGTCCGGTGACCCACAGGCCGGCCATCGCCGAGGCCCCGAACACCAGTAGCACCGCGCCCACTTGACCGCTCAACCCCGCGCGAGAGAGGACTGGGGCGACGTAGGTGAACACGGCCATGTGGCCGACTTCGAAGGCGAAGGCGGCCAGCAGCACCGCCAGCACGCCGGGCCTACGCACGACCCGGACCAGCGGGGTCCGTTCCCCGGCGGTTTCCCCGGCCACCTCCGGTACCGCGACCAGGACCCAGCCGGCCGTGGTCAGCGCCAGGGCGGCCATCACGATGAACACGGTGCGCCAGCCGACCAGGCCGGCCGACATGGTGCCGAGCGGGGTCCCCAAGGCCAGCGCCAGGGGGATCCCGGTGGCGTTGGTCGGGACCCGGATGTCGGGGCTGCGGTTCTTCGCGGACTCCTTCGGCCTGGTGATTGCCGCATCGGCGGTCGTGCAGCTCGGCCCGACGGCGTTCTGGGGTTCGTTCAGCCCGGTGGTGGCCTCAATCGCGCAACCCGGGGAGCGGGAGCGGTGGTTCGGTTTCCTCGGCGCGCTCCGCAACGCAAGCTTCGCGATCGGCGGCCTCGTCGCGGCCGTGGCGCTGACCGTCGGAACCGCCACGGCCTACACCGCGGTCATCGTGGCGAACGCCGCCTCGTACCTCCTTGCTTTCGGTCTGCTCCTCTCGGTACGCAGCCCTGCCCCCGTCGATCCCTCGCCGCCAGCGCCGGGCTCACGGTCGGGGTGGGGCCAGGTGCTGCGCGACCGGGCATACCTGCTGCTCGTCGCGACCAACTACTGCTACGCGATCTCAGCGATGGCGCTCAACATCGCGATGCCGGTCTACATCATCGAGGTCCTGGAACTGCCCGGCTGGGTCGCCGGCGTGCTGTTCACGCTCAACACGGTCATGATCGGGCTGGGCCAGGGACTTGTCGTCAACGCGATGCAGGGCTCGGTGCGAACCAACATCGTGGCGCTCGGCTCCCTGCTGTCTGCTGCGTCGTACGTCGTCATGCTCAGCGCCGACTGACGACCGTGGCCATCGGCGTGGTCCTCGTGCTGGCCGGAGCCGTCGTCTACACCGGCGGTGAACTCGTCGCCGGGCCGGTGCTGACCGCCTTGTCCACCGACGCCGCACCCGAGCACCTGCGCGGCCGGTACGTCTCGCTCTACCAGCTGTCCTGGACTATCGCGTTGACCACCGCGCCGGTCTCGCTGACCTGGCTGCTGGAGAAGGGACCCACCGCACTGTGGGGAGCGCTCACAGCGGTCGCGCTGGCCGGCGTACTGCTGTCGGCGCTGTTGCGTCGGGCAATGCCGCTCGCCGCGGCGAAGGTGACCAATGCGCCCGCTACTGCACTCCCACAGACGCCGTAGCTCCCGCAGCTACTGGCCGGCACTGTGACGATCTCCTCGCGCACGGGGGCTGGCTGGGCGGATGCCACCAGCGGTGAGGACAGCGGCGGCTGGCTGGCGTTCTTGTGCGGCGTCACAGCCCGCGGCCTGTCCGGGGTCCGGCTCGCCACCTCCCATGCCCACGCCGGCCTGGTCGCATGCGACAGCCTGCGTGGCTCGTGCAGAGCCTGTCTGAGGCGTAGCTACCCGTCGGCGAGTAGACGCGGACACGGGCGGAGCCTCCTCGCAAGACAGCGACCCGCAACGACTCGGCGTCAGTTGGAAGTCACCCGACAGCTCGCGTCCGGCGGCGCCACCGTGATCCTGGGCGCCCGTGACCTCGCCAAGGGCTGGTCGGCTGCCCCGACGACGGTCCGACTGGCGGCTTCTTCCGGGACGGCCGTCCGATCCCCTGGTGACACCACTCGTGACAACCCGTGCCTGCGCTAGGCCGCTCGAAAGGAGCACGTATGACCTCCCCCCTCACCACCGAACGCGTCCGGTTCCCCTCCGGCACCAACATCCTCGTCGGCGACCTCCACCGACCCGTCGACGCACCCGACACGGGACCGGCCGTGGTCGTCACCGGCTCCTGGACCACGGTCAAGGAGCAGATGGCCGGCCTGTACGCGCGACGGCTCGCTGCCGAGGGACTGACCGCGCTGACCTTCGACTTCACCGGTTACGGCCAGAGCCAGGGCATCATCCGTGATCTGGAGGACCCGAACCAGAAGGCCGCCGACATCAACGCCGCTGTGGGCTTCCTGACCACGCTCGACGGCGTCGACGCCGAACGGATCGGCGCCGTGGCCATCTGCGCAAGCTCGGGCTACACAGCGGTCAACGCCGCCCGCGACCCTCGGGTCGCTTCGATGGCGTTGGTAGCCCCGTGGCTGCACGACCCCGAGCTGGTCCAGCCCTACTACGGCGGCGACGACGGCGTCACCACACGCATTCAAGCCGGCCAGGCAGCCCGCGCCGCCTACGAAGCGACCGGGCGCGTGGACTACGTGCCCCGCCGTGTCGGCCACCGACGAGACCGCGGCGATGTATGGGCCGTGGGACTACTACCTCAACCCCGACCGTGGAGCCATCCCGGAGTGGGGCGGACGGTTCGCGGTGATGGCCTGGCCCGGCTGGCTGACCTACGACCCCATCCTTGTCGCCGACCAGATCACGCAGCCGGTGCAGATCGTGCACAGCCACCACGGTGCCGTCCCCGACGGCACCGAACAGTTCTACGAGCGCCTAGCCGGGCCCAAGGACATCACGTGGATCGCCGGTGAACAGCTTGACTTCTACGACCAGCCCGCCCAGATCAACCCCGCGATCCGTGACGTGCTCAACCACTTCCACGACACGTTGTGAACCAGGACATGATGGGTCCCACCGCCATCGTCGTGAGTGCGCTGATCTCGGCCGGATCCTCGCCCCCGGCGTCACTGCGATCGTCGGGGCGCGCACCCCTCGCCTAGCTGCAGGAGAATCGCGCCAGCCTGGGACCTGTTCTTGGACGAACAGGCACTCACCCGCCTTGACGAGGCCACCCGCATCGACCTGGGCTTCCCGATGGAGTACCCCGGCCGCCTCGTGCGACGCCGCTCTGGTCGATCGTCTTGATTCCCTTGCTGCTCACCCTCAGGCGCACGGTCCGCCCGAGTCTGGGCACCCAATAGCGCTTGATCTGGGCCTGAAACCTCGCGGCCTGCGGCGCCCTCGAGATCCGTGGAAGGACTGCATCAGTCCAAGGCATCAGCCCGACCCGCGGCGCCGTGCATCGACAAACCCAGGGACCGTCCTCCATCTACCGTGAGGACCGTCCCGGTGACGTACGACGATCGCTCGCCCATCAGAAAGCTGACCGCGTCAGCGATCTCTGCGCTGGTTGCGAATCTGGCCAGCGGGATGAGTTCCAGCATGTGCTCGGCTGCGCCCGGCGAGGAGAGGATGTGCGCCTTCGCGTTGTCGGTGGGCACGAAACCCGGGGCGACGGCGTTGACTCGGATGCCGTGTTCGCCCCACTCCCTAGCGACTGACTTGGTGAACGCGAGCATCCCGGCTTTGGCGGCCGCTGAGTGGGCGACGCCCGGGGCTCCGGTCCACGCATACGTGGCGACGATGTTGCACATGACTCCCGGTCGCTGCTCGGAGATGAGTCGGCGGGCCAGCGCCGTGGAGAAGTTGAAGGTCCCGTACAGGGAGATCTCCACGACCGCCCGGAATCCATTCAGGGAGAGGTCGACCGTCTGGGCCGCGAAGTTTCCGGCGGCGTTGTTCACGACGCCGTCCACCCGTGGGAGCTCCCCCACCAGGCGCTCCACGGCGTCGCCGTCGCGAACATCCAGCGACGCCACCCGGCAGGCCAGGCCGTCGTCGGTCAGCAGACGTTCGGCCTCCTGCAGCCGGTCGAGCCGGCGACCCACGAGGACTACTTCGTTCTGCTCCGAGGCCAGCTGTCGTGCGATCTGCAGCCCGATACCAGCCGAGCCGCCGGTCACGATGAACGTCTTCACGCCGCCTGCCCGAGGCGCTGGTCGATCCAGCCGTTGACGAAGGATCCGAGTGCCTTGGCTCGTCGGGAGTAGCGTTGAAGGGGGAACTCCAGCGTGAATCCGATCGCACCGAAGATCATGTGACCGTGCACCATCACGCTCCAGGTGCTGGAAGCGGCATGCGCGAGCGCGGGTAACCCGTGCGCGCCATCTCGGGCGGAGAGTACAAGCGCGTCAGCGGTTGCCGCAGCGTCGCCGAGGCGCTGTTGCACCGTCTCCAGGTGCGCCAGCGTGTGGCCGAATATCTCCCGCTCTCGGGCATGCTCGGTTGCGGAGTCGACCACGAAGCTAGCTAGTCCGGCGAAGTACCCGACAGCCGCGGCCTCCCAAGCCGCGAGGCGTTCGTCGGCGTTCTCGACGCGGAAGCTGTCGTCCAGGCCAGACACCGAGTGCACACCCAAGGAGTCGGCGAACGCAACCTCACGCGACTCACGAATCCTAGCCACGTGATAGCCGAGGCCGTTGGGTTCGGTGACCGCCACTGACGCGCCCGGTTGGCCGTACATGGCCAGTCCCTCGATGAGAGGACTGCCGCCGAGGACCTGGACAACGTCGTACGGTGTCGCAGCGGCACGGCCGAGCTCGAGGGCGGCAGTCGCGAGGAACGGCAACGTCTCCTCCCCACCGAAGGCCAGGTCCTGCCAGCCAACTCGATCGAGCCCGGCCGACAGGAGTTCGGAGCGGTCATCGAGATGCGCGCCGGGGCGCCAATCGTCGGCCGTCGCGAGGTCGTGGGTGAGGTTTCGCACGGAGCGGGCGAACTCCTCGAGGTCAGACGTCATGGGACCTCCGTGGTCGGATCGATGCGCCGTCGGCCAGCTCGGACAACAACTCGTCGGTGTGTTCGCCGAGCCGAGGGGCCGCAACCGGGATCTGCCGCGCGACGCCGTCGATCTTGAACAGCGACCCGAGCAGGTCGACCGAGCCGCCTTGCTGCTGTTCCACTCGTCGCACGAGCCCGTTGGCACCCACCTGGTCGTCGTCGAAGAGCTGCGCAACGAGTCGTACGTCGCCGGCGGGGACGCCGGCTTCAGCGAACCGCTCGACCCAGTACGCGACAGGCTGTTCGCTGAATCGTTCAGCAAAGCGGTAGGGCAAGGCCATGCGCACGGCACGCTCGCGTACCGAGGCCGGCGGAGCCTGTGGGTCGCCGACCCACTGGTCTGCCATGCCCAGAACCGCAAGCACCCGCTGGCGCTGCGTGGTAGTGAGACAGGCCAGCGCAAAGAATCCATCGGAGGCCGCGTAACAGCGGTAGTACGGCTCCAGGTCGCTCAGGTCGGCGATCCCGGTTGCGGTCTGCTTCAGGTCCGCCGGCGTAGCCACCTGATTCCCCGAGGCAGCCAGGTGTGGGTCGGCGCTGGTGCGGACGAAGGTCTGGACCTGGGTGGCGAGCGCGGCTCCGAGCAGGGAAACCTCGAAGTGCGGCTTGTCCTGCCCGGTTCGCGCGACGAGCCCGGCGGTGACGCTGATACAGGCGAGCAGTCCGGCCGTGATGTCGGAGTAGGGGATCCCACCACTCCGACGAGGGACGGCGTCTTCGACTCGAGCATCGGCTGTGAGAAGGCCCGAGTACGCCTGGGCGATCAGGTCGTAGCCCACACGACCGGCATGTGGGCCTTCGCTACCGAACGCCGAGACGACCGCCACGACCGCTCTGGGGTTCACCGCTCGAACCGACGCTGCATCCAGCCCGAACTGTGTTGCCCGCCTGGGCGGCGTGTTGTGCACGACCGCATCGGCGGAGGCGATCAGGTCGCGGGAAAACTCACGTCCACCGGGCGTCTTGAGGTCGCACACGACCGAGCGCTTGTTCCTGTTCAGCGCGTAGAAGCGTCGGCTCTCGCCGCCACCTAGCGGCTCGTAATGCCGGTAGGCGTCTCCGGTGGGGGACTCCACCTTCACCACGTCGGCACCGAGGTCGGCTAGCAGCATGGTGGCAAGCGGGCCGGCAACGAACTGCGAGTAGTCGAGTACCCGGTATCCAGCCAGGGGCAAGGGGGCGTGCGTCATGGATGAAGTCGTCCTCTCGAGTGGGCTGCTCAGCGCGGGAGGCCGAGACCCTGCTGGGCGATGACCTTGCGTTGGATGTCACACGAACCGCCGGCGAGCGTCATGGACGCCGACGCGCGGTGAAACGCCGCCAGGCGTCCGGCAGCCCGTGCGTCGGGTCCCCGCTCCACGAGTGCGCCTGGGCCGAGGATCTCCACGCTGAGGGCAGCCGCCTTCTGCATGGCCAGCGAGACGGAGAGCTTGCAGGTGGAGGAGACGCGGGAGACGCGTTCGCCCTGGGCGATGAGTCGGGTCGCCTCGTGACCGAGCCGCCGGCATGCCTCCAGCTCGCCCCGCAACGCCAGGAGCAGGCGGCGGTGGTGCGGTGCGGCGACCTCGTCGAGCTGGTCGACAACCCAGAGGGCCACACCGACTTTCTCGCTGGTGACCCGTTCGTAGTCCAGCGAGCCCAGCAACACCTTCCAGCCACCGTTGACGTCGCCGAGAACGTTGTTGACGTCCACCGCGACGTCGGAGAGCCGGACCTCGCCGAATGTGCCGCCGCCGAGGGTTTCGTGCACATCGACCTCGACACCGGGCGCGTGCATGTCAAGGAGCATGACCGACAGTCCCTTGTGCCGAGGAAGCGTTGGGTCGGTTCGCACTGCGATGTACATCCAGTCGGCGATCTCAGCGCTGGAGGTCCAGATCTTCGTGCCGTTGACGATCCAGCGATCACCGTCCTTCGTCGCCTTGGTCCGCAGTGACGCCAGGTCAGAACCGGCTTCAGGCTCGGAGAAGCCCTGACAGAACATGATCCGTCCGACGGCGACGTCAGGGATGAACCGCGAGATCAGATCGTGAGTACCGAACTGGAGGACCGCGTTGCCGATGGTCTTCACCGACAGGAGGTAGCCGCACAACGGCAACCAGTGGTAGCCCAGCCGTTCCTCCATCTTGACCACGTCGATGGGGTCCATCTCCCGCCCACCCAACTCGGTCGGCCACCCGAGACCGATGATGCCGGCGTTACCCATGCGCTCGTACGCGAAACGCGAGTCCGAATCAGCAGGGGACCCGTTGGTGAGATTCTCGCCTCGTTCCTCGAGTTCCGTGGTCAGCGCAAGCGCCCATGCGTCGATCTCTGCAGGCACGTCGGCCAGCCGGCCGGCAACGTCAATGGGCAACGTCATCAACTCCGTCAAGGTGAGGGTGTGGGCCGGCCAGCAGCGCGGACTCGATAGCGCTGGCACGCTCGGGTTGCAGCCGTGCCGTGGGCACGGCGATGGACAGCGCGAGTTGTCCGCCGTCTTCGCTAGTCCGTTGCAGGGGTACCGCGAACCCGGCGAGACCGGCTTCGAATTCCTCGATCGAGCGCGAGAGGCCGGTGCTGCGAATGTCTGCGAGTTCCTCGCGCAGTTGCGACCAGCGCAGGATGGTCTTGTCGGTTCGCTGCTGGTAGGGATCGGGGCCCAGACGGTCCCTGACGATCCGATCGTCGAGCTGAGCGAGCAGGCTCTTGCCGACCGCTGTGCAGTGGGCGGGTGCGCGAGATCCGACCACGGTCTTCACCCCGAGGCGCCGTGTGCTCGGCAGGGTGTCGAGAAACAGCGCATGGACGCCGTCGAGGATCGCGAGGTTGACGTCCTCGTCAAACCGCTCGTTGAGCAAGCGCATCCACCGGCGACCGTTGTCGTTCACCCCCTGGGGGCCCGTGGACGCTAGGCGTCGGATCTCCGGACCCAGTTGAAGTCGACGGGACTCGGGCCGCAGTTCGAGGAAGCCGGTAGCGACGAGGGCCCGGCACAGCCGCCCGACCGTGGGAAGCGGAAGTCCCAGTTCCTCGGCGATGTGAGTCTGTGTGAGGACGGGTCGTTGTGCACCGAAGAGCCGCAGGATCTCGAGCCCCCGGACAAGCGTACGAGACGTAGTGTCACTGGGCGAAAGCATCTTTCGCATACCGACACTGTCTCCTATTGCCCACCGCGGCGCAAGTTCTCCGCCGACCGGTTGTTTCGCCGTAAACACATGGAAGGACCGTCAGATCTCGGATCATGCTCTAGGCACCGTACTGTCAGCCAATGAAAGTCAGTGTCAGTCCTTGACTGTTCGTTGCGCTATTGCCTACTCTCGGGAAAGCGCTCAGGACCGACCGGACGGAGAGGAGTGCCGGTGACCTACTCCGAGTACTGGTCGTACTTCGGCGAGGACTTGTTCCAGCAGTTCGGTGAGCACCTCACTGTCGTGCTGCTGGCAACGCTGCTGGGAAGCATCGTCGGGGTTGCTACCGGGATCGCGGTCTACCGGACTCCCACCGCAAGCGCCCTGGCGATCAGGGCGAGCGGTGTGCTGCTGACCATCCCCTCGCTCGCCCTGTACGTGCTGCTGCTCGGCCTGCTCGGACTGGGCTGGCCTCCCGTGTTGACGGCTCTGACGCTGTACTCACTGCTGCCGATCGTGCAGAACACCATTGTCGGGCTGCAAGGGGTCGACAAGCCAACCATTGAAGCCGCCGCAGCCATCGGCATGAGCCGCCGGCGACGGCTGGTCAGAGTAGAGATCCCGATCGCATGGCCGATCATCCTCACCGGCATCCGCGTCAGCGCCCTGCTGCTGGTGAGTACGGCGGCGATTGGTGCCATCGTGCGCGGACCGGGACTCGGCGGGGCCATCTATGACGGCCTCAACTCCATCGGCACACCAACGGCGCTCTACTCGGCCCTGTCCGGTATCGGGGGAATCATCATCGTAGGACTGATCCTGAACGTCGCGTTCATGGTTCTCGCCCGACTGACGATATCAAGAGGCCTCAGTGACTGACCCGTTCATCCAGCTGGAGAAGCTGACCAAGACCTTCCCCGGAATCGCCGAACCAGCCGTTGACAGCCTTGATCTGGACGTGCACGAGGGCGAGATCGTGATGCTCGTCGGGCCATCTGGTTGCGGTAAGACCACGACGATGAAGATGATCAACCGACTCGTCGAGCCTACGTCGGGTCGCATCGTCATTGATGGCCAGGACGTGACTGATGCAAACCCTGACGAGTTGCGCCGCAGCATCGGATACGTCATTCAGCAGGGCGGCCTGTTCCCTCATATGCGTGTCCGCGACAACGTCGCGGCCGTGCTGCAGCTGCTCAAGTGGCCTGCTGCCAGGATCGCTCCACGCGTGGACGAAATGCTCGACCTCGTCGGTCTGGACCCCTCGGAGTATCGCGATCGATACCCCAAACAGCTCTCGGGCGGTCAGCGCCAACGGGTCGGTGTCGCCCGGGCCTTGGCCGCAGATCCACCGATCATGCTGTTGGACGAGCCGTTCGGGGCCGTGGACCCGATTGTGCGTGAGCATCTGCAAAATGAGTTCCTGCGTCTCCAGCAGGAGATCTGCAAGACAATTGTGTTTGTCACCCACGACCTCGCGGAGGCGGTCAAGATGGGTGACCGCATCGCAATTGTCGGCGATCACTCGGTGGTGGCACAGTTCGACGCCCCGGCGCGGATTCTCGCCTACCCAGCTAATGATTTCGTGCACGACTTCCTCGGCGAGAATGCCGAGCTGCGTGCCTTGTCGCTGATCGAGATCAGCCCTGACATGCTGTCGAACTTCCCAAGCATCTCCGTAGCACGGGGCAATGTCGAGTCGGCCCAGGTTCAAGGACCGGCCAGCGTGGTCCTCGAGGCCGGCCAACCAGTCGGCTGGCTGACCGTCGACGCCGGTGAACGACACTTCCTGCCGGTGAAACCACTTGCCCTGGGCCCTGAAACCACGCTGTCCGACGCGCTCGGCCAGATGGTCCGCGACGGAGCGCCGGCGGCGATCCTGGTCGATGACGCCGGCCGCCTCGCAGGCTGCCTGGAGTTCTCCGCTGTGCCGCGCGCGGTTGCCCGCGCAGCTGCCAGTTCCTCGGTGAGTCGACGCCCCCGGACCGAGGAGGAGGTGTCGGGTGTCGACCACGACGTCTGAGGCCCCACCCG
>Ga0136630_1000941_pt1 | contig 11607 bp, 12 predicted proteins | sample AntDrymUQ5682106_2_FD_105496 | JGI IMG/M metagenome (GOLD analysis project Ga0136630, IMG submission 105496) | Polar desert sand microbial communities from Dry Valleys, Antarctica - metaG UQ568 (21.06) | ecosystem: Environmental > Terrestrial > Soil > Desert | place: Antarctica: Dry Valley...
CCCCGATTCGTCCGGGCGGGTCCCGCCTCACCCACCCGCGGCCAACCAGACGAACCCATAAGCGGTCGGGGGGGTTCGGGCCGTCGAGCTAGACGGCGGGCAGCAGGAAGTGCAGCACCAGCCACACCAACGAGACGGTGGCGAGCATCGAGTCGAGCCGGTCCATGATCCCGCCATGGCCGGGCAGGATGTCGCTCATGTCCTTGATGCCGAGGTCGCGCTTGATCATCGACTCGGTCAGGTCACCCAGGGTGGCGGCGACGGCCGTGATGAGGCCGAGCAGGATGCCGATCCACCAGGCGCCGTCCAGCAACACGATGATGCAGAGGACCCCGGCAGCCATGCTCGACAGCACCGACCCCGCAAAGCCTTCCCAGGACTTCCTCGGGCTGATCGCCGGTGACATCGGGTGCTTGCCGAAGACGACGCCGAACGCGTAGCCGCCGGTGTCGGAGGCGACGGTCACCGCGACGAAGGTCAGGACCCGGTCGATGCCGTCGCCAGGGGCGAGCAGCAGCGCGACGAAGGAGGCCAGAAACGGCAGGTAGACGAGACAGAAGATCGTGCTCGTGACGTCTCGGACGAACCCGGCGTGTCCGCGAGACATCCGCCACAGGATGGACGACAACACCGTCCCCGCGAGGATCACGATCAAGACGTCGGGGCCGCCGTAGTACGCACCACCGATCATCGCGACCGACCCCACCGCCATCGGGATCGCTGGCATCCGGGTGCCGTGCTGGGCGAGTGCCCTGGTCATCTCCCACAGCGCCACCAAGATCGCGGTCACCACCACGATCAGGAAGAGGTCCTTGACGAATGCCAAGGACACCACGATGACGGCGATGAGGGCCACCGCGACAGCGATAGCAGCAGGCAGGTCTCGGCCTGCTCTGCTCGTCTTGATCACCGGCGAAGTGGGGTCGTTTGTCATTGGTGACGCTCAGATGTCGAGCAGCTCGGTCTCCTTGTGCTTGAGCACGTCGTCGACCTCGTCCACATGCTTCTTGGTCATGGCGTCGAGCCGCTTCTCCGCCCCGGACACCTCGTCCTCGCTCACATTGCCGTCCTTGAGCTCCTTGTCCATGCTCTGCTTGGCCGACCGGCGGATGTTGCGCATCGAGACCTTGGCGTCCTCGGCTTTGCCTCTCGCGAGCTTGATGTACTCCTTGCGGCGCTCCTCGGTCAGCTCAGGCATCACGACGCGGAGCAGGTCACCGTTGTTCGTCGGGTTGACGCCGAGGTCAGAGTCGCGAATCGCCTTCTCGATGGCGGCGAGTGCCTGCCGGTCATAGGCGTGGATCGTGACGACACGAGGCTCGGGGGTGTGGAACGACGCGAGCTGCTGGATCGGCGTAGGGCTGCCGTAGTAGTCCGCGGTCAGCTTCGCGAACATGGCGGGATGTGCCCGCCCGGTCCGGATCGACGCGAAGTCATCCTTGGCGACCTCGACGGCCTTGCGCATCTTCTGGTCGGCTTCGCTCAGGCTTGCCTTGATCACGCCGTGTCCTCCTGCTCGTCTCGTCAGCTCGGTCATCCGACGCCGACATACGTCCCGATCTTCTCACCCCGCACCACCCGCGCGATGGCATCCTGGTCCTGCATCCCGAAGACGACCATCGGAAGCTTGTTCTCCATGCACAGGGCGAATGCGGTCGCGTCGGCGACCTTGAGCCCCCGCTGCAGGGCCTCCTGGTAAGTGATCGAGTCGAGCTTCGTCGCGGTCGGGTCGAGACGCGGATCGGCCGTGTAGACGCCGTCCACGCCGTTCTTGCCCATCAGCACAACCTCGCACCTGGTCTCCAGCGCACGCTGGGCGGCGACCGTGTCGGTGGAGAAGAACGGCAGCCCAGCCCCGGCGCCGAAGATGACCACGCGGCCCTTCTCGAGGTGTCGGATCGCACGCCGTGGGATGTAGGGCTCGGCGACCTGCCCCATCGTGATGGCGGTCTGTACCCGGGTCTCGATCCCCAGCTTCTCGAGGAAGTCCTGCAGGGCAAGGCAGTTCATGACGATGCCGAGCATGCCCATGTAGTCGGCGCGGGCCCGGTCCATCCCGCGCTGCTGGAGCTCGGCACCGCGGAAGAAGTTCCCTCCGCCCAAGACAATCGCGATCTGCACCTCGGAGCGGACCACGTCGGCAATCTGGTCTGCGATGCCGTGGACGACGTCAGGGTCCACGCCCACCCGGCCACCGCCGAGGACCTCACCCGACAGCTTGAGCAGCACCCGGTGGTACGCCGACGGGGCCACGTCGCTCCCTGTCTTGTCCAGCTCCACGATCTCGAGGCCCTTCGGTCGGTGATGTCAGTGCGCGCTACCTGCCGGTCAGATCGCCTAGCTCTGGCCGACCTCGAACCGCGCGAAGCGTCGCACGGTCACCCCTGACTCGTCGAGCAGCGCCTTCACGGTCCGCTTGGAGTCCTGCACCGACGACTGCTCCAGCAGGACGACGTCTTTGAAGAACCCGTTGAGCCGGCCTTCGATGATCCTCGGCAGCGCCTGCTCGGGCTTGCCCTCCTCGCGTGCGGTCGCCTCGGCGATCTCACGCTCCTTGTCGACGACGTCGCTGGGAATGTCGTCGCGCGAGACGAACTGCGGACGCATGGCGGCGATCTGCATCGCGACACCGCGGGCGACCTGCTCGTCGTCGCCGTCGTAGGCGACGAGCACCCCGACAGCCGGCGGGAGGTCGGTCGAGCGGCGGTGCATGTACGCCGTCGAGCTCCCGCCGAGATAGGCGACCCGGCCGAGCTTGACCTTCTCGCCGATGAGCACAGCCAACGCCTCGACCGACTCCGCCACGGTGGTGCCGTCGTCGAGCGTCACCGACTGCAACGTCTGCGGGTCCCCCGCCTGGGCGGCATCGGCCGCGGCGACGATGCGGTCGGCGAGCGCCACGAACCGGTCCGACTTCGCGACGAAGTCGGTCTCACTGTTGAGCTCCACCAACGACCCGCCGCTGGTCGCGACGAGGCCGGCGGAGGCGGTCCGCTCGACGCCGCGCTTGGCGGCCTTGGCGGCGCCCTTGACGCGAAGGATCTCGACGGCCCTCTCGAAGTCGCCGTCGGCCTCGTCAAGGGCCTTCTTGCAGTCCATCATCCCGGCACCCGTGGCGGTGCGAAGCTTCTTGACATCTGCTGCGGTGCTGGCCATGTGTCTCCGTTTCCCGTCTCGTGGTTTCACACGAGCGCACCCCAGGGCCGCTCGTCGTACGGCGTTGCTCGACTAGCTCTGCGCCGGCTCGTCGTCTGCCGGGACGGGCTCGCCACCACTCGTGGTGATGTCGTCGTCGGAGGTGTCCGGCTCGTCGCCAGGCACCGGCTCACCGCCGGTGGTGACGACATCAGGCTCGCTCTGAGGTGCTTCGGCAGCCTCAGCGGGCTCCCCCGCTTCCTCGCCGGCGGGCTCTGGGACGTCATCTCCTGAGGCCTCCGCACCCGCCTCCTCAGGGGTTGCCTCGGCGGCTTGGGACGCCTCGGCAGCGACATCGGTGGACTCCGAGGCAGGCGGCGGCGCGGCTGGGTCGGCACCCGCCGTTGCTTCGACAGCCGCCTTGTCGGCCTGGCCGGCGAGCAGCTCACGCTCCCACTCGGCCAACGGCTCCTCGGCGCCGAGCTCCTCGCCGGTCGCCTCCTGGCCGCTCTTGACGCCGGCCCGGGCCATCAGACCGTCGGCGACGGCGTCCGCGACGACCCGCGTGAGCAGCGCCACCGAGCGGATCGCATCGTCGTTGCCGGGGATCGGGAAGTCGACCATGTCGGGGTCGCAGTTGCTGTCGAGGATCGCGACGATCGGGATCCCGAGCTTGCGCGCCTCGTCGACAGCCAGGTGCTCCTTGTTGGTGTCGACGATCCACACTGCCGCGGGGACGCGACCCATGTCGCGGATGCCGCCGAGCGTGCGGTCGAGCTTGTCTCGCTCGCGCCGCATCTGCAGCAGCTCCTTCTTCGTGCGGCTGGAGCCCGCCACATCCTCGAAGTTGATCTCCTCGAGCTCCTTGAGGCGCTGCAGGCGCTGGTGCACCGTCTGGAAGTTGGTGAGCATGCCGCCGAGCCAGCGCTGGTTGACGTAGGGCATCCCGACGCGCTTGGCCTGCTCGGAGATGGCCTCCTGTGCCTGCTTCTTGGTGCCGACGAAGAGCACGTTGCCGCCGGTTGCGACCGCGCTCTTGATGAAGGCGTACCCGCGGTCGATGTAGGCAAGCGACTGCTGCAGGTCGATGATGTAGATGCCGTTGCGCTCGGTCATGATGAATCGCTTCATCTTCGGGTTCCAACGACGGGTCTGGTGCCCGAAGTGGACGCCGCTCTCGAGCAGCTGGCGCATGGTCACGACGGCCATGGCGTTCCTCCTAGGCGCTCGCTGAGAGCGCCGTCTGTGCGACGCCGCGGCGTCCCAGTCCGGTTGGGTGTCTCGAAGCCGAGACCCTGACGCCCACGTGCATGCCGACCTGGCTCGTCACCGTCTGGCTTCGACGGCACGTGACCGGGACCGAGGCACGCACCCACGGCGGGCCGTGGTCTGCGGGCGTGCGAAGTCGACCCGCATCAACGGGTCGCCAGCGTCAGTGTAGAGGAATGTGCCGACGAGATCGAACTTCGGCGACTCGTCGCTGGTTGTCCACAGCAGGTCGCCACCCGGCCGTGGTCCACAGCAGTGCTGGGCCGGCCCACCACAGCGCACTGGGCGGGACACGCTTACCAGATGACCTCCCTCATCCGCGCGCTTGGCTGCTCACTCATGATAGGTCTCTGTCTGCCGTTTCCGGCAGCTGCGGCATCCGCCGACGAGGGCGGGAAAGGGCCGCCCTGGCTCTGGCCGCTCGACCCGACGCCTCCGGTCGTAGCCGAGTTCTCCCCACCTGACCATGAGTACGGTCCCGGTCATCGAGGCATCGACCTGGCCGGGGCTCCTGGCCAGACCGTCCTGGCGGTGGCAGCAGGCGAGGTGACGTTCGCCGGACCGGTGGCGGGGCGCGGTGTCGTCGTGGTCGACCACGGTGTGCTGCGCTCGACGTACCAGCCGGTCGACCCAGACGTCAGCGTCGGCGACCTCGTCCAGGTGGGCCAGCCGCTAGGGCGGTTGACCTCGACACACTCGCACTGTGCACCTGCGGCGTGCCTGCACCTCGGCGCCAAGCGGGGTGAGCCGTACGTCGACCCGCTGAGTCTCCTCGGTGGTCGCCCCGTGCGACTGAAGCCGCTTGATCCGACGTCGCAGGCTCGAGAAGACTCGCACGCTGCGGCGCTTGCCTCGGCGACCGAGCCGGCTGCGACCGAGCCGGCTGCGGGCAGGCCTACCGGCGCGGCAGCGGTCTCACCGCTGCGTCGATGGCTCGGCCTCTCGACCCTCGTCGCAGGCGCCCTGCTGCTGAGGGTCCCGCGGGCATCACCTCACGCCCGCGGGTGAGCCTGCTTGTAGGCCGTGCGCAGACGCTCCGTCGTCACGTGCGTGTAGATCTGGGTCGTGGCCAGCGAGGAGTGCCCGAGGATCTCCTGCACGCTGCGCAGGTCGGCCCCCCCGGCGAGGAGGTGGGTGGCCGCCGTGTGGCGCAGACCGTGCGGCCCCACGTCGGGCGCGCCCTCGACATCGGCCAGGAGTCGGTGCACGAGAGCTCGGACCGCACGTTGGTCGATCCGGCCACCTCGCACACCGACGAACAGGGCCGGGCCACTGGCGGCGACCACCAGGCCGGGACGTCCTCGCACGAGCCAGCGGTCAAGTGCGCTGGCGGCTGGCATGCCGAAAGGCACCGAGCGCTCCTTGCGGCCCTTGCCGAACACCCGCACAACCCTGCGCTCGAGGTCGACGTCGTCGATGTCGAGCCCTACCAGCTCGCCCACCCGGACTCCCGTCGCGTAGAGCAGCTCGACGACGGCAAGATCCCGGAGCGGCGTGGGATGACCCGCCTCGGCGAGCTGGAGCGTTGCCTCGAGCAGTCGTTCGGTCTGCTCGTTGGTGAGCGCGGCGGGGAGGCTGCGCAGAGGCTTCGGGCTCTTGAGCGTCGAGCCCGGGTCAGCACGGGTGCGTCCGGTGGCCGCTGCCCACGAGGTGAAGACACGCGCCGCGGTGGCTCGCCGGGCCAGGGTCGTGCGTGAGAGACCGAGCGACTGCTGCTTGGCGAGCCAGCTGCGCAGCCCACGCACGTCAGCATCGTCAAGATGGCGGCATCCGAGTCGGCTCAGATGGTCGAGCAGGTCCGCGACGTCGCCGAGGTACGCCCTGATGCTGTGTAACGACAGGTTGCGTTCCGAAGTCAGGTGCCGATCGTATTCGCCGAGCAGACGCACGAAAGCCGCCGGACGTTCGCCTCTGTCGGGTGCCGCCGCCACTGGCCCATGGTCGCACGCCAGCGACGACATGAGATGCAAGGCGCGACCGCAGCCCGCAGGCTCGCTCAGCTGCGGTCACAGCAGTCGCGATGCGGGCTGCGAGCCAGCTGCGTGCCGGATCCTTGCCCTCAGTAGACGAACAAGTTGTCCACGTACATCTCGTTGTTGAGGAAGCGCATGCCGATGCTCACCGTGACGCCGTTGTTCTCGAACTTGATGTAGGCCCCTGCGGTGTTGTAGTTGTCGAACGTGTAGTCGGTGAGATCCGCCTTGCTCAGCTCGCCAACGACCTCGCCGGAGCACAGCTGGTCGTCGGAGGTGCTGTTGTTGAGCGCGTTCTCCATCAGTGAGCGCGCGCCCTCACAGTCCTCGGACTTGGCCCGCTCGACGAGGGTGGTGGCCAGCGCGAGGTACTCCTGCTTGTTGGGTTGTTCCCCCGAGAAGGTCGGGTAGTCGACAGGCACGTCGGTCGGAGCGCTGGTGGGCTCGGTGGTCGAAGGTTCGGTGGTCGGAGGCTCGGTGGTCGGAGGCTCGAAGGTCGGCGCAGTCACGCTGGTCACGCTTGGCGCAGTCGAGGCGCTCGTCGACGTACTCGTGGTCGCGCTCGGATCGCTCGCCTCGTCGTCGCTGTCACCCTGGGTGAGCAGGAAGACGGCGATGCCTCCCCCGACGATGAGCAGCGCGGCGATGATCGCGATGACGATGCCGACGGAGCTCTTCCCTGACGGCGGCTGCCCGCCGCCGTAGGGGCCACCTTGTCCCGGCCCGCCAGGGCCGCCAAAGCCACCTGGGCCACTCCCGCCGTATCCGCCGTATCCCGGCGGCTGACCTCCCGGCCCCGGCTGACCGTAACCCGGCTGACCTCCCGGCCCCGGCTGACCGTAACCCGGCTGACCCCCGGGCCCTGGCTGGCCCCCCGGTTGACCGTGACCCGGCTGACCCCCGGGCCCTGGCTGGCCCCCCGGTTGACCGTGACCTGGTTGACCGCTCCCTGGCTGACCCCACGGCTGCTGTTGGTTCGGGTCGCCAGATCCCTGCGGACCTGATGGGTTTGGACCCGAGGGACCGTTGGGGCGCTGAGACATGGCTGAGTGTCCTCCGAGTAGCTGACCTGGTACGAGACGGATGGCGTCTCGCCGATCCGCAAGGGCCAGCCTACGATGTCCTAGGGCCAGAGGCTGCAGGTCGCCCCAACTTGTGATGTCAGAACCAGATCGCCAGGCTCGAAACCAGTCAGTCGGTGAGGGTGAGACGCCAGCCGCGGCCGTCCGTCGTCGCCAGCCCCCGTTCACCGAGCTGGTCGAGTCGCTGCTCCACATCGGCGAGCCGGAGACCCGCGGTCGCTGCGATGGAGCGCGCCGATGCAGCGTTGTAGACCGGGACCGCATCGAGGACACGCTGGGAGCGGGCATCAAGCAGGTCTCGTGGGGAGATCTCTCCGGACTTGACGGCCGCGGGAGCCGTGCCGACGGGTGAGAGTTGCTCGACGACCTCGCCCGCATCTGTCACCAGCACGGTCTCCGGCTGGCGAAGCAGCTCGTGGACACCGGCCGAGGCCGACGACGTCACTGGGCCGGGGACACCGAGCACGCTGCGGTTGAGGTCGCGAGCCCATCGAGCCGTGTTGAGCGAGCCGCTTCGAAGGGCCGCCTCGACGACCACGACCCCCAGACTGAGCGCGGCGATGAGGCGGTTGCGGACCAAGAACCTTGATCTGGTGGGCGTACAGCCGGGCGCCGCCTCCGCGACGATCACCCCGGTCGTGGTAAGCCGCTCGATCAGCCGTATGTTGCCGGACGGGTACGGCTTGTCGATCCCGCCCGCCAGGGCCGCGACGGAAGGCCGCCCGACAGCGAGGGCTCCTCGATGAGCGGCCGCATCGATCCCGTACGCGCCCCCGGACACCACGGTGTAACCACGCTCGCCGCACTCGGCCGCCAGGTCTCCGGCTACGTGCTCACCGTAGGCCGTGGCCGCACGGGCTCCGACGATCGCCACCGAGCGGTCGCAGATGTCGGCCAGGTGGCCGGAGCCACGCACCCACAGTCCGAAGGGCTCCCCCCCGCGGCGGTCCGCCGAAGACTCGTCGACCAGTGCGAGGTCGTCGAGTCTGACCGGCCACTCGGGGTCTCCGGGGCAGACGTACCTGGCACCCACGCTGGACGCGCCGTCACAGATGGCTCGGAGGTTTGCCGTACGGAGCCGCTCGGACCAGTCCGCCAGCTTCGACGACCGCCCACGGTGTGTGCGCAGCCGCTCGAGGAGAGCGAGCGCCGAGTACTCATGCACCAGGTGGCAGGCGTCGGCGTCGCCGGGCTCAGCAAGCCTGCTCATCATCATCCGAGCCTCCCGCTCGGCGTCGTCAACCCCGGCGGCCATGACTACGCCGCCCAACGGCCGGGCGTCGAGTAACCAAGGACGCCCCCCGAGCGCAAGAAGAGCGCCTCATCGACGTGCGAGCGGTCAGGAGAGCGCGCCGCCATCAGGTCGGCGAGCGTCCACGCCATCCGGGCGACTCGGTCGGCGCCGCGCTGGGTGAGATGACCGTCGGCCACTGCGTCCTCGATCGCAACCATGGAGTCGCGCTCCAACGGACACAGTCGTCGGAACTCGTGCCCAGGGACGTCGGCATTGGTGTCCCAGGCCGTCTCTCGGAAGCGCCGACGCTGTCTCTCGCGTGCTGCCCTCACCCGCGCTGCCACCTCGGGGGTGGACCCGGCCGCGCCGACCGGGGTGCGCATCTCGGCTCGCGACACGGGGACCACGGTGTGGCGCATGTCGATGCGGTCGCGTACCGGACCACTGATGCGTTGCCGATAGCGCCGGCTCACCGAGCTGGTGCACTCACACGGAGCCTTGGTCGAGCTCCCGCCGCACGGACATGGGTTCGCCGCCAGAATCAGCTGGAACCGTGCGGGGAACCTCGCCGCTCCATCCGCACGCCGGATGGAGATCTCACCGCTCTCGAGCGGCTGGCGCAACGCGTCGTGCACGGTCGGCCTGAACTCGGGGGCCTCATCGAGGAACAACACCCCTCGGTGCGCCAGGCTGATCGCACCGGGTCTGATGACACGCGTGCCGCCGCCGATCACCGAGGGCACGGTGTCGTTGTGGTTGGGAGAGAGAAAGGGCGGCCGCACCAGGAGGGGGTTGTCGCGAGGCAACAGTCCAGCCAGCGAGTGGATCTTGCTCACCTCGATGGCCGCGGCGAACGCGAGGTCGGGCAACAACGCCGGGAAGCGCTCGGCAAGCATCGTCTTGCCCGCTCCGGGGGGCCCCTCGAGCAGGAAGTGGTGGCCGCCGGCAGCCGCCACCTCGACGCAGCGTCGGGCCTGCGCCTGCCCACGCACGTCGCAAAGGTCGGCGTCATCGAGCTGACGCGCCTGGTCTTGCTGCCCACCGCTGCCGAACAGGTGCATCGGCAGCGGCTCGTCATCTGCCGCGAGCTCGACACCGGTGAGGACGGCGAGACACTCTCGCAGCGAGCGGACCCCGATGACCTCGACTCCCGGCACAAGTTGCGCCTCCGCAACGTTGAGGTCAGGCACGATCACCCGGTCAAGCCCTGCTTCGCTGGCCGACAGAACGGCAGGCAGCACCCCGGGCACGGCGCGAAGGCGGCCGTCGAGGGCGAGCTCACCGAAGACTGCGGCCACCCTGAGACCGTCTCCCGCCAGGTCACCCTTGGCGATGAGCAGCGCCAGAGCGATGGCCAGGTCGTAGTGCGACCCCACCTTGCGCACGTCGGCGGGGTACATGGCAACCGTGATGCGGCGGTCGGGCCACTTGTGCTCGGAGTTGATCATCGCTGCGCGGCAGCGGTCTCTGGCCTCCGCGACGCAGGTGTCAGGCAACCCGCTCAACGACCAGCCGGGAATGCCGTCGCTGATGTCGGCCTCGATCGTCACGACCCGCCCGCTCACCCCATCGAGGGCCACCGAGTAGGTCAGACCCGTGGGCATCTCAGACCACTCCCCTCAGATGCTCCACCTGAGCCGGACCTCGGCGTCGGCGTACGACGGTGACGACGTCGATGCGGATGGAGCCCGTCGGCCGCACATCGGGATGAGCCGCGACCCAGCGCCAGCCCAACCGCGAGAGGCGCCTCGCCTTGACGTCGGTGATCGCCTCGAGTGGGGTGCCGTACGCCTCGCTGCTCCGGGTCTTGACCTCGCAGACCACGAGACTCGCACCGTCGCGAGCCACGATGTCGATCTCGCCGTCGCTGCACCGCCAGTTGCGGTCGAGCAACACGTAACCCGCGTCGCTGAGCCGACGGGCGGCGACTCGCTCGCCGAAGTCTCCGAGCGCCCTGCGCTGAGCCTGCGTGGTCGTCATCTGGCCACCTCCGTCGCCAGCGTCACCGACGGTGGCAGCGATGCCCAGAAGAAGAATGCCGGCTGTGGACGACGCCACACGGCCCCGGCCCTGTGGATGGACCCCCTTGGTCCAGGTGCCCCCTGACGTCCGAACACCCGCCGGCGCGCGTTTCAGGCCCCTCCGCGGCGGAGAACGCGCGCCAACGGGTGTTCGGTCGGGGCTCAGGGCTTGGGCGGCTCGAGCTCGGACTTCGACAGCTCCTCGATGTTGACGTCCTTGAACGTCACGACCTTGACGTTCTTGGCGAACCGCGCCGGCCGATACATGTCCCACACCCACGCGTCGGACATCGTCACCTCGAAGTAGGCGTCACCTGCTTCGGTCCGTACCTTCAGGTCCACCGTGTTGCAGAGGTAGAACCTCCGGTCTGTCTCGACGACGTACTTGAAGATGGACACGACATCGCGGTACTCGTGGTAGAGATGCAGCTCCATCTCCGTCTCGTACTTCTCCAGGTCCTCCGCACTCATGGATGCCCTCCCGCGAGCTGGTGTGGCAGTGCCGGGTCGAGATCCTCGGCCGCGGCCGGGTCGAGCACCCAACCCCCCGCGCGCCGTACGTTGACGAACCTTCGCCGGTGCTGAGGACAGGGGCCGTGGGTCCCCAACGCCTGCTGGTGCTCCCTCGTCACGTAGCCCTTGTGCACAGCGAAGGCGTAGTCGGGGTACTCGTCGTGCATGGAGGTCATGATGTCGTCCCGGGTCACCTTGGCGATCACCGAGGCGGCGGCGATGCAGCCGGCCACTCGGTCCCCCTTCCACATGGCGAGCCCGGGAGCTCCCAGCCCGTCGACCGGGAAGCCGTCGGTCAGCACGTAGCGAGGGTGGACCTCCAGCCGGGCCAAGGCTCTGCGCAGCGCCTCGATGTTTGCCACGTGCATGCCGAGCGCGTC
>Ga0136630_1000943_pt1 | contig 11598 bp, 10 predicted proteins | sample AntDrymUQ5682106_2_FD_105496 | JGI IMG/M metagenome (GOLD analysis project Ga0136630, IMG submission 105496) | Polar desert sand microbial communities from Dry Valleys, Antarctica - metaG UQ568 (21.06) | ecosystem: Environmental > Terrestrial > Soil > Desert | place: Antarctica: Dry Valley...
CCTGACCGTAGATCTCGACGAAGTTGCGTACCGTGGACGCGCTCATGAACGTCACCGCGTCGATCCGGCGGTTGAGCAACATCCCATAGATATCCTGGTCGCTCTTTCTTTCAGCCTGTGCCAGCGACGCGCGGTACGCGGAGACTTCGCTCACCTCCGCGCCCGCCTCCCGGAGCTCCTCGACGAGCAGCTCACGTGCGTTGTCGGCGTGAAGCAGGAGAAAACGCTGTCCCAACAACGGCTGGTTGGCGGCAAGCGCCTCGAGCAGCGCCTCGATGCGATACTCCGGCGGCATCAGGTCGGCGCGGATGCCGTACTGCTGGAGCCGCGAGGCCGTCGAAGCACCGATCGCACAGAGCCGGACCCCTTTCAGGTCGCGCACGTCACCCGCCACAAGCAGCTGCGTCATGAAGCTGCCCACCGCCGTTGCGTTGGTGAAGACGATCCAGTCGAAGCGCGAGATATCGGCGGCCGCCTCGTCGAGCGGGGACAGGTCCTGGGGCGGCGTGATGCGGATCGTGGGAGCGGCAATGGTCTCCGCGCCGCGTTCTTCCAGCATGTCGATGAGGTCATCGGCGTGCTCACGCGACCGCGTGACGACGATGCGGCGGCCGAACAGTGGCCGATCGTCGAACCAGCGCAGATGGTCGCGCAGACCGACGACCTGCCCGACCACCAATAACGACGGAACCCCGTCGAACGCCTGCCCCGCGATGCTTCCGAGCGTACCCGTCGTGGTGCGTTGTGACGGGAGGGTCGCGTCATAGATCAAAGCGGCAGACTCGTCAGGCGATCGGCCGTTTGCGATCAGCGCATTGGCAATCGCGCCGATCTGGTGCGGGCCGGCGTAGCAGACGATCGTGCCGGCGAGACCTGCGAGACGGCTCCAGTCGACGTCCGGCGCCGCGTCGGTTTCACCTTCGTGCCCGCGGACCAGCGCTACGACGTCGCCCGCGCCGGGATAGGTGATAGGAATCCCGGAGTACGCGGGCCCTCCGATCGCCGCGGGGATCCCGGGAACGATCTCGAATAGAATGCCCTGCTCGCGGAGCAGCAGCGCTTCCTTCCCGCCGCTGTCGAACACGAACGCGTCCCCCCATTTGAGGCGCACGACCGTCTTGCCTTCACGCACTTTCTCGGCGAGGAGGATGCTGATGGCTTCCTGGTCCGTGAGGCGGGGGGCGGCGGGCCCGACGTCTATCTTCTCGGCATCGGCGCGGGCGAACCGGAGCAGCCCCGCGGCAATCTGGTGGTCGTAGACGACCACGTCGGCGCGTTCGAGCAACCGCCGTCCTCGGACGGTAATGAGTGATGGATCGCCGGGACCGGCGCCGACGATGTATACGCAGGGTTTGTTCAAAACGCCTCGAGGCTAGGGAGATTTCGGGCCGTAGTAGCCCTGTCGCGTGCGGGTCGTCAAACCCTCCCGCGTCACGCGTACGACGACGCGGCGCCATGCGCCGTTGCGCTGCGGGTTCTTCGACGTGTATGCGATCGAGTAGAGCGTCGACAGCTCCTGCGAGATGGCCTCGTAGATTTTCGGCAGGTCATGGACCGTGGTGGGGAAGAAGGACCGCCCGCCCGTCTCCTGCGCGAGCTGCCGCAGCACGTATTCGGCTTCCTTGAACGACGCGCGTCCGATGTCCGGCGGCCGCAGCCCGATGGTGTAGATCGCGGTTTCAGATCGCTTTGCGAGCTCCAGGACCTCTTCATACGGCAGCAGGCTGGAGGTGTCGTCCCCGTCCGACAGGACGACAATCGCCTGTCGGCGGATCTCTTCCTCGGTCTTCGCCTTGACCTTCCGGAGTTCCTTCAGCGAAATGTAAATGGAGTTGTAGAGCGCCGTCGAACCGTCCGCCGTCGTGCCGCGGATCGCCCGTTCCAGCGTCGGCAACTCATTCGTGAAGGGCTGCAGGATTCTCACCTGCGTGCTGAAGCCGATGACCTCGATCACGTCCTCGGGTCGCATCCGCTTGGCGAACCCCACCGCCGCCTCCTGCGCGGTCGGCAGCTTGTCTTCCATGCTGTTGCTGGTGTCGAGCAGGATGGCGAGCGCGACGGGGAGGTGACGGCGGGAGAAAAACGTAATCGCCTGCTTGGAGCCGTCCTCGTACACCTCGAACTCGTTCTCTTCGAGGTCGGTGATCAACTTCGAGCCGTCCGTGACAGAGACGCTCAGCGACACGAGCTCGACGCCGGCCTTGAATTTCTGTGCCGAGAGGCCGGCTGCCGCACACGCGGCCAGGAGGGTGGCGAGGAGGAGATGACGGCGCATCGTCTACTTTTTCTTCGGCAACCGCGTCCGGGTCCGGGCGGTCAGACCGGCCGTGTTCACGGTGACCTGCACCTTTTCGGGGGGAATGAGCGTTTCCGGGCGTCCGTAAGTCACCACGTACTGGTTCACCAGCTCCGCCGAGAGCTGTTCAAGCCTGTCCTCGAGCGCCATCGCCGAGAGCAGCTGTTCGCGCCGGCCGCCGGTGAACTCGGACCCCTCCGCGAGCACCAGGTTGCGGTTTCGCATTTCGTCCGTGTCGGTCGGCGCCGGCGTCCCGATCGCGAGCACGTGAAGCGCGGCACCGCTGGCGACGAGGTCGCGATTGATCCGTTCGTGCTGCAGGTTGCTGTACTCGACCCCTTCGGCGGTGAGCGCAACGATCGTCGGCCGCATCAATTCGCGCCCCCGGAATCCCCGGAGGACCTCATTGATCCCCTCGAGCAGGTAGGCGCCGGTCCCACGGCGCGCGAAGATGCGGCCGATGCCCTTCTTCAATGCCTCGGGATCGCTCGTCCTTTCTACGACCGACGTCGGACGTTCACCGACTGTGACGATGCCGACCTTTGCCTTGCCCTGCATTCGTGCCACGAAACGCGTGAGGGCGTCCCGCATATGCGGGATCATTTCCGTTGCCGCCTGGCTGTCGTCGACGAGCAGCACGATGTCGAGCTGCTCGCTCGACGGCTCGGCGCGCAGCACTTCGCGGGCGACTCCATCCTCGCGCACAACGAAGTCTTTCGCGGTCAGACCGGTGACGGCGTCGCCTTTGCCGTCGACGACGCCGACATAGATGCTCTGCGTCCGTCCGTCGGCGGGCTGCGTCTGTGCCGATGGCGCTGCCGCCGCCAACAGGCAACCGGCGACCAGCGTAAACACGGCGCTTTTCATAGGGGGGCCTCTTCCAGCGAGTATACTCCTGCGAAAGCGGGAGGTAGATGGACCCGTCGTCACAACAGAAGCGCAATAGCACCGCCGAGACCATGCGGACGCTCGGCGGGCTGAGCACGGTGGGTCTGACGTTCGTGTTTGCCGTGATGATCGGCGCCGGCGCGGGCTACATGCTCATGACCTACGCCGGCCTCGGCAGCTGGGTGTTTTTCCTGGGCTTCATCCTCGGCGTCGTGGCGGGTGTCCTGAACCTCTATCGGACCGCAAAACGCTTTCTGAAATAAGTGCACGACGATCCTCTTTTCTTTCGCCGTCTCGCGCGGACGGCGGTGCTGCTGTGTGTGGTGATGGCCGCGATCGCCATGGCCGTGTCCGGTGTCAGGGCTGCGCTCGGGGTTGTTGGCGGGGGAGTGCTGATCGGCGTCAGCGGCTTCGCACTGGCCAGCGGAACCAGCGCGCTGGCTGCCGTCGTCTCCGGTCAGGCCGGCGCCGATCGCGCGCGGCTCGTGCGCACGGCCACCATCCGTCTGGTGGGGCGCTACGCTTTACTCGGTTTTCTGGCGTACGTTATGATTGCGCGTTTGCGCCTGCACCCGTTGGGGCTGCTGGCGGGTGCCTCTTCGGTCGTCGCGGCTGCCGCTGTCGAAGCCGCGCGCCTTCTGACAAAGAATCGTCCGTAACATCTCTGAATGGACAGTCTCGAACATCCGCTGTGGATCGTCGACGCGGTCAACGCGCTGCTCGGTCCGCTCGTCGTCGCCGGCGGTGAGGCCGTCGGGTATCACTTTTCGGGCCATCATCCGATCCCGAATTACATGGTCATGATCCTGCTGATCGTCGCGGGTGTGACCGTGCTCGGCCTGCTGCTGCGGTCGCGGCTGAGCGTGGAAAATCCCGGGAAGCTGCAGATCGTGCTCGAGGACGGCATCCGCGCGCTCCAGGGGCTGCTGACCGACTGGATCGGGCCCAAGGGCACGCAGTTCCTCCCGCTGATTGCGACGCTCGGCCTGTTCATCCTCATCGCGAACTACATGGGGCTCGTACCCGGCCTGATGGCGCCGACCAGCAGCATCAACGTCACGCTGGGTCTCGCGCTCACGACCTGGGTCTACTACCACGTGCAGGGGATCAAGGCGCAGGGCTTCTGGGCATATCTCAAACATTTCGCCGTCCCCCCGGGATCACCCGTTCTGATGGCGCCGCTGATGCTCGTCATCGAGATCATCAGCCACCTCGCGCGCGTGATGTCGCTCTCGCTTCGTCTGTTCGGCAATATCTTCGGCGAGGAACTGGTGATCCTGATTCTCTTCACCATCATCCCGTTCCTGGTGCCGCTGCCGATGATGCTGCTCGGTCTCGTGACCGGCGGCCTGCAGGCGTTCATCTTCGTGCTGCTGTCGATCATCTATCTGCAGGGAGCGGTCGCCATCGAGCACCACGAAGACGAGCACCACCACGCGCCCGCTGCCGCAGCCGCGTGACGTCGATAGTCGAGAGTCGCATTGACAACTGATAATTGCGTTTTGAGAACTGTTCGAGGAGGCCTGGATCGTGAGTAAACGTACGATTGTGATGACTGTGTTGCTGGTCGCGGCGGGGGCATTCTTCGCGCCTGCTTACGCGCAGGAAGTCGCGAACAAGACCGAGGTCGCCAAGTGGTCGATCATTACCGCCGGGTTCGCGCTGGCGTTTGCCGCCGGCCTGGGCGCTCTCGGTCAGGGCCGGGCCATCGGTTCGGCCGTCGAGGCGATCGCCCGCAACCCCGGAGCGGTCGGCGACATCCGTGGAGCGTTGCTGCTCGGCCTCGTCCTGATCGAATCGCTCTCGATCTACGTCCTGCTCATCTCGCTGATCCTGTTCTTCCTCCCGCGATTCTAAGAACGCGGCAGCACGATCCTTTCGGTAATGGCAGGGAGAGGCCAGGCTCCTCCCTGCCATACTCGTTCTCGTCTTGGCCCCCGGTTCCCCCACGCCTGTCGCCGGCCGGCGCCCTTCCGTCGACGCGCTGCTGCTCCTGATGGCGGTCATCTGGGGCACCAACTACTCCATCGTCAAAAACGCGTTCGAAGAGATCGATCCGCAGGCGTTCAATGCGCTGCGGATGCTGATCGCGTCCACCGTCTTTCTGGTGGTGATCGTTGTCATGAACCGCGCGGTGCGGCGTGATGGTGACGCGGGCGTCGACAGCATTTTCCACACGTCCGCGGCGCTCACCCGGCGGGACTGGCTCGTGCTCGCCGCGCTTGGCGCGGTGGGCCACGCGATCTATCAATACCTGTTCGTCGGCGGTCTTGCGCTCACGAGCGTCGCCAACAGCTCGCTGACGCTGGCGGCGACGCCGGTTGTCGTCGGGATCATTTCCGCCGTGCTCGGATACGAACGGCTTGGGCCGCTGCACTGGGTCGGGGCCGCGCTTTCGCTGACGGGGATCTACATCGTCGTGGGGCAGGGCGGCGGGCAGGAACAGACGTCGCTCCGCGGTGACCTCATGATGGTCGGCGCCGTGTGCTGCTGGGCCGTCTACACGCTGGGCGCAGGTCCGTTGATGACGCGCCATTCGCCCGTCGGCGTGACGGGCCTGTCGATGGCGATCGGTACGGTCCTTTACGTGCCGGTGATGTTGCCCAAGCTGCGTGCGACACCGTGGCTGTCGCTCAGCGCAGGGACGTGGATGGCCATCCTCTACTCCGCGTTGTTCGCGCTGTGCGTTGCGTACACGATCTGGTACATGGCAGTCCGCGAAATTGGCAGCGCGCGGACCGCGCTGTATTCGAACGTCATTCCGATTGTGGCGATGCTGACTGCTGTCGTATTTCTCGGCGAGCGCCTGACGCCTGGCCGCCTGCTGGGTGCGCTCGCTGTTCTGATCGGTGTCGCATTGACCAGAGTACGACCGCGAACAGTTGGGACCTAGGGATCCAAGGACCTGGGTCCAAGGACCTGAGACCCAGGACTGTGGACCTGTTAAAATTCATAGAAGCGTGAAAGGCCACTACTACTCGATGCACGCAGGACCGCTGCGTGCTGAGCTCGGCGAAGCCATCCCCAGGGACGAGATGCGGCGGTTGCACCACAAATCGGGCGCTCGCCACCTCATCATTGCGGCGCGTCAGTTCGGCATCCTGGCGGTCGCAACGTGGGCGCTGATCCGTTTCGACCATCCGCTGGTGTGGCTGCCGATCGCGGTCGTGCAGGGCTTCACGATATTCAATTTCACCATCCTGCTGCACGAGGTCGTGCATCACACGGTGTTCGCGCGGCGCAGGCCGTTCGTCGAGCGCCTCTTGGGGCTGCTGTATGCGATCCCCAGCGGGATTTCAGCGAGCCAGTTCACGCGCTGGCACCTCGATCATCACGCCGAGCTCGGATCGGAGGAAGACGACCCCAAGCGCCATCACCTCTCTCCGAAGGTGAACAAGCGTTGGTACAAGCTGCTCTACTGCACGCCGGCGCTCTTCCCGATTTACTTCCGCGCGGCGCGGCTCGAGTCCGCGACGTACCCGAGCGAGCTTCGCAGCCACATCGCGGCTGAGCGACGCCTCTCCCTGGCGTTTCATCTCGCCGCCGTTGCGATCCTCTGGTATTTTTTCGGTTTCTACGGCGCCTTGCGGGCGAGCATCGTTCCGGTCTTTTTCGTGTTCCCGGTCGCCTTCACCCTCAACCGGCTGGGGCAGCACTACGACATCGATCCGGAGGATCCGGCGAAATGGGGCACGCTCATGCGTGGCCACTGGTTCTGGGACTTCGCGTTCCTGAACTCCAACTACCACCTCGAGCATCACTACTTTCCGGGTGTTCCGTTCTATCGCCTTCCGGCCGTCCAGCGGGCGCTGGTGCCGTTCTACGAGAAGAAACAGATGCGCTGGCGCACGTACGGCCAGCTCGTCAGAGGATGGATTGTCGACAATCAGGTACCCCATACGAACTGGGCCAAAGTTGCCGGAACCGCCACTACGCCGGCTCCGTCGCACGACATTTCCCTCGTCTGACGAAACTGCGGTCGAGTGGCGTATTTCTTGCGGATAATGGCAGGGCATGCTCGCCAAGATCCTCACGCCGGCGCAGGATGAGCTGCTCCGTGAGGAGCGGAAGATACTCACGCGCCTGAAAGCGGCGCTGGTTCGATTCAACACCGCCCCCGAGCATCAATCGGCCCTCGACAAATCCATCGAGCAGCTGGACGAACTGTTCCTGCTCGTCATCGTCGGCGAATTCAATTCCGGAAAGAGCGCCTTCATCAACGCGCTCGTCGGCGCCCAGGTCGCACAGGAGGGAGTGACCCCGACGACGGCGCAAATCAATGTGCTGCAGTATGGCGAGACGGCCACGCGGCAGGTGCGCGATGCCGCGCTGCACATCATCACCGCGCCGGCCCCCATCCTGCGCGACATCCACATTGTTGACACACCGGGCACCAACGCGATCATCCGCGAGCACGAAGCGATCACCGCCGATTTCGTTCCACGGTCCGACCTGGTGCTGTTCGTCACGTCCGCCGACCGTCCGTACACCGAGACGGAACGCGCGTTTCTCGAGCAGGTCCGCGGCTGGGGCAAAAAGGTCGTCATCGTCATCAACAAGATCGACATCCTCGAGACCGCGCAGGTCGAGGAAGTGCGGGCGTTCGTCGCCGACAGCGCTCGCGCGTTGCTCGGTTTCAGCCCCGAGATTTTCCCCGTCAGCTCGCGGCTCGCGCTGAAGGGGAAGCAGGGGGATGCTTCGTCCTGGGCGGCGAGCCGGTTCGAGGCGCTCGAGCAATACATCACGACGTCCCTCGACGCGCCGGGACGCATCCATCTCAAGCTCCTGAATCCCCTCGGCGTCGGGTCGGCGCTGACCGAGCGACACGGAACGATCGTCCGCGAGCGGCTCGCGCTGCTGAAGGAAGACTATGCCGCGCTGGAAGAGATCGAGAGCCAGCTGCAGGTCTACCAGGACGACCTCGGACGCGACTTCCAGTTCCGCATGGCGGATATCGACAAGATCCTGCTCGAGATGGAGCGCCGCGGCCATGATTACTTCGACGACACCCTGCGGATCGGCCGGATCATGGACCTGTTGAATCGGAGCCGTGTCCAGCAGGGATTCGAGCAGCGCGTCGTCGCCGACGCGCCGCAACAGATCGAACGGAAGGTCGGCGAGCTGGTGGACTGGCTCGTCGCCGCCGATCTCCGGCAATGGCAGGCGGTCACCGCGCATCTTTCGGAGCGGCGTCGCCAGTACCGGGACCGCATTGTCGGCGACGATTCGGGGGAGTTTCATTACGATCGGACGCGTCTCATCGACTCCGCCGGGCGGGAGGCGCAGCGCGTGGTCGACTCCTACGATCAGCGTCACGAGGCGCAGCTCATTGCCGACAACGCGCGCAATGCGGTTGCGGCGACCGCTGCCGCGGGTGCGGGTGCGCTGGGGCTCGGCACGATCGTCACGATTGCCGCCTCGACCGCTGCCGCGGACATTACGGGCATCGTGCTGGCGTCAGTCGTTGCGGCGATCGGCTTCTTCATCCTGCCGGCGAAAAGGCAACGCGCCAAGGAGGAGATGCGGAAGAAGATCGGCGACGTGCGCCAGCGTTTGTCGGAGGCTTTGAAGAAGCAGTTCGCGCAGGAGATTCAGCGGAGCGGCGACCGGATCCGCGAGAGCATCGCGCCGTACAGCCGCTTCATTCGTTCCGAGGGGGACAAGCTGAAGACCGTCGATCAGGAATTGCGCGAGATCGCGGCGTCGATTGCGAGTCTGCGCGAGCGCATCGAGCACCCCGCCGCGTAGCTATCGTCCAGGCCTTAGGGCTGTGACAGCTGTAGTTCAGCCCTTAGGGCTGCCTGTGCCGATAGCTCAGTGAACGCTCGGCCCGCATGCCAGTTGCAGCGTCCGCCACTCGCTGGCGAGGACGGTCCAGAGCACCTGGTCCAGGTACTCGCCGTTGCGAAGGAGCGACCGGCGCAGGATCCCTTCCTGAGTCGCGCCGAGCTTGCGCAGCGCTCCGTTGCCGCGCCCGTTCTTCACGGCGGCGCGCGCTTCAAGCCTGTGGACGCCCACCACATCAAAACTGAATTCGATGACCAGCTGCGCCGCTTCGTGGAAGATCCCACTACCCCAGAAACTGAATCCGAGAGCGAAGCCCCATTCGGCAGTCGCAAACTGCGGGTCGAGCTGGCGCACCTGGATGAGGCCGACGGCAACATCCATCCCCTTCGGCACGATGCCGAAGCAGACGTATCGGCCGGCCGCGCGTTCCCGTTGCGTCCACGCGATGAATCGCTCGAATCCTGCAACGGTCGTCGGAGGTGACGAGATGAATCGTGCGACTTCATCGGTCGAGAGCATGGCCAGCAGCGACCGCGCGTCGGTCGATCGGAGTTCGCGCAGTGTAACCACCGCTCCGCGCACCGACGGCAGGCAGACGCGCCAGTCTCTGCCGACGTTGCGTGCACGCGCCTCGTTCTTAGGGGCGGTGGCGGGCATCACCATCTCATTGCCCAGGGGCGTCTTCTCCATTTACAGGCCACCCTCGGAGGTTGTTCCCCAGACGATGTTGAACAGGTCGGAGGACGCGCTGCTCCACGCGGCGCCGGTCGGCTCGCCGCTGGTGCCCCAGACGATGTTCGTCCCCCACACGATGTTGAAGCAGTCGCCGCCGCCGCAGGCGGTGCCCCAGACGATGTTCCAGCTGTCCTGCGCGGTGCCCCAGACGATGTTGAAGGCATCCGTTGCGGTGCCCCACACGATGTTGAAGGCTTCGTCGGCGGTGCCCCAGACGATGTTCGTCCCCCAGACAATATTTCCCGTGCCCCACACGGGCGCGTCCTGGACGTTCTTCGACGTGCCCCAGACGATGTTGAAGCAGGTTTCGTCGGCGCACTTCGTGCCCCACACGATGTTGGCGCCCGAAACGTCCTTGGCGTCACCCCACACGACGCCTCTCGCCCAGGCGTTCGCGAGCGGGCTGATCGCGCCACTCCGCAAAAGCTGATTGCCCCACGCCACCCGACGGCTCCACGTTGCCGCGCCCGGATAGCGGTCTCCGTTGCGGGCCGTGGCGAAGTAGCGGACCAGATCGACTGCGCCCTTGGTGTCTACGGCGCCGCCTCCCTGCGTGAGCGGGTCGTACTGCGGATAGGTCTGGGCGGTGTACTGCAGGACGGCCTTCACCAGGTTCGGCGTGAGCCGCGGATTCGCCTGCATCATCAGCGCGACCGTGCCGCTGACCACGGGGGCGGCCATGCTGGTCCCGCTCAGCGACAAGTACGGCCGGTACTGCGTGCTCACCGTCCCGTCGACGGTGTACGAGAACATCGTTCGATACAGAAGGCTGGTGGGATCGCTCAGGGACACGACGCCGGTTCCCGGAGCGACGATGTCTGGCTTCGCCGCATAGTCGTACGCCGACGGACCCCGGGAGCTGTACGGGGCCACCGTGTCGTCTTTGCGCGTCAGCGTGCCGCCGTGGCTCATCGCGCCGACAGTCAAGACCCATGGAGCGTTGCCTGGAGCCGTGATCCCGCCGTACTGCGGATCCCCGTTGCTGTTGCGGCCGAAACTCCCCGCCGCCGTGACGACGACGATGCCGGCGTCCACCGCGCGTTTTGCCGCGAGAGTCAGGGGATCGACGCTGTAGGAGCTTGTGACCGCCGCACCCACCGACAGGTTGATCACGCGGATGTTGTGCTCGGCGCGGTGACGCACCGCGTAGTCGAGCGCCGCGATCACGTCGCTGATGACGCCGCGGCCCTCTCCGTCGAGCACCTTGAGACTGACGATGTGCGAGGCGGGGGCAATGCCGGCGCGGGCGCCGGCGCTGTCGTAACCGTTCCCGGCGATCACTCCGGCGACGTGCGTGCCGTGGCCGTTATCGTCGTAGGCATTACGACGACCGTTCACGAAATCGGCGAATTCCACGACGCGCTGGCTGCCAATGGTCCGGACGGCATTGCGCGACCCCGTGTAGCCCAGGTCGTCATGCCATGAGGTGATGCCGGAGTCGATGACCGCCACGCCAATGCCGGCGCCGTCGTAGCCGTACGATTTCTGAACCGCGCGCGCGCCCACGACCGCGCTGACCGTCGCCATCGTCGCCAGCGTCGGCCGGTCTTCATCGATCCGCGAGACGACGTCGAGCGCAGCCAGTTTCTTCAGGAGGCCGTTCGGGAGCTCGACGACCTGACCGTTCATCGACTCGAGGCGGCGTCCCAGGCGCCCCCCGAGGCTCGCTACCTTTGCGGAGTCGTCCTGACCGTTCCACGTAATGATCGCGCGCGACCATCCTTTGCGGTTTGCCCGGTCCCTCAACGCGTCGTCGAGTTTGTCCTCTCCCTGCGCGTAGGCCGGGGGGCAAATGGCCCCGACCACCAGCAGTGACAGCGCAACGTGCAGAAGCGAGCGAGATCGAAACACGGCTCTCAACCTTTCCGAAAGTGCGGCGACAAAGAGTCCCA
>Ga0136630_1000944_pt1 | contig 11593 bp, 14 predicted proteins | sample AntDrymUQ5682106_2_FD_105496 | JGI IMG/M metagenome (GOLD analysis project Ga0136630, IMG submission 105496) | Polar desert sand microbial communities from Dry Valleys, Antarctica - metaG UQ568 (21.06) | ecosystem: Environmental > Terrestrial > Soil > Desert | place: Antarctica: Dry Valley...
CATCTGGCTGATCGCCGCCGGCGTACTGGCCGGCGCGGAGTTGCTCACACTCGACTTCGTGTTGCTGATGCTCGCTGGTGGCGCCCTTGGCGGCGTCGCGGTGGCTGCGATCGGCCTACCGGTAGGTCTCCAGCTGGCCGCCTTCGTACTTGTTTCGCTCGGATTGCTCGTCTTCGTGCGACCCATCGCCAAGCGACAACTCATCGCCCGTACGCCGGAGCAGATCGACGGCGCGGAGACCTACGTCGGCAAGGTCGCCGTCGTGACTGCGCGGGTCGACCACCTGGATGGGCGGATCAGATTCGGTGCCGACGACTGGAGCGCGGTATCCCAGTCTCGGGGTGAGTCCTTCGAGGTGGGCAGCACGGTCAGAGTCATGCAGATCCGGGGGGCCACCGCGGTCGTCTCGGAATCGCACGAGTAGCACGTCCCTGGGAGGGAACAGTTCGTGGAGTTGCTCATCGCACTGGCGGTCATCGCCGTGTTCGTCATCATTGTCGTGGTTCGCAGCATCAAGATCGTGCCGCAGGCGCGGGCCGCTGTCGTGGAGCGCCTTGGTCGGTACAGCCGAACGCTGTCACCCGGGCTCGCGCTGCTCATCCCCTTCGTGGACCGGGTCAGGGCCACGATCGACCTCCGGGAACAGGTGATCTCCTTCCCACCGCAGCCGGTGATCACCGCCGACAACCTGCAGGTCGGGATCGACACGGTCGTCTACTTCCAGGTCACCGATCCGAGGCTGGCCGTGTACGGCATCGCGAACTACATCCACGGTATGGAGCAGCTGACCACCACCACGCTTCGCAACGTCGTCGGCGGGCTGAGCCTCGAGGGCGCGCTCACCGGACGAGATGGGATCAACACCCAACTCCGTACCGTCCTTGACGGCACCACCGGCCCGTGGGGTCTGCGGGTTGCCCGAGTCGAGATCAAGGCGATCGAGCCCCCGCTGTCCATCCAGGACTCGATGGAGCGGCAGATGCGGGCTGACCGGGAGAAGCGGGCGGTCATCCTGACCGCCGAGGGCGAGCGCGAGTCCTCGATCAAGAAAGCCGAGGGCCAGAAGGTCGCCCAGATCCTGTCCGCCGAAGGTCAGAAGCAGGCCGCGATCCTCGGGGCCGAAGCCGGACGGCAGAGCCAGATCCTGCAGGCCGAGGGCGAGCGCGCGGCGCAGTTCCTCACCGCGCAGGGTCAGGCGAAGGCCATCGAGACCGTGTTCGAGGCGATCCACCGCGGCAAGCCGGACTCCGGCCTGCTGGCCTACCAGTACCTGCAGACCCTGCCGCAGATCGCCCAGGGCGATGCGAACAAGGTCTGGATCGTGCCCAGCGAGTTCAGCCGGGCCCTCGACGGGCTGACGAACATGACCGGAGCCGAGGACAAGAAGTCTTGGATGGACGTCGAGCCCGGCGCCCCCGCAGACGGTTCCGACGGCGGGGGCGGACAGAAGATCGACACGCAGGGTTGGTTCGACTCCAACCTCCCTCCGGCCGCCGAGCAGCCGGAGGCCAAGTTCGAGCTGAGTGAGTCCATCGACAGCGGACTCCCGGTCCCACCGATTCGGCCGCCAGCCAGTCCACCACTAGGCGGAGGTGCACCGCCGCCGGCGGCTCAGCAGGATGGGCAGACCGGTCCTTCCGGTCAATCGGGACAGCCGCCCTCCGACGCGCCGCAGTCCTGGCCACCCCCCGGCCAGCCGGGTCAGCAGTAGCCTGCGTTCATGCGGTCAATCTGGCGGGGCGCGGTGTCTTTCGGGCTGGTCAGCATCGGCGTGAAGATGTATTCCGCGACCGAGGACAAGGACGTCCGGTTCCACCAGGTCCACCGGGAGGACGGCGGCCGGATCAAGTACAAGCGGGTCTGCTCGGTGGATGGCGAGGAAGTGGCCTACGCCGACATCGCCAAGGGCTTCGAACTCCCGGACGGTCAATTGGTCATCCTGACCGACGAGGACCTCGAGGACATGCCCCTGGGCACCAAACACTCGATCGACGTGATCGAGTTCGTGCCCGGCGAGCAGATCGATCCGATCCTCTACGAGAAGACGTACTACCTGGAGCCCGACACCGGACCGGCCGTACGCCCGTATGTTCTGCTGCGTGAGGCGCTGGAGAAGTCCGGCCGGATGGCATTGACCAAGATCGCCATCCGGCAGCGGGAGGCGCTGGCCGCCATCCGGGTACGCGACGGCGTGCTTGTGCTGCACACGATGCGCTGGCCGGACGAGATCCGTGCTGCCGAGTTCGGCTTTCTGGACGAGGACATCACGGTGCGGCCGCAGGAACTGAAGATGGCCGACTCCCTGATCGAGTCGATGGTGGCCGACTTCGATGCCGATGAGTTCAGCGACGACTACCGCGAAGCGATGACGGCGCTGATCGAGAACAAGCAGGCCGGTGGCGAGGTACACCCGCCTGAGCCGGAGGTCGAGGAGGACACCGGCGGCCAGGTCGTCGACCTGATGAGCGCGCTGCGGGCCAGCGTCGCCCGAGCCAAGGGCAGCGCCGCGCCGGCGAAGTCGACAGGTTCCAACCGCAGCAAGGACTCCGACGACGAGGACGGCTCGGACTCGAGACGGCCGTCGGCGAAGAAGTCGGCGGCCAGGTCGACCGCAAAGGCTGCGTCCAAGGCGACAGCGAAGAAGGCGACCGCCAAGAAAGCAGCGGCGAAGAAGGCCCCTGCCAAGCAGGCGGCTGCCAAGAAGGCCCCGGCGAAGAAGGCTGCGGCCAGCACCCAACGCCGGCGTTCGGCCTAGCCAGCGGCACATGCCCTCGCCGGATCCGCTGGCGACCTATCGCCGTAAGCGCCGGGCCGATCGCACGCCCGAGCCGATCCCCGAGCGGCACGAAGTCGCCGTCGAGCACGGCTCGGTGTTCGTGATCCAGGAACACCACGCTCGGCGGCTGCACTGGGACCTGCGCCTGGAGCGCGACGGTGTGTTGGCCTCCTGGGCGGTACCTCGCGGACTTCCCCCCGTGCCCGGTGAATCGCGGCTGGCCGTGCACACTGAGGACCATCCCATGGAGTACTTGACCTTCCATGGCGAGATCCCGGCGGGGGAGTATGGCGGCGGCACCATGACCGTCTACGACACCGGCACCTACGTCACCGAGAAATGGGACGAGCGGCACGTCATCGTCGATCTGACCGGCGAGAAGATCACCGGACGCTATGCCCTCTTCCCGGTCGAAGGCGACAAGCAGTGGAACATCCGCCGCCTGGATCCGCCGACCGATCCGGACTACGCCGCGGTCCCTGATCGGATCGAGCCGATGATGGCTGTGCCCGGCGTCCTGCCGCCGCCTCGCGAGGACGCGACCTGGGCCTACGAGATGAAGTGGGACGGAGTCCGGGCGATCGGAACGGTCGAGGGAACTGCGTTGCGGCTCCGGTCACGCAAGGGAAGCGACATCACCTCCAACTATCCGGAACTGGGCGGCTTGGGGATCGCCATGGGCGCCCTGGATGTCGTACTGGACGGGGAGGTCGTGCGACTGGGTGCCGATGGGCGGCCGGACTTTGGCGCCCTGCAGCATCGGATGCACGTTGCGGACTCCAGTCGAGCCAGGAAACTCGCCGAATCGGCTCCCGTGACGTACCTGATCTTCGATCTCCTCTACGCGGCCGGGCGATCGGCGATCGGACTTCCGTACGAGCAACGCAGGGCATTGCTGGCCGATGTCGTACCGGAAGGTCCGCGCTGGCAGGTGACCCCTTGGTGGTCCGGTGGCGGGGCTGAGGTTCTCGCGGCCAGCCGCGAGTATCAGCTCGAGGGCATCCTGGCCAAGAAGCTGGACTCGCCGTACCGGCCCGGCCAGCGAAGTCCGTTGTGGCGCAAGGTGAAGAACGTCCGGGCGCAGTCGGGGGTGATCGGCGGATGGCTGCCCGGTGCGGGGCGCCGGGCCGGCGGAGTCGGGTCGATCCTGCTCGGGATTCCCGAGGGGGACGGCCTGCGGTTCATCGGCAGCGTGGGCACGGGGTTGAGCGATCAGATGCTCGACGACCTCGGACGCGAACTGCGCGGGCACTCTCGCAAGACTTCACCCTTCAACGAGGCGATCCCCCCGACGGCCGGGAAGAAGCCGCACTGGGTCGATCCGGTGCTCGTCGCCGAGGCGTCGTATGCCGAGTGGGGCTCATCGGGACGACTGCGCCATCCGGTGTGGCGCGGCCTGCGTGACGACCTGAGCCCTGAGGACGTCGTCGACGAGTCCGAATAGCCCCGGCGGCCGTTCCATCACGGCCGGCCCGCAACGCGGTCACGGCAGAATGCGGTGATGGCCGGTGAGAAGGTGCGGGTACGGGTTGGCGAACGCACGCTCGGGGTAACCAACCTGCAGAAGGTTCTCTACCCGGAGATCGGCTGGTCCAAGGCCGACGTCATCGACTACTACGCGACCGTCGGGCCGACGATGTTGCCCTACCTACAAGGCCGTCCGGTGACCTTCAAGAGGTATCCCGACGGTGTCGAGGGCCCCTCGTTCTTCGAGAAGAACACCGCGCGCAATGCCCCCGACTGGCTGCACCATGCTGTCCTGCCGGCCACCCGCAGCACCAAGGACCGCACCGAACTCGACTACGCCATCCTGGATGACCTGCCGAGTCTCGTATGGGCGGCAAATCTCGCGGCCCTGGAGTTGCATGTTCCACAGTGGAGGGTCGGAGCCAAGAAGCAAGCCCTCGCACCCGATCTGATGGTCTTTGACCTCGATCCCGGGCAACCGGCGACCATTGTGGAGTGCTCGCGGGTCGCCCTTCTCGTCCGGGATGTGCTGGCTGAGGACGGGTTGACGGCCTTCGCCAAGACGTCAGGCTCCAAGGGAATGCAGCTCTACGTCGGAGTCAAGGTCCGGGACCCGGATCGCACCAGCGGCTACGCCAAGGCGTTGGCTGAACGACTGGCCGCCGAGCACCCCGAGTTGGTCGTCTCGCAGATGGCCAAGAACCTGCGCCCGGACAAGGTTTTCATCGACTGGAGCCAGAACAACCCGGCCAAGACGACGGTGGCGCCGTACTCCCTGCGCGCCCGTGCAGAACCCACGGTCTCCACACCGATCGGCTGGGACGAGGTTGAGGGCTGCCGGTCGGCCGGTGATCTGCGGTTCCTGGCCCCCGACGTCCTGGCCAGGGTCGAGGAACACGGCGACATCTTCGGCGGACTGCTGACAAAGAAGTCCGCGCTCCCTTGATGCGATTCGTGAGGATGCTGACCGGTTCGTTGGAAAATTGGACTGCCTTGTGAACCGATCGGCAGCGGCAGCCGTATACACAGATGTCCGAACCCTCATTGATGGAGGCAACATGCTCGGAAGACTCGCAAAGACCATCGCCGTCACGGCTTTTGCCGGTGGATCGGTACTGCTCAGCGCTGGCGAAGCGTCCGCCGCACATTGTGTCGAGGGGGACTCGCCTGGCTTCTCCTACTTCGGCACCACGCATGTGCAGGAGGCCGACCACAACGAGGGCCAGAACTCCGCGCATTCGCCCGGCGCGTCAAGCTGCCGTGCGGACACCGGAAGCCCGTCGGAGCGCGCTCCCGGCCAGAACCGCTAGTAGCGCGCCCGGTGAATGGCGCCCGCCCACGGGGCGGGCGCCATTTTTCTTTGCGGAAATGCCGTCGTACGGTTGCTTTCGCTGACCGAGTCCCACGGGGCCGTGAGCCGATCCGCAGTCGGCCACGGGGTTTCGACGGGGCGGCGCACCACCCGGATCACACCGTGACCGATACAGTCCCTCTTCGAAGCTCTATTCGTGAGGAGGCACCCTTGAACACACGCATGCTCGCCATCATCGCCGTAGTCGTTGCAGTCATCGTTCTGATCATCGTGCTCGTATGAGCTGACGTTCGTCAGCACCTCTTGTCCGCGGCGAGGGGACCGGTCGGGCGTGCGGCTGGTCCCCCACCTGCGCCGATCCCAAAAAAGTCGCTCTGGTGTCCGAGGGGGACTTGAACTCACCTCGGAATGGAGACAGCGGGATACCTCGCTGCCTGCCTCACGCTCAATCTGGCCCGCTTTGGCCGAGCGGACGTGCATTCAGATGCATGCCGGTACCTCGCCGCAAGTATCACGCGGACCTGTCAGCGGCTGACGCCTCTACGCGGTCTCGGTGACCGGCCGGCAGCGTTGACGGGCACGGCGCCGATGGTGGGGCGGCAGCGACCCGTAGGCGGCTCTGGCGGCGCGTAGGAGGACCGCGGTTTGGCGCATAGTCAAGCCCGCGCCGGTGAGGACCTCGCGGAGCTCGGCCTCGCCGAGCCCGGCCGCGTCCGCGCGGCACACCGTGCGGCCAAGCTCGATCCCGGTTCCGTCGTCGCGCCAGGTGTCCTCGACGCCCAGCGCGGCGCCCTCCACGTCGTCGAGGAACTGCTCATCGGCGGAGCGCGGCCGCGCGGGGTTGGGGAAGCCGCACGGCCGCCGCCCAGGAGTCCGGCCCGCAATGAGGCTCGGTCCTGAAGACCGAGATGACCCGGATCAGGCCGATCAACAGAAGCTCAGCATCCGGCCCGCAATAAGGCGTCGGACCGGGCACGGTCTTCCCGCCGTTCCCGAATCCGCCGCCGGGTTACATCACTCGGGTCAGGCCGACGCGGGTCAGTGGCATGGGCCCTTGGGCAGGTTGACGACGCACGGGTCGGCATAGAAGTATTCGGCTCGCAGCGACGTCTTTCATTAGCCGTCGTGTACGTTGACCCGATCTTCGAGGCGGCACCGGGGGTTGTCAGGACGCCTTGTCACTCACTCGGAATAGGGACAAGGGAGTCCACCAGATGCATTTACTGATATCAGCAAAGCGCATCATTCCGGTCGCGGTGCTGGGCTTCGTGCTCTCACTGTCGCTGGTGATGCCGACCGCGCAGGCCCTGCCGACGCCGAGCCAGCTCTGCGAACGACCCAACAACACCTACATTCAGCTTCTGCACTGCGTGACAGTGGAGGGCGTTCGCAGGCACCAAGCTGCCTTCCAGGCGTTCGCTGACCGGAACAACGATCAGTACTATCCGGGCACCCGTGCCGCCGGAACAGTCGGCTACCGCGCCAGCGCTGCCTACGTCGCGGCGCAACTGAAACGAGCTGGCTACCAGGTCAGGCTCGACCCGTTCCAGTTCCAATTCGACTTCCCAGTCGTGCTGGAGCAACTGACTCCGGTTCCACCCGGTCCAGTCGAGTACGAGTCGGGGAGCTTCACCGGTGGCGGAGCCGGCGAGGTTACCGGCCCAGTGATCCCGGTCGACATCAACCTCGAGGGTGATCGAGCATCCACCAGCGGCTGCGAGGACTCGGACTTCGCCGGGCTCGACTTCAGCGGAGACAATGACATCGCGCTGATCCAGCGCGGCACCTGCTTCTTCGGTGACAAGGCGCTCAACGCCGAGGAGGCCGGAGCGGAAGCGGTGATCATCTTCAACCAGGGCAACGACCCGACCCGCATGGATCTGATCGTCGGAACCCTCGAGCCGACTGTGGTCACGATCCCGGTCGTCGGGGCCAGTTTCGAGCAGGGTGTTGCGCTCGCGCAGCCCGGCTCGACGGCGCACATCCTGGTCATCCCGTCCGAGACCCGGACCGATGTCAACGTGATCGCCGAGAAGGTCGGCACACTGAACCCCGACAACGTGGTGATGTCCGGTGCCCACCTGGACAGCGTGACCGAGGGTCCGGGTATCCAGGACAACGGTTCCGGCTCTGCGGCCCTCCTCGAGACGGCTCTGCAGATGTCGCGGGGAACCACACCGAACACCATGCGATTCGCATGGTGGGGCGCGGAAGAGCTCGGTCTGGTCGGCTCGACTGCCTATGTCGAGGGACTTTCCGAAGTGCAGCGCGGTCGCATCGCGATGTACATGAACTACGACATGGTCGGCTCACCGAACTACATCTTCATGGTCTACGACGCTGACCAGTCCTCGTTCGTGGCCCCGGTCGTCGTACCTCCGGGATCGGAGGCGATCGAGGACGTCTACGAGTCGTACTACACCCGAGTCGGCGAGCCCTATGACGACTCGGAGTTCTCGGGGCGTAGCGACTATCAGGCGTTCATCGATGCTGGTATCCCCTCAGGTGGCTTGTTCACCGGTGCCGAACAGGTGAAGACCGAAGAGCAGGAGATGATTTGGGGTGGCACGGCGGGGGAACAGTTCGACCCGTGCTACCACCTCGCCTGCGATGACTTCGACAACGTCAATCTGCATGCGCTCGATGTGAACAGCGACCTGATCGCGTTCGCCCAGCTGACGTTCGCGTACTCCACGGAGTCGATCAACGGCGTTCCCGGCGCGAGGGTGCCGGGCCCGGGGGGCAACATGCCTACACCGGCGGGTCCGGAAGGCACGTTCGTGGAGGGTGACGGCGGACAGGGACCCGGTCCGATCACGTCCTAGCACTGTATCCCGCTGACTGTGGCGGGGCGCCCAAAGTGGGTGCCCCGCCACAGTCATGTCCTAGGGCGAACTACGACTCAACTCTGGGTGGTGACTCGACCTCGGTGGTCACCCCTACCTCTCCGCCGACCCGCGAGACGACGGTTTCGTAGACCGCCAGAGTTCGCTTGGCAACGACGTCCCAGTCGTATTCCTGCACTGCAACCTGACCCGCGCGCACGAGCTCTTCGCGCCGCGCCGGATCACTGAGCAGCGCAGACAGACCCGTTGCCAGCGCCCGCATCGCCACGGCGCACCAGAACTCCCGCAGCGCCGTCGCCGAGAACGCGGCGGAAGGCGTCGAGATCGCTGGCCACGATTGCAGCGCCGGCGGCCATCGCCTCGACCAGGATCACGCCGAAACTCTCCCCGCCGAGATTACGCGGGTTGGGGCTGGCGCCCGCCACAGTGCGGAAGGCGTACCAGATCCTGTCGAAGATCATGGGCGCAGCCGTCGACGCCGACGTCATCCAGCGGTCACCGTGTCGTCGCATCCAGTTGCCGACCGACGCGCACCGGGACGGCGTGCTCGGCCCGGTCGGCGGCCTCTCGGAGGTCAGCGGGGGTGACGGTCTGGTCGCCGCCGCGCACCCTGGCGCGGGTGTCGTCGAGGTGCTGCTCGGCGCGGTCTGGGCGCGCTGTTGCGCGGCGGTGTGCGCGTTGGCCGCCTCTTTGGCCGCAGCGGTGGCGGTGCTGCTGGGGGCGCTCATCGGGCCACCGTGCCTGATGCCGTGGCCGCTTCCTGGGTGGCGAGCTGCCGGTACAGCTCAGCGATGCGCGCGTGCAGGTCCACGCGCTGGGCGTAGGACATCACGGCGAATCCCTCGGCGGTGTCCGGCGGTGCTGGGACCTTCGTCTGCGCCTGGTCGAAGTTGTTGCGGGCGTGCATCACGCCACCTCCGTCGTGCTGTTGTGGGCCGACGCGGCGAGGTAGTCGAATACGGCGCGCGCCGGCACGTGCAGAACGCGGCGGCCGACCCGGAAGCTGCCGGGAAGCTGTCCGGTGGCGATGAGCTGGCGGACGTCTGCTGGGGTGGCGCCGAGTGCGACGCCGGCGGTGGTGACTTTCACGTCCTCAGCTTCGGGCTGCGGTGTCAGTATTTCGCCGCTACAGCGGCGCGTGGGTCACGGCTGGCACACGGTCGGGTGTGCCAGGGCGTGTCAAGCGGTGATTGACGTCATGGCGCCCGGCCGATGCGCCAGCGCTTCATGGCCCTGAGCTTGGGGTCGGTCGGCGGCAGCTCGACGTCGCCGTACAGGTGGGCGTCGCGGGCCAGGACCCAGCCGCGTATCCACAAGATTCGGAGGTCGACGTCGTCGGGGGTGTCGTCGGGCTGGGGGCGGAATGGGCAGGCGGTGGACGGCTGCCCGGTGTTGTAGGCGTTGGTCCCGGCGTCGAACGCTCCGACCTGCACGGCGGTCGGCTCGGGCACGGTCTCATCGGCCACGGACTGATCGTCGCAGATTCGGGCCGTGCCCCGCTGAGCTTCGCGGCTCAAGTGCCGGTCAGAGGCTCGGCGCCTGCTGATTGGCGGCCGGGTCGGCTTGCAGGGCGGCCAGAAGGGCTCGGTCGCGGTCGCCGAACTCGCCGGGCCCCGCGTCCTCGGCCATGCGCTCGAGCTTCCGCTCGGTCTGTCGGGCCAGCTTGATCCGGCCCTGCAAGTCGTCGAGACGTCGCATCTGCCGGCGGCGGGCACGGACCTACCGCGCGGCACTGGCCGCCGCTCCAAGAGCACCCACGAAGTGGTTGGCGGAGCGGGAGAAGGTCTCCCTGGCCACCGCCCGCCGATGGGTCCAGCGCGCCCGCGATCGAGGTTTCCTTGGAGCATCAGAGCCCGGCAAAGCCGGAGAGTTTGGAGATCCGGAATGACCACGCGTCGAGCACCTGGCGAGGGCGGGGTCAACCCGGACATGACCGGCCGCGGTGAGCGTTGGCTCATCACCTACACGATCCCCGATCCCGACGGCGGCAAGGGCAAGCGGGTCCTCAAGCGTGGCTTCCCGACGAAGAAGGCAGCATCGACGTACCTCCGCGGCCAGCTTGCCAACGCCGACCGAGGGGAGTGGGTCGACCCAAGCCGGGAGCAACTCGCGGCCTACCTTGAGAAGTGGATCAAAGGCCAGCGGCTTCGCCCCTCGACCCTGGCGTCGTACCGCAAGAACATTCGCCTGCACATCGCACCGCAGCTTGGCTCGATACCACTCCGGCGCCTGACCGGCACACAGATCAACGCTTGGCTGCGGGATCTGGAGAAGTCTGGCCGAGCAGATGGCACCGGTGGGCTGTCCGCACGGACGACGCGTTACGTGTACACAATTCTCCGCTCGGCGCTGACCGATGCTGTGCGAGACGGGATGCTCGCGGCCAACCCGACCGACCGCGCGACCCCGCCCAGCGCGGCAGAAGCCAAGCCGCCTGAAATGCACTGCTGGACTGCCGCGCAGCTGCGCGCGTTCCTCGGCTGGTCGACCGAACGCGGCGACGAACTAGGAATCGCGTGGCAACTGCTGGCGGCGACCGGGATGAGGCGCGGGGAGGCATTGGCGCTGCGGTGGCGCGACATAGACCTCGAGGCCGGGCGGGTCGCCGTCCGCCGCTCTGTCGGCGTCGTCAAGACGAAGGGCGCGGGGAGCAGATCATGGAGGGGCAGACCAAGAGTGGGCACTCGCGGGTCCTCGGCAGGATGGACGGCCGCCATCTGCACCCTGAGCGGTTCTCTCGCACGTTCGCCGAGCGGATCGCTCAGTGCAGGCGGGCTCTCGGCACCGACGCCGTACCGCCGTGCCCACTCCACGATCTGCGTCACACCCACGCGAGCCTGCTCCTGGCCGACGGTGTTCCGGTCAAGGTCGTCTCTGAGCGGCTCGGGCACGCAAACGTCACCGTCACCCTCGGCGTCTATCAGCACGTGATGCCTGGGATGGGCCGGCAGGCCGCTGACCGATTCGCAGCGTTGCTCGGTGGCGGCTAGTGATCGGCGTCGACGGCAACCGGGCGGAGAAGTATCACCGGAAGTATCACGAGCCTCGCGCCGGCGGAATCACATCGCTAAACCGGCCTCTGACGCGAAGATTCCCTAGCCCGCGGCGGCCTCTAGTGGGCTGAGGGTGACGTTGTAGCCCATGGTGCGGAGTTGGTCGAGGGCGCGGTGTTTGGCCCGGTCGGGGTGCAGC
>Ga0136630_1000947_pt1 | contig 11583 bp, 7 predicted proteins | sample AntDrymUQ5682106_2_FD_105496 | JGI IMG/M metagenome (GOLD analysis project Ga0136630, IMG submission 105496) | Polar desert sand microbial communities from Dry Valleys, Antarctica - metaG UQ568 (21.06) | ecosystem: Environmental > Terrestrial > Soil > Desert | place: Antarctica: Dry Valley...
CGTCTGACATCAGCCGCTGCGAAACGTCCTATTTCGTGTGGGAGCCCGGCATCTACGCGCAGGGACCGGGTCAGCGATGGCACCTCTGGATCCTGGACGTCGAAGGAGTTCGGGTCGTCGTCCAGAGCACGGATTACGCGGGGACATCTCCGCAGCATCGAGCCGAGCTCCAGGCGATCGTCGACTCCATCCAGATCGAACCCTGACCGAACGCCGGCCGGGTGGTGCTACCGCTCGGCCGGCTCGACGCTGGCGTTGCACTCGACAACCGATCCGAACCGCGAGGTCCGGTGAGGTGCCCATTCGACGAGGTCGAGATGGAACGGCCGTTTCGAAACGCGCCTCGGACCCTCCACCCATCGGACCGGGCCGCACCCATGGTTGTCAGCTATTCGAGCGCTGTACTGACGCGTTGAGCACGAACATCAGCGTTCATCTGAGCCCGCATAGCTGATGTCGTTGAGCACCGCTATTCTTGGCCTCCGGCCGACATAGCTCAGTGGTGAGCATCTGTTTCGTAGTCTCCGCCGGTGTGCGCAGTGCTACCGTGCTTTGAAGGCGGATACAAACGGGTACACTTATCAGCTGTTCGATTCGAGGGGTGCCGGTCTAGGATCGACGCTGCGGGCCGCTAGCGTCCAAACCGACTCTGGCTACCCCGAAGTCCTCTCACGAAACGGTCGGCTGATCCCATTGTCCGGTTCATCCCCGCACTTGACCAGAGCTTCGTCGTGATCCGGTTCCGCGACCAACGTGGCATCGACTTCCCGTACCTGGCTGTCGATGATTCACGACTCGTTCATGAGCCGGGCGAATACGCTGGTCTGTCCGGGCGGAGAGATGGATCACGCGATGCAGCTGATCTTCACTCCGATGATGTGGCGGCTCATCGAGCAGCGGAAGGCGGCGATGGGTCGAGGGTAGCGATGCACTCGATGAAGGAGTTCACGACGATGCACAGCAATGACGGGGACGCCGGGGGCACCACACTCGGCCAGCCCGACGCGCCTGCGCACCATGGGTGACCTCGCTCAGCGGCAGCGACACGGCGCCCACGCGGGCAACGGGGGCGTCACGATCCGTGATCTGGAGGCGACGGACATCGAACTCACGGTCGCGCTGATGGAGCGGGACAGGAGCGCCGCCATTTTTCCCTTGTCCGATGTCCTCAGGGCTCGAACAGCGGGCCAACCGGCGCTCGTCGCAACGGCACGCGACGGCGAGATCGTCGGCGTGATCTCGTGCCAGGCCGGGCTAGAATCGGCATGGCTTCTCCGCTGGCAGGTGACCGAATCCTGGCGCCGGCAGGGGATAGGGCGGGCACTGTTGGAGGCGCTCGAGCGCCAGCTGGTCGGCCGCGGCATCCGGTCACTGCTGGCCCTTGCGCAGACCGACACGATCGCGAGCGAGGCACTGGAGCAGATCGGCTTCCGGGGTCACCCGGGCCTGTCGTACTTCGAGCGGCGTGACCTCGGCCACGGGACCGCGGGCGACCACGTGGCGGCGCTGGGCGGGATCTGGCCGTCGCCGGAGCTGTGGGACAGGATCGGCGGGATGGACCGCGAGAAGGACCTGATCGAAAGTCGGATCGTCCTGCCACTGGCCAAGCCCGAACTGGCCGCTCGCCATGGTGTCTTGCCCCCCGGTGCGATCATCCTGTTCGGCCCGCCCGGCACCGGCAAGACCACCTTCGCGAAGGCCGCCGCGGCTCGCCTGGGCTGGCCGTTCATCGAGCTGACGTCGGGCCAGATCATGGGCCCCGACGCACATTCCCGGGCCGCCAGCCTGGCCGCGCTGTGGTCGGAGATCGATCCTCTCGACGCGGCGGTGCTGTTCATCGACGAGGTCGAAGCTCTGGCCGGGAACCGCGAGGGATATCCCGAGGGCGTCGCTGTCACGAACGAGCTGCTCAAGCTGATCCCGACGCTCCGCGCGACGCCGAAGCGCCTGCTTGTCTGTGCCACGAACTCGATCCGAGCCCTTGACCCGGCGTTCGTGCGACCTGGTCGCTTCGATTACATCCTCCCGGTCGGACCGCCCGACCGCGCCGCTCGGCTCGAGATCTGGCGGCACTATGTCTCGGCGATCACGGACGTCGCGGTCGACCTCGATCTCCTGGCCGAGCGAACCGAGATGTTCACCCCCGCAGACGTCGAGTACGCAGCGCACAAGGCGGCGCAACGGGCGTTCGAGCGGTCACACAGTACCGACGAGGATGCACCGGCGCAGACCGCCGACTTTCTCGAGGCCATCGCGGCAGTCCGCCCATCGCTGACCCCGGAGATGACGAAGTCGTTCGAAGATGACATCGTGGCCTTCGCGCGGATCTGACCGGCCCAAGGGTCGGGGCATCGGGGACGCGATGGCGTAGGATTCGGACGTCGCCTGGGAATCCGGCGCGCCGGCGGCTTGTGCCCGAGGGGTCGTCGATCGACCGGCGGGGGACTGTCCAGCGGAGTCGTAGGTGGAGCGTCAACTGCCCAGATCGAGCCCCGCCGACGATCGGCCCGTGCCGACGGTGACCGGGAGCGCGGAGTCCATCGCAGGATCGTGGAGCGCTGCCGCCGGATCGGTCTCCGACGGACGGATGCATTGCCTCATCGTCGAGGATGAGGAGACGATCGTCGAGTTCCTACGTACCGGGCTCACGTACGAAGGTCATCGCACCACCGTCGCCGCCGACGGCGAAGCCGCCCTGCGCCTCGCGCAGGAGCAAACATTCGACCTGGTGATCCTTGACGTGATGCTGCCGGGCATCGACGGCCTCACGGTCTGTCGCCGCCTTCGTGGATCGAGCGACGTGCCCATCATCGTCCTCACCGCTCGCAAGGAGGTGGCCGATCGGGTCGCGGGACTGGATGCCGGGGCCGACGACTACCTGACCAAACCGTTCAGCTTCGCCGAACTGCTCGCGAGGATGCGTGCGGTCCTGCGCCGACGGGGTCAAGCCCTCGAGGCAGACGTGCTGACCAGGGGCGATCTCAGCCTGGACCTCGAACGTCACACGGCGCGCCTCGACGGTCGGCCGCTGGATCTCACGCCGATCGAGTTCGCCCTGCTCGCGCTGTTCATGCGCCATCCGCGCCGGGTCTTCACCCGGGAGACGCTCCTGCATCGGGTGTGGGGCGAGGACCACAGCGGGGCCGTCAAGGTCGTGGACGTCCACATGAGCCGCCTGCGCCAGAAGATCGGCGAGGACCACCGCGGGATGATCCGGACCATCTACGGCATCGGCTACGAGCTGCGCGAGGGATGACCCGAGGTCGCTGGTCCGACCTGTCCCTCCGGGTCCGGCTGACGATCCTGTACGTCGGACTCCTGGCGGGGCTTGTCATCCTCTTCGGCTCGCTCATCTACTTCAACGTCCGCGACGTGTTCCTGTCCAGCACCGCCCAGCGTCTGGCGACCGAGGCGCGCGGACTCGTCGAGCGGAGCCAGGCCCTCGAACCGACGTCCCTGGCCGCCGCTTCGGAACGCCTCGCCAGCGGGATGGCCCGGTCGGGAGTGACCGCCGTGATCGTGGACCCATCCGGACGGCCGGTCGGGGACAGGCCGACCGGACCCACCGTGGTGCCCCCCGACCTGGTCGAGGACGTCCGAGCCATCGAGCGCGGCGAGGCGGTCCATTACACGACCGCGGTCGAGGGCAGGCCCACACTCGTCGTGCTGGTGCCACTGCCGCAGGCGAGCGGGAGCGACGCCGGACTCGCCACGATCCAGATGAGGCTGCTCATGGACGCCATCGATCCGCCGTTGCAGCGCGTGCGTCAGATCCTCGTGGCGGGCGTCCTGAGCGTACTGCTGCTCGCCCTGATCGGCGGGTTCTGGCTGACCGGGGCGTCGCTCGATCCCCTCCGTCGGATGGTGGCGACGTGCCAGCGGATCGCTGCCGGCGACTTCAGTGCGCGCATCCGGCTGCCCCATCGAGATGACGAGATCGGACAGCTCGGCGCCGCGTTCGACCAGATGGCCGAGCGGATCGAGGGGACCCTCGCCGCGCACCGTCGCTTCGTTGGGGATGCGTCGCATGAACTGCGGACGCCACTGACCGCCCTTGAGGGGTCGCTGGAGGTGCTCCTTCGCGGCTCCCAGGATGACCCTGCTTCGGTCAATCGCCTGGTCCTGGCCATGCACCGGGAGGTGAAGCGGCTCGAGCGGCTCTCCGACCGGCTCCTCGATCTGACTCGACTCGATGCGCCGCTGGCCGCCCGCACCCGCTCGATCGACCTTCACCCGTTCATGCTGGACCTGCACCAGCACCTCCGGGGGATCGCCCCGACCCACGACGTCATCCTGGAGCCTGGACCCCCCGTTCGGATCGCCGCAGACGTGGATCTCCTGCGCCAGGCGTTCGTCGACCTGGTCGACAACGCGGCGGCCCACTCCCCGAAGAGCTCGAGCATCCGGATCGGCTGGCGCTGGGAACCGATCACGTCGTCGAACGTGGAACTGTGGGTGGCCGATGCGGGAGACGGCGTGACAGCCGATGACCTCCCCCATATCTTCGAGCCGTTCTACCGCGGCGATCGCTCGCGGTCACGGCGCCGGGGAGGCTCGGGCCTGGGTCTGACCATGGTCCGCGCGATCGTTCGGGCGCACGGCGGGCGGATCCGAGCCCAGAGCCAACCCGAGTCCGGGGCACGCTTTGTCATCACCCTCCCGACCGAGCCTTCGCCGGGCATGGTCGGAGGCTCGTTCGCGGCGGTGGGCCAAGGGGTCGCACACGCTGGGTCCGGCTCCGGCCCCGCAACGCCGTAGGGCGCAGCCCCCTCGGTATCAGGGGGAGGCACCCTCGCTGATGCGCTCGACGAATGCGTCCACCGCCAAACGGGTCCGATCAAGTAGCGGGCCCGGGAAGATCCCGACCGAGATCACGGCGACCGACAGCATCACGCCGACCGCCAGCTCGCGCGGCCGCAGGTCCGGGATGGGTGGCACGGTCCGCCGCTCCGGGCCGAGGAACGTGCGTTCGAAGACGGCGAGAAAGGCCACCGTACTCAGCACGACACCGATCACCGCGATGAGCCCCAGCGCTCCGTGCGCCCGGAAGGCACCCAGCATGATCAGGAGCTCACCGGGAAAGCCGCTGGTGCCGGGCACGCCGATCGACGCCAGTCCGAGGATGAAGCAGACGATCGCCAGCCGCGGCACGGATCGAGCTAGTCCCGTCCCCAGCCCGGCCGCATCGGTGGTGCTCATGCGTGCATAGATGAACCCGCTCACCAGCAGCAGTCCCGACGCGGCGAGGCCCAGATTGACCATCAGCAGCAGGGCGCCCTGCACTCCCTGCGGGCTCATGGCGGAGATCCCGAGCGCAGCCAGGCCCACGTGGCTGATCCCGGCAAATGCGAGCATGCGCCGGATGTTCGTTTGGACGATCGCGATGAGCGCTCCGTACAGCAACCCGAGCAGCCCCACTGCAGCCAGTGCCCACGCGAACTCCCGGGCAGCGTCGGGGACGAGCGGCAGCCCGATCCGCAGGAACCCGTACAGCCCGACCTTGACTCCCAGCAGGAATACCCCGAGCCCGGCCGGGCCATGCAGGAGGGTCGCCGGCAGCCATCCATGGAACGGCACCAACGGCCCCTTGACCGCGAACGCGATCGCGAACAGGCCGAGGACCACGAGCTGCAGATCCATGCTCACGGGCACGGCGAGCAGGTCGATCAGGTCGAACGAGTACCGACCGCCTGTGCTGCCGCCCGTGACCTGCTGATGATTGATCCCGAGCAGGATGATGCCGACCAGGAGTGGCGCCGAGCCGATCAGCATGTACATGACGTAGCGGGCTGCCACCTCCTGCCGTTCGCGGCCGATCCCCGCCGCACGGATGAGGAAGTAGGTCGGTACCAGCATCACCTCCCAGAAGATGAAGAACAGCACGAGGTCGACAGCCACGAAGACCCCGAGGATCGTGGCCTCGAGGACGAGCAGGGCCGACAGGATCGGCGTCGTCATGGCCTGCAGGACGCTCGAGGCGGACAACAGCACAGCGAGTGTCAGCAGGGTGACGATCGGGATGAACAGCACGCTGATCCCGTCGACCCCGACGTGATAGCCGATCCCGGCGCTCGGCATCCAATCGACGCGCTCGACGAGCTGCATGCCTGCCACGTCCGGTCGGAACAGGGCCACAACCAAGACGGCCAGGCCAAGTTCCAGGATCGCCACCATGATGGCCGCTCGCCGTGCGAATTCGGCCGGCAGGACTGGCAGGATCAGGCCACCGATCAGTGGAAGAAACACGAGCAAGCCGAGGATCGGGAACCCCGCCTGGTCCGCGGCGGCAGTCTCGGGCACGATCACGGGTGCGCCTCCGCCTCGATGGTCACGACGTCGCCAGGCTGCGCGCCCGCAAAGGATCCGCGCTCGATCCGCTGTTCGAGAGCTCGCAGGGAGCCCTCGATCGTGCGCACGAACGGGGTCGTGTACAGGCCGATCCACAGGATCAGGACGATCAGCGGAACAGCGATCGCGACTTCTCGCACGCGAAGATCCGGGATCTCGGGCCGCAGCGACGGATTGACCGGCCCCATGAACGCCCGCTGGAAGAAGCGCAGCATGTAGGCGGCCGTCAGGAACGTGCCGAGCCCCGCGATGACGGCGATGAGCCAGTGCACTTCGAGACCACCGAGCACGACGAGGTGCTCGCCGTTGAATCCGTTGGTTCCGGGCAGGCCGATGCCGGAGATGGTGATGAGCAGGAACAACGCCGTCAGAACGGGGACAAGGTGGAGGAGCCCGCCCATCTGCTTGAGGTCGGGCCGGCCGATGCGTGTGTGCAGGAAGCCTGCGAGGAAGAACAGGCCAGCGCCGGTGATCCCGAGATTGATCATCTGCAGCAGCCCGCCCTGCAGACCGGCGAAGTTCAGCGAGAACAGGCCGAGCATCACGACGCCCATGTGACTGAGGCTCCCGAAGGCCAGCATCCGCCGGAGGTCGGTCTGGGCCAGCGCGATGAGCGCCCCGTACACGATCCCGGCGCCGCCGAACGCAGCCATCAGCCAGAACCACTCTCGGGACGCTTCGGGCAGGAGCGGGATCACGAATCTGATGAAGCCGTACGTGCCGAGCTTGATGCCGACCAGGAACACGCCCGCCCCGACGATGGGGCCGTGTTCGAGGACTTTGGGCAGCCAGGTATGGAACGGGAAGACGGGCGCCTTGATCGCGAACCCGAAGAACAGCGCGAAGAACGCGACGGTCTGGACGGCCAGCGGCACCGGCACCGTCAGAAGCTCGAGGAGGTCGAAGCTCGGGCCACGCTGCCCGTCGCCGAAGGTCGCATGGTTCCAGGCGAGGGTCAGGATCCCGGCCAGCATCAGGACCGCTCCGACGGACATCGCCATGACGTAGTGGCGGCCGGCTTCGCGTTGCAACGGCCCGGTCCCCCAGCGGGTGATGAGCAGATAGCTCGGCACCATCTCCAGGACGAACACCAGCCAGAAGAGGAGCAGGTCGATCGAGATGAACGCGCCGATCATCGTCGACTCGAAGGCGAGCATCGCGCTGACGTAGCCGGCCACGTCCTCCGTCGCCGTCTTCTCGGCGTATCCGATCACGAGCACCGCCAGCAATGCGATGATGGGCAGGAACAGCACGCTCAGGCCATCCACACCGACCACGTAGCCGAGTCCGAGGGCAGGGATCGACGGGCCGCGTTCGACGAACTGCATATCGGGGACGCCCGGCACGAACAGCAGCATCAGCACGCCGGTCAGCGCCAGCTCGATCATCGCCACCCACAGGCCCACCTGGTACGCCGTGTGGCGATCCCGGATGAGCCAGACAGCGAGAGCTCCGAGCGCGGGCAGCAGCAGCAGCACCGTCAGAAGCGGAAACCCCACCTGGGCGCTCGACGGGATCTCGCCGAGGATCATGGGGCGGACAGGAGGATCGCCACGACCGCGGCCAGCAGCAGTGACCCGGCGACCAGGGTGCCGAACACGGCCGGCCGGGCCAGGGTCTCCTCCAGTTCGAGCAGGGCGGGCTCGAACCTTGTGCCGGCCGAGCCCAGGGAGGCCGTCGTGCGCACGATCAGGACCTCCTCGGCCCACGCCGCGCCGCGCGCACCGGCGACCGCCAGCCGGTCGAGGAGCTCAAGGGCCGAATCACTGGCGTGTTCGACCTGGACAGCGGCTCCGCCGAACGATGTCGCCAGCCGGTTGATGAGCCCGGGCGCCACCTCGCTCGCGTGCTCGACCCGGGCACCGGCTCGGCCGAACCACGTCGCCACCCGGCTGAGGAGGCCGGGCGCCACTTCGCTGTCGTGCTCGACCTGGGCAGCCACCCCGCCGAGCGATGTCGTCAGCCGGTCGAGGAGCCCTGGTGCTGCCTGGGGCGTGACGGTGCGCGACGACGACGCGATCCGCGTAGTTCCCCCGACGATGGCGCGGTTGAGGACGTCGGTGTCGAATCTGTCGAGCGCGGCGGCGAGCCGCTGGACAGGCCGGCCCGCGAGCGCCGCGTAGATCTCGTCGAGCCAGAACCGCTCGACCGCCGCGCGGTACATCGCGCGACCAAGCCGGGAGGACGGGACCCGCGGCTCCGGGCGGAATCGGTCGAACCGGGCGGTCGAGTACCAGGACACGCCGATGGCGAACAGGAAGACCACGACGAGTGTCGACTGGAGGGCGGCATCGACTCCGGGGAGCCGCGGCGCTGCCGGCACCCCTGCGCCGACGAGCTGGCTGAACCACGTTCCGGACAGACCACCTGGCACGATCCCGAGCGCCACGCCGACCGTCACCAGGAGGCCAAGGCCCAGGAGCGCCGGCAGGATGCGTCCGACCCGGCGATCGGTCGTATGGCCCGCCTGGTGATCGCCCTTCACGAGATGGACGTCGACCATCCGGGCCACGAGGACGCCGGCCGTCAATGCCGTCGCGCCACTGATGGCGGCGAACACGGAGCCTGTCAGTGGGTCGGCCCACGCGCCCGCCCCGAGAACGATGAATGCTCCTGCCCCGGCCACCACCAGCCCCGCTGCGCCCGCGAAGGCGATCTTGCCGAAGCCTGTCGGGGCACGCTCCGTCTCGCGCAGCTCCCGACCGCCGTGCAGCGCATGCATGATCGACGGAGCGGTCAGGAAGAGGTACGTCTTGAAGTAAGCGTGGGCCGCCAGATGGAAGATCGCGATCGCGTAGGCGCCCAATCCGCAGGCCACGAGCATCAGCCCGAGCTGGGCGGTCGTGGAGTAGGCGAGCACGCTCTTGATGTCCGTCTGGACCAGTCCGAGCACCCCGCTGTAGACCGCGGTGGCGGCCCCCACCAGCGTGACCACGGCGAGCGCCTCCGGCGCGCGGTCGTAGAGCGGCGCGCTGCGGGCCAGGAGATAGACGCCTGCGGTGACCATCGTCGCGGCATGGATGAGCGCGCTCGACGGCGTGGGACCCTCCATCGCGCGTGCCAGCCAGGTCGTCAGCGGCAGCTGCGCCGACTTGCCGATCGCGCCGACGAGCAGTGCCAGGCAGATCGCCGTGATGCGGCCGGGGTCGACGCCCGCCGCCTGGCCGAACACCACGTCGAAATCGGTGCTCCCGAAGCTGTCGACGAGCAGGAAGATCCCGACCAGGAACCCGGCGTCGCCGATGCGGGTCATGACGAACGCCTTGGTCCCGGCCCGAGCGGCCGAGGGGCGCTCGATGTAGAAGCCGATGAGCAGATACGAGCAGACGCCGACCGCTTCCCAGCCGACGAACATCAGGATGTAGCTGTTGCTCATCACCAGCAGCAGCATCGCCGCGAGGAAGAGCGAGAGCACGGTGAAGTAGCGCGCGAACCCGACCTCCTTGTGCATGTAGTTGATCGAGAACCGGGCGACGAGGGCACCGATGCTGGTCACCACGAGCACCATCACCGCCGACAGGGGGTCGACAAGGAGTTCGACGTTCACGCTCAGGTCGCCACTCGCGAGCCAGGACATGACCGGGACGACGCGCGGCGTCGGGTCGATCGCGACGGCGACCAGAAGGCCCACCCCGGCGAGGAACGCGAGGAACGTCGCACCGACCGTGATCCCGCCGATCACGCGCGCCGGCACCCGCGATCCGCCGAGCCCGGCGATGCCGTTTGCGATCGCGGCCGCGAGCGGAAAGGCTGGGACGAGGAGCGCGAGGAACTCGACCGGCATCGTCAGGCCACCGCGTCCTGCTCGGTACGCTGCTCGATCAGTGCCGGCGGCACGAAGCCGGTCTTGCCGCGATACCACTCGAAGGAGGACGCCACCACCGGCAACGTGGACGGACTGCCTTCCCATCGAACGAACCCCTGGCCAGGCACGAACAGGTCGAAGTCGCCGTTCTCGGGGTCGACGGCCACGAGGTGGACCCAGGCGTTGTCAAGCAGTTCGCGGATGCCCGCCTGGCGGCCGTAGATGGCGCCGAGGATGGCGGTACTGGCCTCGACGAGCAGGTGCAGGCGCATCGGCTCATGGACCTCGACCATCTGGCGCGGCAGTCCAGTGCGCAGGTCGCTCATGGCACCTTCCATCACGCCGATCAGGCCGGACACGTTGTGCGGGGCCTTGGTGTCGGAGCCGTAGCGCTTGTTGTCGACGGTCGAGAAGTAGTACTCGAGATTGATACCGGCCCCGACCGGCCCGACGGACAGGAGGATCCGCTCCACGATCGTGCCGGTCGGGTCCTGCGTCGGGTCGTACGAGATCAGGAATGGGCGGCGGTCCAGGAACAGGCCCTGGGTGATCGCGCGCCTGCCTACGACGGCCATCGCGTTCGTTGCGTGGCCCCACTCCGGCCGGACCTGGCTCAGGTCCATGGAGCGGCCTTCGATGTGGCGCAGGGAGTGGGCCGGCGAGGCGTCCTTGGGTGCCGACCCGAACCGTCGGCAGCGTTCCTGGGCAGATCGCGCCCGGGCTTCGTCGATGTCGGCGACCAGGCGATCCCAGTCGGCCCTGTGACTCGCCGGGATGTCCTCAACGTCGTAGAAGGTCACGAGCTCGGAGCAGGTGTTGTGCTCGGCGCCGACGAAATGGGTGTCGGCCGGGATGTGGATGCCGCGCTCGGCCAGGATCTCCCGGACGGGCGGTCGGTTGGCCATGGCGGTGAAGGCCCGGGCATTCGGTCCGCCGTGCTTGCCGCCGGCGGCGCCGCAGTCGTGCGCCGATTCGTGCGGGTTGTTCATGCTGAGCGAGCCGTGCCCGGCGAACACCACGAGACGGGCGAAGTGGTGCGTCAGCCCGACGTTGCGCAGGATCGCCTCGACCCGGTCCGACTGTTCCGTGGTTGCAAAACCGCGCGGGTCGTGGGCGCCGTGGCCCCCGTTGCCGTCGTCCGCGTGCGACGACTCGTGGGCGGCCTGCGCCCCGGCGTGTGCAGGGGCCGGCTCTGCGGCATCAGGCAGCGTGACGGTCAGTTCCGTGCTGACGGGCGGTAGCACTCGTCGGCCCACTGCTTGCACGAATCGCTCGTACCCGATCGGCGCGAGGACCCGCCCGGCGAGCGGCACGGCCTGGAGCAGGCCGAGGAGATCGATGAGGAAGTACGCCGGGAGGAAGTTGCGCTTCATCTCCCAGTACGCGTCATGCACGACGCCCCACCATGTCGCTCGCGTCTTGACCCGCTC
>Ga0136630_1000948_pt1 | contig 11579 bp, 9 predicted proteins | sample AntDrymUQ5682106_2_FD_105496 | JGI IMG/M metagenome (GOLD analysis project Ga0136630, IMG submission 105496) | Polar desert sand microbial communities from Dry Valleys, Antarctica - metaG UQ568 (21.06) | ecosystem: Environmental > Terrestrial > Soil > Desert | place: Antarctica: Dry Valley...
AGGCGGCGACCGCCACTTCGTTGCTCGCGTTCAGGACCGCGGTGGCGGTGCCGCCGGTCGCGAGCGCCTCGCGCGCCAGCCGCAAGCAGGGAAAGCGCGTGGCATCGGGGGGCTCGAAGTCGAGCCTGGCGACGGTGAAGAGATCGAGGGGCGCGACACCAGAGGCGATGCGCTCGGGCCAGGCCAGGGCGTGGGCGATGGGGGTGCGCATATCGGGATTGCCGAGCTCGGCGAGCACCGATCCATCCGTGTACTCGACCAGCGAGTGGATGATGCTCTGGGGGTGCAGCACCACCACGATCCGGTCCGGACCGGTGTCGAACAGCCAGCAGGCCTCGACGATCTCCAGGCCCTTGTTCATGAGCGTCGCGGAGTCCACCGAGATCTTGCGTCCCATGACCCAGTTGGGGTGGGCACAGGCCTCGTCGGGGCTCACGTAACGGAGTGCGGACAGCGGCCGGGTGCGAAACGGTCCGCCCGACGCGGTCAACAAGATGCGCCGCACACAAGCGTGGTCGAGGCCTCCACGAGAACTGATGGGCAGACATTGGGTGGGCAGACATTGAAAGATGGCGTTGTGCTCGCTGTCGACGGGCAGGAGCTCGGCGCCATTGGCGCGCACGGCCTCCATGAACAGGGTGCCGGCCATGACCAGCGCTTCTTTGTTGGCCAGCAACACCCGTTTGCCGGCGCGCGCGGCGGCCAAGGTCGGGAGGAGTCCCGCCGCGCCGACGATGGCGGCCATCACATAATCGGTCTCCGGGGCACGGGCGACCTCTTCGAGCCCGGAAGCGCCGCCGAGCACCGTGACCTCGGGGCAGATGGGGCGCAGCGCGGTATTGAGCGCGGCCGCACAGTCTTCATCCGCCATCACGGCATAGCGCGGTCGCCAGCGCTCACATTGGGCCTTGAGCCCGTCCACGTCCCGGTGTGCCGTCAGCGCCACGACCTCGAAGCGGTCCGGGTGGCGGGCCGCGACATCCAGGGTATTCACCCCGATGGAGCCGGTCGACCCGAGCAGGGTCAGTCCGATCACAGCGGCACCCCGACCACCACCATCCCGAGTGCGAACACCGGTGCCGCCGCGGTCAGGCTGTCGATGCGGTCCAGGAGCCCCCCATGGCCGGGCAGCAGGCGGCCGCTGTCCTTGACCCCCGCCTGGCGTTTGACGAGACTCTCGAAGAGATCGCCCAGCACCGAGAACAGCACCGTGACCAGGCACACGAACACGAACAGGAACCGCTCGCGGGGCCGGAGCGCCAGGGGCGCCGAGCACAGGAGGGCCACTGAAGCACCCGCCAGGAGCCCACCGACGACGCCCTCCCAGGTCTTGCCGGGACTCACCCGATCCGCCAGCCGGTGGCGGCCATAGCGCCGGCCCACGAAGAACGCGCCGGTATCCGCGGACCATACGATCAATAGCAGCAACACGACGAGATAACCCCGTGCATCGATGGCCCCGTGCAGGCGCACGATCGCCGCCCACGCCGGCACCACGACCAAGAGCCCGGCCATCGTCAGGAGGGGCCGCGAGCGCGGGATGCCGAGGCCCTGGCGCTGGTAATCGAACAGCCAGTAACCGCACAGGCCCCACCACGACAGCAGCAAGGCGGAAACACCGAAGAGCCCGGCGGCGTCCCAGGGCAGGCGAAGGAGGGTGTAGGTGAGCCACAGGCAGGCCCCGATCACCAGGCAATACAGGATCCGCGAAGACGGTTCCGACCATCCCGCGAGACTGGCCCATTCCCAGGCGCCGATCCCCGCGAACACGGCGAACACCACCGCGATGGCCGGGGTCGGCAGCAACAGGAGGCCCGCGAGCAGCGGCGGGATCAGGCAGCCGGCCGTGATGAGGCGGTGCTTAAGCATGCTCTGCGGGCTCGAGCTGGTCGCCCGTGCGCCCGAAGCGCCGCTGGCGCGTGGCAAAGGCGTGCAGTGCGTCCTCGAGCTCGGCGGGGCCGAAATCCGGCCACATGCACTTGGCGAAGTACAGCTCGGTGTAGGCGAGCTGCCATAGCAGAAAATTGCTGATCCGTTGCTCCCCGCCGGTGCGCACGAAGAGGTCGGGCTCGGGGAGCCCGTAGAGGCACAGCTCTCTGGCCAGTAACGCCTCATCGATCGCCTCGGGCTCCAGCACGCCGTCCGCGGCTCTCTGCGCCAGAGCGCGTGCCGCCTGGGTGAGGTCCCAGCGGCCACCATAGTTCGCTGCGATGATCAGCAGGAGCCCGCGATTGCGACAGGTGACGCGTTCGGCCTCCGCGATGGCTTCGCGGAGCCTTTGGGGGAAAAGCGATTGATCGCCGATGAAACGCGCCCGTACATCATGCTCTTCGAGGTGGCTCGCTTCTTCCTGCAGGCTCGTCATGAACAGCTCCATGAGCAGGCCGACCTCACGTTGCGGGCGCCGCCAGTTCTCACTGCTGAAGGCGAAGAGGGTGAGCACCTCGACGCCGCGCTCGGCGCACGCGCGCACCACCCCCCGCGCCGCCTCGACCCCCGCTCGATGGCCGGCGATCCGTGGCAGTCGGCGCCTTTCGGCCCAGCGGCCGTTGCCGTCCATGATGATGGCGATGTGGCGCGGGCCCCCGGAGCGCTCGTACGGCGCACGCGCGCTCGCATCCCCTTGATCACGCACGTGGGATCACGAGCGGGATCACGCAACAGACGGGATCACGCAAGCCGGATCACGCCGGGGGGTCTTCCCAAGGGCAGTACCCCCAAGGGCAGTATCCCCAAGGGCAGTATCCCCAAGGGCAGTACCCGCTTCGGGCCGATCCGTGGAGCAAATTATTGTGATTGAGATCGGCACGCGCTAGACCTCCAAGAGCTCCTTTTCTTTGGCGGCGAGGGCCACCTCGACCCGAGTGATGTGTTCGTCGGTCATGCGCTGGGTCTTTTCCTCGGCGCGCCGCTCGTCATCCTCGGAGACGTCCTTGTCCTTGACCAACCCCTTGAGGTGATGGTTGGCATCGCGCCGGATGTTGCGGATCGCGACGCGCGCCTGCTCGACCTCGTGGCGGACCACGCGGACGAGATCGCGACGGCGCTCTTCGGTCAGGGGCGGGAGCGGGATACGGATCACGTCCCCCGCGACCGCCGGGTTGAGCCCGAGGTCGGACTGGCGGATGGCCTTCTCCAGGGCCTTGGTCAGGCCCTTGTCCCACGCCGATACCGAGAGCGTCCTGGCATCGACCACCGAGATGGTCGCCGCCTGGCTGATCGGCACCTCCGAGCCGTAGTACTCGACCCGGATGTGGTCGAGGAGGCTCGTGTGGGCGCGCCCCGTGCGGACCTTGGCCAACTCGTGCTGCAAGGCCTCGATGGCCTTGTCCATGCGGTTCCCCGCATCGCGGAGGATGTCGTCGATGGGTGTCATCGATTATCGGGCCTTCCGCGAGTGAGCCGCGCTCGTGACCAGCGTGCCCTCGGGCTCGCCCATGACCGCGCGCATCATCGCCCCGGGCTTGGTCATGTCCAGGACCCGCAAGGGCACGGCATTGTCACGGCACAGCACCACGGCCGTGGCGTCCATCACACCGAGCCGGTCCATGAGGACCTGGTCGTAGTCCAGATGCTCGTAACGCCGCGCGTCGCGATCCTGCCGCGGGTCCGCAGAATAGACCCCATCCACCTTGGTGGCCTTGATCATGAGATCGGCGTCGATCTCGATGGCCCTCAAGCTCGCGGCCGAATCGGTGGTGAAGAACGGGTTGCCGGTACCCGCCGCGAACACCACCACGCGCCCCTTCTCGAGGTGTCGGACTGCGCGGCGCCGGATGTACTCCTCGCAGATCTGGTGGACGCGGATGGCGGACATCACCCGTGCGTAGAGGCCGATCCGCTCGAGCGCGTCCTGCAGCGCCAAGGCGTTGATCAACGTTCCGAGCATGCCCATCTGATCGGCCGTGACGCGGTCCATGCCCTTGGCCGCGAGCCCCTGCCCGCGCAACAGGTTGCCGCCGCCGATCACGATGCCCACCTGGATGCCGCAGATCACCAGGTCCTTGACCTCCTCCGCCAGACGCTGAATGACGTCGGGGTCTATGCCGTAATCGCTCGCCCCCATGAGCGCCTCGCCGCTCATCTTGATCAGCACCCGCCGATAGGTCGGGATCCGGTGCGTGTCCGGTGCGCCCAAGCTATTCGTCCCGGGCTTGCGCCATGACCTCGGCCGCGAAGGTATCGGCCTTTTTTTGGATGCCCTCGCCCACCTCGAAGCGCTCGAAACCCCGCACCGCGGCCTTGGCATCGGCCAGGATCCGGGCGACCGGTGTCTTGTCGGTGGCCTTCACGAACGGTTGGCCGAGGAGGGTGACCTCATTCAGGAACTTCTCGATTTTTCCGGCCACGATCTTTTCGACGACCTGGGGGGACTTCCCGGTCTCGGCGGCCTGGGCCTTGAAGATCTCGCGCTCGCGGTCCATAAGTGCCTGCGGCACATCCGCGTCACTGATACACACCGGCCGGCTCCAGGCAATGTGCATGGCGATATCCTTGGCAAGATCCGTCGCGACATCGCCACCCTCGAGCGCCACCAATACGCCGATGCGGGTGCCGTGGCGGTAGACGCCCACCCGGCCGTCATCCGGCGCACTCATGACGGCGAAACGCCGCACGGCGATGTTCTCGCCGATCTTGGCGATGAGCCCGGCGCGGGCCGATTCGACGCGGTCACCCCCATCGGCGAGCGGCAACGCCAGGAGGGCCGCGAGATCGATCGGCCGGTGCCGGAGGACACAGGCGGCCACGGCCTCCGCGAAGGCCTGGAAGTCATCGCCGCGGGACACGAAGTCGGTCTCGCAATTGACCTCGACCATGGCTGCGAGGCCCGGAGCCCTTCTTTGATGATCGTGGCTTTGATGATCGTGGCTTTGATGATCGTGGCTCACCGCGATCACGCCCTCCGCGGCGATGCGGTTGGCCTTGATGGCGGCCTTCGCGATCCCGGAGGTGCGCATGAGATCGATGGCCTTTTCGATGTCTCCGGCCGTCGTGATGAGTGCCTTCTTGCACTCCATCATCCCCGCCCCGGTACGCTCCCGGAGGGTCTTGACTGTCGTCGCGCTGATCTCCATCGCCCGGTGCTCCGGAGCTCAAGCGTCGGCGGGCAGCGCCGGCTCACCGGCCTCTGGCATGGTCTCTGCCCCCCAGGCGGCCTCGCCGCCGGCGACGTCGGCCGCGGGCGCTTCCGCGGCGCCATCACCCGCGGGCCCCTGCGCCACGCGCCTCTTGTTATCGATCACGCGCCTGCGCACCGGGGGCTTCTTCCGGACCGCGGCACGCCCGTCCTCCACGTCGGGACCCACGATGGGCTCGCCGGATTCATTGAGCTCGACGAATTCGTCGCCGCCCCCCTCCATCGGCTCGGGGATGGACTCGCGCCCATCCAGGATCGCGTCGGCCGCGCTCCTGAGATAAAGCTCGATCGAGCGGGTGGCGTCGTCATTGCCCGGGATGATGTAATCGATGCCCTCCGGGCAACTGTTGGTATCGACCACCGCCACGACCCGGATACCGAGCTTGCGCGCCTCGGCCACGGCGTTCTTTTCGTGCATCACATCGACGACGAACATCGCGTCGGGCTGCGCTTCCATGTCCTTGATGCCACCGAGGCCACGTTCCAGCTTGTCGAGCTCGCGCCGGTATCCCAAGAGCTCTTTCTTGGTGAGCTTGCCGGAATTCTCTTCGCCGCAGATCGCCTCGAGCTCGCGCAGGCGCTGCGCGGAGCGCCGTACCGTACGGAAATTGGTGAGGGTTCCCCCCATCCAGCGCCGGTTGACGTAAGGCATACCGCAACGGGCGCCTTCGGCCTTGACGACCTCCTGGGCCGCGCGCTTGGTGCCGACCAGGAGGATGACCCCCTTGCGCGCCGCCATCTTGCGCAGAAAGACCATCGCCTCGTTGAAGAGGGGCAGGGTCTTCTCGAGATTGATGATGTGGATCTTGTTGCGTTCCCCGAAGATGTACGGGGCCATCTGGGGGTGCCAGTAGCGGGTCTGGTGGCCGAAATGGACACCCGCCTCCAGCATCTGGCGCATGCTGACGTCTGACATGAACGACTCCGAAAGATTTGGGGTTGGACCCTCCACTCGGTGCATCGATCCTGGGGTGCATCGACCCTAGATCGACCCCGGGGCCACCGGTCTCGGCCCCGGTCTCAGTAAGGACCGCACCCGGATGCACGTAAACGTGGAGTGGTTTGCTACGAAAGCCCGCGCTTTATACCATACCTCCCTGCCGCCAACAATTCGGCATCGGAGCAGAACACCGCCCACCATCGAGTACCCGGAGCCCATAGACCGCCATCCAGGCCCGGCCAATCTATGTTGATGGGTTCCCATGGCCTATTCCATCAAGACCGGCGAAGAGATCGACAAGATGCGTACCGCGGGGAGGCTGGCCGCCGAGGTCCTGCGCATGGTGGAGCCCTATGTCATGGCCGGTACCACGACCGCTGAAATCGACCGCATCTGCCACGATTATATCGTGGACACCCAGGCCGCCATCCCGGCACCGCTCAACTACCGGGGGTTCCCAAAATCGATCTGCACCTCGGTCAACCACGTGGTCTGCCACGGCATACCGGGGGACAAGACCCTGAAACCCGGGGACATCGTCAACGTCGATGTGACCGTCATCAAGGACGGCTACCACGGCGATACCAGCCGCATGTTCTTCGTTGGCACGCCGCCGCTGCGCGCCCGCCGCCTGGTCGAGGTGTGCCGGGAATGCCTGGTTCGGGGCATCCAGGCGGTGCGGCCGGGTGTCCGGCTCGGGGACATCGGGCATACCGTGCAGCGCCACGCCGAGACCAACGGTTTCTCCGTGGTACGCGAGTATTGCGGCCACGGCATCGGCCGCGAATTCCACGAAGAGCCGCAGGTCCTGCACTACGGCAAACCGGGGACCGGATTGGAGCTGGTGCCCGGCATGGCCTTCACCATAGAACCGATGATCAACGCCGGCAAGCGCCACGTGAAGCTGCTCCCGGACCAGTGGACGGTGGTTACCAAGGATCGCAGTCTCTCCGCCCAATGGGAACATACGTTGCTCGTCACCGACGCGGGTTGCGAGGTCTTGACCCTGCAACCCGGTGAGCATATCTGAAGCCATGGCAGCCTTGGCCGCGCCGGACCCGGCGCTCTTCGACCCCAGGCGTTTGGAGGGCGAGATCCGGAGGGGAGCCCCCCCGGTCGCGGCCTACCGCGAGGCACTCGCGCTCGGGCGCGAGCACTTGAAGCAAGGGTTCGACATGGGGGTTGGGATCGACGCGCTGGTCGCCCAGCGCGCCTGGCTGATCGATCAGATCCTCCTGTCTGCGTGGCGCGAGGCGGGACTCGATCCGGGGCGTTTCGCCTTGCTGGCGGTGGGTGGCTATGGGCGCGGCGAGCTGCACCCCGGCTCCGATGTCGACGTCGCGATCGTGACGGGCGCAGAGACCCTCGACGAAGAGCACCAGCGCATCGCCGGCTACGTGCGTTTCCTGTGGGACATCGGCCTGGACATCGGCCACAGCGTGCGCACGGTCGAAGACGGCGAGACCGAGGCCGGGTCCGACATCACGGTCATGACCAACCTCATGGAGGCGCGCCTCCTGTCGGGCTCGCCGGCACTGTACCGGGGCATGCGGGAGGCCACCGCGCCCGACCGCATCTGGCCACCGGCCGCGTTCTTCGAGGCCAAGCTCGCCGAGCAGACGGCGCGACACGCCAGGTTCCACGGTACCGCCCACAACCTCGAGCCCAACATCAAGGAAGGGCCGGGCGGGCTGCGGGACATCCACACCATCGCGTGGGTGGCGAAGCGCCAGTTCGGGGCCGAGTCCCTGCGGGGGCTCCTCGACCACGGTTTCTTGAGCGAGGATGAGCAGAGGGTCCTGACCGCCGTCCAGTCCTTCTTGTGGCGCGTACGCTTCGCTCTGCACCTGCTCGCGGGCCGCCGCGAGGACCGGCTGCTGTTCGACTACCAGCGCCACGTCGCGGCGCGCTTCGGATATGGCGACCAGGAGGGCGTGCAGCTCGGCGTCGAGCGTTTCATGAAGCACTACTACCGCATGGCGATGGAGCTCCGGCAACTGAACGAGATGCTCCTGCAGTTGTTTCGGGAGGCGATCCTGGAATCTCAGCGGGAGGCCCGGATCGAGCCGCTCAACAAGCGCTTCCAGGTCCGCAACGGCTACCTCGACGCTTGTCGCGATCAGGTCTTCGAGCGCTACCCCTGTGCCCTGCTCGAGGTGTTCCTGCTCCTCCAGCAACACCCCGAGATCGAAGGCGTACGCGCCAGCACCATTCGCTTGATCCGCGACCACCGTCATCTCATCGACGACAAGTTCCGCAAGAACCTCAAGTCGCGCGCGTTGTTCATGGAGATCATCCGCCAGCCGCGCGGTATCGGCGATGAGCTGGCGCGCATGCACCGCTACGGGGTGCTGGGCGCCTACCTGCCGGTATTCGGGGCCGTTGCCGGGCTCATGCAGTTCGATCTGTTCCATGCCTACACCGTCGATGTCCATACGCTCTTCGTGGTGCAGAACCTGCGGCGCTTTTCCGATCCGGAGTCCGCCGAGGCCACCGAATTGTGCCGGCGCGCCATGGCCCAGCTACCCAAGCCCGAGCTGCTCTATATCGCCGGGCTCTATCACGACATCGCCAAGGGCCGGGGCGTCGATCACTCCGAGCTCGGGGGCCGCTACGCCGCCGAGTTCTGCGAGCACCACGGGCTCAGCCACTTCGACGCCCGGCTCGTGGCCTGGCTCGTCGAGCACCACCTGCTCATGTCCATGACCGCCCAGCGCCGCGACATCACGGACCCGGAGGTCATCAACGAATTCGCGCGCGCGGTCGGGGATCGGGTGCGTCTCGATTACCTCTATCTGCTCACGGTCGCCGACATCCGCGGCACCAACCCCGCGCTCTGGAACAGTTGGAAGGATGCCTTGCTGACCGAGCTTTACGACGGCACCCTGCGGGCGCTCCGGCGCGGGGTGCGCAACCCCCTGGAACGCGAGGAATGGATCGCAGAGACCAAGGGCGAGGCCCTGGCTACACTCATGCGCTCGGACGTGAGCAAGGAGGCGATCCTGTCGGTGTGGCGGATCCTCGGGGACGAGTATTTCCTGCGACACTGGCCCGACGAGATCACCTGGCACACGGAGGCCATCGCGAGGGCCCGGGAAGAGGACCTGCCGCTGGTCCTGATCCGCGAGATGACCCGGCGCGGCGGCACGGAGCTCTTCATCTACGTCAAGGACCACGACCACGTATTCGCCACCACCACCTGGGTCCTCGATCATCTAGGGCTCACGATCATGGATGCCCGCATCATCCGCTCCCCGGACGGCTACAGCCTCGATACCTACATCGTGCTCGAAGCCGCGACCCACCAGGCGATCCAGAGCGAAGGCTACAGCCGGGAGATCGTGACGGTCCTCCGGGAACGACTGCGCGGCGCTGCCCCTGTGGAACTCAAGGTCAACCGCCGGTTGGACCGCCAGCTCAGGCAGTTCCGGATCCCGACCGAGGTCTCGTTCAGCGACGACCCGGCCAATGCCCGCACCGCCATGGAGGTGATCGCGACCGACAGGCCCGGGGTCCTGGCCCAGATCGCGAGCGCCATACGCTTCTGCGGCGTCCGGCTCCAGAGCGCCAAGGTCGCGACCTTCGGAGAGCGGATCGAGGACATCTTCTATATCACCGACGCCCATGAGCGCCCCCTCGAAGACCCGCTGAAGCTCGAGTGCCTGCGGTATTCCATCACCACCGCGCTGGCACAGCCGTGACGCCCAAAGGTAGTAGTTGTAGTCGTTCGCGGGCCTGATTACGTGCGTCCCGTGCCGCCCCGCCCGCTGCCCTTTACGATTGAACGATGGCGTTGTTGGAAAGCGCCGCTGGTCCGCCGACCAATCGGCTCGATTTGGCCGGCGCATCACGCAGCCCTCCGTGTTACTCTGAGACCATGGCCGCGGTACTGAACGTCAAGCCGGTGCCGGCCGCGCGTATCGACCAGCGCGTGCGCCTGCACGGGGTGAGCTGGCAAGACTTCGAGGCGCTCTTGGTCATGCGCGGCGACAACGGCGCCGTTCGCGTCAGTTATCTCGAAGGGGAGTTGGAGCTCATGGCACCGTCGATCGACCACGAGAACCTGAAGAAGCGTCTGGCGCGTCTCTTAGAGGCCTATGCCGAGGAGCGCGGCATCGAGCTGGAGGGTTTCGGTTCCTGGACGCTCAAGGCAGAGGCCCTGGCGCGCGGGGCCGAGGCGGACGAGTGTTACCTGGTCGGTTGGCGCAAGCCCATGCCGCCGGTGCCCGACATCGCCATCGAGGTGATATGGACCTCGGGCGGCTTGGACAAGCTGGCGATCTATCGGGGCTTGGGCGTGCCCGAGGTCTGGCTCTGGCAAGACGGGGGCTTAAGCTTCTACCTACTCGATGAGGGCGGCTATACCGTCGGCGCGCGCAGCACCCGGCTCCCGGACCTCGACCCCGAGCTCCTCACTCGCTGCATGGCCGAGCCCGGCACGCAGACCGCGGCCGTGCGTGCCTATCGGCAAGCCTTGCGCGCCGCCGCGCCGGGCGGTGCTTGAAGCCGGATGGGGGTGGTGCGGGCGGCGTCAAAGCAGCAATGCCGGATGGCTGGCCACAGCCATACGGCGGAACGCCGAAAAGCGGCTTCCGCCCTGTCCGCCTTACGCGCGTTTTTTAGCCAAGATCCGAAGGGCAAAGCCCATCCCGATTACGCTGCTCGTCCAAGAGGTCTCCTGACGCAGGATAACAAGAAGGCCTCCTGCGGTCATCAGACGTTCTAGAGCCAGCTCGGCCGGTCCCCTGGCCCCCTTTCCTCCAGCGGCATCGATCACCTCACAGTGGTGACGTGTCCCTGCTCGATCAGCAGCTTCGCGAACGAAACCCTGCGTTGGATCGGAGTTATGCGTGAGAAAGACGCGGTAAGGCGGACGGCGTGTGACGGTCTGTTTCGACATGTCGCGAGCGTTTGCAAAGATGTCACGGAGGGTACGTTCGTTAGATTCTGCCCGTAACGGTCAAGGTGGATGACGGGGATGCCCGCAGCCTGCGCAGCCTGTACACCTGTGAATGAGTCCTCAATGACCACTGCCTCGGTCGACAGTACCTGAGCGCGGCTAAGTAGCGTGAGGTAGGGCTCTGGATCAGGTTTACGGCGAGAGTAGTCCTCGCGACTGACGATGGAGTCGAACAAGAAGTGCGGGAGGACACGCTGAAGAAAGTCTCGGATCGCTGAAAGTGAAGAACTCGAGCAAATGTGCAGCCGCATGCTCCCGTGAACACTGCGAAGAAGCTCGTGGATCCCGGGCACAGGCCTGATCTGCCATGCTCGTTCGGAGCAGCGACGCTTTTTCTCGGCAACGAGGCCATCGTAGACCGCAGCCGTCAGACCTGAACATATTCGCTCGATAGCGAGGTGGTCCGAGATCCCCGCGATCACGGTGATCGAAAGACCCTCCAGCGACAGCGCGTGTTCGCGAAGAAGCTCCTCCCAGATTCGGAGCTGGAACTCCTCTGAATCGGCGATAACCCCATCGAAGTCAAAGATGACATGCCGTGC
>Ga0136630_1000949_pt1 | contig 11579 bp, 10 predicted proteins | sample AntDrymUQ5682106_2_FD_105496 | JGI IMG/M metagenome (GOLD analysis project Ga0136630, IMG submission 105496) | Polar desert sand microbial communities from Dry Valleys, Antarctica - metaG UQ568 (21.06) | ecosystem: Environmental > Terrestrial > Soil > Desert | place: Antarctica: Dry Valley...
AGGTTCCCGATCGGCGGGATCACCGTTCTAAACGCCTGCGGAAGGATGACCTGCCGCATCGTCTGCCGGTAGGTGAACCCGAGACTGAGCGACGCCTCGATCTGCCCCTTGCTCACAGCGCTCACGCCCGAGCGGATCGATTCGGCGATGTAGGCGGCGGTGTAGAGACCAAGCGCGATGCTGGCCGACGACAGGCGCCCGATATCAAATCCCGCTCGCAATAGGCCTGCCGAAAAGATAATCGCGAGGACCAGCAGGGGGACGTTGCGGAAGGTCTCGACGTAGAACATGCCGATCCAGTTGAGGGGCTTGGCCGGCGCGATGCGTAGGGACGCAACGAGCGTCCCTACGACCATCGCAATCGCAAACGAGATGCCGACCAGTTCGACCGTAAGCAACAACCCCGACAGATAGATGTCGTAGTTGTTGACGATGATCGGAACCAGTCGGTCCACCTAGGCCAGGCCCCTCAAGCGAATCGTCTGTGCCTCGCTAGCAGGTTTCGTCGCAAGGGAAGAGCTCGTATGCATCCTCGAGCGTTAGGCCCTCGGGGTGCTCGGCCTCCTCGCCGGTGAACTGGCCGACCCACTCCTCGTAGAGCTCGTCCCAGGTGCCGTCCTCGAACGACTCTTCGACCGTGGCGTCGAGGAACTCGGCGAGCTCGGTCTCGCCCTCCGCGATACCGACGCCGTACGGCTCGGTCGTCAGAGGTTCGCCGACGAGTTGGAGCGACTCGTCCTGAATGATCATTCCGGTAAGGATGACGTCGTCGGTGGACACCGCGTCGACGGACTCGTTCTGGATCTTCTCGAGGCACTCGGAATAAGCGTCGACGAGATCGAGTTCCGCGTCGGGCGCCTGTTCGGTCAGCGTCGCCTCGTAGGTGGAGCCGAGCGCGGTGCAGACGCGCGTGCCCCCGAGGTCGTCCACTCCGGCGATGTCGGAGCCCTCGGGTACCAGGATCCGGCCCCTGGCGACGTAGTAGGGCCGGCTGAAGTCGATCTCGGCGTCCCGATCCGTCGTGATGGTCATGGTCGAAAGGATCAAGTCAGCGGTGCCGTCGGCGAGTAACGGAATGCGGTTGTCCGAGATCGCCTCGATGAAGTTGGCCTCCACGCCGAGCTTGTCGGCGATGTAGTTGCCCATGTCCACGTCGAAGCCCTCGACCTCGCCGCTCTGCGGGTTCTCGAACCCGAACGGTGGCACGTCGAACTTGACGCCGATCGTTACTTCGCCCTCTTCCTGGAACTCGGCCATCGGCGTGCCCTCTTCGAACTCCTCGGCTTCGGTTTCTCCGTTACCACCCGCTTCGGTGTCGTCTGCCCCCTCGTCGTCGTCGCCACACGCGGCCGCAACCAGGGCCAGAACCATCATCAGAGCGATGATCCAGAGCCGCTTGCTACTTTGCATCTACCTCCCCCTTTCTGGACCGCCGCAATGCGGCCCTATGGCCAACAGTCAACTAGTGGTGAATGATCTTGTCGACGAAGTCCTTCGCCCTGTCGCTCTTGGTGTGGTTGAAGAACTGGTCCGGCGACGCTTGTTCGACGATCTTGCCCTCGTCGATGAACACCACCTGGTCGCAGACTTCACGGGCGAATCCCATCTCGTGGGTGACGACGAGCATCGTCATGCCTCCCTTGGCGAGGTCACGCATGACGTCGAGCACCTCGCGGATCATCTCAGGGTCGAGCGCCGAGGTCGGCTCGTCGAACAACATCAGCTTGGGCTCCATGGCCAGGGCGCGGGCGATGGCGACCCGCTGCTGCTGGCCGCCTGAGAGATCGTTGGGAAGCGAATCGGCCTTCTCGGGAATCCCGACACGCTCGAGCAGCTTCTGGGCCCGCTCTCTCGCTTCCGCCTTCGGGACGTCTTTGATCTCGATTGGGCCGAGCATGATGTTCTGGAGCACGGTCTTGTGCGGAAAGAGGTTGAACGACTGGAACACCATGCCGATCTCGGCGCGCAGTTTGTAGACGTTCTTGCCGGCCTTCGAAACGGATGTTCCGTCGAAGATGATGTCGCCGGAATCGATGGTCTCGAGCGCGTTGACGCACCGAAGCATCGTGGACTTGCCAGAACCGGAGGGGCCTGCGATGACTATGGCCTCGCCCCGCTTGACCGTGAGGTCGACCTGATCGAGCACCAAATTGGCGCCGAAGCTCTTGCGAACCTGCCTCAACTCGACCAGATGGCCGTTCGTTGTGCTCGACTGTGATGTCTCTTGTTCCCCCATGTGGGCGAAGTGTACTAGCTCTGTCGGAGGAACCGCAGGCTTCTAGAGATAACCGAGCGACTCGAGGCGTTTGCGGATGGCCTCGATTTCGTCGGGACTGAGTGGTTCGACCTCACCCTCGTCGGCGTCCAGGGCCGCGCGCGCTCCGCCGCCGGCACCTTCGACCGGGAGGTGACCACTCCGGTGGTGAGACACCAGGTCTCTCAGGACGTAGACCGCAAACTCCGTGACCGAGTGAAAGCCGGAACCCTCGATCACCTGCTTGAGCTGGTCGTACAGCGGCCTCGGAATCTTGAGGGTTACCTGTCCCTCTCTGCTCTCTCGGGTCGCAACCAATTAGCCGACCAGTCCCGAGACGGCGATGATCATGATCGGCAACACGAACAGCGCTGCCGTGAACCCCGCCAGACGGGGTCGACTCTTGATCATCTGGCGCTGGAAGCGCCAGATACCGCTTCGCATCTGCGGATAGAAAAAGGCAAGCATGATGATGCTCAAGATAGTTGTTGCGATGATCTGCGCAAGCACGATGCGTACGGCCCCCGGGGAGCGTAGAGCAAAGCTCGCCAGCATGGTGTCGCCAAGGGTCGTGATGTTGGCCCCCATGATGTAAGGAAGGATGTTTTCCCGTTTTGCGTAGCCTTTTGCCACCAGCGGCACGAGGATGGTCAGCGCGACCGAGACCGACATCGTGATCAGAGCCACGGCGCAGCCGATCCCGAACATGGGCCACTTCTGCTTGAGCCACGCTGCGCGCGGCCCTTCCATCCGGCCCTCGTCCATTTGCGGCAAGACGGTGTCGATGGCCTTGAACGAGATCAAGAGGACCCCGAGGCCCCCGAGGAAGAGGAGCGCGGCCGGAAGATTCTCGAGGCGTTCGAGCAACGGTCCGTAGACGAGCCCAATGAGGTCGGCGAACTGACCGGGGAATTGCAGGTCAATGCTCGCGAACGGTCCCCAGTTCAGGAGCGCGGCCCCGATAAGCGCCGACGGAATGTAGATCACCGCCGTCGTGCACAGGGCCATAACCGCGGTCGAAAGAGGTGCCTTTCGTCGGCCGTCGCCCCCACGCAGAGCGTAGATCGCGGCCGTCAGCAGCACCACGAAGGCGGCGCCGAGGCGGGAGCCGGTAAGCATCGCGAAGCCCTGCATTTCGCTGAACCGCTGCGCTCCCTCGGCGACTTGCTCACCGGCGGCCACGAGGGTCAAGGAGGTGGCTGCGATCGGCGACCCGGATAGCACCAGCAGCGAACCGAGCCAACCCAGTCCGAGCGTCGAGCCGGGGTTGCGGACGAGGAAACCTCCGGGTTGGAGAATGTCGAGGCTCGACGCTCCGACCCGCATGAGTTGGAGTGCCCCGACGAACAGAAACAGGGCGAACAACAGCCGCGCGGTCCACGATAGGCCGGTGGCGACCCTCTTGAGAGGGTGCTGAGGCGGGGAGGACGGCCTTGGCCCCGAGCCCGGTTCCGGTTGGGAGGGGGGCGCGGGCTCGGTCGTGGTCGGCTCGATGAGGCTCATGGTGCTACTCTTATAGCACTCCTATAAGAGTGTCAATGGTGATTGGGAGAAACAGGAAACAATTGCTCGGGTCCGAAACCCGCGCTTCGCCCTGGTCATCCGCCCGCGCTGCGCTTATCGTATGCCGTTGTCGCGGGAGGGACGATTTGGGCCGATCATCACAACTGAAACGCGGTGCGTGGGCCCGTGTCCTCATCGTCGTCTGTCTCATCGCAGCGTCGCTTGCGAACGCACTGATCGCTCCCGCCGAGACCGTCCGGGTGCCGTCCACACTCATGAGCAGGGTGACCTTCGACGGAGCGCGTGGCCGCGTTGCATTGTCGTTCCGGCCCACGCACGTGGGCTTCACCTGGAAAGGGAGCCACGACGCGCGCGTCGTCTTCCGGACCGTTGCCGAGAACGGACGAGCTTCGAAGTGGCGGGTTGCCCCTGTGAGCCACGACATGGAGATGGGAACCACGCGCTTCAGCGGACTAATGGCCGTGGACAGGCCCGTGCGCGTCGAGTACCGGAAGCGTTTTCGTGCCAAGGTCGACCAAACAAGCTCCTGGATGAGCGCGATCACGATGGAGTCGATCAACACTCTCGATGGACCTCTGCGCGAGGTCACTCTGCGCTCGACCGGTGAGGAGGATGCCGGCGCGCCAGACATCGTGACCCGAGCCGAGTGGGGCGCCGACGAGTCGTTGAAGCGCACGTCGGGAGAATGCGAACGGACCTTTCATCCGGTCCGCCAGCTGTTCGTCCATCACACCGCGGGTTCGAACTATGACACCAACGGCGCCGCGACGATGCGGGCGATTTACGCCTACCACACGCAAAGCCGAGGCTGGTGCGACATCGGCTACAACTTCGTCATCGACTGGAGCGGCACGATCTTCGAGGGCCGCTGGGCCCGGCCCTACGCACCGTGGGAGACACACGACTCCGAGGATCATCGCAACCACGCGACCGCGGGGGCGCACGTCGCCGGCTTCAACTCTGGCAGCGTCGGCATCAGCCTGATGGGCAACTTCACCAGCGTCGACCCCCCTTCGAGCATGAAGAGTTCGCTCAAGGAGGTTCTCGCCTGGGAGGCCGACAGACACGGTCTGGACCCAACCGGATCGCACACCTTCAACGGACGGCGGATGCAGCGCATAGCGGGGCACCGGAACGCCGGCTATACGGCTTGTCCCGGCAACAAGCTCTACGATCAACTTCCGAAACTCCGCCGCAAGACGAAGGCGATGATCGGCGTAGGCCGAGCCGCGACGACCTTGAGTCTGCGGGCGAGCGTGTCTCAGATCACCTACGGCCAATCGTCCGAGCTCTTCGGCCTCCTCACGGGTGAGAACGACGCGCCCCTCGCGGCTCAGACCGTCACCCTGTATCGGAAGGATGGGGCCGCTCACTGGGTCGAGGACTCCACCGTGATCACCGGACCCGACGGTTCGTTCTCGACCACGGTGTTGCCCGCCAAGAGGCTCGCCTTCGCGGCCTCCTTCGATACCGGCGCAACTCTGTGGGGTTCCGACAGCAGGGTCGTGACCGTCGAGGTGAGGCACGCCGTCACGATGGCCCCGAGCGACCGGTCACCCGATGGCAAGGGGGTCTACCGCTACTCGCCGAAGGCGAAGAGTGTCCTCGTCGGGGGAGAGGTTCGGCCCAGGCACTCGAACAAGAGCGTCACGGTGAAGCTCTTCAAACAATCTCAAAAGACGGGCACGTACAACAAGCTCGTCGAGGCCCACGCGCCCCTCGAGGGGGGCCGGAGTTTCAGCCACAGCTTGCAGTTGCCCGATCGTCGCAGCGGCACTCGCTACAAAGTCACGGCAAAGATGCCTCGAGACGGGGCCCACGAGCCGGGTTACAGCGGCCCCCGATGGCTCGTCGTCGACTAAGGCCGGTTCAGCACTTCGGCATCCACAAAGTGGTGCCCGGGTCCTTCGTGGCCTGAAAGACGACCGTGACCCAGAGAAAGCCTTTGGCCTTCAGGGCGCCGACGCCCACGTATCGAAACTTGCCGTTGAGGATGTTGGCTTTGTGCGACGGCGAGTTCATGAATGCCTTGTGCAGTGAATCCGCGCCTCCCCCGTAGCCGACGTTCTCTCCGAGCGCGTTCCATCGGGTGACTCGCTTGCCGAGGTTGGGGGTGTGATGCAGCAGGTTCTTCGAGATCATGGTCTTCGTCTGCTTCATCGCCACCTTGGAGAGCTGGGGGTCGAGCTTGAGGCCACCGCGGCCCGCGCCTTTGCGGGAATTGTTGATCTTCTTTGCGAATTTCTTGTCATTTCCCGAATGCGACCAGCAGCTTGCGCTCACGGCGGTGGTGGCGGGAATCAAGAGTGCGAGCACCAGGCTCGCGATGAGAACTGAAAAGAGCTTGCGCACGAGGTCACATCCTTGGTCCGGTTCTTTTGCGTCCTGCTCTTTAGTTCGTCAGGAGTGACGAAAACTTGAGGTGCGCCGAACACCAAGGCGCCTGAACTCTTGTCGACCCGCATCGGAGGGCCGGTGTCACCGCGGCCCCTCCGGATAGGTACCAGGCGCGACTAGGTCGCGCCCTCGCGTCGCCGGATCTGCAGCCCGCCGAGAAGCAGCGCCGCCGTGAGGATGACGAGCCTTGCGAGCTTGACCCGCCGAGGACCGAGCTGGCACCACGCTGCCGCCGCGCTCGTCCGTCAGATGATGAACTTGCCGACTTGGTGAGCTCAGCCTCGTGGTTGAAGTCGATGTCCTCGTCGGACTTGAAGGCGGAGCTGACGGCGCCTCCTGCGCCGCGGCGTTGCTTCGACGTCATGCTGGAGGCCAAGCGCGGCCGATGGGTCGGAATAGAGGTGGCCGAGGGGTGGGCCGAGCGGAACCTCAGTCCTTCGGGTGTGACCTCGCAGCGCCGCAAGTCCGGCGACGATGCCGAGAAAGATCCGTTTCATCGAGCTTCATTCCCTCGAGTTGCCGCGTGTTCGTACGAGTGCTTTGCTCCCTAAGGAATTGGCTCTGGGTCGTCGTGGTCCTCCCCGACGCACGCCGTTTCGGGCGTCGGCCATGAGAAGGCAGGGCTCTGACAAGGTCGGCCGCGGCGGCTATTCGAGGGGGCCGAAGCTCTCCATGAAGCTGTCGCCCAGGGGTTGGGACTCCTCCCAATCGGCCTCGTCGGTCACGAAGTTCAGGGCGAAGCCGTACTCGCCGTCACCCGTGACGAAGCCCAGGTTGTAGGCGTGGAGGTCGGCGCCCCCCTCGCTCCAGGTGTACTCCCACAGGGCCGCGGTCGGCGAGTCCTGATAATCGACGGCGTCCATCTGGATCTGCTGGTAGTTCTCGTGCGAGGGGGCGAAGCTGTCCTCCTGCTGCTGCCACGCCACGAGAGCGTCTTCGCCGGGCGTTTCGGTCCACTCGACCCGCAGGTAGTTGCCCGTGTCCGGATCCACGAGGTCGACTCTTGTCTCCGCCTCCTGACGCTCCTCCCAGTCGGCCGGGACGTCGACCCCGTAGCCGGTGTCGCCGGCCGTGAAGGTCTCGGTCTCCTCTTGGGGCGCCTCGTCTGCCGGCTCCTCTTCCTCCGCCTCCGGCTCAGGAGCGGCACCTCCACCACCGGCTCCACCGCCGCCTCCTCCTTGGTCCTCCTCGGCGGCCGAGGGTCCGTCTCGCTCTGGCTCGTCGTCCCGACCGAGACCGAAAAGCAGCAGCCCTCCCACGACCACGAGGGCGACGAGACCGAGGGCGATGAGAGCTCCTCGACCGCGCCGGTCGGGAGTGACCTCATAGGTCGACGAAGTCGATGATGCGGGAGCGGGGGCCGGCTCGGATTCCACTCGTGCGGGCGCGGGGGCCGCGTAGGCCACGGTCGACATGTCGGCCCGCCGCCCCTCCGCGACATCGACCAGCATCGTGCGGAGCGTCGTGACGTCGGGGCGATCCTGCGGCTCCTTGCTCATCAGTGCTGCGATGACGGGGCCGAGCTCCCCGGCCCCCTCGGGTGTAGGGGCGTCCTCGTGCACTACCGCCGTGAGCGTGGGGATCGGCTGGCCCTTGTCGAACGGAGGTGTGCCCTCCGTGGCGAAGTAGAGAGTGGCCCCGAGCGACCACAGGTCGGTGGCCGGGCCGGCGTCTTCACCGGTCGCCTGTTCGGGAGCCATGAAGGACGGCGATCCCATGATCATTCCCGTCGTCGTGATCTTGGGGTCGCCCTTGAGCGACGCAATGCCGAAGTCCGCGAGCTTCGAGCGCCCTTGGTGCGGACAGATGACGTTGCCGGGCTTGACGTCGCGGTGGACGATGCCCTTGTTGTGGGCCGCCTCGAGCGCGTCGAGCATGTCAACACCGATGCGAGCCGCGTGCTCGGGCTCGAGCGGCCCCTCCGCCCTGACCGTTTCCGCGAGCGTGGGAGCCTCGACGAGCTCCATGACGATGTAGGTCGTGCCCTCTTCATCGATGACGTCGAAGATCGTGACGACGTTCGGGTGGCTGAGTTGGGCGGCGGCGCGCGCCTCGCGCGTGGCGCGCGCCTTTATGGCCTCGCGCTCGGACACCGGAATCGAGGCGGGCAACCTGACTTGTTTGATTGCGACCTGGCGCTTCAACAGGGTGTCGTCGGCCGCCCACACGACACCCATGCCCCCCTTGCCGAGGGTGTCACCGAGTGTGTAGCGTCCGGCCACCTGTCGCTCGCCGACATCTTTTTGCGACATCCGACTTCCGTTACCCAACTAGGGGGTACCTAACGCCTGGGGGGCCAAGCCACCGCTTGGAGGCTTGGCCCCAGGCTTCCCTGCCCTCAGGGCGCCTCTGCGTGCTCGTCGGTTCGGGACCTAGCAAATGAGGGGCGTGATAGCGCCGACCACCAGACCCATCAGGCCTCGCTTCCCTGAGGCACCGGCGCCGCAGTCGTGATGAGCGGGACCCCTACGGGCTCGGCGACCGTGATCGATCCACCGCCGCTCTCCGACAGCGCGTAGCCAACCTCTGCGTGCTGGCTGAGGTCGAGTCCGTTGAGTTCCTCTTCCTCGCTCACTCTCAAGCCCACCGTGGCCTCGACGACCTTGAGGATCACGAGGCTGACGACGAGCGAGAAGACGAGGGTCGCGCTCACGGCGATGAGTTGTCTTCCGAGCAGCCCCGCACCCCCGCCAAACAGCAGACCGTCGGCGCCTGCAGGGTTGATCGCGCTGTCGGCGAAGAGGCCGGTCGACAACGCGCCGATCATCCCTCCGAAAAGGTGGACTCCGACGACGTCCAACGAGTCGTCATAGCCGAGGCGGAACTTGAAGCTCACGGCCCACGAACAGATGACGCCGGCGATCAAACCGATGGCGATGGCCGAGAGCGGGCCGACGAATCCCGCAGCGGGAGTGATCGCGACGAGTCCGGCGACCGCGCCGGACGCGACACCCAGGGTGGTCGGGGTGGTGCCGCGACGGCTCTCAACGAGAGCCCAGCCGCACGCTCCGGCGGCAGCACCAAGGTTCGTAGCGAGAAAGGCGGCGGCCGCGAGTCCGTTGGCGCCGAGGGCGCTTCCCGCGTTGAAGCCGAACCATCCGAACCACAGCACGCCCGTCCCGAGCATCGTCATCGTGAGGTTGTGCGGGGCCATGGGCTCGCGCCCGAACCCGCGACGCTTGCCCACCACGATCGCTGCGGCCAGCGCGGCGATGCCCGCGTTGATGTGCACGACGGTCCCACCGGCGAAGTCAAGAGCACCGAGTTCGCGGATCCAGCCTCCGGGCGCCCATACCCAGTGTGCGATCGGGGAGTACACCAGCAGCAACCACAGCGTGCTGAACGCCACGTAGCCGGAGAACTTCATTCGTTCTGCGAATGCGCCGGTGATCAGCGCGGGAGTGATGATGGCGAACATCATCTGGAAGACGGCAAAGACGATGTGCGGAATCGTGGGCGCCAGGTCTGCATTGGGCTCCTGGCCGACTCCGGCGAATCCCAGGAAGTCGAGGCCGCCGATCAACCCCCCTTTGTCGGGACCGAAGGCGAGCGTGTAGCCCACGACGACCCACAGAACGGAGACGAGCCCGAGAGCGAACATGCTGTGCATGACCGTCCCGAGCACGTTCTTCGCGCGCACCATGCCTCCGTAGAACAGCGCCAGGCCCGGGGTCATGAACATGACCAGTGCAGACGACATCAAGACGAACGCGGTATCGCCCGTATCCATATGGCAACTCCTTCAGGTCGGAAGCGGCAAACCAAAGGCCTCGATGGTCCTGCCACGCTGCATGACCGGCGAGCTAACTGATCACAGGCTGAGCCAGCCTTGTTTCGGAAGTGTTTCGCCGCGGTTTCTCGCCAGTTAAGAATGCGAGTTGGGATCGTTACAAGCGCGCGGCGGCGGCCTCGTCCAGTATGAAGGTGGCGTCGGGATGATCCGCAAAGAGGCGCGCCGGACAGCGCAGAGCGTCCTCGTCACCGGTGATCGCGCGCGCGACCGCTTCGGCCTTGGAGCCACCGGTCACCAGCAGCAGCACCGAGCGCGCCGCTGCGAGCGCGGAGGGTGTCATCGTCAAACCCTTGAGGCCGTCCGGCCGATCTACCGGAAGGCACAACGCGTCAGACTTCATGAGGGCGGCGGAGTTGGGCCACAGCGCGGCGATGTGGTTGTCGTCGCCCATGCCGAGCAGCATCTGGTCGAACCCTCGTTTCACCACTGGAACCAAAGCGTCGTGATAAGCCTGTGCGGCCTCGACGGGAGAGTCCTCTCCCCGCATGCGGTGTACGTCGGTCGCCCCCGTTCGCCCGAGCAGAAGTTGCTCGACCATTCGGAAGTTGCTTGCAGGGTCGTCAGGCGGAACGCAGCGCTCGTCCGAGAAGAACACCTGAACTCTCGAGAGGTCGACGTCGAGGGCTGGGTAGACGGCGGCGGCGGTACCCCCTCCGGTGACCACCAAGGAGCCTTCGCGGTTGAGCTTCGACGCGATTAAATGCGCGGCGTCGGCCGCATAAGAGTCGGTGGGAAAGACACGGGAGAGAAAGGTCATGACCACACCTCGTCGAGCCAGTCGGTGATCTCGTCGGACAGGTGGTTCGGGGGAAAGCGTAGCTCTAAGAAGTTACGAGCCTGTACGAGATGACGCACGAAAGGGCCGGGCGGATGCGTTCCGTGCTCACCGATGAGCTCTTCGTAGGACACGGAGCCATCGAGCGCTACGTCCATGTCCCCGACGGCGACCAGCGGGACGTTGGGTGGAGCGCACCGGGCCACGGCCTCCGCATGGGCGGTGTCGTAGAAGAGCACCAGTGGCCTAGCGTTTCGTATCGTTGCTTCGAGCTCCTTGGGCTTAGCCCAGGTGTTCAGTGGACAGGCAACGAGGCCGAGCCGTTGCGCGGCCAGCGCGACCTCGGCGAACTCCCGACCGTTGCGCAGTAATAGAGCCACGTTGTCGCCGGGGTTGAGACCGATGGACTCCATGGCGTGGGCGACCCGGTTGACGCGCGCGTCGAGGGAGCACCAGGTAATCGTCCCGTTCCGGTCGTGAATCGCAGGTTTGGCGCCGATTGTGATGGCGTTCATGGCGGAGAGGATGCCCATCGAAGGGCCTCGACCGAGGAGCCACGGCAGCGTCAGAGTGGTTGCGAGGGGCGTTTTTAGACCGAGCGCGCCGGCGCGCATCTTTTGTTTCAGCGTCTTGGGATGCAGAATTTCCGCAACCTGCCCCACCCCGGCAAAGGGTGACCCCATCCCGCGTGCCTTTCCTCGTCGTAGTAGTTGGGCGGAAGGCTATCCCGATACTCAGTGGGGGAGCTGTTTGGTCAGCTTCTCGAGCTCGGCGACAGAGGCGAGCGCCGAATCACTCTGCGACCCACCGTCGAGCGATCTCCTGAGTTTGCGTAG
>Ga0136630_1000950_pt1 | contig 11574 bp, 9 predicted proteins | sample AntDrymUQ5682106_2_FD_105496 | JGI IMG/M metagenome (GOLD analysis project Ga0136630, IMG submission 105496) | Polar desert sand microbial communities from Dry Valleys, Antarctica - metaG UQ568 (21.06) | ecosystem: Environmental > Terrestrial > Soil > Desert | place: Antarctica: Dry Valley...
ACTCCGATGGATTGCCGGTTCGGCTGGGTTCACTTTGGGACAAGCAACCGGTGGTTATCGTGTGGCTACGTCACTACGGCTGAACCTTCTGCCGAGCCATGGTGGCGCAGTTGCGTGACCACAAGGAGGGCTCCGACCAGCGCAACGCGCGCGTCGTTTCCATCGGGATGGGGACTCCCGCACTGGCTGCGCACTTCAAATCGGCTCGGGACCTACCCTTCACGTTCTTGGTCGACGAAAAGCGAGAGACCTACAAGGCGCTCGCCATCGACAAGGGATCAACTCTTGATCTCGTGGGACCGAGGGTGTGGAAGGGGCTCTCAAGTCTCTCGCCGCCGGCAACATACAGGTCGGGATCCAGGGAAACCCGTACCAGCTGGGCGGTGTCGCAATCGCTAAGATCGGCGGCGAGATTGCTTACCTTCACCGCTCCACGGACGCTTCAGACAATCCTCCCGTCGAGGAACCGCTTGCGGCGCTCGATCAACTGAAGATGTAGCGCTCCGCGACGTTACGCGCACGCCGGGTCATGCGTAGGTAGTCCTCTTCGAGTTCCTGCCGAGGTTGGTTCTGATAGCCCATCGCTATTGCAAGCGCCTCAAGATCCTCTGGATTCACCGGGAGCACGTCGACGGGTCGCCCCGTAAGAAAGAACAGGCGGTTTCGCAAGGTCGAAAGGAAGAGGTAAGCGCGACGTAAGCTGTGCGAGTCGGTCGTGGGAACGAAGCCGAGGTGCTCGGCGATCCCTAGCGCGTCGAGAGTCGAGGGCACGCGTAGCTCCTCCGCTTCGTGCCCGTGTCTGAGCTGGACGATCTGCACGGAGAACTCGATGTCGGCCGTGCCCCCCGGGCCCATCTTGAAGTGCCGCCTCGGTTCGACGCCTCGGGGAACTCGCTCTCGTTCCATGCGCGCCTTGAGATGGCGGATCTCGGTGAGCGCTTCGCGCGAAACGTGCTCCGGGTAGGCGATGTGCCTGGTTCGATCGATAAGCTGCATCCCTATTGCTTGATCGCCCGCGGCAAACCGGGCGCGAATCAGTGCCTGGTGCTCCCACGGTCGCGACCACCGCTGGTAGTACTCCATAAATGAATCGAGCGAACGAGCGAGGGGGCCCGACTTTCCTTCCGGGCGCAGCCCCGCATCGATGCGAAAGGCCTGGCCCTCGGGTGTGACTTCGCCGATCGACTTCAGGAGTCGCTCAGCAACGTCTTCGGCCGTCGCTGGATCTGCATCGTGCACGAACATGACGTCGATGTCCGATGAGTAGTTGAGCTCTTGGCCCCCGAGCTTGCCCATGCCCACAACCGCAAAGGGGATGTCGCAGCCTTCGAGCGCGCTCTCGAGGCACGCATCGGCAAGGTTCGCAAGGCCTCGACCGACCGCAATGACATCCGCCTCGCCGGCCAGGTCGGATAGTGCCACTCGCAGCATCTCTCGCCGCTTGAATCTGCGGAGACCGTCAAGTCTCCGCTCGGGTTCACGCCACTCGAGCGATGCCTTCGCCTCTCGCACAAGCCGCTCGCGCTCTTTCGGTTGACCAGGTCCCCGGGGATCGGCGATCGTGCTGAGAACTTCTGGAACCTGGCTCAGGACTTCGCTCAAGAGCCTGCCGTGTCCGAGTACCTTGGCTAGAAGGGCGAGCCCGGGTGGGTTGTCACGGAGACTTCCTAGAACGTCCAGCCGGGTGCCGAGGGACTCGCTCACTCTCAGGAAACCGAACAGACCCTCGTCGGGTAGAGGAGTAGACGCCAGCCACCTGAGTTGAGCAGGAGTCAACACGCGCAATAGCTTTGCGCGGCGCGAGGTTCCCGCAACGAGCCCCGACAAGGTGCGCGCTGCGCGCTTAACATCACGATAGCCGAGCACCCTCAAGCGCTCTTCGAGAGCATCTTCACTGAGGCGTGCTCCGCCCGCCTCAGCAAGCGATTCGATCATCGGGCGGTAGAAGAGCTTCTCGAAGCGACCACGCACATCGGCCAGCACGGAGAGATGGACCGCTTCGAAGCGCTCGAGGGCGCTCTCGGCCGCACCGTCGTGGAATCCCATGGCGTGTGCGATCTGGGCGCGCGCGCTCTGCTCGGTTGGAAGCATTCGTGCCCGCCGTTCCTGCCGAAGCTGAAGGCGATGCTCTAGGTTACGCAACCAGCGATACGCGACCGACAGGCCTGCGGCATCCTCCTCAGCGATGTAGCCTCCCGCGACTAACTGCAGCACAGCGTCGATCGTCGCCGGCGCCCGTACCGAGGGATCACTGCTCCCGTGCACCAACTGCAGGAGTTGTACCGAGAACTCGATGTCCCGAATGCCCCCCGGCCCCAGCTTGACGTCGTTAGCTTCCCGACCTCGGAATCGCCGGGCACTGCGCATTGCGTTGTGTTCGACGCGTTCCTTCATCTTGCGAATACTCTCGATACGATCCGAATCGACCTCGTCCGGAAACACGAAAGAGCGCGTTTGGTCTACGAGCTCCTGGCCCAACGACATCGCACCCGCGCATGCGCGCGCCTTGAGCAACGCTTGGTACTCCCACGTCTTTGCCCACTGCCGGTAGTACTCCAGAAACCCCTCGAGTGAACGCACGAGTGCTCCGGACCGGCCCTCGGGTCGAAGATTGGCATCAATGACATAGGACTGACCCTCGCCGGAAACCGCGCCAAGCTCTTGGATGAGTGCCTCAGCCGCTCTGGTGGCGTCCGTCGTGTCGCCTCTGGTGACGAACATGATGTCTATATCCGAGAAGTAGTTCAGCTCGCGCGCGCCCAACTTACCCATCCCGACGATCGCAAGGTCGTCCGGGGCCTCGATAACTTCCAACACCGCATGGAGACAGGAATCAGCGAGGTCGGATAGGGCGCGCCCTATCTCCTCTAGCGACGCCCGTCCCGTCGCATCAAAGGTCGCTACTTGGAGCAGGCGGCGGCGTTTCTCCAGGCGCAGCTCGGGCAGGCCTCCGCGCTGCAGCGCATCGGCAATTGCGATTCTGTAGCCGGCGGGGTTGAGCTGCTCCTCGGTAATCAACGACCCGGCGCGTTCGTCGTGCTGTAAGAACTCATTCAGAGACCGACTTACGCGTCCTAGTGCAGTAGTACGTTCATTACGCGTCTCAGTCGCGGACATAGCCGCAGCCTAAACGAGCATTCAGAAAGACCCATCTACCTGCTACTACGCGTTCTTGACCCGATTTCGTTGTGGGGTGAGTACAAAACTTGCGTACCTTTTTGTGGAAGGAGCCGGGTTTACGGCGGAGAAAGGCTACCGATAACTTGCAGAGCTATGCCAACGCAGCCAGCGTTGGACGACAACTCATCGAGTCAGCGGATGCTCTCATTTAGAGAGCGCCGGAAATCAGAGGGCCTCGCCCAGGCATCGCGGGAACATCGCCTGGGTCTTCGCGGGACCACAGCTTGCGGACCATCCCTGCGTGAGCGTGTGTTGCGGGCTCCTCAATACGGGGAGGTGAGAATGAGAGGTAGTCACACTCTTCATTCGACCTGGAAATGCCTTGCGACGGCGATCGCCGTCGCACTAGCAGTAAGTCTCGCGGTGGTTACTCCCGCAGAGGCGCACGAGCGGAGCAACGCCTTCAAGCAACGGGAACACATCAAGAAGCGCGGTAAGAGTGCCGTCGGTACCCCATATCGTTACGGTGGGACCTCGCGCTCGGGGTTCGACTGTTCGGGATTCACTCGTTGGACCTTCGACGGCCACGGCAAGAACCTCCCTCGCACGTCCATGGATCAATTCAACCTGCGCAAGAAGAGCGGCCACAAGCGCATCTGGAAGCGAAAGAGCCTCAAGCGCGGTGACCTCGTCTTCCACAAGACCACGAGCGCCAGGGTTGGTCACGTCGGCATCTACCTCGGTAAAGGCAAGTTTGTCTCGACGACCTCGTCCGAAGGCGTCCAGGTGAGATCCATTTGGGATCCCTACTACTGGGGCAAGCGTTGGGTTCGCGGCGTCCGCACCCCGTCCACCATCAACCGCTAGTGGTCTGTCGCGTAAGTAGCGCCAGCACCGAGAGCGTCCCTGCGCGTCGAGGGCAAGCACGCTAGGAGTCGATCGTACCTTGAGGTACGTGAGCAACGAGGAACGCAGCCATCGGCGATGCAGGGGCATTCTCATGCGTCGGATACTTACGCCGCGGTCCACTAGATGTTGAAGAAGCTTCTCGTCACGCTGATGATTGCGTGCACCGCCTCTTTGGTCGCGCTTTCCTCAACGGCGCATGCAGGGAAAGCCGAGGACACGAAAAGACATCTCACCAAGCGCGCAAAGAGCGAACTCGGCACCAAGTACCGCTACGGGGACGGATCTCCTCGAGGCGGTTTCGACTGCTCGGGATTCACGCGTTGGACCTTCAAGACAATCACGACTCTGCCGCACAGTTCCATGCTGCAGTACAAACTCGGGAAGCGCGCCAGTTACAAGCGCGTCCACAAGCGGGCACGTTTGAAGAGAGGCGCTCTCGTGTTCTTCAAGACCACGAGCGCAAAGGTCGGTCACGTCGGCATGTACCTCGACAAGGGTCGGTTCGTTCACGCATCCTCGGGGGCGGGCAAGGTGACCATTTCGTCGGTCTACGACAAGTACTTCTACGGCCCCCGTTTTCGCGGAGGCATACGTATCCCTCGGCTCAGAGGCTAGGCGACGTTTTTGAGCCCGCCGTCGAGATGAAGTGTGCCTCGAGCTCACTGGGCGTAACCGGACGCGAGAACAGGTAACCCTGCCCGTAGTGGCAGCCGAGGTTACGCAGCATCTGCAGCTGGCGCGGTCCCTCGATACCCTCGGCAACCAGTCGCAACTCGAGAGAATGCCCGAGCCGAACGATTGCCTGCGTCAACTCAGCTCCTTCTCCATCGGCCATCGGCTGCACGAATGATCTGTCGATCTTGAGCTCATCGATGGGGAAGCGAGCCAAATAGTTCAGCGACGAATAGCCCGTCCCGAAATCGTCGATGGCCAGCTCGACGCCGAGCGACTTCAGCTCGGCTAGGCGACCCACAGCCCCGTCGCCGTCGGCCATGAGCGTGCTCTCAGTGATCTCCAGAACCAGACACTCGGGGCTGAGTCCCGACGCATCAAGAGTGCGTCGAACCTCCTCAACGAATCCCAGGTGCTGGAGTTGACGCGCAGAAACGTTGACACTCATGCGTAACGAAGGGATCTGGCCGAAGCGGAGCTGCCAGTCTCTCGCCTGCATCGTGGCCTGCTCCAGCACCCACCGTCCGAGAGGAACGATGAGCCCCGTTTCCTCGGCGAGCGGAATGAACTCCGCCGGAGAAATGACACCTCTCTCAGGGTGCATCCAGCGCACCAAGGCTTCCGCTCCCGTGATCCGGTTGTGTTCGAGGTCGATGATCGGCTGGTAGTGAACCGAGAATTCACATTGGTCGACGGCTCGCTGAAGTTCGACCTTGAGCTGAAGTCGGTGCACCGCAGCCTCGTGCATGTGAGCTTCGAAAATCTCGAATCGACCCTTGCCTTGGCCTTTGGCCAGGTACATGGCGACGTCGGCGTTACGTACCAATTCCTCCGCGTTGCGGCCGTTAGCGGATCCCATGGCGATACCGATGCTCCCGTACACCGAGCACTCGGCCCCCAAGACGGAGAAAGGCGCCTTCAATGCCTCGATGATGCGAGACGCAACAACAGTTGCGCTATCGATGCTCTCGAAGTCCTCGATGAGAACCGCGAACTCGTCACCGCCGAGCCGGGCGACGGTGTCGACCTCCCTCACCGCGTCCCGGAGCCGGACGGCGACCTCCCGCAATAGCTCATCTCCGGCCACATGACCGAGACTGTCGTTGACCGTCTTGAAATCATCGAGATCCAGCAGCAGCAGCCCGACACGGTCGCCACTCCGCTGGATGCGCTTGAGCGCGTGATCGATGCGCTCGAGGAGAAGCGCCCGGTTGGCGAGCCCCGTCAACGCGTCATAGAAAGCCTGGTGGGTCAGTTGCTCCTCCAGCAGCTTTCGCTGAGTGATGTTTGTCATAACACCGCGCCAGTGAGAACGACGTCCCTCGCAGTCGTGACTGATGACGGCGTCATCGGCGATCCACACGGTTCGGCCGTCCTTGGTGATCATGCGGTACTCGGTGTAGTTGGAGGCGGCGGCGTCGTTCCAGCAAATCTCCTCCTCTGCCAGGACGGCTGCGCGATCCTCGGGATGCAGTTGGCGGAGCCAGACCCCTCCATCCGATGTCCACTCCTCTGCCGTGAATCCCAGCAACGACTCGATCTTGGGACTGATATAGCCCCACGCACAATCCGGCTCGGGGCCGCACTCGTAGACAACTGCTGGGACCCCCTCGATGACCTCGCGATATCTCCTCTCGGCGGAGTGCAACGTGCCGAACATCATGCGCAACCGTTCGGACAGCATGCGAACAATCGTTGCGAGGACTACTAACGTGCCTACCAGCACTGCCCAGCGACTCAGCGAGGCCGCGTCGGGCGACTGGTAGGCAAGCACCGCGCCGTAGCAAACGGCCACCAGGACCCCTTGAAGGATGACCATTCGCAGAGAAAAAAAGTAGGCCGAGTAGCACAGGATCCACAGATAGAAGAAGACGAAGTCCTCACCTACCAAGACGGCCGCGGACACAAGAAGCGTTCCTATCGCCTGGAAGAGCGGAAAGGCCCACAGGGGAAGGCGCTCGCCCAGTGAGTTGAAGACCACCGTCATGATCAACGAGACGAGGGCAAGGGCCACGATAACGAGCCGGTCGAGCTTCTCGGGATGGGGAAGGGCGATCATGACGAGGCCGAGCGACAGGCCGGCCCAGTAGAGCAGCTTGAGAGTCTTCAGCATCACGACAGAGGTGGACTCTCCCGTTGGTGTTCGGGCATGGGTGTCTGCCTGCGAAATCGCAGATCTCTCCAGCCATGACCTCACTGCGGCGACGAAACGGTCCGCCACGGTACCTCCCGACGAGCGGCTTAAGGGTAGACCGCCATCCGTTGCTGACTCAGTCCTTGTTGGTGACTATCGACCCGTCACCGGTGGGTCTGAAGTCGGGTTGGGAGGAGAAGGGCTGCCTCTCTACAGGATCGGGAGGTAGCGATCCACTTCGTAAGGACTCACGTAGCTCTTGTACTGGTTCCACTCGGCTCTCTTGTTGCGCAGGAGGTACTCGAAGGTCTGCTCGCCGAGCGCTTCGGCCACCAACTCCGACCCTTCCATCTCACGTAGCGCCTCGTAGAGATCGTCGGGAAGTTGCGTGATGCCGCGCGCCCTACGTTCAGAATCGTGCATCTCGTAGATGTTGTCCGTGGCTTCGGGCGGAAGGTCGTAACCCTCGTCAATGCCCTTGAGGCCCGCCGCCAAGATGACCGAGAACGACAGGTACGGGTTGCAGGCGGGATCGGGAGACCGAAATTCAACGCGCGTGGATTGCTCTTTGCGAGGTTTGTACATCGGCACGCGCACTAGGGCGGAGCGGTTGTGCCGGCCCCAGCAGACGTAGGTCGGTGCCTCGGGCACGGGATATCCCCGTCCGGTTACGAGCCGCTTGTAGGAATTGACCCACTGGTTCGTGACCAGAGTGATCTCTCGCGCGTGATGGAGGACACCCGCGATGAAAGCCTTGCCGACCTTACTGAGGTGATACTCGTCCGACGAGTCGTAGAACGCGTTCTGGTCACCCTCGAACAAGGAGAGATGCGTGTGCATGCCGGAGCCCGGCAGGTCCGTCGACGGCTTGGGCATGAAGGTCGCGTACATGTCCCTCTTGGCCGCCATCTCCTTGACGATGAGCCGGTAGGTCATGACGGAGTCCGCCATCGTGAGAGCGTCGGCGTGACGAAGGTCGATCTCGTGCTGACCGGGCGCGACCTCGTGATGACTGAACTCGACCGGGATACCCATCTGCTCGAGAACGTTGATCGTGTCGCGCCGTAGATCCTGGGCGACATCTAGGGGGGTGAGGTCGAAGTATCCGCCCGCGTCCACGGGAGTGGGGTCCTCGATGCTCTTGAACAAGAAGAACTCCATCTCCGGATGAACGTAGAAGGTGAATCCCCGCTCCGACGCCTTCTCGAGGTTGCGTCTCAACACGTAGCGCGGATCACCCCAGTAGGGGCGTCCGTCGGGTGAGTGGACGTCGCAGAACATCCTTGCTACACCACCGTCCGAGCGGTCGTCGCTCGATGGCATGATCTGAAAGGTGGAAGCGTCGGGGCGGGCGAGCATGTCCGATTCCTGGACGCGCGCGAAGCCCTCGATGGCTGAACCATCGAAGCCGATGCCCTCGTCGAAGGCCTGCTCGAGCTCCTCGGAGGTCACGGCAAACGACTTCAAGAATCCGAGGACGTCGGTGAACCACAACCACACCAGACGAATCCTCCGCTCCTCTACCGTTCGCAGCACGTAGTCCCGTTGTCTCTCCATGACTCGAAGCCTACGCTCGACGCGTTTCAGGAGCGTTAACTATCGGCCTCTCTCGTAGGATGATGGCGTGATTCGCATCGCTCTCGGTCAGCTGAACTTCACGGTCGGAGACATCGACGGCAATGCCGCGCGCTCAATCGATGCGATCCACGAGAGCACGGCTCGCGGAGCGCAGGTGGTCGTCCTACCAGAGCTTGCGCTCACGGGTTATCCGCCCGAGGACCTCGTCCTGAAGTCCGGCTTCGTCGCGGCCAACCGGCGCTCACTCGAGTCCGTCGCATCTCACACCGGCGATGTGCTTGCCGTGCTCGGCTTTGTCGACTCCGACGGCGAACATCTCTACAACGCCGCAGCCATCTGCCAGAGCGGACGGATTGCGGCGGTCTATCGAAAGCACTTGCTTCCCAACTACGGTGTCTTCGACGAGCGGCGCTACTTCGAGCCCGGCGAGCGCCACACCCTGATCGATACCGGAGGCGCGGTGCTCGGAGTCTGTGTATGCGAGGACATCTGGTCGCCGGTCGGTCCCGCAATCGCTCAGGGTGACGCCGGCGCGCAGATCGTGCTGAACATCAACGCGTCGCCGTTTCACAAGGGGAAGCTCGACGAGCGGGCAACGATGCTTGGCCAGCGGGCGCGACGATCGGGTGCATCCATCGTCTATGTCAACTCGGTCGGGGGCCAGGACGAGCTCGTCTTCGACGGTGGCTCCCTGGTCATGGATCCGCAGGGCAACCTGGTCGCGCGTGCGCCCCAGTTCGAAGAACGACTCGAGATCGTGGACGTGCCGCTCGGAGAGCAACGCAACGCGCACGCCGCGTCGATCGATCAGATTTCACTTGCGCTGAGGAAATCTCCAACCGGCGCTCTGTCGCCGACGATAACGGAGCAGTTGGTCGAGGCCGAGGAGGTCTACGGTGCCCTGGGCCTTGCGTTGCGGGACTACGTAAAGAAGAACGGTTTCGAGACGGTGACGCTCGGCCTGTCCGGAGGAGTCGATTCGGCTCTCGTCGCGACGATCTGTGTCGACGCGCTAGGCCCCGAGAAGGTGCTGGGCGTAGCGATGCCGAGCGAATTCTCCTCGTCACACTCTCTCGACGACGCCCGATCACTGGGCGTCAACCTCGGGATCAATCTCGTGACGATTCCGATCAAGTCCACCTACCGCTCGTTTCTCGACGTACTGGAAAGTGCCTTCGGTGAGGTCGAACCGGGTCTCGCCGAGGAGAACCTGCAGGCCCGCATCCGAGGGACGCTGCTCATGACCATCTCGAATCGTTACGGGCACCTCGTCATTGCGACCGGCAACAAGTCCGAGGGGGCGGTCGGCTACGCAACGCTCTACGGCGACATGGCCGGCGGCTTCTCGCTCATACGGGATCTCTTCAAACACGAGGTCTACGCGCTGTGCCGCTGGCGCAACTCGATCTCGCCCGTGATTCCCGAGAACATCCTCGCCAAAGCACCCTCCGCCGAACTAAGGCCCGACCAAAAAGACGAGGACTCGCTCCCCTCCTACGAGGTGCTCGACGCCATCCTCGAGGCCTACATCGAACGAGACGAGGGTCTCGAAGAGATGGTCGCCGCCGGTCTCGACGAGGACATCGTGCGTGAGGTGATCACGCTGGTCGACCGGGCCGAATACAAGCGCCGCCAAGCCGCGCCAGGCCCCAAGGTCACGGTCAAGTCCTTCGGTCGGGACCGACGCCTTCCGATCACCAACCGGTGGAGGCCCTAAGAGTCCCGCCGGGCTGGCGCACGACCCGCGAGGTGGGTCAACATAGGTGGATGACGTCGACCCTGCTGTTCCTGTCCGACCAGGTCGAAGATCTACGTGACGTCGTACCCGAGTTCCCCACCACGGGCTACACGGTCGTGCACCGACCCCTCAAGACGACCGGGCCTCACGATCTCATCCCAATCCACCCCGACCTGGTCGTGATCGACGGCGTGGGCGACATCGATGCGGGCGAGCAGGCGGTGAAGCGCCTGACCCTCGCGTGGGAGGCCGGCCTCCCTCCGATGCTGGTCGTCGTCGACCAAGGGGGCATGAGCCGCTTTCGCTTCGAGTTCGGCGCAGATGACTTTGCAATCCAGGGCGCGTCCATGGACGAGCTCGAGGCACGGCTCGTGATGATCGCCCGGCGCACGGGGCGGGCGGATGAAGCGACCGTTCTGAAGGTCGGCGACCTGACCGTCAACCCGGAGAACTACCAGGTCTACGTGCACGGACGTCCGCTCGACCTCACTTACAAGGAGTTCGAGTTGCTGAAGTTCCTCGCTCAGCGACCAGGGCGAGTGTGCGATCGTGACATGTTGTTGCGCGAGGTCTGGGGTTACGACTACTACGGGGGCACGCGCACCGTCGACGTGCACATCCGTCGACTGCGAGCCAAGCTCGGACCAGAACATGAGGCCCTCATCGGGACGATCCGCAACGTCGGCTATCGGTTGGTGCCGCGTTCGCGCGAGCGCGAGCATTGATCTCTTGACGCCGTGACCACGATCGGCATAATCCTTGCGGTGATTCTTCTCGATGGTGGGTTTCGTGTCGCAGCGATCGTAGCCCTGCTCGTGTTCGAGGCAATCGAGATTTTCATTTGGCTCCGCTGGCGCAAACGGCGCTCGATCACGGGGGCCGAGACCATGGTCGGCGAGCGAGGTCTGGTCGTGTCCGATTGCCGCCCGTCCGGCCAGGTCAAAGTCCGGGGTCAGTTGTGGAGCGCACGCTGCCTCGACGGTGACGCCGCCGTCGGCGAGAGCGTCATAGTCACGGCTGTGCATGGCCTGAAACTAGAAGTAGCGCGTCACTGACCAGGTCTACGCGGCAACCCATCGGCGTGGCGATGGCGCGAACTCATCCACTCGCCCATAGGCCACAAATAGTGTCGCCGTCGAGCAACTCGACGAATGTCGCCCCCGCTCACGGTTACTCTGTGCGCCGAGGGCCCCTAGCTCATCAGGTAGAGCACCGGACTTTTAATCCGGCGGGCAGGGTTCGAGTCCCTGGGGGCCCACTGCATGATCTTTTAGGTGCGGAAATACAAGAACTGACAACCCGGGAGTCATTTTCAGCAAGACTCTCCTGCCAGCATCGGTATGTAATCGAAATCGCCTTCGAAGTTCGGAGGCACGATGCGACCGCGTAGCGTGGCCAATCTTGGACCTCTCCCGAACCGAGT
>Ga0136630_1000951_pt1 | contig 11572 bp, 12 predicted proteins | sample AntDrymUQ5682106_2_FD_105496 | JGI IMG/M metagenome (GOLD analysis project Ga0136630, IMG submission 105496) | Polar desert sand microbial communities from Dry Valleys, Antarctica - metaG UQ568 (21.06) | ecosystem: Environmental > Terrestrial > Soil > Desert | place: Antarctica: Dry Valley...
CCGCGACCGAGGAGACCACCTCCGCGACCGAGGAGACCACCTCCGCGACCGAGGAGACCACCTCCGCGACCGAGGAGACCACCTCGACTCCGCCTTCTTCGGTCGCCCCAACCGCCGGCGGAGACTACTGCGACAAGGTGAGGGCTTACGACAGCGACGCGAGTCTGGCGACCACCGACTTCACGACGCCCGCCGGACAGCAGAAGCTCGTCGACATCCTGATGGACCTCGAGACCGCTGCACCCGCTGAGCTGGAGGACGACTATCAGCTCGTCATCGAGGGCTTCGAGGCCATCAGGAAAGGTAGGCCGGAAGATCTCGTCCAGAAGGACTTCACCAACGCGTTCGCCGCGATCAGCGCGCATGCCGAGACGACCTGTGGCGTCGACATGGGCGGCTGAGGCAACGGTGATGTCGCCAGACAACCTGGTCAGGTCGCCGATATGCGACCGCCCGTGCGCCCTTCGCGCCGTACAGTGCGCACATGACGCAACCTCCTCAGGGCAACGACCCCACGCAGTACGGCGGGCAGCAACAGTTCGGCCAGCCCGGCTACGGCCAACCTGAGTACACCGGTGGTCAGCCGCCCGCTGGTGGTCATCCAGGCTATCCCGGCGGATATGACCAGGAGCCCCCCAAGAAGCAGACCGGGCTGATCATCGCCATCGGCGTGATCGTGCTGCTCCTGATCGCGGGCGCCGTGGGAGCATTCCTGCTCCTGGGCGACGACGACACCAAGACCGACAGCACAGCGACCGGCGAGACCACCTCGGCTCCGACCACCTCCGCCGAGACCACCTCCGCCGAGACCACCTCTGCCGAGACGACCTCGCCCGACCCGCCGACATCCGCGACTTCGCCGACATCCGCGGGTCCGGCGAGCAGCGCGACGACCACCCCCGGCGAGACGTTCTGCCAGCGGTTCACCAAGAACGCCGAGAGCAACGAGTTCGACAACCCAGGGCCGGGTGACCTCCCCAAGGTGCTCGCCGAGCTCCAGATCTTCCGCCAGCTCGCTCCGCCGGACCTCCAGGACGACTACGACATACTCATCGCTGCCGTCGAGGACAACGGTGCGACCGACGCGAGCGTGGCGCTCCAGAACATCCAGACGTACGCCGTCGACGAGTGCGGCCTGGTCCTGGACAAATGACGCACCCGACGACGGGAAGGCAACGCGATGTCTGACTACCCGCGCTCGCCGAGCCAGGATCCGTCCGGGGGCGACCAGGGTCCCCACGGCACCCCACCGCCGTACCAAGGCAGCTACGGCCACCCTCCGAGCTTCGCCCCCGGCCTCGGTCCGACGCCTGGCCCTGGCGGGTACTCGCGGCAGCAGCTGCTGCCGCAACAGATCAAGAAGGGGACGAACCGCACTCCGATCTACATCGCCGTCGCTGTCGTGCTGGCGCTCCTCGTTTCGGGAGGGGTCGCCGTCTTCCTGCTTCGCGACAAGGGCGAGGACAACCGCGCGGAGTACTGTGCGGAGCTGAGGGACCTCACCGATGACGGCGATCTCTCGTCGGCTCTGTCGGGCGCCGACCAGAGCACCTTCGACCGCCTGCTGCAGATCAAGGACATCGCACCGTCGTCGGTGGCGGACGACTGGACCACCGTGACAGACGTCCTGCAAGGCGCGATGGACACCGGCACCCCCGACCTCGGTGAGGCGCTCGAGGCGTACAGCGCACTCAAGGTCATCGCCCGCGATGCCGAGAGCAACTGCGACCTCACCCTCGACGGCATCCCGGGCATCTGAGGGACCTGACGATGACGCATCCTGTCGACCCCCGACGACCACCGTCACCGTCCACACCTCAGCCACCTCCCCAGCAGGGGCGTGGAGCCGCGCCCGTGGCCGCCGCGTTCGCAGCGATCTCGGTCCTGCTCGTCGGTGGGGTTCTGGCCGTGGTGCTGCTCGCGGGAGGGGGCGACGAGCGGCCGGTCGCCGGCGACGACACGAGCGACTCCTCCACAGTCTCGACGCCGGCCACGACCCCACCGACCGGCGAGACCCAACCGACCGGCGCGACCGCGACGACAGGAGGCTCGACGTCGGCCGAGCAGACGCTCTACTGCCGCAAGATGAGCATTGTGCAGCTCGAGCTCACCAGCTTCCGGACCGGCACCCTGACAGACTCCGACCTCGACGCGATGGTGACGGGCCTCGACGAGCTCGCCCCGATCGCCCCTGCCGAGGTCGCGCCCGACGTCGACACGTTCCTGGGCGGGCTCACGTCCCTGCAGAGTCTTCTCGACGAGCTCGACGTCACGTTCGAGCAGTTCCAAGACGTCGCCTTCCTCACCGACGCGGCCGAGGACTGGACGCCGGAGCAGGTCGAGCAGATACAGGACGTCAGCACGCAGCTGACCGACCCGGCGTTCGTGAACTCTGGGACCAACATCGATACCGACTTCCGCGGGCGCTGCTGAGGCCGCAACGGCTCACGCCGGCCTTCCCCTGGCGGGCGCAGCGGCGCTAGTCTCGCTGGTGCGTCCTGGGAAATGAGGTTGTGCCGTGGCTGTGCCTGTGTTGACCGTCGAGCAGCGCCGTGCGGCGCTGGAGAAGGCGGCCCGTGTACGCCGAGAGCGTGCTGACGTGAAGGCCCGTCTCAAGCACTCAGGGGCGTCCTTGACCGACGTGCTGAGAAGCGGCGACACCAACGAGGCGGTCGCGAAGATGAAGGTCGTGGACCTGCTGCAGGCAATGCCCGGGATGGGCAAGGTCCGCGCCAAGTCGATGATGCAGCGGTTGCGGATCTCGGAGTCCCGACGGGTACGTGGGCTTGGCTCCAACCAGGTCACCGCGCTCGAGCGTGAGTTTGAGCAGCGCTGAGCCGGCACAACCCGCGCGCCGTAGCCGCCTGACGGTCCTCGCGGGCCCGACGGCGGTCGGCAAGGGGACGGTGTCGGCATACATCCGCGACACTCGTCCCGAGGTCTGGATCTCTGTCTCCGTCACGACGCGACCGCCGCGGCCGGGGGAGGAGCACGGCGTCCATTACCGCTTCGTGGACGACGACAGGTTCGACGAGATGATCGCGGGCGATGAGCTGTTGGAGTGGGCCGTGGTGCACGGGTCCGCGCGCTACGGGACGCCACGGGGGCCCGTCGAGCAGGCGCTGCGGGCGGGGCGTCGAGCGTTGCTGGAGATCGACCTGCAAGGCGCTCGGCAGGTCAAGGAGTCGATGCCCGAGGCGTTGTTCGTCTTCTTGGCTCCTCCTTCGTGGGAGGAGCTCGTCCGGCGGTTGGTCGGGCGAGGCACGGAGTCCGCGGTCGAACGGGCCCGGCGCCTGGAGACGGCCGTGGTGGAGATGGCCGCCGAGAGAGAGTTCGACGCGACAGTCGTCAACACCGAGGTTCACGCCGCGGTCACCGAGTTGGTAGCATTGATGAGTTCGGTCCCGCATCGACATGACCGAGGCATCTCCGGATCCGGCCCGTGATCCGTTCCACCACCTGTGAATGAGGCATCTGCGTGTCAGGCTCCCTGCCCGTCGCCGAGGGGATCACCAACCCCCCGATCGACTCCCTGCTCGAGAAGACCGACTCCAAGTACAAGCTGGTGCTGTACTCCGCGAAGCGGGCACGCCAGATCAACGCCTACTACTCCCAGCTCGGCGAAGGGCTGCTCGAGTACGTCGGCCCCCTCGTCGACACCCATGTGCAGGAGAAGCCGCTGTCGATCGCGCTGCGCGAGATCAACGCCGACCTGCTCACCTGTGAGGACATCGAGCCAGCGGAGGCCTGAGCCTCCTCAGTCGCCCCGATGACAGGTGATGTGGATGTCGGGTAGCCACCCGGCGGCAGACTGTCGCCCGGTCGTCGTGCTCGGCGTGAGTGGCGGCATCGCTGCCTACAAGGCGTGCGAGCTGCTGCGCCGCTTCACCGAGTCGGGTCATGACGTCACCGTCATCCCCACTCAGGCCGCGCTGCGTTTCGTCGGCGCCGCCACCTGGGAGGCACTGTCCGGCAAAGCGGTGTCGGAGTCCGTGTTCGCCGACGTGGCAAGCGTTCGACACGTCACGGTCGGTCAGCGTGCCGAGATCGTTGTCGTCGCGCCCGCGACTGCTGACTTGCTCGCCAAGGCAGCGCACGGCCTCGCCGACGACATGCTCACGACGACCCTGCTCACCGCCCGCTGCCCTGTCGTGTTCGCCCCGGCCATGCACACGGAGATGTGGGAGCACCCCGCGACACAGGCGAACGTCGAGACCCTACGCGGCCGTGGCGTGCTCGTCATACCCCCAGCCGATGGGCGGCTCACCGGCGCGGACACCGGGCCGGGCCGGCTGCCTGAGCCGGCACACATCTTCGCGTACTGCCGAGAGGTGCTGCGCCGGGGTGCGACGCGCGCAGACGATCTTGCGGGTCGACGCGTCGTGGTCTCAGCAGGAGGCACACGAGAGCGCCTCGACCCGGTGCGGTTTCTCGGCAACAGCTCGTCCGGTAAGCAGGGCTATGCGCTTGCGGTCGCAGCCCGGGCACGAGGGGCCGAGGTCACCGTGGTCGCCGCCAACGTCGCCTTGCCTGAGCCAGCCGGCGTCACGGTCGTCCCCGTGACGTCGACGGGTCAGCTGGCCGACGCCGTCTTCGACGCGGCACGAGACGCCGACGCTGTCGTGATGGCGGCGGCTCCGGCGGATTTCCGGCCGGCGTCCGCCAGCAGCTCCAAGATCAAGAAGCGCGCGGACCGTACCGCGCCCACCCTCGAGCTCGTCGAGACCCCCGACGTCCTCGCAGCCCTCGTGCAAAGGCGCGGGGAGGCCTCGGAGCCGATACTCGTCGGGTTCGCGGCCGAGACCGGAGACACCGAGGGCAGCGTCCTCGACCACGCCAGGGCAAAGCTGAGTCGCAAGGGGTGTGACCTCCTCGTCGTCAACGACGTCTCCGGTGGCGCGGTCTTCGGCGAGGACGACAACCAGGCGATCATCTTGGCGGTCGAGGGCACCGAGACCGCCGTGCCCCGAGGCTCCAAGACCGACCTCGCGCACGCCGTCTGGGACCAGGTGGTGGCACGCTGGCATCCCAGCGCCGCCAAGACGGCTGAGCCGCCGCGCACATCCGGATAGGCTTGCCCGCACCCCGCCGTCAGAGTCGAGGACACACATGCAAAGGAGAACCGCGTTGACAGGTCGCCTGTTCACATCGGAGTCCGTGACTGAGGGACATCCCGACAAGATCGCTGACCAGATCAGCGACGCCATCCTCGATGCGCTGATCACCGATGACCCTCACAGCCGAGTCGCGGTCGAGACCTTGTTGACGACCGGGCTCGTCGTCGTCGCGGGCGAGGTCACGACGAACACCTACGCGCCGATCGCCGACATCGTCAGGGCGTGCATCCTGAGGATCGGGTACGACTCGTCGAGGAAGGGTTTCGACGGGCTCTCCTGTGGTGTGCAGGTCGCGATCGGCAGCCAGTCGCAGGACATCGCGCAAGGTGTCGATGACGCCTACGAGGAGCGTCGCGACCACTCGTCGGACCCGCTCGACCGACAAGGTGCCGGCGACCAGGGCCTGATGTTCGGCTACGCCTGCGATGAGACCCCTGAGCTGATGCCGCTGCCGATCACGATCGCGCACCGGCTCGCCGAACGGCTCACCCAGGTCCGCAAGGACGGCACGATGCCGTATCTGCGTCCGGACGGGAAGACGCAGGTGACCATCGAGTACGTCGGCGACCGCCCCGTCCGCGTCGACACCGTCGTCGTCTCCAGCCAACACGCCAGCGACATCGACCTCGACGTGATGCTCACGCCGGACATCAAGAAGCACGTCGTCGACGAGGTGCTCGACGGCTTCGACATCGACACCAGCGACTACCGGTTGTTCGTCAACCCGACAGGTCGTTTCGAGGTCGGGGGGCCGATGGGTGACGCCGGGCTCACCGGCCGCAAGATCATCATCGACACGTACGGCGGCATGGCCCGCCACGGCGGCGGCGCGTTCAGCGGCAAGGACCCGTCGAAGGTCGACCGCTCCGCAACCTACGCCATGCGCTGGGTCGCCAAGAACGTCGTCGCGGCGGGGTTGGCCCGACGCTGTGAGGTCCAGGTCGCCTATGCGATCGGCAAGGCGCAGCCGGTGGGCTTCTACGTCGACTGCTTCGGCACCGAGACCGTCGATGTCGACGTGATCCGCATGGCCGTTCTCGAGGTCTTCGACCTGCGGCCTGCCGCTATCATCCGCGACCTCGACCTGCTCCGCCCCATCTACGCGCTCACTGCGGCATACGGCCATTTCGGACGCGAGCTGCCGGAGTTCACCTGGGAGCGGACCGACCGCGTCGACGCCCTCAAGGCTGCCGCCGGCGTCTAGTGTCGCACCCGCCGCCCACGACGGCCGTGGCGTCGGAGCCGGCTGGTAGACAGAGGGCGTGACGTCGCCGCCTGACCATGAGCAGCTGGCCTCGCTCAAGAGCGAGGTCCGCAAGCGGCGTCCGCAACCTGTCATCGGCCCGGCGTCCGAGTGCCCGGTCGCGCGGGTGCTGGTCGCGTTGCCACTCGCTCATCTGGACCGGCCCTTCGACTACACCGTCCCCGCCGGTCTCCACGCGCAGGCGCAGCCCGGCTGCAGGGTCAAGGTGCGGTTCGCCGGTCGCGACGTCGCAGGCTACCTCGTGGAGCGACGCGAGGAGTCAGACCATCCTGGACGGCTGGCACCGTTGCGCACGGTGGTGTCGACCGAGCCGGTGCTCGTCCCCGCCGTCCGGGAGCTCGCACGGCTCGTCGCGGACCGCTACGCCGGCACGGTGGCCGACGTGCTCCGGCTCGCGGTGCCGCCTCGGCATGCCCGAGTCGAGGCCGAGGTGCCGGCGAAGCCGCCGACATCGTCGCCACCTGCTTCCTCGCTGCTGACGGAGCAGTGGGCTGCGTACGACGGTGGAAGCGCGTTCGTGGCGCGGCTTGCGGCCGGCAGTGCCCCGCGGGCGGTGTGGACGACCCTGCCGGGCGATCCGTGGCCCGAACGGTTCGCCGCGGCGGCCGCGGCGACAGCGGCCGCCGGGCGCGGCAGTCTTCTCTGCGTTCCGGATGCCCGCGATGTTGCCCGCGTCGACACGGCGCTCACGGCGCTGCTCGGTCCGGGCCAACACGTCGTGCTCACCGCCGACCTCGGACCGGCGGTCCGCTACCGCAGCTTCCTCGCGATCTCGCGCGGCCACGCACGCATCGTCGTCGGCACTCGCGCCGCGGCTTTCGCGCCCGTGCACGACCTGGGGCTCGTCGCGATCTGGGATGACGGCGACGACCTCTATGCCGAGCCACGCGCGCCCTATCCCCATGCCCGGGAGGTCCTGCTGCTGCGCGCCCACCACGAGGGTGCCGCCTGTCTGCTCGGAGCGGTGGCGAGGTCGGTCGAGGCTCAGTCGCTCGTCGAGCTCGGCTGGGCCGCCGGAGTTGCCGCCTCACGTGTCCTCGTCAGGCGCCGGGCGCCGCAGGTGCATGTCGCCGGTGAGCACGACCACGAGCTCGAGCGGGACGCCGTGCACGCGACCCGGATGCCACGACGCGTCTTCGAGGTGGTCCGCGCGGCGCTCGCCGACGGACCCGTCCTGGTGCACTCACCCCGCTCCGGCTACCAACCGGCATTGGCGTGCTCACCCTGCCGGCGCGCGGCGCGCTGCGAGCAGTGCAGTGGGCCGCTCGGGCGGTCAGCCGCGAGGACTGCACCGCAGTGCCGCTGGTGTGCGGCCGTCGCCGACGCGTGGCGGTGCCCGTACTGCCGCGGCACGACCCTGCGCGCGCCCGTCGTCGGAGCCCTCCGCACGGCCGAGGAGTGGGGGCGGTCGTTCCCACAGACCGCTGTCGTGTCGTCCGGCGGCGACCACGTCATCGACGAGGTCGACTCCCGCCCGGCCCTGGTGATCGCGACTCCTGGAGCCGAGCCGCGGGTGGCCGGCGGTTATGCGGCTGCGGTTCTGCTCGACACCTGGCAGACGCTGGCACGACCGGGCTACCGCGCCGGTGAGGAGTCCTTGCGCCGGTGGTTCAACGTCGCGGGTCTGGTGCGCCCCGCCGACAAGGGGGGTCGGGTCGTGGTTGTCGGAGAGCCGGACGCACCGGCGCTCCAGGCACTCGTCCGATGGGACGCCGAGGGCTTCGTCAGTCGCGAGCTCGCCGATCGCACGGCCGCCAGGCTGACCCCCGCTGCCCGGCTTGCGACGGTCACCGCCGGCCCCGACACGCTCACCGACGTGCTCGTCGCGCTCGACCTGCCGCGCCACGTCGAGGTCCTCGGCCCGGTCGACGTCTCCGACGGGGACGAGCTCATGGCGCGGGTCGTCGTACGCACGACAAGGGAGCGTGGCCGTGCGTTGTCTCGAGCCCTGCAGCAGCTGCAGGCCGGTCGCAGCAGTCGCAAACTGACCTCGGTGCGGGTCCAGGTCGATCCCTCTGACCTGGGCTGACCCTGTCGCCCGTGGCCACTAAACTGGGCGGACCCGCCCCGCTCGCCCTTGGGAGCTGTCTGTGTCTGTGCGTGACATCCGGCTGTTCGGCGACCCGATCCTTCGCAGCGTCGCGAGCCCGGTCGTCGACTTCGACAAGCAGATACGCTCGCTGGTCCAGGACCTCACCGACACCCTGCTCGCCGCCCCCGGCGCGGGTCTCGCCGCGCCACAGATCGGGGTGGGACTGCGGGTGTTCGTCTACCACGTCGACGACATCATCGGGCACCTGGTCAACCCCGTGCTGTCGTTGAGCGAGCGGACGCAGGACGGCGACGAGGGGTGCCTGTCCATCCCAGGCCTGACGTTCGGCTGCACGCGGGCGTACGGCGTTGTGGCGCGCGGGTTCGACATGCACGGCGAACCGGTCGTCATCGAGGGGACCGAGACGCTCGCCCGCTGCCTCCAGCACGAGACGGACCACCTCGACGGCGTGCTGTTCGTAGACCGCCTCGACACCGACACGCACAAGCTGGCAATGAAGGCGATCCGCGCCGCCCAGTGGGTCGGCGGCGCGGAGCCTGTGGTCAAGCAGTCACCGCACCCGATGTTCGGTCGAGGGATGTGAGGCGTGCGCCTTGTCTTCGCAGGCACGCCAGCGGTCGCGCTGCCCTCCCTGACCGCGCTCCTCGGCAGCCGACACGAGGTCGTCGGGGTCGTGACACGGCCGGATTCCCGGACCGGTCGCGGTCGGACCTCGAGCCCGTCGCCGGTGGCCGAGCTCGCCGCCGCTCAGGGACTCGAGCTGCTCAAGCCCCGGCGACCTTCGGAGCCGCACTTCCTCTCCCGGTTGTCCGAGCTCGCGCCCGACTGCTGCCCGGTGGTCGCCTATGGCGGTCTGCTGCCGCGGTCGGCTCTCGACATCCCCTCGCGGGGCTGGGTCAACCTGCACTTCTCCGTCCTCCCGGCGTGGCGGGGGGCGGCACCTGTCCAGCGCGCCCTGATGGCGGGTGACGAGGTCACCGGAGCCACCACCTTCCGGCTCGTCGAGGAGCTCGATGCCGGCCCGACGTACGGGGTCGTCACCGACACGATCAAGCCAACCGACACCGCGGGAACCCTGCTCGACCGGCTCGCCGAACACGGCGCCGGACTCCTGGTGACGACCCTCGACGGGATCGAGGACGGTGCGGTGGAGGAGCGGGCCCAGCCGCCCGAGGGCGTCTCGCTCGCACCGAAGCTCACCGTGCCCGAGGCGCGGGTGGCCTGGACCGACCCTGCATACCGCATCGACCGGCACATCCGAGGCTGCACGCCCGCACCTGGCGCCTGGACGACGCTGGGCGATCGGCGGATCAAGATCGCACCGGTGGGGCTCCGGACGGACGTGACGCATCTCGCAGTCGGCGACGTCACCTTCGCCAGGGATGGCGCGCTGGTCGGGACCGGAACGCATGCGGTCGAGCTCGATATGGTCCAGGCTCCGGGCAAGCCGTGGACGCGCGCGATCGACTGGGGGCGCGGCCTGCACACCGACGTGGCGCGTCTCGGCGACCGATGAGCGCCGAGCCGCGGCGAGCGCGGACGCGGACCCCCGTCGACCTCGCCCGGCAGGTGGCGTTCGACGCCTTGCGTCGGGTCGCCGACGAGGACGCCTACCTCAACCTCGCGCTCGCCCGGTTGCGAGACGAGCGAGGGATCTCGGGGCGCGACGCCGCCTTCGCGACGGAGCTCGCGGCCGGCACAGCCCGGATGCAGGGCGCCTACGACGCGGTGCTCGACGCGTGCGTGCGGGATGGCATCGCAGCGCTCCAGCCGGAGGTGGCGGTCGCACTGCGGATGGGCGTGCATCAGCTGCTGTCGATGCGCGTGCCGCCGCACGCGGCAGTCGGTACGACGGTGGAGCTGGTGCGCGCGGCCGTCGGCGAGCGACCGGTGCGGCTCACCAACGCAGTCCTGCGCGCGGTCGGTGGACGCAGTCTCGACGAATGGCTCGACATCTGCGCGCCGCCCCGTGGCAGTGACCTGCTGGGCCACCTGTCTGTGCGGTTCTCCCATCCCCGCTGGATCGTCGAGGAGTTCTCGCGGCTGGTCGGTGCCGACACTGAGCTCGAAGCGCTCCTGACCGCCGACAACGACGCGCCGGCGGTCACGCTCGCCCTTCGGCCCGGTCTGATCGACCTGGCTGACTTGCTCGAGCTTGGCGCGGACACTGTGAGCGCCGGGCGCTGGTCGCCGTACGCCGCGGTGGTCAGCGGGGGAGACCCCGGCGCGATCGCAGCGGTCCGGGACGGCCGCGCCGGTGTGCAGGACGAGGGGTCGCAGCTCGCCGCGCTGATGCTGGCGAGGGCTGGAATCCGGGGACGAGACACCCGGTGGCTCGACCTGTGCGCCGGTCCCGGCGGGAAATCGGCACTGCTGACCGGGATCGCCCGCCAGCGCGGCGCGACGTTGGTGGCCGCTGAGCGCCTGGAGCACCGGGCGCGGCTCGTGCGCTCGTCGCTGCGAGGCTTCGGGGCAGCCGGGACCGTGGTCTGCGTCGACGGGACCAGGCCGGCCTGGGCTACGGCGGCCTTCGACCGCGTCCTCGTGGACGCACCCTGCAGCGGGCTTGGCGCTCTGCGTCGCCGTCCGGAGGCGCGGTGGCGACGGACCCGTGCCGACGTCGAGACGCTGGTTCCGCTCCAGCGCTCGCTGTTGGGTGCCGCGCTCGACGCGGTGCGGCGCGGTGGAGTGGTGGCGTACGTGACGTGCTCACCGGCGGTGGATGAGACGCGCGGGGTGGTGGACGCGGTGTGTGAGGCGCGGACCGACGTACGCAGGGTGGACGCGCGGCCGCTCCTGCCGGACGTGCCCCGCCTCGGCGACGGACCGCACGTCCAGCTCTGGCCACACGTGCACGGCACCGACGCCATGTTCGTGTCCCTGCTGCGCCGCCTCGACTGAAGGATCCGACTTTGGCGTGCCCGGGGGTGACGCCACGGTCGGATCCTGGCGCGATGGCTAGACTCCTGGACCCATGGGCATCCAGATCTCACCGAGCATCCTGTCGGCCGACTTCGCCAACCTACGCGCGGCTGCCGAGTCCGTCGCTGCCGCCGACTGGCTTCACGTGGACGTCATGGACAACCACTTCGTCCCCAACCTCACTGTGGGCGTCCCTGTCGTCGAGTCGCTCGCGAA
>Ga0136630_1000954_pt1 | contig 11562 bp, 10 predicted proteins | sample AntDrymUQ5682106_2_FD_105496 | JGI IMG/M metagenome (GOLD analysis project Ga0136630, IMG submission 105496) | Polar desert sand microbial communities from Dry Valleys, Antarctica - metaG UQ568 (21.06) | ecosystem: Environmental > Terrestrial > Soil > Desert | place: Antarctica: Dry Valley...
ATCCCACCGCGCCGGAATAAAAAGAGCCGCCAAAATCGGACTCTCCGTCGGGCTTCCTTTGAACATCGCGTACGGGGTCAGCCTCGTCCTCGACCCGGCGAGTACCGGACTCGCCGGACTCATCGGACTTTTTTGCTGGCTCCTCGGCGCCCCGCTCCTCGCCATCGGATACATGGCCTCGATGTCGCTTTTCGTCCTCCGCCGTCCGGGGAGCGCGGTCGCCTCCCGACTCTCCGCCATCGGACGACTCGCGCTCAGCAACTATCTCCTTCAAAGCATCGTCATGACGGGGATTTTCTACGGCCTCGCTATTTACGGGGAACTCGGGATAACGGCGTCGCTCGCCATCGCGCTCGTCCTCCTCGCCGCGCAAATCGCCGCGAGTCCCGTGTATTTGAGACGCTTTTCTTCCGGCCCGGTCGAGTGGCTGTGGCGGCGGCTCACGTATGGGGGAAAATCCGCGAAAACGAGCGCATAATCTTCTTCGCCCTCCCGGACGATACAATATGCCCGACCGTATGCGGGAGGTTTTTCAGCGTGGCCGATGACAAGAACGACAAGGATTTCAAGCGGAGCTCGGCGGAGATATTCTCCGACTTCCTCTCCGAGGCGAAGGTGAAACAAGTTCGAGACTACGTTCGAGGAGAGGGTTTCAAATCCGACCGGGAGCGCGTCCGGAAACGCGCCGCCGACCGGATAAAGAACCTCCGCGACCGATACAAATCGAAGAGCCGGACCCCCGAGGACGCCGCGAGGGAACGTGAACTCACCCTCAAGCTCGCCGAGGTCGAGGCGGAGGCGGCGGAGATCCGGATACGACTCTCCGAACTCCTCGAAGAGGAGGAGAGACTCCGCGACGAACTCGACCTCATATGACCTCGTATCGCCTCGGGATAGTCCGGTGAACGAAACGGTAAAATACGGGACGCTTCGGGGGGAGCGGCCTCGGCGGCGAACGGCGCGGCGACACGATGGAGGGGGCTTCATGGCGGCTCGCACTTGTGATTTCGATGCGAATTGTGTAAAAATTGCGGAGCCTTTCCGTGCCTACCATCCGACGAAGGAGGCGACTTGCTGACCCCACGATCCGGCCTTTATGACCCCGCTTTTGAACACGATGCCTGTGGCTTCGGCTTCGTGGCGAGGGTGGACGGCCGAAAAACGAGGGCCACAGTCGAAGAGGGCCTCGAAATCCTCCGGAACCTCGAACATCGCGGAGCGCGCGGCAGCGACCCCGACACCGGAGACGGAGCGGGCATTCTCACACAACTCCCCGACGCTTTCTTCCGGCGCGAAGCGGAGAAGGCCGATGTCGAACTCCCCGAGCCGGGCTGCTACGCCGTCGGAACCGTCTTCGAGAGCGGAGACCGCGATGGCTGCGACCTCGCCGAACGGAAACTCACCGACATCGCCGAAGAAGAAGGGCAAAGCCTCATCGGCTTCCGCGACGTCCCCATAAACCCGGACTTTTGCGGGAGGCTCGCCCGAAACGTCATGCCACGCATCCGGCAATTCTTCATCGAAAGAAACGCCGAGAGCGCGGACGACTTCGAGCGGCGCCTTTATGTCATCCGCCGCCTCCTCCACAAAGCCGTCGAGGACTCGCACTCATGCTATGTCGTGAGCCTCTCGTCGAGGACGATCCTTTACAAAGGACTCCTCACCGGCACACAGGTTCCCGACTTTTATCCCGACCTCGCCGACGAGGATTTCACGAGCGCCATCGCCCTCGTCCACGAGCGTTTCTCGACGAACACTTTGGGAAGCTGGGAACTCGCCCACCCGTACCGATACGTCGCCCACAACGGCGAATTCAACACGCTGCGGGGAAACATAAACTGGATGCGCGCCCGCGAGAGCCGCCTCGAAAGCGACCTCTTCGGCGAGGATCTCAAAAAGCTCTCCCCCGTCATCGAACAGGGGGGAAGCGACTCCGCCGCCTTCGACAACGCCCTCGAACTCCTCCATCTCGGTGGACGGAGTTTGCCTCATGCGGTCGCCATGATGATCCCCGAGGCGTGGGAGAACGACGACCTCATGGACGACGACCGGAAGGCTTTCTACCAATACCACTCCTCACTCATCGAACCGTGGGACGGCCCCGCGGCGGTCGCCTTCACCGACGGGAAACTCATCGGCGCGACGCTCGACCGGAACGGACTCCGTCCGGCAAGATCGGTCATAACGAAGGACGGCCGCGTCATAGTCGCCTCCGAGGACGGTGCTTTGCGCGTCCCCGACGAGGACATCGTTGAGCGGTGGCGCCTCCAGCCCGGAAAGATGCTCGTCGTTGACACGGAGAAGAACGAAATCCTCCACGACGAGGAAGTGAAGAGGCCGCTTATTCAAAGGCAGCCGTACCGGGAGTGGATCGAGGACAATGAGATCCGCCTCGAAGAACTCCCGGACATCGAGCCGGATCCCCGCCCGGAACCCGCGAACCTCTTCGAGCGGCAACTCGCCTTCGGATACACGATGGAAGACCTCCGGGTCATCGTCTCCCCGATGGCGACCGACGGCGGAGAGCCGACCGGCTCGATGGGAACGGACACGCCGCTCGCCGTTCTCTCCGAGAAGCCGCAAATGCTCTTCCATTATTTCAAGCAGCATTTCGCGCAAGTGACGAACCCGCCCATAGACCCGCTCCGCGAAGAACTCGTCATGTCCCTCAAAATGTCGCTCGGCCCTGAGCAAAACCTCTTCGACGAGACCCCGTACCACTGCCGCCGCCTCCTCCTCGACCAGCCGATTTTGAACGCGGCGGAGATGGAGAAAGTCCGCCACCTCGGCGCGAGGCCGTTCGCCGCGACGACGCTTTCCACGCTCTTCCCCGCCGCCGATGGCGGATGGCGGCTCGAGAAGGCGCTCGAAAATCTGTGCGAGCGGGCCGAGAAGGCCGCTCGGGGCGGCTCGCCCGTCCTCGTTCTCAGCGACCGCGGCGTGAGCCGGACGCAGGCTCCGATACCGAGTCTCCTCGCGACTTCGGCGGTGCATCACCATTTGGTTCGGCGAGGCATTCGCACGAACACGAGCCTCGTCGTCGAGACGGCGGAGGCGCGGGAGGTGCATCACTTCGCGCTCCTCATCGGGTATGGGGCGGCGGCGGTGAATCCGTATCTCGCATTCGAGAGCGTCGAGAAGATGGCGTTTGAGGGGGCTTTCGGGGATCTCACCCCGGAGGAGGCTTCGAAGAATTATGTGAAGGCCATCCAAAAAGGGCTTTTCAAAGTCATCTCGAAGATGGGGATCTCGACGCTCCTCTCGTACAACGGCGCCCAGATTTTCGAGGCGATCGGATTGAACGAGGAAGTCATCGAACAGTATTTCACCGGGACATCCTCCCGCATCGGCGGCGTCGGCCTCGAAGAGCTTGCCCGCGAGGCCATTATGCGTCATGAGCGCGCGTTCGGCGGGGTCGAGGACGGGCCGGAGGAACTCGAGGTCGGCGGCGAGTACCAGCTTCGCCAGCAAGGGCAGTACCATCAGTGGAACCCCGCGAGCATCGTGCCTCTCCAAAGAGCCGTCCGCACGAACAGCTTCGAGACTTTCAAGGAATTCACGAAGCACTTCGATGAACACTCCGCGAAGTTCGCCACGCTGCGTGGCCTCATGGACTTCGAGGAGAACCGGATTCCCATCGAGGAAGTCGAACCCGCGAAGGAGATCGTCAAGCGGTTCACGACGGGGGCGATGTCGCTCGGCTCTCTCTCGCAGGAAGCGCATGAGACGCTCGCGCTCGCGATGAATGAGATCGGCGGGAAGTCGAATACCGGAGAGGGCGGCGAAGACCGCGAACGCTTCGCCGACGAGCGAAGAAGCTCCATAAAACAAGTCGCCTCCGGGCGGTTCGGGGTGACGACGGAATACCTCGTCAACTCGGATGTCATCCAAATAAAGATGGCGCAAGGCGCGAAGCCGGGCGAGGGCGGGCAACTTCCGGGCGGGAAAATAAGCGAGTATATTGCGAAGATCCGGTACTCGACCCCCGGCGTCGGCCTCATTTCGCCGCCGCCGCACCACGACATATATTCCATCGAGGATCTCGCGCAGCTCATCCACGACCTCAAAAACGCGAACCCGAAGGCATACGTGAGCGTGAAGCTCGTCTCCGAAGTCGGCGTCGGAACCATCGCGGCGGGCGTGGCGAAGGCGAAGGCGGACCATATAACCATCGCCGGGAACGACGGTGGAACCGGGGCTTCGCCGCTCTCATCCATAAAACACGCCGGGCTTCCGTGGGAACTCGGTTTGGCGGAGACGCAGCAAGTTCTCGTTGAGAACGACCTTCGGGGTCGTGTCATCGTCGAGACGGACGGGCAACTGAAAACGGGACGGGACGTCGTTGTGGCGGCTCTTCTCGGTGGTGAGGAGTTCGCTTTTTCGACGGCGCCATTGGTCGCCACCGGGTGCATCATGATGCGGGTTTGCCATTTGAACACGTGTCCGGTCGGCATCGCCACACAAGACCCCGAGCTTCGGAAGCGTTTCGAGGGGACGCCGGAACACGTCATAAATTATTTCTTCTTCCTCGCCGAGGAGGTTCGGGAATATATGGCGAAGATGGGGTATCGGAGGTTCGAGGACATGATCGGTCGTTCGGACTCGCTGAAATCGAAAGACCTTTCGCACCACTGGAAGGCGAAGAACATCGACCTCGCCCCCATATTCCACCGTCCGAACGTGGCGGAAGACGTCGCCCTCCGCCACGTCGAAGAACAGAACCACAACCTCGACAAAGCGCTCGACAACGAACTCATTGAAGCGACGAAACCCGCGCTCGACGAGAAGAAGCGCGTCCACATCCGGCGCGGAATAAAGAACACGAATCGCACCGTCGGGGGGATGCTCTCCGGCGAGATAGCCCGGAGGTACGGACAGGAAGGTCTCCCGGACGGAACCATCCGCATAGATTTCGAGGGGGTCGCCGGACAGAGTTTCGGCTCGTGGGCGACGAAGGGACTCACCCTCACCCTCGAAGGCGCGACGAACGACTATGTGGGGAAGGGGCTTTCGGGAGGTCGGCTCGCGGTGTTCCCGTCGCCGGACGCGGGTTATGACACGGAGAAGAGCATCGTCGTCGGGAACGTGGCTTTGTATGGGGCGACGGACGGCGAGGCGTATTTCAGTGGATACGCCGGGGAACGCTTCGCGGTTCGGAACTCCGGCGCGGCGACGGTCGTCGAGGGTGTGGGCGACCACGGGTGCGAATATATGACCGGGGGGATCGTCGTCGTTCTCGGGAAGACGGGGCGGAACTTCGCGGCGGGCATGAGCGGCGGCCTCGCGTTCGTCCTCGATGAAGAAGAACGCTTCGACAAACTTTGCAATATGGACATGGTCGGCCTCGAAGCCGTCGAGTCGGACGAGGACGCGGAGATCCTCCGCGCGATGGTCGAGCGTCATCTCGAATGGACGGGGAGCGAGGCGGCGAAGAGGGTTCTCGAAAACTGGGAGGAATATTTGCCGAAGTTCGTGAAGGTGATGCCGAACGATCTCAAGCGCGTCCTCGAAGAAACCGGCGAGAGCCAAATGGAGGTCGTCAGCTAACCATGGGCGATCCGAAAGGTTTCATAAAGCTCGGCCGCAAGCCGGTTCCGAAGCGCCCCATCGAGGAGCGTCTCAAAGACTACGAATACGTATACGAGCCGATGGCCGAGGGCGAACTCAAGGATCAGGCGGCGCGGTGCATGGATTGTGGCGTCCCGTTTTGCAATACGGGATGTCCGCTCGGGAACCTCATCCCGGACTGGAACGACCTCGTGTACCGCGACCAGTGGAAGCGTGCGATCGACCGCCTCCACGCCACGAACAACTTTCCCGAGTTCACGGGGATGCTTTGTCCCGCGCCGTGCGAGTCGGCGTGTGTTTTGACGATAAACAGCGATCCGGTGGCGATAAAAGAGATCGAGCTTTCGATCATAAATCGGGCCTTCGACGAGGGATGGGTCGTCCCGAAACCTCCGCCGCCGGAGATCCGGACCGGGAAGAAAGTCGCCATCGTCGGGAGTGGCCCGGCGGGACTCGCCGCCGCGCAGCAACTTAACTGGGCGGGACATTACGTCACCGTTTTCGAGAAGGACGACCGGGTCGGCGGCCTTCTCCGGTACGGCATCCCGGATTACAAAATAGAGAAATGGGTCGTCGAGCGGCGCGTGGAACTCATGGCGGAGGAAGGCATAAAGTTCCGCGTGAACGCGAACGTCGGCGAAGACCCGACGACGGAGAACCTTCGGGTGGATTTCGACGCGGTCGTTCTCGCTGTGGGCGCCTGGCAGGGGCGGAACATGCCCGTTCCGGGGCGCGACCTCGGGGGCGTGCATTTCGCGATGGATTATCTCGTCCAGCAAAACCGCCGGGTCGCGGGGCTTCCGGTGGAGGAAGAGGAAATCTCCGCCAAAGGGAAAAACGTCATCATCCTCGGTGGCGGCGACACGAGCGCGGACTGCCTCGGGAACGCGAACCGCGAGGGATGCGCTTCAGTGAAGGTTCTCACGCACGGGCCGAAGCCGCCGGACTCCCCCGATCCGCTCGAATGGCCGGACGCGCCGTTCGTGCTTCATACGTACCCGGCTCATGAGGAGGGCGGGGAGCGGGGATGGAGCGTCGCCGTGACCGGATTTTCCGGAAACCGGAAGGTCGAGAAGATGCATTGCGTGGAGACGAAGCGGGAAGGTGGGAAGACCACGCCCATCGAGGGGACAGAGTTCGAGGTGGATGTGGATCTCGTCCTTCTCGCCATCGGGTTCACGGGGCCGGTGCGGGACAAACTCCTCGGAGACCTCAATCTCGGGTACACGGAGCGTGGGGCGGTTCGCTCCGAAACTGGATTCGCCACGAGCCAGCCGGACGTGTTCGTGTGCGGGGATGCGAGGCTCGGCGCGGATCTCATAGTCACGGCCATCGCCGAAGGGCGGAAGGCCGCCCGCCAGACCGACGAGTTCCTCATGGGGCGGAGTCTGTTGCCGGGGTGAAGTTCCGTGAAAATCGAGGGCGAGCATTGGTATTGGAAGGATCCGGGGCAGCGGATGAAGCACGGGTTGGTTACGCGCCGGGTCGCGGACGCAATCGCAGAGGGACGGAGGGTTTGGGTTTATGTGAACCCTCCGGGGTCGGAGCGCGAAGGTCGCGTCGAGGTTGTCGGGTATTCTGTGGAGATTGGGTTTTGGGTCAAGATCGTACTCGCCGATGACAACCTCTTGTTCAATGGGTTCACTTTGATGCGAACGAATTTCAGGGATGAGGCTTGGGATTTTATGGCGAAGATCGGACGAGTACGATGAGAGGAGGTGATCGCGTGAAGATACGACACTATATCGCGGACGACATAAACATCCTGTCGCTGCAATTCCGAGAGGATGTCAGGCCGGATTATGGAACCGAGATCGCGCCGGGGATCACACTCCACTTCGCGGGCAACCCCGACGAAGGAGAGATCATCCCCATATTCCTCGAAATCGAGCAAACTCGCTCCCGCCCACTCAACCACGTGGAACTCGAACGTCTGAACGAGCATGGCGAAAGGCTCGATGAACCGGACGTGGCCGAGATTTTAAGTCTGTGGCTCACCCTTCCTCCGAAAGTCCGAAGCTCCATCGGAGAGAAGATGCGCGAGGCAGGCAAAGCCGCCGCGCCGAAGTAGCCCGGAAGCCCCGGTTCTCAACCGAATGTCCGGCGCGGTTTGCCGTCCGGCGAGGGTGGCAATGAACCCACTTCACTTCGAGGCTATCCGCCGTCGTCTCCACTGAATTTATTGACCGGGACGTTCGCTCCGGTTCCGGAAAGGACATGAATGGGTTTGAGAAACGGCGGTTTCGCCGGAGTTCTCCTCGTCGCCGTCGGGGCGGCTTTGTGGGGGACGGACGGGATTTTGCGTTTCCCGCTCGTGGATACGATGTCCGCGACGACCATCGTTTTCGCCGAGCACGCGATCCTCGCTGTGTACTCCCGCCGTCATTCTCGGGTGGCGGGCTTTCCGGGGATTCGGAAAGAGGCAATGGGGCGCGCTCCTCGTCATCGGATGGGGAGGCTCGGCGCTCGGAACATTGCTTTTCACGGCGGCTTTCATGGTCGGAAACCCGACGGTGGCGATCCTCCTCCAAAAAACACAGCCTATCTTCGCCGTGCTTCTCGCGGGCGTTCTCCTCGGCGAGAGGGTGGGATGGCGGTATTGGATCGTCTTCGCCGTCGCCATCGTCGGGGCATACCTCGTGTCCTTCGGGAGCCTCTCACCGTTCGGGGAACTCGGGAGGGATGAAATCCTCACCGCCGCGCTCGCCATCGGAGCCGCGCTCATGTGGGGTTCCTCGACCGTTCTCGGGCGGTTCATGCTCCGGGACGTTCCATTCCACACGCTCGCCGGAGCGAGACTCCTCACCGCGCTCCCGCTCCTCACTGGAATCGTGCTTTTTACGGGTTCCCTCGGGGAGGTCGGAGCGGGATTCTCGGCGGAGCCGGGGCGATTGATTCTCCTCGCCCTCATCCCCGGCTTCCTCTCGCTCCTCATTTATTATCGGGGGCTTTCCGGGACGCGGGCATCGTATGCGACGCTCGCCGAACTCGCATTTCCGGCGACGGCGGTCGTTTTGAATTGGTTCGTCCTCGATGTCGGCATCGGGGTGAATCAAGCGATCGGGTTCGTCATATTATGGGGTTCGGTCTTCGTCCTCGGATACTTGAATACACGGTCGTCGAAGGCCGTGGAATAACGGGGCCGCGAGCTTCGCGCGCGTACGAGGTCTCGGTTTCGCTCGGCGACTTCGCTTTCCGTCGAACGCCTTTGAAAAATACGTAGTTTGAGTGATTGTGCGGGGGGGGCAAAATGTATGATGCTCTCGTTATATGAAGCCGGAGGGGGAGAAACCTTCACTCCATAAAGACGGGAGAAGAGCATGCTGAAGAGTGGGGCAAGAAAGGTGATGTGGGTGGGGAGGGCGACCGTGTTTCTGGTCGGCCTTTCGGTGATCTCCGCGGTAGTTTTCGGAGTCACGGCGACGGCTTTCGCGGTGAACGGAAAACCCTTCATCCTCGGGAAGACGAACGCCGCGCGGGCGATCACCACTCTCGTGAAACAAGGGCCGGGGCCGGCTTTGAATCTCGCTGTGAACGCCGAACAGCCGCCGATGAAAGTGAATTCGCAAGGAAAAGTCGCAATTTCAACGCCGATCTCATAGACGGTCGAGACCACACGGACTTCCTCGCGGCGGACGGAAAGGCCGCGGAAGCCGCTCATGCGGACGAAGCGGATCGAGCCGACACGCTCGATGGTTTGAATGCGAACGACTTCATACGGGAGTCGGTCACGAACGCCGTTGCGAGGAGCGAGGGCGACAGCGCCGACTCGAAGACGATCATCGCGAGATGCCCTGCCGGAGAGGTCGCCCTCGGAGGAGGAGCGGAGATCAGCCGCCCGACGTTCGGCACCCCGGCTGAGTTTCCCGTGGCTCTTCAGTCGAACACGCGCAACGATCACGCTTCATGGAGAGCCTCCGCCATTGAGATGGGCGCATACGAAAGCGGGTGGCGACTCACGGTGACCGCGAAGTGCGTTCCGGCTCGAGATGGCGAGATGCACCTCGAATAAAGCCAACGCGGAAAAGTCGAGACGCCGCAACGTACCGAAAGAGTCGTGAGTCTCAGCCGTCTCAGCCGGGGTTCGTGACGGGTTCGGAGGCGGCGACCCGCTCTTCGAGTTTGTCGCACGCCTCGCGGACGAGTTCGAGTCCTTCCTCTTCGCCGATGGACGAATCCTCGGAAGGTGGGTGGCTGGCGAGGATCTCCGCCTCGGTGGTTCGGTATGAGCCATCCTCGTTTTTGAGGCGCTTTATGTACCCGGAGGCCGACCCGCCCGGAGCCGCAAACTCGATGATGGAGTCGAGGTATGCGGCGACCATCGGGGCGTTCGTGCCTTCGGTGGCGGCGGCGGCGAAAAAGAGTTCGGAGCCGACGCCTTCGAAGTCCGGGACGAAGAGGTGTTTCTCGTCCGCCTCGAAGCGTCGGAGACCTTCGACGGGTTCGATGGAGAGGTTCTCGTTTTTGAGGCGGTCGGCGGCGGCTTGGACGAGGGCGGAGACGGCGAGGATGGTGTCGGGGTGGTTGCTGTCGAGGCCGCGAAGCTCGACGGTTCCGTGCGGGCTGAGTCGGACAGGTCGCCAGCATATGTCGAAGATCCCATCGGACATTTTATGGAGCGAATCGCTCCCGACGCCAGCCGAATCCATAGCCTCGCGCCATCTTTGGTGACCCCCTAATTGGCGATCCCGGAGATCCCCGGCTTCCTCCGCGTATGGCTGGAGGCTCCCAAGCTCCGGCATCTCCGAATAAACCCCGTCCCACCCGAATTCCTCGCTCCCCCGGTAGAAAGCGGTGCGGGCGGCAAGCCCCGTGGCGCATCCTTCGTAAAACGGACACGACCGCGTGAGGGCGATGAGGGCCGGGTCGAGGGCGGTCGCGAGGTTGTAAAGTCCGAGGAGTTCACGGACTCCGGCGGGCGAGACGTTCGGCGATACGACCTGCACCGGATCCATGGCATCGGCTTCGATCTCCACGTGGAGATGAACCCCGAAGCACCTTCCCGCGTCGAGGAACCGCTCCCTGCCTATCGTCTCGATCTGTAATTCGTAGCGAGGCTCTTCCCGGAACGAAGGCTCGAACGGAAGCGGATACGTCGCGAGCGGATACAGCCGCAACCCGAGTTCCCGACCGGCACGAATCGCGAAACTCACGTTCGCCATGTATTCTCTTTCGAGTTCTTCGAGGGTGTTCGCCGGGGCGGTCTTCACCTCGACCATGCCGCGGGAACACTCCTTCGAGAAATTGTCCGGCTCGATACCCTCTGATGGAGCCGCCTCGGCGCACCGGAATATGAGTTCATCCGCACGGTTCGAGGGGCGCCCCGACTCATCCACGAGGAGGAATTCCTGTTCCAGCCCCATGCGTCTTTTATGGTTTTCTTCCATTCCGTCGGCCTTCCCTTCGCCTTCCCCCACGTCTGACGCGATTATGCCCGTTCTCCGTTTCCGTCAAAATGGCCCGCCGGAGAGAAATTCCGCCCGGCCAGCCGCGCTGCCGGAATTTCTCATGACACGAAGTCCGGGCGAATGCTTCGCGTCTTCGCCGCCGGAGGAGCGGGGCGACCCCCCGACTCTCACGAACTCGTCAACAATGGAACTTCCCGCCCGGATCCGGCATGAGTTCCGCGACCGTCCCGGAATCGAGCGCATCTCGGACTTTCTCCGCGCTTTCTTCGAGCGATGCGGAGCCGCCCTTCGACATCCACAATCGGAGCGCGGCATTGTATGCGATGAGGTTCCGAACCGCGCCTCTCTCCCCCGAAATCAGCGCGGCCATAATTCGACTCGACTCGTCTTTTTCGTCCCGCCACGGTATGTCGGATCCCCCCGCCCGCCCGAGGCCGAGCGACTCGGGTTCGATATGGAACTCCTCGACGCCTCCGTCGCGGACTAAGTACAAACAGATAAATCCCGACGGGTGTAACATGCGGGCGAGGGAGGGGCCCATGAGACCCATACGCATCCCAACCCTCGACCTCGAGCAACTCGACGC
>Ga0136630_1000955_pt1 | contig 11561 bp, 14 predicted proteins | sample AntDrymUQ5682106_2_FD_105496 | JGI IMG/M metagenome (GOLD analysis project Ga0136630, IMG submission 105496) | Polar desert sand microbial communities from Dry Valleys, Antarctica - metaG UQ568 (21.06) | ecosystem: Environmental > Terrestrial > Soil > Desert | place: Antarctica: Dry Valley...
CGGGATGCCGGCCTCGATCTTGCCCACGATGTCGGCGCCGACGTCGGCGCCCTTGGTGAAGATGCCGCCGCCGAGACGGGCGAACACCGAGATCAGCGAGCCGCCGAAGCCGAGGCCGACGAGCGCGTCCACGGCGTCCTTGGCGTCGACGTCGAAGAGCCAGGTGAGCGCGCCGTAGTAGCCGGCGACGCCGAGCAGCGCCAGGCCGGCCACGAGCATGCCGGTGACGGCGCCGCCGCGGAAGGCGACGTCGAGCGCCGGACCGATGCCGCCGCGGGCGGCCTCGGCCACGCGCGCGTTGGAGCGCACGGACACGTTCATCCCGATGAAGCCCGCCGCGGCGGACGCGAGACCGCCGATCAGGAAGCCGATCGCCACCTCGGGGTCCTGCAGGAGCAGCAGCAGGACGAACAGGACGGCGCCGACGATCGCGATCGTCGTGTACTGGCGGCGGAGGTACGCCGAGGCGCCCTCCTGGATGGCCGCCGACAGGCCGCGCATGACGTCGTTGCCGGGCGACAGGGCCAGCAGCGCACGACTGGTCAGCAGCCCGTAGGCCACGGCGAAGAGCGCGCAGACCAGCGCGACGACGACCCCGTGGTCGGACAGGAATTCGGACAAGGAAACCCTCTCTAGAAGTCTTCAGACAAGCAAGAGGACGGCGGCCGAGACGGGCCCCCGTCCGAGTGGTCGCGCAGTTTATCGGGCGTTGCGGCGGGAGTTCCCGCTATTGGCCCGGCACCCAGAGTCGGCCAGAGCTCTGGGCTGGGCCCGGGCCCTCCGGCTCGGCCGCCGGCGCCGGCGGCCCGGCCGGTGGGGGCGCGGCTCCGCTCGCCTGCTGCGCATAGACCAGCTGCAGGCGCGAGAGCGTGTCGCGCACCGGCCCGAGCTCCTCGGCGTGGCGCGCCTCGAGCAGCGGGAGCAGCGCCCGGGCGCCTTCGATCGCCTGGCGCACCTCCTCCCAGTCGGCAGCCGGGGCCTGGCCGGGAGGTGCTCCCAAGCCTGCTTTGCGGGCCGCGAGGTTGAGCAGCGTCACCGTCGTCTGGATGAGCACGTCGTCGACGCTGATGCGCTCCATCTCCTGCTCGAGCTGACGCAGCTCCTCTTCTGAGAACTCAGGCTGGCTCATCGCACGTCTCCTCGAAGTATGTGGCTTGGGTCTCCCGCAGGCACTCCGCGTAGACCTCGGCGGGCGTGGCGCCTGCCTCGATCATGCGCCGCTGGCGCTGCGCGCCGTTGAGCTCGGGCAGCGCGACGTCCGCCCCCGACCACGCCTTCAGGCGGTCGAGCGCCTCGGCGGCGGGGTACTCGTCGATCCGCACGGCCTCGAGATCGAGCAGCCGCCCGTCGAGGCCGTAGCGGATGGCGCGCCACATGTTCTCCTCGATCAGCCGCGGCGCGAGATCGGGCGGCGTCTCGCCTCCGTCGACCTCGGCCGCCGCGCGGCGCACGCAGGCGACAATCAGCTCCGATAGCCCGTCGGCCTCGCCAGCGGTCATCTGCGCATCGCAGACCCTCACCTCCACGGTCCCGAAGGCGTGGTGGGGCCGCACGGACCACCACAGCTGCGTGAACTCGACGATCGAGCTCGTGCGCACCAGCAGCTCGACGTAGTCCGACCACGCCCGCCAGGAGCCGAAAGCGTCGGGAATCCCGCAACGGGGGAACGACTTCGTGAACGTCTGGCTGCGACCGGAGTGCAGCCCGGAGTCGCGCCCGTCTATGTACGGGGAGTTCGCGCTGAGCGCGAGCAGCAGCGGCAGCATCGGGCGCAGGCGGTCGCAGACCAGGACCGCCCGGTCGGAGCCGCGCACGCCGACGTGGACGTGGACGGAGAACGTGTTGTTGCGCCAGGCGACGTACTTCAGGCCCTCTTCGACGCGATGGTAGTGGTCCGTGTCGATGACGTGCTGCTCGCGATAGTCGCTCAACGGGTGCGTTCCCGTGGCGCCCAGCGCCACGCCCTGCTCGCAAGCCAGGGTGAACAGCCGCCGGCGCGCGTCGGCCTGGCGGGCGGCGGCATCGTGGGCATCGAGCCCGACGCCGGAGCGGATCTCGATCTCCGACGAGATCAGCTCGCCGGCGATCGACTCAGAGAGGACCGAGTCGGTCGCCGCAGCCTCGCGCAACTGCTCGAAGCGCGGCGTCAGCAGCAGGGTGACGGGGTCGACGAGCGCGAACTCCTCCTCGATGCCGACCGTGAAGTCGGCCGACTCCTCGAAGGTCTCGCGCGCGGTGGCGAGGTCGATCACGGCGCGGTTACGTGAGGTAGAAGTAGAGCGCGTAGAGGAGGTCCACGGCCGGGCTGGACGTGTGGACCGTGACCTCCGGCGGCACCTGCAGGAGCGCCTCGGAGTAGTTGAAGATGATCTTGACGCCCGCGTCCACGAGCTGGTCGGCCAGCAACTGGGCCGAAGCCGTGGGCACCGCGAGCACGCCGACGACGATGTCCTCCTCCTCCACGATCTGGTTGAGATCCTCGGTGTGGCGGACTCCGACGCCGTTGATCTGCTCCCCGACCTTGGAGCGATCGGTGTCGAACATCGCCACGACGCGGAACCCGTGATCGGCGAAGATGTCCGAGGACGCGATGGCGCGCCCGAGATGGCCGGCGCCGAACAGCGCGATGTTGTGCTGGCCCGAGGTGCGCAGGATCTTGCGGATCTGCGAGACGAGCGAATCGACGTTGTAGCCGACGCCGCGCTTGCCGAACTTCCCGAAGCCGGAGAGATCGCGACGGATCTGCGTGGAGTTGACGTGGGTGTACTCCGACAGCTCCTGCGAGGAGATGGTCTCCTTGCCCATCTTGCGAGCCTGGGTGAGCACCTGCAGGTAGCGCGAGAGGCGGGCGGCAACCCCGAGCGAGAGCCGCTCGGACAGCGGGCCGCCAGAGTCATCGCTGCGGTTCGCGCTGCTCGCGACGTCGCTGAAGCCCATGGCGCGACCACTCTAGAGCTTCTCCCGCAGGGCCCGTTCGTCGACGAAGAAGTCGAACAGCTCCTCCCCGTCGAGCGCGACGACGGGGATCCGCTCCAGGTAGCGCTTCATCAGCGCGTCGTCGGTCTCGATGTCGACCTCGTCGAGCCGGAACGGATGCGTGGCGCGGATCCGCAGCAGCGCGGCGCGGGCGTCGTCGCACAAGTGGCAGCCCGGGCGACCGTAGATCGTCACGGTTCTCATGGCGTGAACGGCGCCGAGCGGGCCACGGCCGGCTCACCGCCGCGCGGGGAGCGGGCGACGGCGCGGAACGCGTAGCGCCCGCGGCGGAGCGAGCGCAGCGTGCCGGCAGGGAGCGTGTAGGCGTACTCGGCGGGCAGGAGCTGCCGCGCGCCGCCGGGGGGCGTCAGGCGGCGCACGACGCGGCCGCCGCCCACGGCCACGAGCGTGAGCGCCAGCCGCTCGGTGAGCGCGACGCGCGTGCCCGCGCCGAGCGGGTCGCCGCGCTCGAAGGCGCCGAGCGCGAACCGCACGCCCGAGACGCCCCCGCCGTCGCGGTCGAGCGTCAGCGAGCCAAGCGGCGGCGGGGCGGGCGGGCGGACCGCGATGGCGAACGGATGGACGAGCACGCGCGTCCCGTCCTCCGCGCCGGCCACCAGGCGGCCGGCCGCCAGGCCGTCAGCGCCGGCGGCGACGACGTCGATCTCGGCCTCGCGGCGCCCGCCGGGCGGGATCGTGACGCGCGGGCGGGTGAGCGCGGCGCGCGTGCCTCGATCCCCGACCACGGAGAGCTCCAGGGCGACGGGCGCCGCGCTCCGGTTGGAGAGCACGACACGCACGCATGCGGCGATGTCCGGGCACGGGTCGGCCTGCGGCGCCGGGGTCGTGCTCGCCGTGATCGCGGCGGCCGGCAGGGGACGCCCGAGCGCGCCCGCGCCGGCGCCGCGCGCCGGCAGGCGGGGAGCGGGGTCGGCGGCCGCGGTCAGCGCCTCGCGCAGCTCCCGCGGCGAGGCGCTGGGGCGCTCGCGCACCAGCCGCGCCGCCTCGATCGCCGTGCGCGCGGCGGCGACCGCGCTGCCGCCGACGACGGCCGCGCCGCCGCCCGGAATCGCGGTGAGCGCCGCACCCGGCGCGGCGAGCGCGGGCTTGACGCCGCCCCACGCGGCGGGGCCGCGGCTCGAGAACGGCGAGACCGTCGCGGCGGCACGCGACTCGGGTCCCGTGCCCGCCCCCGGGAGGGTCGCGGCCGGCGGGCGGCCCGCCCGGACCTCGCCGACCTCGACTTCGACGCCGGCCTGCTCCCCGAGCACCGCCGCGGCGGCCTCCCCGGTGACGCCGAAGACCGGCGCCGCGATCCGGCCGGCGGGGATGGCGGGGAGCGGCCGGCTGCGGGGGTCGGCGAGCAGGACGGCGCGCGCGCCGGCGGCGGACGCCGCCGCCGCGCGCGCCACCGGGGCGGTCCCGGCGCGGACGACGACGAACCGGCCGCGCACGCTCTGCTTCCCAGCGGCCGACAGCTCGGCGGGGTCGGTCGCCTCGACCGGCCCGGCGGTCCGCAGCCGGCCGGGCAGCGGGGCACCGGCCAGCAGCACCGCGCCACGGGCGTCGGCCTCGCCGACCTCCAGGTCGGCGCGGGCCACGGCCGTCGGCGCCGCGAGCGCTCCGACCGCGAGCGCGTCGGGAGCGGCGGCGGGCGAGCCGACGGTGCCGTTCGGCCCCGCTGCAGCCCCTTCTCCCCCGGCCGGTGCGATCACGAGCGTGCCGAGCGCCGCCGCGCCGCGCACGGCGCTTGCTTCCGGCGACGCGTCGAAGCCCGCGTAGGGGGAGTTCACGCCGACCACGGCGAGCGGGACATGGTCGTCTGTGGCGCCGTCGCCGTCAGGATCGACGGCGCGCTCGAGCCCGGCGAGCAACTGGTCGGAGATCGCCACGTCCTCCAGCCCCGTGCCCTGCGTGGCGGACTGCAGCCCTGCGACCCGGATCGGCAGCACCCGCTCGCCGGCCGCGACGAGGATGCCGGCCAGCGCCGTGCCGCTCGTCTCCTGGCGTCCGCCGCGCGGATCGCGAGCCGGCGCCGGATTTGGATCGCGATCGACGGCGTCGTAGCCGGCATCGAGCCGGTTGGCCAGGAGCGGATGCCCGGCGTCCACGCCGGAGTCCAGCACGGCGACCGACGCGCCGCCGAGCGGAGCGGCGGCTACCGGCAGTCCCAGCCCGGGCACGCGGGCCGGCTCGGCCGACGCCGGGTAGAAGCGCCGCACCGGCTGCGCCCGCACGCCGAGCGACGGCAGGTCGGCGAGGTCGCGCGTGCGGACCGTGGCCGCGAAGCCGTTGAAGGTGCGGGCATAGTCGACGACATCGGAGAGCCTGATTCCGCGCGCGCCCAGGGCGGACCGCAGCGCGCCCGACTCCGCTTCCAGCGACCGCACGTACTCGCGCTGGGCGCCGGGGTCGGCGATCCCTGCCTCCCCCAGCGAGGGCCGGGGCAGCGCCACGATGACGCGCGTCCCCCGCGCGCTGGGCTCGCGCGGCGAGCGCCCGTCGTAGGGAACCGCATCGGCCAGCGCGGGCGGGGGCGGGGCGGCGGCTCCTGACCGCAGCGCCACCGCGGCGGCGGCGGCGATCACGATCACCACGCCGGCCAGGATGAGCCCGCGGCGCCGCCGCTGCGCGGGCGCCGGCGGCTTTCGCTCCTCGTCCACTGTCAGGGCTGCGCCGCGCGGCGCCGCTTGCCGGTCGGGTAGGCGTCCAGCGCGAGGTAGTCCGGGTAGGGAATCGCGTCGACCCAGCGGGCGGCGGAGGCGATCATCGCGGCGTTGTCCGTGCACAGCTCGGGCGGCGGCACGCCGACGTCGACTCCGAGTCCCTCGGCGCGCGCGCGCAGCCGGCGGTTCGCGGCCACGCCGCCGCCGATCGCAAGCCGCGCTCCCGGCTCCGCGGCGAGCGCGCGCTCGATCCTGGTCATCAACGCCTCGACGATGGCGTGCTCGTAGGAGGCGGCGAGGTCGGGCGCCAGGCGGCGCGCTTCCGCCTCCCCCAGGCCGCGCACGGCGTAGAGCAGCGCGGTCTTCAGTCCTGCGAAGGAGAAGTCCAGTCCGGGCACGCCCGCGGCGGTGGGAAACGCGAACGCGTGCGGATCGCCGCCGAGTGCGAGCGCGGCGAGCGCGGGGCCGCCCGGATAGCCGAGACCGAGCAGCCTGGCGCCCTTGTCGAACGCCTCGCCGGCGGCGTCGTCGAGCGTGCCCCCCAGCACCTCGTAGCCGCGGTGATCGGTGACCCGGACCAGCAGGGTGTGGCCGCCCGAGGCGATCAGGCACAAAAACGGCGGCTCCATCGCGTCCGGGCGGAGGAAGTTCGCCGCCACGTGGCCCTGGAGGTGGTCGACCGGCGCCAGCGGCAGACGGCGCGCGGCGGCGAGCCCCTTTGCGGTGGCGACGCCGACCAGCAGCGCGCCGACCAGGCCCGGGCCCTGCGTGACCCCGACGAGCGAGACGTCGTCGAGCGTGCGCTCCGCGCGCCGGAGGACGTCGTCGACCACGGCGTTCACGAGCTCGAGATGGTGGCGCGAGGCGATCTCGGGCACCACGCCGCCGTAGCGATCGTGCACGCCCTGGGAGGAGACGACGGACGCCAGCACCTCCCCGCCGTCGGCGACCACGGCGGCGCACGTGTCGTCGCATGAGGTCTCGAGCGCGAGGATCAAGGGCCTGTCCAAGAACAGGACCGTGCGTCGGGACCGATCGGCGAGCGTAAGCAGTGACGAGGCCCCCGATCGAGGCAGGGGCGTGCGGGACTTCTTGGACAGGCCCTCATACCGGCGCGGCGTTCGGGACGTCGTCGAGCGTGCCGCGCAGGGTGGCCGGGGTCCGCCACATGACGACGGCGTCCTCTCCGTTGTCGGCGTAGTAGCGCCGCCGCAGCCCGGCCGCGCGGAAGCGGAAGCGGTCATACAGCGCCATCGCTCCCTCGTTGGAGCGCCGGACCTCGAGCGTGTAGCGCGCGTCGGGGTCGTCGACGCGCTCGAACAGCCGCAGCAGCAGCGTCGACGCGATCCCGTGCCGCCTGCGGTCCGGGTCGACGGCCACGTTCATGATGTGCCACACGGCGTCGTAGCGCGAGCACACGAGGTAGCCCGCCAGATCGTAGGTGTCCCGGCCGGTCGGCCGCGCCATCGCGGCCACCTCCGGCGGCGACTCCACGAATGCCGCCAGGCAGACGCCGGAGGGTTTGGAGAGCTCCAGGACGAACATCGCCAGCGACCATGGAGTGGGGAACGCGCGGCGCTCGATCGCGACGACCTGCGGGAGGTCGGCGTAGGTGAGGCGGCGGACCTCGATGGCGGCGGTGGGCGGTGCGGTCATCGCTGCGGCGGCTTGGCGTCGGGCTCGCGCCGGTAGTCCGGCAGCAGCTGGTCGCGTTCGGTCGGCTCACCGACCGCACCGAGCCGGCAGAGCGGCGCGGCGGCGATCCGGTGGACGGGAGAGCCGTCCGCCGGAATCACCGCCCCGGCCCCTTCGAGCTCCGGTCGAAAGCGTATCGCCCCGTCCCCCACGGCCTGCACGGGCGACTCCAATCCGGAGAGCCGCTCGGCGAGCGCGCCGGGCGCGAGCGCGGCGGGCGCCATCAGCTCCCGGCCGGCCGCCCACGCGCCCGCGAACACCTCCCCGCGACGGGCGTCGAGCACGGCGGCGACCAGATCGCCCTCGCCGGCATCACCCCCTGGCATCGTCGCGTTCGCGCCGGCCGCGAGCGCGGCGAGTGAGCCGACGCCGACCAGTGGGAGCCCATGACCCTGCGCCAGCGCGCGGGCGGTCGCGATGCCGATCCGGAGACCGGTGAAGCCCCCCGGCCCGACGCCCACCGCGATGCGCTCCACATCGGCCCACGCGACACCGCTCTCCTCGAGCGCCCGCTCGAGGAGCGCCAGCACGAGCGCGGCGTGCTCGCCGCGCGAGCCCACCGGGGGATCCTCACGCGCCTCGACGACGCGCCCGTCGTCGAGGAGGACGCCCGCGACGGTCGCCGGCGTCGCGGTGTCGATCGCGACGAGGATCACGCCCTTCGCACCGCCATGCGCCGCCGGTCGCCGCCCGCGTGCTCGAGCGTCACGTGCCGGGCGAGGGCGAGGTCGCCCGGAATCTCGGCGGGCTCAGCGCGCTCGGGCCACTCCACGAACGTCACGATGTCAGGGCCGAAGTAAGCGTCGAGCAGGCCGGGATCCTCGTCCTGAAGCCCCTCGAGGCGGTAGAGGTCAAGGTGCGCGAGCGGGCCCGCGGTGCCGTCGTAGAGCTGACCGACGACGAAAGTGGGGCTCGTCACCGCCTCCGTGACGCCGAGCGCCCGCAGCGCCCCGCGCACGAACGTCGTCTTGCCGGCCCCGAGCTCGCCGGAGACGAGCACCACGTCGCCGGGTCGCAGTCGGGCGGCCAACTCCGCCCCGGCGCGCTCGGTCGCGGCGGGGCCCTCGGTCTCGCTAGGAGTCACGCAGGCGGAGGCGCAGGCCGACGCCGCCGGCCAGCAGCACGGTGCCGGCGAGCAGGGTGGGACCGGCGTCCAGGCCGGTGTACGGGAGCTGAGCCGGGGCTGCGGCGGCCGGCGCCGACGCCGTCGCGGGCGCGGCCGCCGGGGCCGGAGTCGGCGCGTCAGGGGCGGCGGGTTCTCCTCCGCCGGCAGCGGGCTCCGCTTGTGCGGGGGCCGGTGCCGCACCTTGCTCCTCGCCCGCGAACGGGTCCTGGTACTGGTCGTCGCCGGCGCTCTGCGCGGCGGCGGAGGCGGGAGCGGCGAGGAGGAACGCCGCGAGCAGCACGGCGAGGCGACGTCGGAGCACCGGCATGCGAGCGCAGGTTAGCCGAGCGCTAGGCAGAAGCGACCTCGAAGCGCGCTTCGGGCTCGAGCTCCTCGTAGTAGCCCTCGGCCGGCCGCCGGCCAACCTCGAATGCCGCCCGCGCCGCGAAGGCCCGATCGATCTGGGCGGCGAGCCCCAGCGCCGCCGTACGGGCGACGAGGCCCCGGACGAGCAAGCAGCCGTCGCGCAGGATCCCGGCCCGGCGCAGCTCCGGCGTCAACTCGGCGGGAGTGAGTTCTGGGAGTCCACCGCCGTCGGACAGCCGGGCAAAGTCCGGCTCCGGGTACTCGGCGTCCTCCCCGCTCTCCGCCAGCCGGACGCCGGCGAGGTGCCGCAGCGCCAGCAACCGCCGTTCAGTCTGGCGATCGCGCCGGGAGCGGTTTGCCTCCGTCAGGCGCCGGATCTCTGTCAGCAGCTCCTCGATGGTGGCCGCCGGCTCGGCGAGGGCGGCGGCACGACTCGCCCGGCGGTTGAAGAGCCCCATGCGCGGCGATCGTACCCACGGCGGATCCCGCTCCGGACCCAACCAAGGCTCGAGCGCGCTCCCTGATCGCGGACTATGAGGATCGCCCGCTTGATGGCGGAAGCGCCTTCCGTGCTGCTCATACGGCGAGGCCCACGTTGTCAGCTACGTCTGGTGCTCCCTGTCTGCCCGGTTGACCGGTCGTCTCCCGCGCCCGTAGGGTTGCGGCATGAAGCTACTTGTCCATTCCGCCACGGGACCCGAGAACCCGACCCGGGCCACGCTCGCCCTGCTTGTCGCCCGCACCGCCGCCGACGAGGGCCACGACGTGCGCGTGTTCCTCGCCGGCGACGCGGTCCATCTCGTCCGCGAGGCGACGGCGACAGCGGTGCACGGGGTCGGCACCGGCAACGTCGCCGAGCACCTGGCGGCGCTGCGCGGAGCCGGCGTGGCACTCCACCTCTCCGGGATGTCGAGCAGGGCCCGCGGGATCGAGGGCGGCGACGGGGCGGGGCTCTGCCCGCCCGCCAAGCTCATCGAGCTCGCTGCGTGGGCAGACACGACGCTCACGTATTGAGGCTGAAGGCGGACGATGTCGCGTGCTTCAGAGCTCAAGATCGAGGCACAGGTCTGCCCGATGTGCCTCACAACTCGCCGATCGAGGTTGCCGCCCTCAGCTCGATCGTGCGGTCCAGCGCAACGGCTTCGAGCAGCTGGCGGTCGTGGGTGACGAGCAGCAGCGTGCCTTCGTAGGCGTCCAGGGCGGTTTCGAGCTGCTCGATGGCCGGGAGGTCGAGGTGGTTTGTCGGCTCGTCGAGCACGAGCCAGTTCGCGCCTGACGCCATCAGCAGCGCGAGGCTCGCGCGGGTGCGCTCACCCGGGGAGAGAGTTTGCGCCGGCCGCGCCACCGCGTCGCGCTGCAAGCCGAACTTGGCCAGCAGCGAGCGCGCGTCGGGCTGGGGCACGTCGCATTGCGCCGGAATGCGTCGAGCAGAGCGGTGGCGCCGTCGAAGCCGAGGCGCGCCTGGTCGAGCGCGCCGATGCGCACGCCGGGGCCGATCCAGCGCGTGCCCGCGGCGAGGGACAGCCGGCCGACGAGCCCGTCGACCAGCGTCGTCTTTCCGCTGCCGTTCGGGCCGACGAGCGCGACCCGCTCGCCCCAGGCCAGCTCGAGATCGAGCGGGCCGAGCACGAAGTTGCCACGCCTCAGCTTCGCGCGGTCCAGGCGCACGGTCACGTCGCCCGAGCGCTCGCTGCCGCCGCCGAAGCGCAGTTGCAGCTCCCAGCGCCGCCACGGCTTCTCCACGGTCTCGAGCCGGTCGATGGCCTTCTCCGTCGCGCGGACCTTCGCCGCCTGCTGCTCGGAGCGCTCGGCCCGCTTGGCACGGCCGATCTTGTCGGGGTCGCTGCCGGCCGAGGCCTTGGCCCGGCGCACGCCAATCTCTGACCACTGGCGCTGGCGGCCGGCGCGGCCGGTGAGGCGGTCGCGCTCCGCGGCGTAGGTCTCGTAGCGGTCCTCGGCGTGGCGAGCGGCGGTGGCGCGCAGCTCGACGTAGCCCGCCCAGCCGCCGCCGTATTCCGACGCGGTGTGGGCGATCTCGTCGAGCTCGAGGACGCGCGTGATCGTGCGCTCGAGGAACGCGCGGTCGTGCGAGACGATCACGGCGCCGCCGGGGCGCTCGGCGACGAAGCGCTCCAGCCGTGCCAGGCCGTCGAAGTCGAGGTCGTTGGTCGGCTCGTCGAGCAGCAGCACGTCGAAGCGGGACAGCAGAATCGCGGCCAGAGACGCGCGCGCTCCCTGGCCGCCGGAAAGCGCCACGGTCTCCAGGTCGAGCAGGGCGGGATCCAGGCCGAGGTCGCGTAGAACCGTCTTCGGCGCTGCTCCACATCGGCGCCGCCGAGCGCGAGCCCTCGAACGCGCCGGCGTAGCGGTCCGCGGCGCCGGGCGCGTCCGTCGCCAGGTCGTTCGTGGCCGCCTCCACGCGCGCATCGGCGTCCGCGACGCCGGTGCGGCGCGCAAGGTAATGGTGCAGCCGCTCGCCGGGAGCGCGGTCGGGCTCCTGCGGCAGGTAGCCGGCCGTCCCGGCAGTCAGCTGCACACCACCGCGATCGGGCCGGTCCAGCCCGGCGAGGAGGCGAAGCAGCGTCGACTTCCCCGCACCGTTGGGACCGACGACGCCGAGCACGTCGCCGGGAGCGACCGTGACCGAGACGCCGGCGAGAATCGCGGCGGCCCCGTGCGCCTTGTGCAGATCACGCGCGATCAGGGTCCCGGCCACGCGATGCAGCGTACGATCCCACCGCGATGACACCTGC
>Ga0136630_1000956_pt1 | contig 11558 bp, 12 predicted proteins | sample AntDrymUQ5682106_2_FD_105496 | JGI IMG/M metagenome (GOLD analysis project Ga0136630, IMG submission 105496) | Polar desert sand microbial communities from Dry Valleys, Antarctica - metaG UQ568 (21.06) | ecosystem: Environmental > Terrestrial > Soil > Desert | place: Antarctica: Dry Valley...
CGAGCGGTCGCGGGTTCGCTATCTCGCGCGCGAGCAGCCGGCAGCGCTCGCGCTGCCCGAGCTCGGCGTAGGCCGGCTCGACCCCGGTCAGCGCGAACAGCTCGCCCAGCGCCCGCTCGTGGCGACCGGCGTGGTCGCGCACATCGAGGCGCGCGAAGTGGAAGCCGAACACCTCGACCAGGCGGATCACGTCCTGAAGGTCGCCAGCGGCCATGAACGAGCCTCCCTGCTCGCGCAGCGAGGACTGTAGGAGGCGCAGCTCTGCGAGCAGCGCCTCCGGGCTCGGATAGCCGGTCTCGAGGCCTTGGCGAGTGGCTCGCAGGCGCTCGCGCATGAGCGTGAACGCCTGCCGGTAGGGCTCCTCGCGGTTTCGCTCGGCAAGCTCGGCGGCGAGCTCCGGGAAGCGCGCCCGGCTCTCGTTGAGCAGCGGGGTGAGCGCCGGAGCGGCGCCCGCCACCCTGCTCGAGAGCGCCACCCGCTCGGCCAGCGTCTGCAGCTCGCGCTCGAGCAGCCGCACGGCGGTGTCGCGCATCACGTCGAGCGTCTCGGCGGTCACGTCTGAGGTCACCAGTGGATTGCCGTCGCGGTCGCCGCCGATCCAGGAGCCGAAGGAGAGGAAGGCCGGCACGCGGATCTCGGCGCCGGGGTAGACGGTCGCGATCGCGTCCTCGAGCTCGCGGTAGATGCGCGGGATCGTGTGGATGATCGTCGACTGGAAGTAGACGAGTCCGGCGCGCACCTCGTCGAGCACCGTCGGCGAGACCGCCCGGATCTCGTCCGAGACCCACAGCTCCTCGACCGTCGTCGCGAGGCGCATGCGGACGAGCTCGGCATCGCGCGCGCCCACCCGGCGCTCGTCGAGATCGCGTATGACGGCGAAGATGCGAGCGAGCTTCTCGACGGTGGTGCGCCGCCTCGCCTCGGTCGGGTGGGCGGTGAGCACGAGGCACACCTCCGCCCGATCGAGCAGCTCCTGCAGCTCCGAGGCAGTCGTGCCGCGATCGGCGAGCGTCTGGATCGCCTCGCGGATGGAGCCAGGCCGCGGACCCGGGTAGGCAGCCTCCTCGGCCCTGCGGATCATCCTGATCCGGTCGTTGTCCTCGGCGAGGTTGACGAGCTGGAAGTACTTCGTGAACGAGCGGATCAGGAGCTGCGCCTCGGGCACCGACGCGCCTCGCACCAGCATGTCGAGCGCCTCGCCCGCCGAATCATCGCCGCCGCGGAAGGCCTTCGCCAGCCGCCGCGCGCGCTCCTCGAGCTCGAAGCCCTCGGCGCCGTCGCTATGTCGGATGATCTCCCCGAGGGTGTCCCCCAGCAGGAAGATGTCGTCGGAGAGCGAGCGATCGCCGGCCTGCGACGGCTGCGGCTGCTCGAGCGTACTGGCCTGGATCGTCATGTTGGGAGTGGAGACGGTGGGAATCGAACCCACGTCCGCGGGCGCGTAAAGGGCAGCTTCTACGAGCGTATCCGGCGCTCTTGATCTCGCTCCCCTGTCGCCGCGCCGGCGGGGTCTCGGGGAGCCAGCCTCCTTGAGTGTCCCCGCGGCGCCGGAGGCGCTCGCCGCGGGTGGAGCCCGTTGTTGATGCCGGTCATCCGCCCCACGGGCCGAGGGCGGGCCGACACCTCACTCGCCTAGTTTGAGCTAGGCAGCGAGGGCGTACTCGTGAGAGTCCGCACTTATTGGTTTCCCGGTTGTTTTACGAGGCCGACCGGGGACCTCGACTCGCAACTGCCCTCACGAAACGTCCACGTCGAAGCCTGTCGTCCCCTGAGTGAGGACTGAATTCTAGAGTGCCGCTCAATTCGGCGAAAGGAGCGGGCGATGGGCGACGGCGGCAAGATCGGCGTGGCGGTGCTGGGGACGGGCACGATGGGCGCGGCGATGGCGCGCAATCTGGCCGCGGCCGAGCACGACGTCAGGGTGTGGAACCGCACGCGCGAGCGGGCCGAGCCGCTGCGCGACGCCGGCGTGACGGTCGCCGCCACGCCCGCCGAGGCGGCCGAGGGCGCCGGTTGCGTGCTGACGATGCTGACCGACGCCGAGGCGATCGAGGGCGCGCTCGACGGCGAGGACGGCGCCCTGGCCGCGCTCGGCCCAGAGGGCCTCGTGCTCCAGATGGGCACGGTCGGCGTCGAGGACGTCGGTCGCCTCGGCGAGCTCGTCGAGGGCGCCGGTGCGCTCTTCGTCGACGCGCCCGTGCTCGGCACCAAGCAGCCCGCCGAGGAGGGCAAGCTGATCGTGCTCGCCTCGGGCCCCGCCGGGGCGCGTGAGCGGACGGCGCCGGCGTTCGAGGCCGTCGGCCAGCGGACCATCTGGCTCGGCGACGCCGGCTCGGCACGCGGCTCAAGCTGGTCGCCCAGAACTGGGTCATGACCGTGATCGAGGGCCTCGCCGAGACGATCGCGCTCGCCCGCGCGCTCGACGTCGATCCCGCGAAGTTCCTCGATGCGATCGACGGCGGCCCGCTCGGTCCCGCCTATGCCCAGATCAAGGGCAAGATGATGATCGACGGTGAGTTCCCACCCTCGTTCACGCTCAAGGGTGCGCGCAAGGACGTTCGGCTCGTGCTCGACGCGGCGCGCAGCGCCGACCTCGAGCTCGCACTCGCGCCGGCGATCCTCGAGCGCTTCGAGCGGGCGATCGAGCTCGGGCACGGCGACGAGGACATGGCCGCCTGCATAGCGGCAACACAGGCGCCTGCCACAATCTGAGCATGGAATCGAGCACGGACCGCGAGCAGCGAACAGCGTACGAGCCGAGCTACTCCGGCACGGAGTACGGGCCGGCCTACGCGCCGCGGCCGGACGACCCGCCGCAGACGGGGGGCGACGGAGGACGCTCGTGGTGGAAGCGCCTGCTCGGGCCCGCGATCGCGATCGGCGCGCTGATCTTCAAGTTCGGGGTCAAGCTCAAGTTCCTGCTGCTGGCGCTGACGAAGATCAAGTTCTTCGCCACGGCGGCGTCGATGCTGGTGTCGGTGGCCGCCTATGCCTTCATCTTCGGCTGGCCCTTCGCGGTCGGATTCGTGGCGCTGCTGTTCGTGCACGAGATGGGTCACGTGCTGCAGGCGCGGCGCGAGGGGATCAAGGCCTCCGCTCCGATGTTCATACCGTTCTTGGGCGCCGCGATCCTGCTCAAGTCGCTGCCGAAGAACGCGCTCGCCGAGGCCCGCGTCGGGCTCGCGGGGCCGATCGTCGGTGCGCTCGGCTGCCTCGTCCCGCTCGCCCTCGGCTATGCGACCGGCGGCGACTTCTGGTACGCGCTCGCCTTCACGGGATTCCTGCTCAACCTGTTCAACCTGCTGCCCGTCCTGCCGCTCGACGGTGGCCGGGCGATGGCGGCGCTGTCGCCGTGGATGTGGATCATCGGCTTCGGCCTCTTGATCGGCGTGGCGATCGCTTTCCCGAACCCGATCATGCTGCTCGTGATCCTGTTCGGCGGGCTCGAGACGTGGCGGCGCTGGAAGGAGCGCAAGACCCCCGAGGGACGGCGCTTCCTCGAGGTCACCGGCAGCCAGCGGCTCGCGGTCGCGGCGGTCTACATCGGGCTGGCGGCGGCGCTCGCCGGCGGCATGCAGGCATCGTTCGTCGAGCGCGACTTCAGCGACCCGCCCGAGAGCGGGTTCGTCCAGCCCGGCTAGACCGGCGCTTCTCCCCCGTCCACGGGAACGAGCACGCGCTCGACGAGATCGGCAGCCTCGAGCTCGGCGCGCGTCAGCAGGCAGTGGTTGATCGCCTCCATGTGGACGGCGACGACGCGCGCATCGGGGGCGAAGCGCGCGGTCTCGATCACCTCGCCGGCCGTCATCGTGATCGGGTCGCCCTCGGCGAGCTGTGCTGCACCAGCGTTCACGACCACGACGTCGGGCTGGTGCTGCTCGAGGGCGGTCCGCACCTCCTCGCACCAGATCGTGTCGCCGGCGATGTAGAGCGTCGGCTCGCCCGCGGCCGCCAGCACGAAGCCGGACACGGCCCCCATCTGCTCGCCGATCTGACCGCTGCCGTGGCGTCCACTCGTGCGGCTACGCGCAAGCCGTCGAGTCCCTCGACCAGCTCTGTGACAGGGACAGGTGACGCCACGAGCGGATTGCGCCGGTCGTTGGTCGAGCCCTCGACCGGCGGCGCCGAGCCCGCCTCGCCGAGCATCGGATCGACGAGCAGGCGCCGGCCCGCGATCTCGACCAGCAGGGTCGCGTGGCGAATCAGGCGCAGCTGCACGGGGGGCAGCCTCTCAGATATGTGTCCCGACACCGCTGTGCGCTACGACAACGCGCGTTGCCTCCCACGCAACTTCGTTGTCGTAAGCGATAGCGGCCGTCGAGGAGCCTCGAGGCCGCGCGTGGCTCGCTCACCTGCGCAGGAAGCCGCCCTCGGCGTGGATCACCTGGCCCGTGATCCAGCCGGCCTCGTCGCTGACGAGGAAGGCAACCAGCGCGGCCGCGTCGTCGGGCTTCCCGAGCCGGCCCATCGGGAAGCGGGGCAGCAGACGACGCCTCAGCTCCGCGTCGATCCATCCGGTGTCGTTCGGCCCTGGCCCGACCGCGTTCACCGTGATGCCGAGCGGCGCGAGCTCGGCGCCAGGGTCCGCGTGAAGGCGTCGACGGCGCCCTTGCTGGCGGCGTATGCGAGCTCGCCGGGCATCGGGCCGAGCGACTGGCCGGAGGTGAGATTCACGATCCGCCCCGGACCGCCCGCGTGACGGCGGGCGAGGTCGACGCTGAGCAAGGCTGTGGCGCGGAGGTTGACGACGTGATGGGCGTCGAGCGTCTCCGCGTCGAGCGCCTGATAGCCGTCGGGCGTCGAGTGGGCGGCGTTGTTGACGAGGATGGACGGCGCGCCGACTCGCGACTCTGCCTCGTCGAACAGTCGCGCGACGGCCGCCACGTCGGCGAGGTCGATCCCGATCGCCGCCGCTCGCGCGCCGGCCGAGCGCAGCGCGGCGACGAGCTCGCTCGGTTCGCTCCCCGCCACCTGGGTGAAAGGTGAGGCAGACATCCGCGCCGCGCTCCACGAGCGCCCGGCAGATCGCCGCTCCGATCGCGTGCGGGTTGCCGGCGCCCGTCACGAGCGCGACCCGCTCAGTCAAGCTCACGCTCGCTCGCTGAGCGCCCGCTCGATCTCGCGGCGGGCGTCCTTCTCCTTGAGATCGCGGCGCTTGTCGGCGACGTCCTTGCCGCGCGCGAGCGCGATCTCGACCTTCGCGTTTCGGCCCGCGAAGTAGATCCGCGTCGGCACGAGCGTCAGGCCGCGCTCGGCGGTGCTCCCGATCAGGCGCTCGATCTCGCGCTTGTGCAGGAGGAGCTTGCGCGCGCGCTCGGGCTCGTGGTTCTCGCGCGCGGCGGGCGCATAGGGCGCGATGTGCATGTTGTGCAGCCATACCTCGCCATCATGGAGGGCCGCATATGCGTCCTTGAGCTGGACGGTGCCCGCGCGCAGCGACTTGACCTCCGAGCCCTGGAGCTCCATCCCGCACTCCCAGCGGTCGAGCAGGTTGTAGCGAAACGACGCCTGGCGGTTGGTTGCGATGTCGCCCGGCGCGGCCTTGCGCTTCTTGCTCTTCGCCATCTCGCCTCAGTCCCCTGGCTCCGGAACCAGGTCGACACGGCCGCGGGCGGTCTCGACCCGCGTGACCTCGACGGCGATCGGGTCGCCGAGGCGCAGTCTGCCCCCGTGGCGCTCGCCGACGAGCGCGGTCCCCTCGTCGTTGAGCGTCCACCACTCGCCGCGCAGCCGCCGCACCGGCAGGAAGCCCTCGAAGCCCTCGTCGCCGAAGCGGATGAACGCCCCGGCGCCGATCAGCCCGACGACCTCCCCGGCCCAGACAGTCTCGCGCCCGCGGTCCGCGAGCACGCGCTCGAGCAGGAAGGCGAGGCAGACGTCGTCGGCGTCGCGCTCCAGCGCCAGCGCCGCGCGCTCGGCGGCCGAGCAGTCGGTCGCCGCCTCGTCGAGGTCGTCCGCGGCCGGCGCGGCGTCGTCGAGCCCGAGCGCGCCGAGCAGCGCGCGGTGCGCGACGAGGTCCGGGTAGCGGCGGATCGGCGAGGTGAAGTGGCAGTAGCGCGGGCTCGCGAGCCCCGCGTGGCCGACGTTTCGCGGCGAGTAATAGGCCTGCTTGAGCGAGCGCAGCACGAGCGACGTCAGCGCCGCCGAGCCGCGCCCGCTGCGCTGCACGTGCGCGACCACCGCTTGTGAGACCTCTCCCGCGAGCTCACCGGCCTGCTGCGAGGTCATCTGCTCGGACACGGGCGGCGTCGGCACCTCGAGCGATGCCAGGCGCTCGACCAGGAAGCGGATCGCCTCGGGCTCGGGGCGCTCGTGCACTCGGTAGAGCGTCGGGCTGTTGCGATCGGCCAGATAGCCCGCGACCTGCTCGTTGGCGAGGATCATCAGCTGCTCGATCAGGCCGTGGGACTCGGTCTGCTGCTCGGCGCGGACGCCGACGACATGGCCGTCCGAGTCGAACTCGAACGAGGGCTCCGAGGACTCGACGGCGAGCGACCCGCGCGCCGCGCGCCGCGCTCGCAGCGCCGCGGCGGCGGTGCGCGCCGCCGCGAGCGACCCCGCCCACGGCTCCTCGGCACGCTCGCTCCCCACGAGCACGCGGTCGACCCGGTCGTAGGTCAGGCGGGCGTCGCTTCGGATCAGCGAGCGGTAGAACGCTGCCGAGCGCACGTCGGCGCCGTCGAGCTCGAGCTCAGCGGTCACAGCCAGGCGGTCCTCGCCGGGGCGCAGCGAGCAGGCGACGTTCGAGAGCGCCTCGGGCAGCATCGGCTCGACCGAACCCGGGACGTAGACGCTCGTGCCGCGCCGGTAGGCCTCGCCGTCGAGCGCCGTCCCCGGGCGCACGTGCGCGCTGACGTCGGCGATGTGGACCCAGACGCGCACGGTCCCATCGTCGGCACGCGCGGAGATCGCGTCGTCGAAGTCGCGCGCGCCGGTGGGATCGATCGTGAACGTCGGCAGGTCGGTGAGGTCGCGGCGCGCCGCGGGCGCTGCCGGCGCTCGAGCGGCGGCGTCGGTCGCCTGCGCCTCGACCGCGTTCGGGAACGCGCGCCGCAGGCCACGCTCGAGCATCAGCGCCTCGAGCACGTCGCTGGCGACGTCCGGCCGCCCGAGCACGCGCACGACGCGCGGACCACGCTTGCCGCCCGCGAGCAACACGACGTCGCCCTCGCAGGCGCCGTCACGCGCCTTGGCGTCGAGCGTGACGCGAGCGCCGCGGCGCTCGAACAGCGGCTCGGCGGTCCAGAAGCGGCCCTGGCGCGAGAGGACGCCGACGAGCGGGGCGAGCCGGCCCGCGCCGCCCGCGCGCCGGGTGGCCGGCGGCCGCGCGGTCGCGCTCACCCGGCCTTGGCGCGCAACGTGTCGAGCGCCACGTCCAGCGCCTCGTCGCGTGGCGTGCGCGGCAGGTCGCGGGCCTTGACCTGCGGCGTGATCCCCTTGTCGGAGATGTTCTCCCCGCCTGGCAGGTAGTAGGAGCCGACCGTGAGCGACAGCGCGCCGCCGTTCGAGAGCCGCTTGACCTCCTGGAAGACGCCCTTGCCGAAGGTGCGCGTGCCCACGATCGTCGCCCGGCGACGATCACGCAGCGCGCCGGTCACGATCTCGGAAGCACTGGCGCTGCCACCGTCGACGAGCGTCACCAGCGGCAGCTTCGGGGCCAGCGCCTGGCCTTGAGCCTCGAACTTGCGCTCGCTCTTCGCGCGGCCCCTGGTCGAGACGATCGGCCCGTCCTCGATGAACGCGCTCGACACGAGCACGGCCTCGTCGAGCAGACCGCCGGGGTTGTGGCGCAGGTCGAGCACGAGCCCCGTCGCTCCCTGGTCGAGCAGCTTCTTGACCTCGACGCGCAACGCGCCGTGGGCGCCGGTGCTGAAGCCCGCGAGCGACGCGACGCCGAGCTTGCGCCCCGCGCGCGTGACCAGCTTGCCGCGCGCGACCGGTACCTCGATGCGTGCTCGCTCGACCCGCAACGTGCGCGTCGCGCGTGTGCTCGGCGTCAGCACCGACAGCTCGACGGAGGTGCCCGGCCTGCCCTTGATCTTCGCGGTCGCGAGCTCGCTCGGCTCGCCCGCGATCGATTCGCCGTCGACGGCTGTGATCACGTCCCCCCTTCGCAGGCCGGCCATCGCCGCGGGCGAGCGCTCGAAGGCGGTCAGCACGCGCAGGCCGCGCTTGTCCTCGCCGACGCTCAGCCCGACGCCCTCGAACTGCCCCTGCGTCGACTGGTCGAACTCCTCCCACTCGGCGGGGGTGATGTAGCGCGAATAGCGGTCGCCGAGCGAGCGCACGATCCCGTTGGGCGAGGGCTCGGCGCGCAGCTTTCCGCCGTCCACGCGGCGGGCGAAGTTGTCCTCGATCGTGTCGATCACCTCCGCGCGCAGGGCACGGTCGTCCTCGACGAAGATCTGGCGCAGCACGTTCGGAAGCGACGTCGGATGACCGCCGAGCCAGAGGCCGGCGGCGAGCGCCACGAGCGCGGCGAGGACAGCGAGGATGGGCGTCCGAAGGCGATTCACGAGCCCGAGGAAGGGTACCCATGCGCCTTATGGCGCCGTCAGCGGCACCGCGCCGCCGGCGCCTCGGCTCAGATCCTGAGGAAGCGGCGCAACGTGATCCCGCTGCCGACGGCGGACACGCCGACGCACGCCGCGAGCAGGATGCCCACGAGCAGCGGGAAGTCGATCGTCTCGGGCGCAGCCAGCAGGGCGAAGCGCTCGGACAGCGGGTCGATCAGCGTGTTCTTGGCGATCGTCAGGACGAGCACCGCGAGCAGGCCGCCCGCGAGCCCGACGATCATGCCCTCGATCACGAACGGCCAGCGGATGAACCAGTTGGTCGCGCCGACGAGGCGCATCACCTCGACCTCGCGCCTGCGCGCGAAGACCGACAGGCGGATCGTGTTCGAGATGAGCGCGATCGAGGCAAGCACCAGCAGCGCCGCGAGGCCGGCGGTCATCCCCTTCACGACGCCTGTGGCCGAGAGGATCTTCTCCGTCTCCTCCTCGCGGTTTCGCACCTCGTCGATCGCGCCGAGCGCGGGCGTGCGCCGCCCCTCGTCGCCGCGCGGGGCGAGCCGGTCGACGATCGCCGTCACGGCGCCCGGGTCGACGGGCGTGATGCGGAAGGAGTCGGGCAGCGGGTTTGACCCGAGCAGCTCGAACGCGTCGCGGTTGCGGGCCTGCTCGCGCTTGAGCGCCTCGCCCTTCGAGATGAACTCGACCGACCTGACGTTCGGCGTCGCCACGAGCGCGGCGCGCAGCTCGGTGACCTCCGCCGTCGAAGCCCGCTCGGCGACGTAGACGTCGACGAGCACGCGACTCCTGATCTCGTTCGCCGCGCCGGTGGTCGCCTGCACGATCGGGATGAAGACGCCGAGCACGAGCGCCGTCAGCAGCACGGTGAGGATCGCCGCCAGGCTCGGGGTCGCGTTTCGCGACAGGCCGCGCAGCGCCTCTCTGTAGAAGAAGCCGAAGCGCATCAGTTGGGGTGGCCCTCGTCACCGACACCGAGCTCGCCGCGCAGGCGGATCGCGAACTCGCTCGTCGACTCGTCCGGGCGGTAGAGGCCCGAGAGCTGGTCGCGGATGATCCGCCCCTCGCGCAGCTCGATAACGCGCCGGCGCATCTTGTCGACCATCTCCTTGTCGTGGGTCGCGACGATCACGGTCGTGCCGGTGCGGTTAATGCGGTAGATCAGCTGCATGATCCCGATCGAGGTCTCGGGATCGAGGTTGCCCGTCGGCTCGTCGGCCAGCACGAGCGGGGGGTGGTTGACGAACGCGCGCGCGATCGAGACGCGCTGCTGCTCGCCGCCCGAGAGCTCGTCCGGGTAATTGTGGAGCTTGGTCGAGAGGCCGACGAGGCGCAGGATGTCCGGCACCTTGCGCCGGATCGACTCGCGGCTCTCGCCGATCACCTGGAGCGCGTAGGCGACGTTCGCGTAGACGGTCCGGTTCGGCAGCAGCTTGTAGTCCTGGAACACGACGCCGATGTTGCGGCGCAGGTGCGGGATCCGCTTGCGCGAGATCTCGCCGAGCGAGCGGCCGGAGATCAGCACTTCGCCCTCGGTCGGGTCGAGCTCCTTCAGCAGCAGCCGGATGCAGGTCGACTTGCCACAGCCCGTCGAGCCGACGAGGAAGACGAACTCCCCGCGCCCTACGCGCATCGAAACCCGCTCGAGCGCTGTCAAGCCCGTGCCGTATGTCTTGCTGACGTCCCTCATCTCGACGACCGGCACGCCGGAGCGCGCCGGGGCGCGACCACGCGAGCGAAGGGCGTCTGTGGAGAAGGTCGGCTGGGCCATCGCGACTCGGTTCTTAGACGGTCTTGGCGGCTGGCGACACCGCTGCAAGCCGATTTGCAGGATTAAAGGTAGCCACGCCGAAGCCTCAGGGTTGCGCCCGGTAGCGCAAGTACAGGTCGCCCTCGGCCTCGAGCACCCACACGAGCTCGAGCGCGACGAGCTCCTCGAGCGGCGCGCGCGCGACGATGGCGGGGCCCTCCTCGCCGCCGGCCACCGTCGCCGCGAGCGTCAGGAAGAGCTCGTCGACGAGCCCACGGGCGAACAGATCCGCGGTCAGTCGCGGGCCTCCCTCGCACAGCAGCGATCGCACGCCGTGCTCGGCGCGCAGCGCGCCGAGCACGCCGCCGAGGTCGAGCTGCTCGGCGTCGCCGCGCAGGTACTCGACGCTCGCCGTCGCGCGCTCGACCGTGCCCTTCGAGGCGGTCGCGATCAGCACGCGCGAGTGCGGATCGGCGAGCAGCGGAAGGTCGGCGGGGAGCTCGAGGCGCCCGCTCACGAGACACGCCAGCGGATCCTGCTCGAGACCCTCGCGGCGGCGCTTCTCGCGCAGGGCCGGGTCGCGCACCAGGCGCCCATAGGGCTCGGCTCGCAGCGTGCCCGCGCCGACCATGACGGCGTCGACCTGGGTGCGCAGGTGGACGAGCATCGCCCTGTCGGCGGGACTCGAGATCTCGCGCGTGCCGCCCCGCACGGCCGCGCGTCCATCCACGGTCGCGATCATGTTGAGCACCACGTAGGGTCGCTCGGGGGGAGCCGCGCGGCCGAGCTCGAGGCCCGCGACGACCTCCTCCACCGCCACCTCCGCGGGATCTGGGTGGATCCGCCGCAGGCGCACCGTGAGCGCCAGGCTAGATGCTCGATCTCGACTTGTCGGGGGGCGGTTGCCGCGCGGCGAGCAGCGCCGCAAGCGCCGTCGTCACGGGCACTGCCGCGATCAAGCCGATCGAGCCGACGAGCGTGGCGACGATCTGCTCGGCGACAGCTTCGCGATTGACCGCATCGGCGAAGGGCGTCTCGCCGACGGCAAATATCAACAGGATCGGCAGCGAGGCGCCGACGTAGGCGAGCACCAGGGTGTTCACCGTCGCCGCGACGTGGTCGCGTCCGACCGTCAGGCCGCCGCGGTACAGCTGGCCGAAACCCTGCGCGGGGTTCGCGCGCTGAAGTGCCATGACCGCGGAGGCCTGGCTGACCGTGACGTCGTCGAGGACGCCGAGCGCGCCGATCACGATCCCGGCCAGCACCAAGCCCTCGAG
>Ga0136630_1000957_pt1 | contig 11557 bp, 12 predicted proteins | sample AntDrymUQ5682106_2_FD_105496 | JGI IMG/M metagenome (GOLD analysis project Ga0136630, IMG submission 105496) | Polar desert sand microbial communities from Dry Valleys, Antarctica - metaG UQ568 (21.06) | ecosystem: Environmental > Terrestrial > Soil > Desert | place: Antarctica: Dry Valley...
ACTTCCGCCGACCGGACTTCCGCCGACCGGACTTCCGCCGACCGGACTTCCGCCGACCGGACTTCCGCCGACCGGGGCGTTTTCTCCCTTGCCGTCCCACAAAAGCGCGAGGGCGCGTCCGACGTATATTCCGGTGAGGAGTGTCGCGAGCAATGCGAGTGGGCCGAGGAGAAGCGCGTATGGCGAGTCGAAGGAGGCGGCGAGGACGGCGTCTTTCGAGAAGAAGCCGGAGAGGGGCGGGATGCCCGCGAGCGCGAGTCCCGCGATGGCGAAGGCGAGGAAAGTCCATTTTCTTTCGCGGCCCGCGCCTCCGAGATCGTCGAAGGCGGTGGAGCCTCGGGCACGCTGGAAAATTCCCGCGCCGAGGAAGAGGGAGCTTTTCATCGCGGCGTGGGCGGCGAGGTGGACGGTCGCGGCGGCGGGTGAACCCGCGCCGACGGCGAGGAGCATGAAACCGTACTGCGCGGAGGTCGAGGCCGCGAGGAGGCGTTTCAGATCCGGCTCGGATATGGCGGTGAGGCCCGCGGCTATGGCGGTTGCGCCGCCGACGAGTCCGACGACGAGGAGTGCGTCCGGCGGAAAGAGTGGGAAAGCGCGGATGAGAAGGATCGCTCCCGCGGCCACGAGCGTCGCGGAGTGAAGAAGCGCGGAGACGGGCGTCGGTCCGGCCATCGCATCCGAGAGCCACCCCGAGAACGGAGTCTGCGCCGACTTCCCCGCCGCCGCGAGAAGGAGGAAAAGCCCCGCGACGAGAGCCGCCGCGCCGCCGACGGTGAAAGTACGTTCGATCTCCGTCGTCCCGGTCTGCGTGACGAGGATGAAGATCGCCGCGTAAAGCCCGAGGTCGGCGGTGCGGGTATACAAAAAAGCTCGGGTCGCCGCCCTCCGGGCTTCCGGTCGTTCATGCCAGAAACCGATGAGGAGATACGAGGCGAGTCCGATGAGTTCCCACGAGGCGAGGAGAAGCACCCAGTCTCCGGCGAGAACGAGAGTTTGCATAGCCGCGACGAAAAACGACATCCCGGCGAAGAAATGAACTTTGTCCGGCTCCCCCTTCATATACTCGACGGCGTATACGATGACGAAGAAACTCACGACCGCGACGAGCGTGGAGAGCGTGGCGGTGAGCGGTGTGGCGACGAGCATGAGCGGAAAATCCGGAAGTCCCGGCAGCGTCGCCGAAAGCCGCGCTCCGCCCGCGACCTCCGAGAGTGCGTACACGGCGGCGGCGAGGCCGAGTCCCGCGCCCGCCACGGCGAACACGGACGCTCCGCGCCGGATGAGGAGGATGGCGGCGGCCGCCATGAGAGGATTGAGTACGGCGAGGGCGGATATGGTCATCTCGCGGCTCCGCCTTCGGCTATGCCGCAGTTATTGGTTATTGGTTGATGGTTATTGGAAAAAGCCAAAACCAAAAACCAAAAACCAATAACCAATAACCAATAACCAAAAATCGGGAGCGAAGCGACCCCCATCATCCTCTCAGATCCCCCGCTTCCTCCATCTCGACGGAGCCTTTGGCGCGGAAGCGTCCGGTGGCTATGGCGAAGCCGACGGCCATTTCGAGAGCCATCACGGTCATTACGATGAGGACGAACATTTGTCCGGCGTATATTTCGGGATGCAAAAATCGCCAGAAAGCGACGAGGTTCACCATCGCCGCCCCGAGCATGAGTTCGACTCCCATCATGATCATGACGAGGTTCGTCTGCGAGAGCGCGCCATACAGCCCGATGCCGAAAAGTATCGCCCCGACGACGAGCGCGGCCATGAGCGTCGTCATGACTTTCTCCTCTCGATGGCGATGGCGGTGGCGGCGATCATCGCGGTGAGGATCGTAACGCCCGCCGTCTCGAAGATGAGCATGGACCGCTCCATGATCTCGATCCCGAGCATCCGCGTTTGTTCCTCCGGATGCGCCGCCTCCGCCACCGGCCCCCATTCCACGAGGAACACGACGGCGAGGATTCCGAGCGTGGCGAGAATTCCGGCGAAGATCGAAGCATATTTCTGGTGGGTCATGTCCATGCCCTCCATTCCTCCGGGGTCCATCATGTACATAACCATGAATATCGCCATGATCGCCATCTCGGTCGCCATCATCATTATTTGCAAAACCCCGAGGAACTCGGCCTCCATCGCGAGGAACATCGCCCCGATGGCGGTCATCGAGAAAAGCAGCGCGAGCGCGGACCGAACCATCGAGGAAGTGCGGAAAACGACGACTCCGAACCATATCGCCGCCAGCCCGAAGATCCCGACGAAGAACGGCTGAAATATTTCCGACGCGCTCATCCGACCACCAAAATCATGACGCCGACGACGAAGATATTGAGAAGCGCGAGCGGTATCCCGACCTTCCATCCCCACTCGAGAACATGCGTCTCACGCAACCTCGGAACATATCTCCCGGCGAGGAGCATGAGCGCGGCGACGGCGAGCGTCTTCGCCGCGCTCCACGCCCACGGCGGAAATACCGGGCCGAGCCATCCCCCGAGATAAAAAACCGAAACCGCCGCCGCGACCGTGACCACGAGGACGAGGCGGGCGAGGCGGAAGACGGCGAGCCGCCACCCGGTGTATTCGGCCTCGACGCCTCCGGCGAGTTCTCCGGGCGCGGTCGGGAGGTCGAAGGGCGGGAGGAAGCACACGGCCATCCCCGCGAGGAGGAAAAGCACGAAGCCGATGGGCTGGTATATGGCGTTCGGCAGCGCGGCTTGCGATTCGACGACCTCGGTGGTCACGAGGGATTCGGCTCGCATGGCGACGGCGGTGATGGGCATGACGATGAGCATGGAGTACGCGACGAGTTGCCCGAGGAAGCGGAACCCGCCGACCATCGCGTACGCCCCGTTCGGCGCCCATCCCGCCATGAGGAGCGCGACCATCACGTACGCGAGCGCGGCGTTCACGAAGAGCGCGCCCGTGGCGAGGTCGGCGACTATGAGGCCCGGCGAGAGCGGGAGAACGGCGGCGGCGAGGAGTGCCGATACGAGGAGGAGCGGCGGCGCGACCTCGAAGAAAACGCGGTCGCGCCGCTTCGGAACGAAGGATTCGCGTCCGAGCATCGCCGCGCCGGAGGCAAGCGGCCCGGTGATGCTCATCCGGCCCATCGAGACCCATCCTTCGAGGACGGCGACGAGGTATGCGCCAGCGAGGAGGGCGAGGATCGAGATCGCGGCGGTCAATGGAGAACCTCGTCGGATGGCTCCGGGGGTGTCCCGCCCGCGGTGCGACACCCCCGCTCATGCGGAATGGAAGCCCGCGCCCCCGTAAAACGGTATTCTCGATCGGCTCCGGGTCGGAAGTACTCGGGCGATGCGAGCGTCTTTGTCGTGGCGCCGGGTTCGGGTGGTCGGCACGCTTCCACGAACGCGAGCCGAACCCGGACGCGCGGCTCTCCGCCCGGACTCGATGTGAGGGCGGCGGTCAATGGAGAACCTCCCACGGCGAAATATCGAGCGAGGCGACACCGACGAGGGCGTCGGCGAGTTCGCGCTCTTTCGCCACGCTCTCGACGAGTTCGATGTGGCGTGTCGAAGGGGTGTGGAGTTCGAGGCCGCTCACCCCGCGTCCCCTCAGCGAGAGGCGGAGCGACGCTTTGCCGCGCGGGGTCTCGACGGTGGCGGCGCCTTTGCCCGAGAGGCCGTAGTCGAAGCTGTCGCTCGGCACGGAGATGGAGCCGGCGGCGAGTATGAGGTCGAGGCTGTGCGAGACCTCCGCCAGCCGGACGCGCATCCGCGAGAGCGCGTCGCCCCCTCCCCGGACGACCGCCTCGAAGCCGAGGCTCCGGTATCCTTCGTCGTCGTCGTCGTCGGCGCGGGCGTCGGCGGATGCGCCCCTCGCCCTCGCCACGGGGCCGGAGGCTTCCGCATCGCTCTCCGCGTCGCCCGGAATTTTGCCGACGCCTTTCAGGCGGCGCGTGAGGAGCGGGTTTCGCCGAAGGTTCTCGACGAGTTTGTCCACTTCGATTTTCAGGCGCGATATTTCGCTCGCTCCCGAGGCTCGCAGCCTGTCCGATTCGCCGCTTCCCCCGGCGCGGAGGAGGGCGAGCTGGAGTTTTCCGGCGCGTTCCGCGAGCCGGGCGTGGCCCGTGAGGTATCCGAAGCCCGCGAGCCATCCGAGGTGGCTGGCGGCCCGCTCCCGCTCCATCGCGCCGATGCGGGCGAGCGTCGTCCGCTCGTCGGGCGCGATTCCGGCGGCATCCTCGAAGGCTCGGAGCGCGAGCGCGCGGTACGCGACCGGGGAGAACGGGTCGAGGCTCGCGAGCCATCCCGCGAAAGTCTCCGCCGAACCGGACATCCCTTCGAAGCGCGGCATCCCGACCGCCGACGAAACCACCGACTCCGCGACCGTGTCGCCGTCGAGGGTGAGGGTGAGGGCGAGTCCGCCGGGGAGACCCGGAAAGAGCGGCCCGAACGGAGCGGCGACCCACTCCATTTGGAGGCCGTCGCTGCTTCGCGGCGTTCCCTCGGTCATCGCCACCATGGACATGAAACCCATGTCTCCGTGATCCATATGGTCGTGGCCCATCTCCGCATGGTTCATGCTTTCATGTTCGACGTGTTTTTCCGGATCTTTGTGGTTCGCGCGGCCTCCATCCGAGCTTTCCGTCTCCGCTTTTTCAGCATGCTCTTCCGATTTTCCGGCGTGTTCTTTCGGCTCTTTGTGGCTCGTGTGGCCTTCGTCCGAGTCTTTTCCGGCGCGCGCCTTTTCGTCTTCCAAATCTTCGTGGATCGCGTCTCCTTCGTCCGGCTCCTCGCGGCTCGCGTGGCCTCCATCCGAGTCTTCCGCTCTCTCTTCTCCGGCGTGCTTTTCTTCTTTGTGCGGATTGAGAACTTTCCCGGCGAGGCGTTTTCGGGCTTCGGCGGTGGCTCGTTCGAGGGCTTTTTGTTCGAGGGGGATCGAGAAGTCCGGTTCCGGGAACGGCGAGGGGTTTTTCGCTCCGACGGAGATCGCAATTCGCGGACGGGGGATCTGTGAATATGCGACAGCGGCGGATCTGCGGAGGCTTTCGGGTGTCTCTCCGACGAGGACGAGCATGCTCGCGTGTCTCGGAGTGGCCGATATTTCCATCCCGGCGGCTTCGAGGTCGAGGCCGAGGGCGCGGGCGACATCGGGGCCGGGGACGACGAACGCTCGCAATGTGTCCCGCTCCATCGCGTCCGAGACGAGGCGGCGGAGGCGATGGCGGAGCCGTCCGGGGGATCGGGAATTTCGCGCGGCTTCGGTCATTGCCTTCTCAATGCGCCCTGGCTCCAGCCATAGAGGAGTCCGAGAAACAGGATCGACAAAAACACGCCCATGTCGAGGAGCGCGACGAGGCCGAGTTCTTTATATACGACGGCCCACGGATACATATACGCCATCTCCATATCGAAGGCGAGAAAGAGAAGCGCGTACCCATAATAGCGTGGATGGTACCGCGCCCACGCGGCCTCCTCCGGGAGGTTGCCGGAGGCTGCGGGCGTGTCTTCGCCTTCCTCCTTTCGAGGCGCGGCGAGGTACTTGCCGATGACGTACAGGCAAAAGACGAAGCCGATGGTCGCGGCGGCCATTGCCAAAAGGAGCGCGTATTGTTGGAAAGCGGTCATGGAGCCGTCTTCGCTTCTTTCATCCGGCCACCGGGTAGCCAGCTCCCTCGATCGCATCCGCGAGCCGCTCCATCGCGACCGCGCTCTCGTCGTATGAAACCTTGACGCGGTTCGCGTTCGAGTCGGCTTTGGCGACGACCCCCGGAAGTTTTCCGAGTTCCTTTTCGACCTTCGCCGATAGGTGGGCGCAGTTCGTTCCTTCGACTTTCAAAGTTTCATTTTTCACGAAATACCCTTTCTCAAACCCTCAGAAAACGCTCGACGGCGGACTTCAATTCTTCGACCTTCGCATCCGCGTCCTCGCCGCCGCTTTCCATCGCTCCGCGCACGCAGTGATCCACATGGTCGTTCAAAAGAAGGAGTCCGACCTTTTCGAGCGCGGACACCGTGCTTGCGATCTGGGTGAGAACGTCAATACAATACTTCTCCTCATCCACCATCCGATGAACGCCCCGAACCTGACCCTCGATCCTCTTCAGCCGACCGAGTATTTTCTCCTTGTCGCCCTCTTTGATATACCCGTGAGACGCATGCCCGCTGACAGTCGTTCCGCTTTCTTCGATGTTCTCCATCTCATCCACCTTCCTTTCGAATTGATCGCGAGTCTGTGAGTCGCTTCGCCGCCGTTCCCAGTTTTCGGTTTCTGGCTTTTGCCAATAACCAATAACCAAAAACCAACAACCGGGAGCGAAGCGACCTCAAACCACTTTCACCCGCCGCAATCTCAGCGCGTTCGAGAGAACGGTCACCGACGAGAGGGCCATCGCCATCGCCGCGAGAACCGGGTTCAGAAATCCATACTCCCCGAAGAACGGCGTGAGGAACTCCGGCACGCCCCCATCCGAGAAGAACGGATACAAAATCCCCGCCGCCACCGGTATGAGAGCGACATTGTACGCGAACGCCCAAAACAGATTCTGTTTTATGTTCCGGACCGTCGCCTTCGAGAGCGATATCGCCCGCCCCACGCCTCGCGCGTCGCCGGAGATGAGCGTGAGGTCGGCTGCCTCCATCGCCACATCCGCGCCCGTCCCGATGGCGACCCCGATGTCCGCCTGCGCGAGAGCGGGCGCGTCGTTTATTCCGTCTCCGACCATCCCGACTTTCTTCCCCTCGGACTGAAGCCGCTTTATCTCGTTCGCCTTCCCGTCCGGCCTCACCTCCGCGAGAACGCGGTCTATCCCGAGTTCTTCGGCAATGGCATCCGCCGTGCGCTCGTTGTCCCCGGTCATCATCGCCACTTCGAGGCCCATCGAATGGAGCCGTTCCACCGCCTCCCTCGACTCTTCTTTCACGGTGTCGGCGACGGCGACGAGTCCGGCCATTTTCCCGTTTATCGCAATGAGCATCGGGGTTTTCCCGGACGATGAAAGCTCGTCTCTCCTCGGGGCGAGTCCGTTCTCGCCCACGCCGGATTCACCCATGAACCTCGCGTTGCCGATGAGGATTTCCCGTCCCTCGACCTTCGCTTTTATCCCGCCGCCACTCACGGCCTCGAACGAGTCGGCATCGGCGAGGGCGAGGTTTTTATTCCTCGCGCCGCGAACTATGGCTTCTCCGAGGGGATGCTCGCTGCCGCGCTCCGCCGAAGCCGCGAGCCGGAGGAGGTCGTCCTCCGAAAGCCCGTTCGTCGCGAGGATGTCCGTGAGTTCCGGTTCGCCTTTTGTCAGAGTGCCTGTTTTATCCAAAACGATGGTGTCGAGGTTTCGGGCGCCTTCGAGAGCTTCGCCGCCTTTTATGAGGATGCCGGATTGCGCGCCTTTTCCGGTTCCGACCATGATGGATGTCGGGGTGGCGAGTCCCATCGCGCACGGGCAGGCGATGATGAGGATGGCGACGAAGTTGAGCATAGCGAACGTGAAGGCGGGATCCGGACCGAACACGAGCCACACGAAGAACGAGGCCGCGGCGAACGCCATCACCACCGGGACGAAGACGCCGCTTATTTTGTCCGCGAGCCTTTGTATCGGCGCTTTGCTTCCCTGCGCCTCCTCGACCATTCGCATGATCTGCGCGAGAGCCGTGTCCTTCCCGACTTTCGTCGCCTCGAACCGGAACGATCCGCTCGTGTTCATCGTCGCCCCGATGACCTCGTCGCCTTTTCGTTTCGTGACCGGGACTGACTCGCCGGAGATCATAGCTTCGTCCACCGCCGACTCCCCGGAGACTATCTTCCCGTCCACCGGAATTTTCTCCCCCGGACGCACGATCACCGTGTCTCCGACTTCGACGTCCTCGACGGGAACGTCCGTCTCCTCGCCGTCCCGAACCACCCTCGCCGTCTTCGCCCGGAGTCCGGCGAGGGATTTTATCGCCTCGTTCGTCCGGCCTTTCGCCCGCATTTCGAGGAGCCGCCCGAGGAGAATGAGCGTGATGATGAGAGCGGCGGTGTCGAAGTACACATCCGCCCTCCCGGCGAGAAGCTGCGGCGCGAAGGTGGCGAACACGCTATAAAAATAAGCCGCGCTCGTCCCGACGGCCACGAGCGTGTTCATGTTCGCCCGACCGTGCTTGACCGCCCCCCACGCGCCCTCGTAAAAACGCCGCCCCGCCCAAAATTGAACGGGCGTCGCGAGCACGAAAAGCCCCACATTGAGAAGCGACATCGGAACCGGACTCGGGAGCATGAACATGTGCGGAATGCTCCCGATGAATATGAGGGCCGTGAGAAACGCCGCCACGAGGAAACGGTTCTTCAGCTTCCGATACCCCGATTCATGCGAGTCATCCGAGGAGCTTTCCTCTTCTTCACGGACGATCCCATACCCCGCGCCCTCGACAGCCCGCTCGAAGTCCGAAATCTCCGCCTCGCCGGGCAAATATTCCACGGTCGCTTTCTCGGAGGCGAGGTTCACGCTCACATTCGTGACGCCGGATACTCCGGCGAGCGCTTTCTCGACGCTCCCGACGCACGAGGCGCACGACATCCCCGTCACGCCGAAGCTCGCCTTCCGACCCTCGACACCGTACCCCGCATCCTCGACCGCGCCGATGAGATCCTCCTCGTCCACGAAGTCCGGGTCATATTCGACCGTCGCCTTCCCCGAGGCGAGGTTCACATTCGCCGAGGAAACCCCATCCACCCCGGAGAGAGCCTTCTCCACGCTCCCGACGCACGAGGCGCACGACATCCCCGAAACAGGGAGCGATGACTTCCTCGAACTTTTCGTCTCGCCCATCCCACGCCTCCGACTCTTCGTTTTTATACTCTGAAATGTCAGTATACTATACCCCCCTACCCTATACAAGAAGATTTGGGGAAGGCATGTTCAAGGTGGTTTTGGGTCAGGCGCGGGTGTGGGTTTCGGTTTGGGTGTGGGTTGTGTGTGGCGTTTCGGGGTCGTTGGCTTTGTTTTCGTCTTTGTGGATGAGGAGGGCGAGGAGGGGGACGGCTGCGCCGAGGAGGAATTCCATCGGGAGGTTTATGTCGGTGAAGAAATTGAGGCCCATCATGCCGAGTTCCGCCGTTGCGACTGCGGAGATGAGGAATCTTTTCGCGGGCGAATAGCCTTCGAGGCCGCTCATTTCGAGGAGCCAGCGTTTCGCCGCGCCCGAGCGTCCCTCTTTCAGCCGCTGAAATTTATCGGAGACTTCCTCCGGCCCCTCGGGTTCGGGTGCGAGGAACGGGGTGTCGTCCGGTTTTGAGTTCCTGTTTCCGAAAAGGGCCATGATCTCTGCGTGGCGGACAGTTTTGCTGAAACCTATTTCGCGTCGTTGAGGATTTCGAAGATGTCGTTTATGAGGGCTTCGCGCTTGTCGGGGGGGAGGTCGCGGGGATGGATGGTTTGCTTGTCGGACTGGAGGTTTCGGAGGGTCGCCTCCTCCGAGAGATATTGGTCAATGAGGCGCACGATCGCGTCAACCTTCTCTCGCGGAAGCCCGTCGCCGCCTCGGGTGAGTCTGCTCCACATTATGTCCCATACCCCTTCCATAGTGGATATCCCGGTGATTATAAACGCTCATCCCCTCGGCCCGAAAACCATAACCGCCACCCCCGCGAGCGCGAGCGACGCGCCGATGACATCCCATCTGTCAACCTCCCGAAAAATGGACGTGCCGGAGGGGATTTTATGCTCTCTCCCTTCGGCTTCGCCTTCGGTCGCTCCGGTTATTGGTTTGTGGTTATTGGCAGAAACAGAAACCAAGTCCGGGTGAATGAGCGTGCTTTCTCGCCAAACCCCGAATCACAGAGGCGCTCCGGCGCCCCGCCTTCGCGGCGGTGCGTCTCCCTCGCCGGACATCCTCTGTCCGCCGCGAATAATGCACGTGAGACCAGCCGGACTCAGTATAAAAACCAATAACCAAAAACCAAAAACCGGGAGCGAAGCGACCCTCAGCGGGCGGCTCCCGACTCCCGGTTGTTCCGGCGGGGGAAGGAGCGTTCGGCGGAGGGGAGGAAGCCTTTCTTCTGCCATGTGTGGGTGGTGATGTGGAGGGTGTCGGCCTCAATCTCGACGAGGTTGAAACTCGAGTTCCGCCCCGCTCGGAGGCGGTTCGAGATGGTTCCCGCCGTCGAAATGACGAGGCCGGGGAATGTTTTCTCGGAGGTGTGGACGGCTTCTTCGTGGTCGTGGCCGCAAAGGATGAGTTCCGCGCCCATCGAGGAGAACGCCGAGAGGGCTTGCTTCGTGTTCGCGAGTCCGTGTCGGCCCGAGGATCCGCCCTTTATGGGGTTGTGGTGCATCATGACGATGCGGGCCGCATCCGGGGAGGCCGAATCGAAGGCCCTCCACACAATCTCCATGTCGCGCTTTTTGACGTGGCCGATGACCCCGAGGTCGCGGAGGCGCGTCGTGAGCGAGCCTCGGCTTATCCCATGCGCCGTGTTCAATCCCGCGATGACCGCGCCCGGAACTTCGAGCGACGGACTCAAGTTCTCGGATATGTGGTGTATATAGCGCGAGTATTTGAAATCGTGGGCTTTTTTTCGGAACATCCCCGCGCCGCCGAGGTTCCGGGCGACCGCGCCGAGCCAGCGGATATCGTGGTTGCCGGGTATGACGACGTATGGGGATATATCCTCGACCTCGCGCAGATACTCCCTCGCCCGCGTAAACTCGCGGTTCGTGCATCGCTGGGTGAGATCCCCCGAGACGGCGACGGCCTTCGGCGAGACGTCCGCGATCAGTTCCTTGAGAGCTTCGAGGCGTTCGTTCGCCGCGGGCCGACCGAAATGGAGATCCGAGATGTGGATGATTCGCGTCACGAATACCGATTGTAACCGAGCCGCCGTCCGTCGGAAACCGCTCCGTTCACTAAATACCGAGAGCGGGGAGCCGGGAATTTCTCGATTTCCCCCTCCATATACCTTCGCTTCCCGCCCGGCGAGGGATCGCCGGATTCGAGAAGAGGCCTCGGCTTCGGCGTCGCTGCTTTGTCTTTTCCCGACTCCCGGAGCGACCCCACCATACTTTACAATTGCCCGGTCATGAGACTCGTATACACATTCCTCCTCGTCGGGGTGACGGCCATATGGGGATGGACGTTCGTCGTGGTCGCCGACGCCGTCGCTTTGTATGGAGTCCTCGCGTTTTTGACGCTCCGTTTCGCGCTGGCGAGCATGGCTCTTTCCCCCGCCGCTTCGCGTATGACGAGGCATACGCTCCTCGTCGGGGGCGGCATCGGGGTGGTGTACGCCGCCGGATACCTCTTTCAAACCCTCGGGCTTTTGTACACGACTCCGACGAACTCCGGGCTTATAACGGGGCTTTTCGTCGTCTTCGCGCCGCTCACGGCGAGGGCTTTGTTCGGGGTGCGGTTCTCACGCCCGGTTCTCTTCGCGATATGCCTCAGCCTTCTCGGGATGCTTCTCCTCGCCGGGCAAAGCCCGGAGGGGGTTCGCTTCGGGGACGCTTTGACGGTGGTGTGCGCCGCCGCTCTCGGGGCGCACATCGCGCTCCTTTCGAGGTATGCCTCCGAGCACGACGCGAGCGCGCTCACCCTCGCGCAAACTTTGTCCATGG
>Ga0136630_1000958_pt1 | contig 11555 bp, 9 predicted proteins | sample AntDrymUQ5682106_2_FD_105496 | JGI IMG/M metagenome (GOLD analysis project Ga0136630, IMG submission 105496) | Polar desert sand microbial communities from Dry Valleys, Antarctica - metaG UQ568 (21.06) | ecosystem: Environmental > Terrestrial > Soil > Desert | place: Antarctica: Dry Valley...
CGCAGCCTGCGGGGCCGTCCCTCCCAGGTCAAGGGCGCCTTCGGCGTCGCTACGCGATGGCGCACGCGCCACCCTGGACCTGCGAGCCTCCACGGCCCCTCCGGGCAGCGTTGCGGGCAGGCAAGGGCCTGCCCTCCACAACGCGCGGCACCGCCGAAGACACACCGCTGACCTCGGCAGATGATCGCACCCCTGCTGTATCCGCAGGTCAAAGCATCTAGAGCGAACGAGTTCATGATCATGAATCCACCCACGGAAACGTCAGTAGCGCCTCGGCGAGCGGGATGGTCCGGCCGTTGAGATGCAACCGGCCGGTGTGGATGTCGGTGAGTTGCAGTCCGCGCAGCTCACCGGATCGCATCCCATGGAAAGCGGCCAGGGCGGCCAGTGCGGCGCGCGCCGGATCCGGCGAGGTGAGCGCCTCGCGGAGGGCGACGGCCGGGACCGGCATCGGATGGCGAGCTGGGTGGGTGCCGGTGGTGATCCCGTTCAGCGGGTTGAGAAACACGATCCGATGAGCCTTGAGGACCCGGAAGATCCCCCGCAGCCCTTGTCCCATCCGTGCCCGCTGGGCACCCGAGTCGGGCAGGACAGCGGCGAGGTCGTCAGGGGCGATCTCGCGCAGCGAGGTGTGCCCGGCGGCGGCCCAGGACTGCAGTGCGGGCAGCGACCACCGCAGATACAGACGTGCCGTCTTCTCGGAGCGGGGATGGCTGCGCGGGGGGTGGGGCTGCCACGGGTCATGATGGTGAACCAGCGGTGCAGCTCGCCTCGCATCGGCGTGGGCAGCTCGGCGATGGTTGTCGCTGAGCCACCGGTCGACTGCGGGTGTTCGGTCGTCCTCGAACACGCCTGCCGCGGCGCAGACCTCGAGCAGTCGCAGCGTGGTCAGCCCGATCTGCTGCAACTGCAGGATCTCGGAGGCCCGCAGACCAACACCGTGGGGTGCTGCCCCACACCCCGGCGCTCCCTCCGGCGGAGCCACTCGGACCGAGCCCTGCGAGGCGAGGAACCCCCGAGGCGGCTGGAAGGCGCCGCGCTCGCGCTCGATGAATCAGATCACCGATCCGGCTACTGTGGGGACGCTCCAGCTTTGGGCACGTCAGCCACTCAATAGCGTGACCACGAGCTCGTTCGCTTCCACTGCGGGAGGATAGTTCGCGAGGGCCGTCCTCACTTTCCGCCGAAGTACTACGAAGTTGCCGCTCGTATCGAGGTCGAGCGTCGCAACGTTACCGCCACAAGCATGTCCGAGTTCGGCGAGCTTCTGGTGCTGCGGGTTCGTCTCGTCGTACAGGGGGATGGGCAGCTTCCACAGGTGCTTGTCGACGTGGCGTTCGTCTTTGCCGTAGGACATCAGCGGGCGGACGAGTTCGGTCAGTGCCGGGCTGTTGAGGATGGCGCAGAGGTAGTTGCCCTCGGCCCGACTGGTCACGGTGCCCCAGTAGAGGGTGTTCTCGATGATCACACGAGGGTCCTCAACTACCGTCGCGGCGACGTGCATGCCCGCCTTTGCATAGACGACCCGCAGGGCAGGCACTGGGAGTTGCGCGGTGAGTTTGTGGCGATAGTCGAGTTGATGGCGCAGGGTCAGCCGCTCGGTGCTGCGGTGGGCGAGCCAATGCTCCTCTGCGGCCCGCCACCACTCAGCGAGGCCCGGGTACCGGTCGAGGTGGGGGTGGTCCCCGTCGAGCAGTGTCTCACCTTCCAGCGGGAGTACCGCATCCCGTGCCGGCAGCACCCGGTACGGAAGCACACTCTCTCCGAGAAGCACCAGGCGAATAAATTCCGTCTCGACGACCCCCTCGCGGTCAGGCAGTGACTTCCACGGGAGCTTCTCGGTGCTGCTGCGCGCGGACCGAACGGCCTGGTGCCCGGCGGCGAAACCTAGTGGCCCTGCCTGCAGGGTGCGGACCATGAACAGGAAGCGCGGGTAAATAGTTGCGCCATTATTGAATCGAGCGGCGTAAGGGGAACCGTCGGGATCCAACTCTGCGGTCATCTCCGTCGCTCGGGTGATGTGGCCTTCGACGGCAGCCCAGGTGTCGGCGTCGCGGGGCAGGCGCCCAGACCAACGCTCGGTCGCCGTCGCCAGCGGCTTTGGCACCGCCGTGGTGCTGCGGCGTCCGAAGACGACGGCAGAGCCGCGGGGGAAGAAGTGTGGGCGCAGTCGGCGAAGGTCCCATGAGCCGGTGAACTCCACGGCGATCGGCTCAACGGGGTCTGGGTAGTTGCCAGCGCGGAACCCGGCGAAGTAGTCGCGGTCGAGTACCGCGTTCGGGACAACGAAGCCGAACGTGCCCCCCGCAGCCAGGTACTGCTGGGCGGCACGGGCGATGAATAGCCCGGACAGGTCCTGATGTGTTGCCAGCTCGCGGCCGTGCCAGAGGTGGCGATCTTGGGACATTTGTCGGAACCGGACCTGCATCTCAGCGGGCATGTGCCGGTATGACAGCCAGGGCGGGTTGCCAATGAGGACGTCGACGCGGTTCTCCGGGCGCGACAACCACACCGGGCGGGCGAGGTTGCGGACGTAGTAGCTCCAGATGTGGTTGCGGCCTTCATCGTGCAGCCGGCACAGCACCCGGAAGTTCTCCTCGATGGCTGGTCGTAGCGTGTCGCTGATGGCGAGGCGGTGCACCAGTCCAGCGGGCAGGGTCGGTGTCGCGCTGGGGTCGCGCGGCTTGGCGGCTTGGTCTGCGAGTGCGGTGACGAGCTGGTCGAAGCGGGCCGCGTCGCCCAGCAGCGCGTTAGGAAACCGCAGCTCGGCGTCGAACAGTTGGCCGCCCGTGCCGGTGGGGACGACGAGATGGCCCTCGGTGAGCAGGTCGAGATTCTGTTGCCACTGAACGCTGTCTCCGAGATACACCGGCACGGTGATCGGGCCCCGCTGCGGGTCCAGGAGCCGGTCTCGGCCAATGGCGAGCAGATAGGTGACCCGGGCGAGGGCCACGGCGACCGGGTGAAGGTCCACTCCGAGGACGTGGTCGGTGAGTCCGCCCAGCGCCTCGGACAGCGGCTGGCCGGCGTCGGCGGCGGCGGTCAGATACCGCCGCACGGCGTGGAACAGGAAGGTGCCCGAGCCGCACGCCGGGTCCAGGACACGCTGTTGCAGCGGGGCGGCCACAATGCTGGTCACGGCGTGCTCGGCCAGCCAGTCCGGGGTGTAGTACTCGCCGAGCCGCTTACGGGTCTGCGCGCCGATGACCGACTCGTAGAACACCTTGAGTACGTCGTGCTCGACGGCGGACCAGTCGAAGCGCGCCAGCCGTCGGGCGAGTGTCCGCACGAACGCCGCGCCGCCGGGGACCTCGAGTACCCAGTCGAAGAAGTCGCGTTCCACCACCCCATACAGGCCCGCGAGGTCGAAGCGTTGCCCACCCAGCAGGGTCGCCGGCTGCAGGTCCATCACATCCAGGCCGACCACCAGGTGAGCGATCACCTCAGCGCTGTTGACCAACAACGTGTGCTCAAGGAACAACTCGTCGTCGTCGGTGAACTGCGTGCCCAGCGCGCTGCGAAGCAGGCTGGCCCACAACTCGCGCTTCAGCTGGACGGTCGCGTCGTTTGCGTGCTCGGCGTACAACGCTGCAAGCGTTGCGCGGTCGAGCGCGTGTGATGCGCTCGTCGCTCCCAGCCGCGCGGCGATCTCGCCGGGAGTCGGAACGATCCCCTGGCGTGTCGCCAGCACCCCCTCCAGCCAGAACAACAACGCCGACCCGTCCGGCGCGGTGACGTTCAGGGTGTGTCGGGTCGCTTCGGCGAGCTTGCCGTCGCGGAGTTGATACGCCCGCCACTCCGCCCCGTCGGTTAGCACCCCGACGTAGCGCTGCCCGGTCTGCTCGCTGCGTGTGGCAACGTATCCGGCGAGCTGGGCCTCCGCGGCTGCGGCGACTCCCGCCAACCGCAGGTCCTTCTTGACCTCGATCACTGTGCAGCCGACCTCGACATCGATGCGGCGACGATCCCCGAGCTGCGTCTCCAACTCCACGTCGAGGTCGTGCTCGGCCAAGCCGAGCCCCCCGGTAAACAGCAGCTGGCGGACATCGGCCTGCACCGTCGCCTCGCTGTGTACCCGATCTCGATTGGCCAGGCGCCGCAGCAGGTCATCGTTGTTCGCCACGGCTGGTGTCTACCACGAGCAGACCCGGGGGCGCGGAGAACCAACCCGCCTGACTCCGATCTGCAGCACCCCCCGCTGCGCCGTGCCTTCGCGACTTTCCCGCTCGGCGCGCTCGGCGCTGAACCGTTCAGCCCGGCGAGCGTCGGAAGCCTGGGCAGGGAGGGGGCGACACGGAATGCGGTAGCTCCCACCGCGCGTAGCCAACAGCCACGCGGAATGAGAGGACGCCGGGTCGGCCGATCTTAGCCTGTGTTATCGGTCGGTCGCCCGAGGTCCAGCCGTGCAGTTGGCCGCAACCTGGGCTACCGACACCCGCTGCAGATGCCGGCTACGAGGTCGATACGCGGGATACTGAGGAAGCACTTGCTGCAACGTTCGGTGAGGGCTGCTCGGCGGCCGCAGTCGCATGACTGGCATCGAGGGCAGAACTGTTTGTTGCAGGCGGGGCAGGGCCAGCCGGTCGCGGTGCCCTTGAAGCCGCATGCGCAGGTAACAGCCTCGCGTGGACGCCTGTCTACTGCGGCGTCGTCAGTAGGTAGGTGGAGTCGAACAACGTCCCACAGGTCGAGATCAGCGAGGACGCTGTATGTGCGCTTCTCGGTCGCGGCGGCGTTTAGGTAATAGGGGTTGCGGGTGCCCCACGGGGTGGCCCAGAACGACTCTGTGCAGACGTGTTCGCCAGGGCTAATGCGTAGCAGCGGGTGGCTGCTGGGAACGGCCTGGTTCTTGCTGGGATAGACGCTCGGCTGGCCGACGAGGGAGGCGTGCACGACCTTCTGGGTGGCCCGATCGGTCAGCATAATCGCCCCCATGCAGCCCAGCCGCCTGGAGAGCGCGATCGCGCAGACGATCTGACTGGCTTCTGTGTCGCGATACAGGTCGATCAGGTGCTGTCCGGTGACGGGTGCCTTGACGATCTGGTCGAGCACGTGGTCAGGGACGAGCAGGACGGCGGCGATCGCGTCGCACAACCGCTCGCGTTCGAGAGCGGGCTCGTTCTGGTCTGCGAGCCAGATCAGCGCTTCGTCGTCGTTGTCGACGAGCAGGTGCGCGTACTCATGCAGCAGGGTGAAGTTCTCCCGGCGCGATTCGGTCGGGGAGTACAGGACGATGTCGTGCTCGGAGAACGACATGCCGTCGCACATGCCGCCGGCGCCCCGGCTGGAGGTGAGCGTCGGGACGGAGCACACGTTCAGGCCGGTGCCGGTCATGGCCGTGAGGGGCGCGCGACGGAGGGCTTCGCGCAGCTCCACCGGGAGGGCGCGGACGATGCGCTCGACGTGCTGCGTTCGAGTCATGGCTTGTCGAGGAAGTCGGGGATGGCGCGCAAGGTTCGGAGCACGTCGAGGAGCGCGTCGACGGAACCGGCGGTTCTGTTGCGGTGCGCGGCTGCAGCGAGGGTGGAGCTGGCGCGCTGCCGCAGGGCGCCAGCTTCGAAGCCGGTTTCGGCGGCCCAGTCGGCGAGGAAGGCACTGATGCGCGCGTCGTCAAACAGGTCGTGCAGCTCACTCCCACTCTTGGGTGTGGCGAGCAGGGCCATGTCGCTGACGGCGAGTTCGTCGGCGATCGCGGTAACAAGCGCGGGCGGCAACGCTGTCTGGTCGAGCTCCCAGTGCAGGCCTTCGTTGGTGGCGACGTTCCAGCCGCGGGTGCGGAGTCGGCCGAGGAGCTGGCCGAGGTTGAGCTTGGCGTGCTTGCGGGCCTGAGCGAGCTTGCGTCCGTCGACGACGATATTCGGGTCGGGTACCAGACCGAGCATGAGCGCGACCGGATCGTCGGCGCGGACGGTTTCGGGGGCCGCTGGTGTGCCGGATATCGATGGCGTTTCTGCGATTGTCTGCTCGGCGGCGTCCTGGAAGGCGTCAAGCCACGGGAGCAGGTCGTTGACGAGTTGCTGCTCGTCGGGGTCGAGCGCTGTGTCGAGGGTGAGCCCGTGCCGGTGTGCGGCAAGTGCACGTTCGATGGGTGTGCTGTCGGGGTCGAGGGAACGGTCCGACCGGGTGGTGTCGTCAGCCATGGTGTCGGTTCACCTCCTCTTGTAGCTGCTGCATGGTTTGGTCGTAGAGCTGCCCGATTCTCTGGCCGGTGAGACCTAGCTCAGCGCCTAGCTCCCGATTCGTTCGTTTGTCGATCAGCTTGCCGAGCACGATGGTGCGTAACCGCGGCTCAAGGGCGTCGAGTATCGGCTTGGCCAAGCGGGCTTTTGCGGCTCGGTCGATCCGGTCGGCTGCGGTGTCACCAGTCGGGTCCGGAAGCGCGTCGCGGTGAACACGCGGGTCGTCCTGATCGATCTCTTGGTCATCCTTGGTGGTCTTGAGGATGTCGAGGCAGGCGTTCGTTACGGCTCGGACGAGGTAGGCCTCCCAATTGTTCTGCTCTGTCAACTGCCCTTTCTTCTTGCTGTCGAGCAGTCTGGTAAACACGATCATGAGGGCCTTGTCGGCCTCGTGGTGCAGGTCATCCGATAGACAGCTCAGAGCGTGCCGGCGAAGTCGACCGTGGTGCTGCACGTAGAGCGGGCCGATGTCGACCCGCGTGGCCGGTGCCGGTGGCGTCTCTGCCGACTCCGGGTCGTCGGGCTGCTGGGCGGTGCTCACAGGCACAGTATCGGGTGGCACGGGGGTTTCGGGTGGGCGGACGATCACGGCACCTCCGCGACATCTGTGTCTCTGCCGTCGGCAGTCCCGCCGGTGTTGGTGTCGTAGAGGACGCGGTACCAGCGGATGCGGGTGCCGGACCGGCACAGGCACCGCCCCGTGGTATCGGCGGCAGGCCGCCGGACCAGGCCGGGTGGCAGGCCGCTGAGGTCGACGTCGACGCGTCGATCGAGCAGCGCCAGGCCGCGCAACTGCTTGACGATCTCGACGGCGGCGAGCACACCGGCGAACCACGAAACCTGCGGGGCGGCGACCGTAACCACGTCCCCGCCCTGCGAGGGTCGACTGGAGGCGTGCAGTTCGATCTCGGCGTACGCCTGCCGGACGAGGTCGCTGAGCGGCGCTCCCACCAGCTGCGCGCGTCGATCGGGCGAGAGCTTGCCCGCCGCGATCGCGACGTCGACGTCGGCCGACGCTAGTCGCGTGCCCTCCTGCAGCAGCGCAAGGACACGCGCGACAGGCAGGCCGGTCGTCTGAGCGTGCACGTCGGCCTGCGTCAAGGGTGGGTCGGCGCTGACGTAGTCGCAGAACGGGCACGCGAACCCGTCTGCGAACGCCTCTCGCTGGGCGTGCAGTGCGAGTCCGGATACACCGAGCGACAGGGTCGTGCGGCTGAGCACGTCGGTCACGTCGAGCCGACCACCGAGCGTGTCGACCGACGACAGCAGCAGCCCGTCGAATCCGGGTTGGTCGCGGCCGCGGGTCCATTCGGCCACGGTCACGGGGTGGCCCTGGGCGGGAAGGCCGAGGGCGGTGAGGCGCTCAGCGAAGTAGACGGCCTTGTGGCCGCTTTCCGTGCCCAGCAGCGCCGGGTAGCGGAACGGGTTGCGGTGCGGGTCGATTGTGTCGGCGTCGACCGCCACAACCTCGGCTATCGTTCCTGCGCCCGGCAGGCCAGCGGGTGCGAGAGCGGGTGACAGGGCGGTCGCGAGGAGCGCCAGCGCGCTGGTGCCGACAGACCCGACACCGGCGACCGCGAGCGGCAGCGGACCGTCCGTAGAAGACCCAGACGCGCCAGCGGGTCGCTCGGGTGTGGGCGTGAGTGTGTAGTCGACGAGGTTCATGACGTACGGGCCGTCGAGGGCGACACCGGAGAACCCAAGCGGACCGAGCGTCTCGACGAGGAGCTGGCTGACAGCCAGGCAGGCCGCCGCGTGCACCCCAAACGCGTGCGTGGACATCGGGCCGAGCGGCTGAGGGTCGCGACCGAGACGGACGGTGTAGTCATCACCGCCGATACCCCAGCTGCCGGGATCGACATGAGCGCCGAACGTCACGACGACATCAAGGCTCGACTGCTCGGCAGGGTGAGGTCTGACGGGATCGAGAACGGTCAGCAGCGCGGTCGTGTCCGAGGCGTCCCACCAGTTCGGAGCGAGAGTCACGGGCGGACCGAGAATGACGTCACCGAACAGGCGCGCGGTCATCACAACGAACGCGGCGAGCGCCGCGGTGTGCGCACCCGTCATGTCCGGGCCGGTCCGGACCACAACACGTGTGCCGTCGAGGGCTCTGAGGACCTGGGGGGCGACGGAGCTGGCGTCGGTTCCGCTGAGCAGCCGCAGCCGCGGATCGGTCGTCATCGTGCGGCTCCGGGACCGGTGCGCACCCAGCGGTCCCGCTCGGGACCAGCGGGCAGGTCACGCCAGTGGCCGCGTTCGCGACGTAGGACCGCGCACGCGCCCAAGCCCCGGCGCAGGCCGAGGCCGAAGAACGGCACGACGATCGACAGCGCCCCGTCGTGGGTCAGGACCGGGTTGGCGTCGTCGGCACGCGAGTGGAACGCCTCGGCCGGGTGCGAGTGGATCCGCGCGACGTACAGGTCATCCGGGCCGAGCGCGAGTGCGAGCTGAATCTGGCCGGCGCGGGTTACCTCGACTGACACGCCGCCCGACGAGCTGCGCCACGGCTGCTGCTCGGGGATGACGAGCGCCGGCCCGCCAGGCCCGCTCTTGATCACGGCGGTGCCTTCGCAGCCGCGCGCGCCGCACGCCTCGAAGAATGCAGCGGCGTCAGCGAGCAGCGGGTCGGGCAGGACCAAGGTGCTCACAGGGCCGCCTTGGTCAGCAGGTATGCGAGCAGGCTGTCGGCGCGGTTGGCGTACCGGACGGCGTCCCATCGCTCGGCGAAGTGGCTCTCGTGTGCGTAGTAGGCGCGGGTGCCGCTCACGCACACCCATGGAACCTCCAGGGAGCTGTGCATCCCGTGTGCGAAGCCAGGGATCCACCGCTCGAGCGGCAGGATCGTCCCGTCGTCGTCGACCAGCGCGTCGTCGAACGGCTCGGCGTCGTATCGCTCGCCGTCCAGCCGCAGCGTCCACGTGCCGTCGGATCGCACAAGTGTCATCAGCAGGTTGCTGCCGTCGCGGTGCAGGTCGTGCGCGCGCGCCCCCAGGCGCGCCCGGGCCTGGCGGACCTCCACGTCGAGGAGGTCCGCCAGGACCACGGGGTGCAAAGCCATCAGCCGTCGACCTGCGGCTTGCGACTGACGAGGACGAGCACGTCGCCATCAACCAAACCCGCGTCGTGCAGCGTGGCGGTCGGGTCGAGCTCGGCGTCGCCGCCGGTCCGCGGGAGCGTCAGGGCGTACGCACCGTCGGTCAGCTCGCCCTTCGCGACGAAGTGCTTGACCGCGTCGTCGGTTACCTCCGCGACCGTGTCGGACGGCTTGACCGTGTCCTTGCGGCTGTGACCGGCCAACGTCCGCACCGTGACCTTGAGCGGGTGGTTACCACCCTGGCCGGGCTCGCCGCCGTGCTGCTCCTGTTCACCGTCACCCTGCTCGTGCGTCGTACTGCCCGTGTTCGTCATTGACGTCCTCTCTTGCTCATCGTCGCCCACACCACGTAGACGACGACGAGGCCAGGAGTGAAACTCCGGGCACGGCATCGTCCGCAACTACGATCGAGCACATGGGAGGAAGCCACACGATCACACTTGGCTGGGGTCCCGTGATGGGCCAGTCCAGGGCCGCCGGCAGACCATTCTGGACAATCTGTTACCGAGTCTGTCACCGAAGCTCTGTCGCCGGGCGGGGGTGGTCAGCGGCCTTGCCGTTGTGCACGTGCTCAGCCGCGGTGATCACACCTCCGATGGCGGGGTGTAGATGATCGGGGCGGACGCGGTGCGGTCGAAGCAGACCCGGGTGGAGGACTGGCGGATCGCGGTGGCCGAACCAGGTGGCTGCCCATCCGCAGCTACCTCGCCACCGCCGCCACACGACATCAACTTCTCGCAGCCCTCACCACTGAGAAAACCTCAGTGAACCGTCCTGGGTCGAGGAGAGATTCTGATCCCGGCCCTCTGGGGGAGGGATGTCAACCCCGGCCGGGTGAGTGGTGGGTCGGAGGTCGCGGCACCACCGTCGACCACACTGGCTACGCCCGCGCGACCGACGGCGGAGCCACTCCAGCCCGAGCCCTGCTGCGAAGATCCAACCCCCAGAGTTCGGGGCGATGAAGCCGCCTCTCACTCCATGAAAGTCAACGTCAAAGGCCAGCGGCGCGGCGCTGCTGGCACACCCACGTAGGGACCGCGGCTGGCGACGCCCCGCGGAACGGGTGTGGCGGTGCGGGGCCGATTCAGGACGATCAGGGCACCGGCTCAGTCCCGCTCTTCTCGCCAGAAGCCGCGAGGGCGGTGCGATCAGATTAGGACGCTAAATCTCCGGGTCGCAGCGACGTCCACGGCCAGGGCTGCCCCACGCGCGCGGACGCCACCCGGCAGGCCGACCATCACCGTCTACTATGGACACTTTGTCGATCACGGTGACTGCGAAACTCCACTGAGCCTTATCAGAAACTCGGGCCGCCACCAGCATCACTGCAGGTCACGCGCACGGTGGCCCGAGTTTCTGATAAGGCTCACTGCCGAGGTGCACGGCAGCCAACCGAGACAGCGCCGACGACCGCCTGAGCAGTGACCACCGGCCCGGCTGCGCTGTGCCTGAGTTCTTGTAAGCGGCGGGCCGGGTTTGCGACTACTCGCTACACGCCGGGGACCTCGGTTCGTGGCTCGGCGACGGCGAGGTCCCCGAGTTTGTTGTGGCTGATGCTGAGGTCGCGTTGGTATTCGGCGTTGCCGGGGTCGGTGGCGGCGAGCCGCTCGCGGATGGCCAGCCCGGTGCGGTAGTGCTGTTCGGCGGTGGTGCTGTCTCCGGCGGCGACGGCGAGGTCCCCGAGTTTGTTGTGGCTGACGCTGAGGTCGCGCTGGTATCCGGCGTTGCCGGGGTCGGTGGCGGCGAGGCGTTCGCGGATGGTGAGGGCGGCGCGGTAGTGCTGGTCGGCGGTGGTGCTGTCTCCGGCGGCGACGGCGAGGTCCCCGAGCCGGTTGTGGCTGACGGCGAGGTCGCGCTGGTATCCGGCGTTGCCGGGGTCGGCGGCGGCGAGGCGCTCGGCGATGGCGAAGTCGGTGCGGTAGTGCTGGTCGGCGGTGGTGCTGTCCCCGGCGGCGACGGCGAGGTCCCCGAGTTTGTTGTGGCTGACGCTGAGGTCGCGCTGGTATCCGGCGTTGCCGGGGTCGGCGGCGGCGAGGCGCTCGGTGATGGCCAGCTGCGCGCGGTAGTGCTGGTCGGCGGTGGTGCTGTCCCCGCCGGCGCGGGCGAGGTCCCCGAGATTGTTGTGGCTGACGGCGAGGTCGCGCTGGTATCCGGCGTTGCCGTGGTCGGCGGCGGCGAGGCGCTCGGCGATGGCGAAGTCGGCGCGGTAGTGCTGGTCGGCGGTGGTGCTGTCTCCGGCGGCGACGGCGAGGTCCCCGAGCCGGTCGTGGCTGACGGCG
>Ga0136630_1000959_pt1 | contig 11549 bp, 10 predicted proteins | sample AntDrymUQ5682106_2_FD_105496 | JGI IMG/M metagenome (GOLD analysis project Ga0136630, IMG submission 105496) | Polar desert sand microbial communities from Dry Valleys, Antarctica - metaG UQ568 (21.06) | ecosystem: Environmental > Terrestrial > Soil > Desert | place: Antarctica: Dry Valley...
CCCTCGACCCGCAGCACCGCGAGGTCCGTCGAGTGGTCCCTGCCGACGAACCGGGCCGCCAGCGTCCGCCCGTCCGCCGTATCGACGGAGAGGTCTTCCTCGCGCTCGAGCACGTGCCCCGCCGTCAGCACCAGGTCTTCGGCATAGACCACGCCGCTCCCCGGGTGGCGCCTCCTGCCGTGCACCCGCACGACCGACCGACCGGCGTTCGTGACCGCGTCCGCCATACCCTCAGACAACGCGGCCAGAGTCTCTCTGCTATCCATGTCTCTCTCCTGATCCGATCTATCCATGCCGATACTGTATCCCCACGCTCCAAAACGCACATCACCCGTCCGGCTAGTTCCAGCCCGGAAGAACGGCCGGTTTGCCGAAAGGGAGGCCCTGAGAGCCTGAACGCCCACGGGGAAGGCCAAGGGGAGAGCACGGCGTGTCGGCGGGGGATTAACGATACTTCACGGGATCGTTACCGGTCGGCAAGTCTTCCGGCGGTTTGGACGCTCATCCTTAACAACGTTTAGCGGGGTCCCCGACGGCGTTTAACCCGAAGCAAGCACCGGGTTGGTACGCTAAAAGCCATGGTCAAGACGCCGATCAAGAGCAGCAGAACTTCCTCCGTCGTCGGCACGCGCCGCTCGTACCTGCGCCCGTTCGGGCGTCGGCGTCACAAGATGACCCGGCCGGGCTTGAGGAACATGGCGCGGGTCCGGTCCGAGGCTCTTGTGGACCTTGTCCGCCGGCGCGGGGCCTGCAGGCCCCGGAACGACGCTGTCATCAAGGACCACGAGTACCCTCACCGGCGCGTCACCCTCCACGACGTCGAGACCCGGAGGCTCTACCTCGCGGATTACCAGGCGGAGATCTCGGACCTGCGCGAGCAGTTCGCCGCGCGCGGCATCCGTAGCCAACCGCTCGACCGCTACCTCGCCTCACCGGAGAACGAGGCCGACCTGAGGACCATCTCGACCGCCCTGCTGGAGATGGCCGCCAGGCTAGAAAAGTAACGTCCCGAAAACCGGGTAGGTCCGAAGGCCGCAGCCCGTCCCCATTTCACCCGAGACCCGCACAACCCGGCATCCGCCCGTCAAGTGCCCGGCCGTCCGGCGCCGGTTCCTGTAGCATCGAGGGCGGGAACGGCACGGAGGGAGGGATTCGCTGCAGAGAGCGTGGACGGGGGCTTCGGGCGTCGGAAGGATGCTGGCGGTCGCGGCGTCGGCCTTCGGGGTCTTCGGGCTCTGGGCCGGCTGTTCGGCCGTGCTGCTGGCCGACCTGAGCCGGGCCATAGGCCTCTCCCCCGGTCCGCTCGGGGTGGCGCTCTTCGCGGGGGCCGGGGCCTCGCTGGCGGCGATGACAACGCTGGGGTGGACCGTGGATCGGTTCGGCCGCAAGGCATTCCTCATAACCGTCGCGTGCGTTCTCGGGTTGGAGATCTCAGGCCTCGCACTCGTCGAGAGCTTCTGGGCACTCGTCGCGGTGCTGGTCCTCTTCTCCCCCGCCGGGGGGCTCTACGACGTGGGGATCAACGCCGTGGCCGTGGACCTGGAGCGGCTCTCGGGGCGGCGTTTCATGTCCTTTCTGCACGCCCTGTACGCCGCAGGGGCGATGTCCGGCGCCGTGGGCGCGGGGGCGCTACTCTCCGCGGGCGTAGACTACCGGCTCGTCTACCTGGCGCTGCTCGTGCCTCTGACAGCCGTCGTCGCGGCGATCGCCGCGTTCCCTTTTCCGCATCGCGATGGCGGTACGGACGATAAGCGCGCCGAAGGTGTGGATCGCGAAAGTAGAACATGGCATTGGGACCTCTATCGGAGCGGGCCGCTCCTGCTCATCGCCGCGATCGCGACCCTGGCGCTGGCTTCGGAGCGGGAGATGCAGTTCTGGTCCGGCATCTACCTGCGCGACTCCCTCGGAATGGGAGCGTTGCTCGGCGGCTCGGGGGTGGCGCTCTTTTTCGGAGCCATGGCCCTGGGCAGGCTCGGCACGGCGCTGATCGTGGGTCGCTTCGGCAACCGGAGAACCCTCGTCCTGGCGGGCGGTCTCGCGGCGGCGGGGATGACTCTCGCCCTCGCCACCACGCTACCGGCGCTCGTTATCGGCGGGTTCTTGCTGGTGGGGCTCGCGATCTCGGGTATGGCGCCCCTGGCGTACTCGGCCGCAGGCGACCTCGTGCCCGGCAGGGCGGGTGCGGCGGTCTCCGTGGTGACCGCCTCCTCATTCGGCGGGGGCCTGCTGGCGACCCCGGCCGTGGGCGGCCTGGCCGAGCTCACCGGGCTGAGGACCGCGCTCGGGCTCGTGATCCTGGCGGGCCTCGCCGTCTTCGTCCTCTCGCTGCGCCTGCGAGAGACGGCGTAGGGCTTGAAGATCGTCATAACAGCGGCCGGCTCCAGGGGAGACGTCCAGCCCTGCGTAGCCCTCGGCCTGGGCCTGAAGGAGGCGGGCCACGAGGTCACCCTCGCAAGTTGGGAGCCGTATAGATCGATGGCCGAGAGGCGCGGCCTGACGTTTTACCCGGTGGCCGGACCCGACCCGGACCGGCTCGTGGAGGCGCTGGTGGCCGCGGGCCGCAACCCCCTGAAGTACGCCAGGCGCTTCCGACCGCTCCTGCGGCCCCACGTGGGCCAGGGCCTGCGCGACTGCCTCGCGGCCTGCGCGGACGCCGCCGCCGTCCTCTACACCCCGCTCGGGTTCGCAGGCTTCATGGCGGCGGAGCACCTGGGGCTACCGTCGGTCGGGGGCGTCCTGACGCCGCTCTTCGTCCGCGACGGCGGCTTTCCGAGCGCGGTGCTCGGGCGTCCCCTCTCCCTCCCCGGCGGCCTCTACAACCGCCTGAGCCACCCGGCGACGGAACAACTCTACTGGCGCATCGTCGAGCCCCTCGTGGCGCAGGCCCGCAGGGAGGCCGGCCTCGCCCCGATGTCCCGCCTGAGGGGTCCGCTCGGGGAGATACACCGGCAGAGGCGGCCCTTCCTGCTCGGCTGGAGCCCGCACGTCCTGCCCACGGACGGGAGACGCGAAGGCTGGATGCACGCGACCGGCTACTGGTTTCTCGACCGCGAAGAGGGGTGGCGCCCACCGGAGAAGCTGCGCCGCTTCATCGAAGCCGGGGAGCCTCCGGTGGCGCTCGGCCTCGGGAGCATGGGCCTGACCCGCGCTTCGGAGGCCGGGCGCATCGTCTCGCTCACGGCGAAGGCGCTCGGACGGGCGGGGCTCAGGGGCATCCTGGTCTCGGACCACGGCGGTACGGACGCCGGCCTGCCGGAGAACGTCGTCCGGATCTCCGGCGGCGTGCCCTACGACTGGCTCTTTCCGAGGGTCTCGGTCGCCGTTCACCATGGCGGCGCCGGAACGACGGCCGAGGCCCTGAGAGCGGGCACACCTTCCGTGGTTGTCCCCCTCGTACCCGACCAGGAGTTCTGGGGCTGGCGGGTGCACGCCCTGGGCGCCGGCCCCGCCCCCATCCCCCACGAAAAACTCACCATCGAAAAGCTCTCCAGCGCCATCCTGCAAGCGGCCACTGATCCCGGAATACACCGGCGATGCAAGCTCCTGAGCTCCAAAGTAGCCACCGAGGACGGCGTTGCGCGGGCCGTCGAAGTATTCGAGCGGCACGTAAGCAAATGACCCCGGCACCGAAACGGTTAGCTGTCCGCTTCGGAAAAGTCTCGGGATACGTGGAGACCCCCGGTGGAACATCTGAATCCGTCGTTCGATAGGGTGTGTTTAGGCCAAAGCCGGCGCGACCAACGGGGGGCCCGGCACCGGGCTACGAGAGTCCCCAATCACCCGCCTGCCGGATCGAGAACCTAACGGCTAAAAGCTCCCTCACCAGGAGACGTGGCGCCGGTCCCTGAAGAAACCGCCGGTCGGGCCGTTGTTGGGCAGCGTGGCCGCCCAAACGACGCCGTCTGCGCCCTCCTCGACCGTGCGGTTGGCGTTCGCGCCGCCCATATCGGTTGCGACCCAGCCGGGGTCGACCGCGTTCACGAGGATGCCAGCGCCCCGCAGTTCGGAGGCCAGGATGCGGGTGAGGGCGTTGAGCGAGGTCTTGGAGATCCGGTACCCCGGCGAGCCGCCGCCCATGTCCTCAAGCGCCGCGAGACCTGTCGAAACGTTGACGATCCTGCCGTAACCCTCCCGCCTCATGTGCGGTATCGCAGCCTCACACAGCCGCCACGCCCCAAAGAGGTTCGCCTCCAGCGCCTCCTTCACACGTTCGAGGTCGGCCTCAGCCCCGCCCTGGCCGTCGTCGTTGGAGATGCCGGCGTTGTTGACCAGCGCGTCCAGCCGTCCGAAGTCTTGCTCTACGGAGGCCGCCAGCTTCTCTACGCTGCCGGCGTCGGCCACGTCGAGCTGTCTGACCACCACTTCGCCGGGAAGCCCTTCCGCCGCCTCTCGTCCCCTCTCCTCGTCGCGGGAGCCGAGGATCACGGTCAGCCCCTCTTCCGCGAGCCGGCGGCAGACCTCGAGCCCAATCCCCCTGTTGCCCCCGCTCACCAGCGCCACGCGCCCGTTCTCAGCCATATGACCTCCGGATCTCCTGACCAATCCCGCGAAATTCTACACACCAAGCAACCCGAACGCCGCTTCCACCGCCTCCGGCGGCGTACCCGCGACGGTGACATGATCCCCGAGGTCCCAGCTCCCCAGCGACACCACCGGCCGCCCGACCTTTAGCGCCAACCCCACCTCCGAGAGCGTCCCGTACTCCCCGCCGACGGCGACGACCACGTCCCCCGAACATACCACCGCCAGGTTCCGCGCCTGACCCGTCCCCGTGGCAACGGAATGGGACAAATATCCATTTGCCCGGCCCCGGTCTTCGTCCGGCAGGATGCCGATGGCCGTGCCGCCGCTCTCCGTCGCCCCGCGGGCCGCGGCTTCCATAACTCCGCCCAGGCCGCCGCAGACGACGATGCCGCCCCGCCCTGCGACGAGTCGGCCGACCTCGCGGGCCTGCTGGTAGGTCTCTCCCGTCGCCGTGCCGGAGCCGACAATAGAGACGTAGGGGCGGGAGGACGAGATCCGTCCTACTCCGCCGGGTACTTGCTCGTCTGGCCGAGCAGGTATCTCAAAAGATCTACGGCACCGGTCTTGCTCAGGGGCTCGTTCCAGTGGCCGCACTTGGGGGATTGGATGCAGGCCGGGCAGCCCTGGTCGCACGGGCAGCGGGTGATGACGCCCACGGTGTCCCGGGCCAGGGAGGAGAAGGCGTCGAAGCCGCGCCGGGAGATGCCGACGCCGCCGGGGTAGCCGTCGTAGACGAAGATCGTGGGCAGGCGGTTCTGGTGGTGGGCCGGGGTGGAGAGGCCACCGATGTCAGCCCGGTCGCACATCGCGAAGAGGGGCAGCAGCCCGATCATGCCGTGCTCCCCCGCGTGCAATGCCCCCCCGAAGCTCTCGAAACTCGGGCGGGCTCCCCTCGGAATCGGCGGCAACGTGACCCATAAGGCCTGCGTCTCCAGCGTCACGTCCGGCAGGTCGAGCGGGTAGACCCCGAGCTCCTTCTCGTCCGCCACCCTGACCTTCTTGTAGAACGTAACGGAGTCCGTCGTCCTGACACGCCCCCAGTGGAGCGCCGCCCCGTTCGGCAGGCCCCGAGTCTCGACCTCCTCCACGATCTCCACGTCCGTCTCGACCTTGGGCTTGGTGTAGAAGTTGTTCGGCACGCGGCGGGCAACCGCGCGGTGCAGGCGCAGGTCGAGGTCCTCTATCTCGTAGGCGTTGCCTCGGTGCAGGTACGTAGCACCAGGGTGCAGCTCGCTCGGGGCGCGCGTCGCCTCCGCCGTGCCGATCAACTCCCCGTCGGTGTCCGCTATGAGGACGGTCTCGGACGACGCCGAGCGTAAAGAGACGTTACGCGCGGGGCTGTCGGAGCGGGCGTAGATCAGGCGCTCCCCGCTCGCGGCGAGCATCCTGTCCTCCATCATCTTTTTGGCGACGTCCCTGTAGGCCGGCCCGAAGTACCGCTCGTCTTCGGCGTCCAGCGGGGCCTCGTGCGCCGCGGCCAACAGGTGGGGACCGAGGATGTACGGGTTCTCCATCGTCACGCGGGCGGCCTCGACGCGGCGGCCGAGGACGCGGGGCGGGTTCTCGAAGAGGAACTGGTCGAGGGAGTCGCGGCCGGCTATGTAGACGGCCAGCGACGGGTCTTTCCCGCGTCCGGCACGGCCCCACTGCTGCCAGATCGAGGCCACGCTCCCCGGGTAGCCGCAGCAGACCACGGCGTCCAGCGCGCCCACGTCCACCCCGAGCTCCAGCGCGTTCGTCGAGACCACGCCGAGCAGGTCGCCGCTAAACAGCCTCCCCTCGATGTCCCGACGCTCGCGGGCGGTGTAACCGGCGCGGTAGGGGGAGATCCTGCGCGCCCCCTCTATGCCGAGCCGTTCGGCCGCGTAGCGGTAGATAAGCTCCGCCGCCTTCCTGGACCTCGCGAAAGCTATGGTCCTGATCCCACGCGATACGAGGTCCGCGAAGACGAGAGCCCCCTCGGTCAAGAGACTCCGCCGTTCACCCTTCTCCTTGTCCAGGAGGGGAGGATTGCGGAATACCACCCGCCGCGGCCCGGAGGAGGCCCCGTCGTCGTCCACGAGCGAGAACGGCAGCCCGGTCAGGCTCTCGGCGAGCTCCTGCGGGTTGGCTATGGTCGCGCTCGTCAGCACGAAGCGCGGGTCGCCGCCGTGCAGCTCCGCGACGCGCCTGAGCCTTCTCAGAACCGCCGCGACGTGGGAGCCGAAGACGCCGCGCAGGACGTGTGCCTCGTCCACGGCCACGATCTCGAGGTTCCGCAAGAAATCCCCCCAGGCCTCGTGGTTCGGCAGGAGGCCGATGTTGAGCATGTCCGGGTTAGTGAGGACGACGTTCGAGCGGCGCCGGATGTCCGCGCGGAGGGCCTGCGGGGTGTCACCGTCGTAGGTAGCAGGGTGGATGCCGGGGAGGCCGAAGCCCTTGATCTTGCCGAGCTGGTCCTGCGCGAGCGCCTTGGTCGGGTACAGGAAGATGGAGCGGCTCTTCGTCCGTCCGAGCGCGTTCTGGAAGGCCGGAATCTTGTAACAAAGCGACTTCCCGCTGGCCGTCGCCGTCGCCACCACCACGTTCTCCCCGGCCCGCACCCGCTCGTAAGCCTCCAACTGGTGCGAGTAGAGCCGCGCCGCTCCCATCTTCCCCAACGCCTCGACCAACGCGGGATGCAGCTCCGGCATCTTCACCAGCGTCGCCTCCCGCGGCGGCAGACTCGCAACCGTATCCCCGAGCGACCGGAGCGCGCGGCCGCCCATCTCCGCGAGGGGGTTGGGTTCCCGAATCGCCGTCATGAGTTCTTCTTCGGAAGATCCGGCAAAAGCATCAAGCCCGGGGCCCCAACAGGATCAGAGAGCTGATGGCTGACAGCTATATCTCGCGGCGGCCGGCGAAGGCACGGCCGAGCGTGACCTCGTCCGCGTACTCCAGGTCCCCGCCGACGGGCAGGCCGCTGGCCAGAGCCGTGACCCGGACCGGCAGGTCTTTCACCTCGGCGGCGATGAACAATGCCGTCGCCTCGCCGGTCGTGTTCGGGTTGGTGGCGATGACCAGTTCTTTCGTGCCCTCCTCGCGCACGCGCTCGACGAGCTCCGCTATACGGAGGTCTTCGGGTTCGACGCCGTCCAGGGGCGAGAGGGAGCCGCCGAGGACGTGGTAGAGGCCGCGGTACTCGGCGGTGCGTTCCATCGGGCCGATATCGTAGGGGTCTTCCACCACGCAGATCGCGGTCCCGTCGCGGCGGGTGTCGCGGCAGATCTCACACTCTTCCGCTTCCGTGAGGTTGAAGCAGCGGCTGCACGGCTTGATCCGCTCCTTGACCTCCTTGAGCGCCTCCGCGAGCCCTATGGCGTCGTCCTTCTTGCCCCGGATGACGTGGAAGGCTATGCGCTGGGCGCTGCGGGGTCCTATGGAGGGGAGTTTGGAGAGCTCGGTTATGAGCCGCTCTACGGGCCTGGCGTAGGGCGCCAAAGGGCCCCTACATCCCCGGCAGGTTGAGGCCGAGATCCCCGAGGCCCCCGGTGACGCCGCCGAGCTTCTTGTTGGCAAGCTCCTGAGAGGAGTTCATCGCCTCGTTCACGGCCGCCATCACCATGTCCTGGAGCATCTCGACGTCTTCGGGGTCGACGACCTCTGGGTCTATCTCGATGGAGACGAGCTCCATCCCGCCGGTCATCGTGGCCTTTACCGCGCCACCGCCCGCGCTCGCGGAGACGGTCTCCTTGGCGAGATCCTCCTGGGCCTGGCGCATCTGCTCCTGCATCTGCTGCACCTGGGCCATCATCTTGTTTACGTTCTGCCTTTTAGCCACCCACAGCTCCTAAATCGAGGTTCACGAGTCCCGTTATTGTAAACGACTTGCCCTGGCGGACCACGACGGAAAGGTTTCGGGCGGAGGCGATCCTGGTCCGCCCTCGGGGTCATCCGGCCGGCTAGACGCGCTCCGCCCTGACGATGAGGCGCCGCTCGAAGCCGGGTATCGGGGTGCAGGTCTGAAGGGTCAGCATGTCCCTGTCCTTTATTCGTCCCATCACCCAGGTGTCATCCGGGTCCACCACGAACGTGTCACTCACCCGGTAGACGTACCTCCCACCATCGCGGCTTTCGAGGGAGATCTGATCCCCCTCGCCCAGCTCGTCGAGCCGGTAGAAGACGAGGTGGCTGCCGGTCCCGGGCCAGCCGAGGCGGTGGCCCGCCAGGTACACGTTTCTCTCCGGCGTGTCCGACCAGGGCATGGAGGTGCCGCGGGCGTGGATGACGCCGTTGCCCAGAGCGCCCTGGGTGTTGGAGCTCAGGACCGGAACGTCGTAGAGCCCGATCGATGTGACGGTGAGGCCCAGCGCCGCGCCGCTTGGACGGTCGTAGCGACGGGGCTCCCTCGTCGTCTCGACCTGCTCCTCGGTGGGCAGCGGCCAGGCGGCCTCCCTCACCGGAAGGGTCGACGGCCTGGGTTCCGGCTCGGGTTCCGGCTCGGGTTCCGGCCTCGGGTCCGGGTTCGTCCGCGATTCCGGGACAGCTTCCGGCTCCGGTCGGGGTTTCGGCTCCGGCACGGGCTCTGGCGCGGGTTCGGGTTGAGCCTCCGGCTGGGGCTCGGGTTGTGGCTCCGCCTTCGGTTGAGGTTCGGGTTCCTCGATTTCGGGAAGCGCAACCGTGGGCTCCTTGAGCGGCTCGACGCCGGGGTCGGACCGGACCAGGGGCTCCGAGGAGGAGGCGGCCCTTACCGCCCGGTCCGCGGCTTCCGCGGGCCTCTCCCTCAGGAGGGCGTAGGCGGCTACGGCGGCGGCGAAGAGCAGCGCGAGGGCGAGCGCCGCCGCGCCGAACCGGAGCAGCGGGTCTTCGAAAGCGCGACCCGAGAGCCTCACGCAGGGGTTAGCGCCTGAAGCGGATCAGGGACGCCCCGCCGACGATAAGGGCGACCCCGACCGCCGCGGCGAGCAGCGACGGACCACCCGTGTTCGGCAGCAACTCGTCTTCGGGGGTCGTGCCGGCCAGAACGTCGTCCTTGCCCTCGTTCAGGGCGATCGCCTCGGTGTCGGCGTCTTCGCTGTCGGCGGCTCCGTTGTCAGCGTCTCCATCGTCGTTGTTTCCGTCTGGCTGACCGCCGAGGCAGGCGTTGACCTGGTTCTGGGCGATGTTCATCTCCTGAGAGACGACCGCGATGGCCTCGCTTTGGTATTGCGCGGTGGCGTTGGAATACTGGTCCTGGATTCCGAAGGCGTTCTGCACCTGGGAGCAGTCCACGATGGTAACGTTGCCGCTGTCACCGCCTTCCCCGGCGGACGCCTGGGCGAGAGCCACAGGGGCAGTCGACGCGAGAACCAGCGTCGAGACCAACAAAACGGCTAGCAAACGCGCTTTCATACCCCACCATCCCGGGACGAGGACCGACCGGTGCATTCTACAGGCGCCACGCGAAGCGCGCTACTTCCGTTGCACCCCAGCCGACCACGCTCCCCTTCCGTAGGAACCCCTCCCGGCGTTCCTTCCGCCGTCCGGAGCCCTAGCTCTCCTTACTCTGGCCGAACGGGCCGAATCCGCGCATGATCTCGAACACCTCGGCCTCGCTGCGGATCTTCCCGTCGCCAGCTTCCGGAGACCCGAGACGCGCCCCTGGGACGTCCGCCTGCGCCACCGTTTCGTCGAAACCTACATCGTCCCGCCCCGCCGACGGTTCTTCCGGACGCGAGTGCGGCTCTGGGGCGGGCTCTCGGGAGAGAGGTTTTTCCGGCGGCGTGTTTCGTGAGGGCTCCCCGGTAGAGACGGGGGCGGCCTCCGGGACCTCTTCCCCGGACCGGACCTCCAGGCGCGGCCTCGAACCGATACGTTCTTCCAGGACCTCGCCAAGCACGTCGGCGTGCTTGCGGTCCCTCGCCATCCCGACGTAGAAGTCCTGGTCCTCCGGGAAGCCCAGCGTCAGAACCTTTCCGTCAAAGCCCTCCACCCGGGCCTCGCCGTAGACCGCCGCGGTAAGCGCCTGCTTGCGCCGCTTGAGCTCGCCGATGATCCCGGCCCACTGCCCCGCGAGATCCACCCCGCCCCGCCCGGCCTCTTCCGGCCCGGCCTCCTCCGGAGCGGGCTCCCCAGGCCCAGGTTCGGCCGGATCTGGCTCTGGCAGAGCCTGCGCGTCCTCTTGGTCCATCGGCGGCGTCTTCGCGGAAGGTGCGCTGGACGCAGCCTCGGGCTCCTCAGGCCGGGATTCGTTTCGGGGAGGCTCCGGGGCAGCAGAACGAGGAGGGTTGTCCGCGGCGAGGCCCCCGTTCGCGGCGGCCTGCTCCAGCCGTTCGAGGCGGGCCATGAGGTTCTCGACGGAAGGCTCGGTGTAGTCGCGGGCGAGCCTGAGGAAGGTCAGCTCCAGCTCCAGCTTCGGGTCGCCGCCGCGCCGGATGCGGCCCAGGGCGTCTCCAAGGGCCTCGACCAGGCGCACGACCTCGGCGGTCGGGACGGCGCTGGCCTGTTCTTCGAGCGGGGCGCGCTCTTCGGCGCCAACGCCCGCGAGGGCCACCTCGGGCGCGTGCGGCAGGAGCATCAGGTTCCTGAGGTGGGAGAGGAGCTCGCCGACGAACTGCCCGAGGTCGCGGCCCTCGTTGGAGAGCCGGTCCACGATGCGTAAAGCGTCGGCGGCCCTGCGCTCGTGCAGGGCGTGGGTCGTCTCCAGCAGCGCCTCCGGGCCGACGCTGCCGAGCAGCTCGCGGACCATGACGGTCGTGATCTCCCCCTCTACGAAAGACGAGAGTTGGTCCAGAAGTCCCTCCGCGTCCCGGAAAGAGCCTCGGCCCTCCCGCGCGATCACGGTAAGCGCCTCCGGCTCGACCGCTATGCCCTCCGCATTGGAGATCTCCCCCAGTTTGGTCACCAGCGTCTCGATGCTCGGACGGCGGAAATCGAAGCTCTGGCAGCGGCTGATGATCGTGGGCAGGACCTTGTGTTTCTCCGTCGTCGCGAGCACGAACACGACGTGCTCGGGCGGCTCCTCGAGCATCTTCAAGAGGGCGTTGAAGGCCTCGGTGGTCAACATGTGGACCTCGTCGATGATGTAG
>Ga0136630_1000960_pt1 | contig 11548 bp, 9 predicted proteins | sample AntDrymUQ5682106_2_FD_105496 | JGI IMG/M metagenome (GOLD analysis project Ga0136630, IMG submission 105496) | Polar desert sand microbial communities from Dry Valleys, Antarctica - metaG UQ568 (21.06) | ecosystem: Environmental > Terrestrial > Soil > Desert | place: Antarctica: Dry Valley...
CGCGCCACCACGCCAGCGTCCGGAGCATCATCCGGTATCGCTCCGCGACGGGTCTGAGATCGCCGGCTAGACGTAGTAGGGCGGGTGGGGATCGAACCCACGACCCGGGGATTATGAGTCCCTTGCTCTGACCACTGAGCTACCGCCCTCGGACAGGGTCCTCGCTCCGGGGGTGGGGCTCGAACCCACGACAATCGGTTTAACAGACCGACGCTCTACCAGCTGAGCTACCCCGGAAGGGCATCCGTCGACGATAGCGCCCGGACGAGACCCATCACACGTCGATGAGTGGAGCTGCAGTTGTACGTCACGCCGGGGCATCCGAGAGGGTGTCTCGTGCTCTGATCGTGGAATCGGGCACCGCTCGGTAGGGAGTACGAAACTGCGATCGCGGGATTCGCAACAGCTCACTCCAGAAGTGCTCGGCCGCCTCCAGGTCGAGGCCCTCGTGCAGGTAGAGGCGAACACGCAGCCGCACCTCGTCGACCTCGAAGTGCCGTCGCAGCCATGTGACGAACAGTGCCAGCAAACGTGGATCAGTGTTTGCCATGCCTGCCTGCCCGTCGCGCTTGAAACCCTCACCGGCATACAGGGCGGCGCCGACGATGAGGAACTCTCGATCGCTCATTCGACCGATCTCCGTGGCTCCCTCGGCGTCCAGACGGTCGATCTCGCGAGCTTGCGGACGAGGAGGCTGCTGGGCCGCGGCGGGCGCGTTCGACGTCTCGGGTTGGGGACGAAGTCGACGTCACGGACCCATACGGAAACCGACGACTTCGAGACTCCGAGCTCGGCGGTGATGTCCTTGAGGGTCCAGGCTTCGGCGCGCAGCTTCCTGGCACGATGCCGTTCGGTCACCTTGCCGCCGTACCCCATCGGATCATCATGACCATGGGGTGTCACAGCGCCGACAGCGAGCTCACTCCATCTCGAGGAACTCGCGTAGGCGTTGGGCCCGCATCGGCTGGCGCAGCTTGGCCAGCGTCTTGACCTCGATCTGGCGGATGCGCTCTCTGGTCACCCCGAACGCCTTGCCCACCTCCTCGAGGGTCTGGGCCCTGCTGCCGTCGAGCCCGAAGCGCATCCGGACGATCTCCTGCTCCCTGGGGCTGAGGTCATCGAGCACGTCGCCCACCACCTGGGCGAGCATCGCTCTCGTGGCGGCGTCGGACGGCTCGTCGGCTGACTCGTCCTGGATGAAGTCACCCAGGATCGAGGCGTCCTCGTCACCGACCGGCGAGTCGAGCGACAGCGGGTCGAGCGACATGCGCAGCAGCTCCCGCACCCGGTCGGCGTCGATCTGCAGGTTGCGGGCCAGCTCGTCAACGGTCGGCTCGCGCTCCAACTCCTGGTGGAGCTGGCGGCGGGCTCTCGTGACTCGGTTCATGTGCTCCACCATGTGCACTGGGATCCGGATCGTGCGCGACTGGTCGGCGATCGATCGGGTGATGGCCTGGCGGATCCACCACGTGGCGTACGTGGAGAACTTGAACCCCTTGGTGTGATCGAACTTGTCGACTGCCCGCATCAGACCCAGATTGCCTTCCTGGATCAGATCGAGCAGATGCATTCCTCGGCCCGAGTAGCGCTTGGCGATGCTGACCACGAGGCGCAGGTTGGCCTGTGTCAGCTCGCTCTTGGCCTTCTCTCCACGCGCCACGTCGCGGTTGAAGCGACGAGCATCGGCACCGCGGATGCGGCCGCCCTCCAGGCGTGCCGTGGCGCTGTGCCCCGCCTCGATCATCTTTGCCAGGCGGCGCTCGTCCTCACCCGAGAGCAGGTCCACCTGACCGATCGCCCGCAGGTACATCCGCACGCTGTCGGAGCTCGAGCTGTCGACACGGACGGTGCGCGCACCCCTGCGGCGCCCACGGCGGCGGGCGGACAACCACTCGTCGGCGGCGAGGTCGGCAGGTGCCAGGACGTCAGGGAGGACCTCGGGATCGTCGCCGGCAATGAGATCCCTGGCAAGCTCGCCGGTGGCCTCGTCATCGACCAGGTCGTCGACGCCGGTGTCGACCTCCTCGATGCTCTCGTCGACCACAATGCCCTCTTTGGCCAGCGACTGCTGCACCACCTGCAACACGTCACCGGTCAACTCCACGTCGCGAAGCACAGCCGACACCTCGTCGGCGTAGAGCGATCCAGCGGCACGACCCTTGGCGAGCAGCAGCCGCCACTCGTCCCCATCGATCTGGGGGTACGGAGGGTCATCGGAGGCGTCGTGAACCACATTCGTTGCGGCCACTTCGGTCATCGGCCGTGTGCCGTTGTCATTGTCCCCCAACCCGGTATTCCTCCGTCCCGTTGCGTAGCCAACCTAGCAACCACTCAGCAGCGCCGAACCCCTGATTGGGATCGGGCAGCTCTTCCAGGCGCAACATGGCTTCCTTGTCGGTGCGGATGCGCTCGGCATCGTCCGTGGACCCGTGCGTGGCCAGCCGACGGCGCACTGCCGACGAGATCAGGTTCTTGGCCTCCGTACCAGGATCGATGTCGAGATCGGCAACCGCGGCGCGCTCGAGCACCTCGCGCGCACCCGGATCGATGCGCTCGATAGCCATCGTCAAGTTGCCGTCGGCCTCGGCCAGGGCCAGGAACGCTCGGCGGTGCGCGTCGTCAGGAAACAGTTCCTCGATCAACCATTCGGCGATCGAGTTCCAGTCGGTGGCCAGGGCGACGATGGCGGCGAACTCGGCGTGCTCCATCGACGTGCGCGCCGCCCGGCGGGGCACGGGCACCGACGGCGACCTCGTCCGGCGCACGGCGAGCGCCACCAGATCGCTGACCGGAAGGCCGATCTCGCTGGCCACCTCGCCGGCGTACAGCTTGCGCACGTTCACGTCGGGATGCTCGTTCACGATCTGCATGGCACGCTCGGCCCGCCTGGCTCTGGCCTCTGGACTGGTGCCTCCTCCGGCCTCCAGCGCCCTGCGCAGCCGGAACCCGAGGAACGGCGTCGCCTGGTCCACCGAAGCCGCCAGTGCGCTGGGGTCGCGCCCGGCCAGGTCGCCAGGATCGAGCCCCGACGGCAGGCTCGCCACGGACACCTCGATGTCATAGCGCTGCTCCCATTCGTAGAACCGCTCGGCGGCGCCCTGGCCGGCGGCGTCGGCGTCGAACGCCAACACGATGCGGTTGGCGTAGCGCTTCAGCAACCGCACGTGCTCCTCCGTGAACGCTGTCCCACACGTTGCCACGGCTCTCTTGACGCCAGCTCGGAAGAACCCGATGACGTCCGTGTAACCCTCGCACACGACCACCTGGTTTGTAGTCGAGATCTCCGGCTTCGCCCAGTTCAGCCCGTACAACGTGCGCGACTTGGAGTAGATCTCGGTCTCGGGTGAGTTCTTGTACTTGGCCGGGTCCTGCGATCCCGGCAGCACCCGCCCGCCCAACGCCACGGCCTCACCGCTGTCGGAGAAGATCGGAAACACGATGCGGGCACGCAGCGAGTCCTGGAGGCGATTCCTGCTGTTCCTGAACCCCAGCCCGGTGGCCTGCAGCGCCTCGGCGTCGATGCCGGAGTTGCGGCTCAGCTCGTCCCACGAGTCAGGCGCCCAGCCCAGCTTGAAGGCCCTTGCCTCGTCACCGCCCAGCCCCCTGGACCGCAGGTAGTCGCGGGCCTGGCGGGCGTCCGGATCGTTGAGCAGGCGCTGGTGATACCACTCGACGGCGGCGTCCATCGCCGCCACGAGGCGTTTGCGCCGCGCCCGCTGCTTCGTCTGGCCCGTGGTCGTGTAGTTGAGCGTGATACGAGCCCTGCCAGCCAGAGACTCCACTGCGCCGACGAAGTCCACGTGCTCCACCGCCTGCACGAAGCTGAACACGTCGCCGGCGGCGTCGCAGCCGAAGCACTTGTAGCGCCCTGTCTCCTCGCGCACGTTGAAGCTCGGTGTCTTCTCGGCATGGAACGGGCACAAGCCGACGAAGTTGCGGCCCGTCTTGCGCATCGAGACGTGCTCTTGGACCACATCGACGATCGAGACCGTCGAGCGGATGCGCTCGATGTCGTCATCCGAGATCGCCATGTTCGGGCCACACTACCGGTGGCCCCGGGCAGCGCCGAGAGACGGTCAGTGGCGGTCGGCGGGACTCGATTCGGCCGAGGCCGGAGTGTGCGGCGCGGCGCTGTCTTCTGTGTCTGGCGCGTCGCCTTCGGCCGGATCCGAAGGCTCGGCGGCGTCGAGGAAACCCTCGAACTCATCGTCGCTGGGCGCGTCGTCACCTCGTGGGTTGTCGACGAGGAATGAGGCCACGATCGCCACTGTCAGGACCAGAGCGATGACACCGAGCGAAAGCGGCGTCGAGATGTGGTAGTCGAACGCCTCGGAGACGATCATCTTCACACCGACGAACGCCAGGATGACAGCCAGGCCCTCCTGAAGGTACTCGAAACGAGCGTGCATGTCGGCGAGCAGGAAGTACAGCGCTCGTAGACCAAGGATGGCGAAGGCGTTGGAGCTGAAGATGATGAACGGCTCATTGCTCACGGCGAGCACGGCCGGGACGGAGTCGACGGCGAAGATCACGTCGGTACCCTCGATCAGCAGTAGCACGGCGAACAATGGCGTGGCCAAGCGGACGCCGTCCTTGATCGTGAACAGCTTCTGGCCGTCCAGCTCATCGCTGGTCTTGACGAAGCGCTGGATCACTCGCAGGAACTTCGAGTTCTCGGGATCGACATGGGCCGAGTCGGTGAACACCAGCCGTGCCGCCGTGAACAGCAGCAAGCCACCGAAGACGTACAGCACCCATGAGAACGCTTCGATCAACCCGAGCCCGGCAAAGATGAAGATGGCGCGCATCACGAGGGCGCCGAAGATGCCCCAGAACAGCACGCGGTGCTGGTACTTCGACGGCACCTTGAAGTAGCTCAGGATCAACGCCCACACGAACACGTTGTCGATGCTGAGGCTCTTCTCGATCAGGTAGCCCGACATGTACTCGCCGGTGGCGGCACCGCCGAACCACCAGAGGATGACGAGTGAGAAGGCGACGCCGATCGAGATCCACACCGTGGACTCGATCGCCGCTTCGTGGGTCTTGACCGCATGAGCCCTGCGGTGGAACACCAGGATGTCGACCAGCAGCAAGGCAAGGATGAAACCGAGCAGCACGCCCCATTGCCAGATGTGCACGTCGAGTTCGACGAGGTTGGGGTTGCCGCCTTCTGCGGCGAGGAATGGCATCGGGGAGGGCTCCGGGAGTTCTTTGGGGGGGTGTCGGTTCAGTATTGCTCGGATCAGGCGATTTGAAACATCGCACCGGGACTGGCGGCGTTCGGCGTCATCGAGATCACTTGGTGGCGTGCGAGTCGCCGCGAGCGCCGATGATCGCCTGCGCGGCGGCGAGTCGAGCGATCGGGACGCGGAACGGCGAGCAGCTCACGTAGTCGAGCCCGGCGTCATAGAACAGGGCGATGCTCTCCGGGTCGCCGCCGTGCTCGCCACACACGCCGAGCTTCAAGGATTTCTTCACCTTGCGCCCGCGCTCGGCGCCGATGTACACGAGCTCGCCGACGCCCGACTGGTCGATGGTCTCGAACGGGTTGCGCTTCAACAGCCCCTGCGCGAGGTAAGCCGGCATCATCCGCGACTCGACATCGTCGCGGCTGAACCCGAACGCCATCTGCGTCAGATCGTTGGTTCCGAAGCTGAAGAAGTCGGCTTCCTCGGCGATTTCGTCGGCCCGCAACGCTGCCCGCGGCGTCTCGATCATCGTGCCGATGGCGATCTCGGGCTTGTTGCGCATGCCCTTGAGCGCCGCGTCGACCTCGGTCTGGACCCAGCTCCTGGCGAGCGCCAGTTCCTCGCGGGTGACGGTCAGCGGGATCATGATCTCGACGATCGGGTGCTTGCCGCGCTTGCGCAGTGCCGCCGCGGCGTCGAGCAGTGCACGTGCCTGCATCGCATAGAGGCCGGGCTTCACCACGGCGAGGCGGACGCCGCGGGTGCCGATCATCGGGTTGTGCTCTGACCAGCTCTCGGCGGCGGCCAACATGGCCCGATCGGTGTCGCCGAGGCCCACGGTGGCCTCCTTCAGACGCAGTTCCTCTACAGAGGGCAAGAACTCGTGCAGTGGCGGGTCGAGCAGCCTGACCGTGACAGGCAGCCCGTCCATGGCCTCGAGCACAGCCTCGAAGTCCTGCTGTTGCACGCCGCGAAGGCGCTCCAGCGCCGCCGTCTCCTCATCGGGAGTGTTGGCCAGGATCATCTCACGCACGACGGGCAAGCGGTCAGGGGCCAGAAACATGTGCTCGGTGCGGCACAGACCGATGCCCTCGGCGCCCTTGCTGCGGGCGACGGAGGCGTCTTCGCCGGTGTCGGCGTTGGCCCGCACACCGAGCTTGCCCTTGCGCACGGTGTCGGCCCATCCGAGGATCACGTCGAACTCAGCCGGCGGCTCGGCGGCCATCGTCTCGAGCGCTCCGAGCATGACAGCACCCGAGGTGCCGTCGATCGAGATCTGGTCACCTTCGGCCACGATGAGGCCGCCGGCGGTGAACTGCTTGCCCTTGATGACGACGGCGTCTGCGCCGACGACAGCAGGCGTGCCCCAGCCCCTCGCCACCACCGCGGCGTGGCTGACGAGCCCGCCTCGCGACGTGAGGATGCCCTTCGACGCCATCATCCCGTGGACATCGTCGGGGCTGGTCTCGCTGCGGACGAGGATCACGTCTTCGCCGCGCTCTGCTGCCGCCTGAGCGTCGTTGGCCGTGAAGTACACGTGTCCGACGGCCGCCCCTGGCGAGGCCGCCAGCCCCGTGGCGATCGGCGATCCCTGAGCCGAGAAGCGGGGGTGCAACACCGAGTCAATGTTGTCGGCGGTGACGCGCAGCAGGGCCTCGTTCCGTGTGATCTTCCACCGCTGCTTGCCGCGGCCGGTGCCCTTCGTCATGTCGACCGCCATCTTCAGAGCGGCGGCGCCGGTGCGCTTGCCCACGCGGGTCTGCAGCATCCACAACTTGCCCTGTTCGATGGTGAACTCGGTGTCGCACATGTCCCGGTAGTGGCGCTCCAGCCGGGTGAAGATGCCGACCAGCTCGGCGTGGATGTCGGGGAACCGGGCTTCCAGGTCGTCGAGATCCTGGGTGTTGCGGATACCCGCCACGACGTCCTCGCCCTGGGCGTTGACCAGGAAGTCGCCGTACGGCACGTTCTCGCCGGTGGCGGCGTTGCGGGTGAAACCGACACCCGTGCCCGAGTTGTCGTCACGGTTGCCGAACACCATGGCCTGCACGTTCACGGCCGTTCCGAGGTCGTGGCTGATGCGCTCGCGGACGCGGTAGGCGATGGCTCTGGCACCGTTCCACGACGAGAACACCGACTCGACGGCGCCGCGCAGCTGCTTCATCGGTTGCTGGGGGAACGCTTTGCGCGTCTGGTCCTTGACCACCTGCTTGTAGTCGTCGCACAGCGTCTTCAGCGCCGCCGCCGGCAGCTCGGCGTCGGTGAGCACGCCGCCGTCGTGCTTGGCTTGCTCCAACGCCTTGTCGAACACTTCGGCGTCGAGGCCCAGCACGATGCGCCCGTACATGGAGATGAACCGGCGGTAGGAGTCGTAGGCGAAGCGCTCATCGCTCGTGGCCCTTGCCAGCCCCTTCACGCTGCGGTCGTTGAGCCCGAGGTTGAGCACCGTGTCCATCATCCCCGGCATCGAGAACTTGGCGCCCGAGCGGACGCTGACGAGCAGCGGGTCGGTGGGATCACCGAGTTGACGGCCCATTGCCTTCTCCAGGCGGCCGACCGCCTTGTCGATCTCGGCGTCGAGCCCGTCCGGCCAACCCGACATGAGGTACTCGCGGCACGTGGCGGTGGTGATCGTGAAGCCGGCAGGCACTGGCAGTTCCAGCACGCTCGTCATCTCGGCGAGGTTCGCACCCTTGCCACCGAGGAGGTCTTTCATCTCCATCGGCGGACGACGGTGGCGGTGGTCGAAGGAATAGACGTACGGCACGGGCGACATCCTACGGAGCCGCTCGCGAACACTGCCCCGGCAGGCACCCGCCGCGCCCCTAGCATGTGGTTCCACATGGGCCAACCGATGCAGGCGACCGGATCCCGGGGCACGATGAGCATCTTCGGGTTCCCGTTGCACCTACGTCCGGGATTCTTCTTGTTCATGGCGCTGATCGTGCTGATCAATGGCAACGAGTTCGGCGTCTGGCTGGCCGGTGCCGTCGCCGTCGTCACGCTCGTACACGAACTGGGCCACGCCCTCGTCGCCCGCGCCGCCGGGGCCAAGGCCGAGATCTCGCTCGACTTCCTCGCCGGTTACGCCTCGTACGTACCGAGCCGACCGATCAGCCGACCGACGCGAGCGGCGATCGCCTTCGCCGGCCCGGCAATCCACATCGCTTTCAGCACAGCCGTGCTGCTGGCCATGGGCGCCAACCCCCTCGACACGTCCACCATCAACGACTCCCCCGCTCGATTCGCCGTGTTCTGGGCAGGACCCGTGATCGGATTGTTCAACCTGCTACCGATCCTGCCGCTCGACGGTGGCAACATCGTCGAAACCGGCCTGAACTGGTTCCTTCCCGAGAGCTCCAAGCGGGTCATGCTGTACGCCAGCATCGCCATCACCGTGGGAGGCACGGCATGGCTGATGCTCGACCAAGACCGGCGCTCATTGATCATCTTCGCCGGAGTCATCCTGCTAATGCAGCTGCAGATGCTGTACGCCAACGAGGACGTCGACGACATGGCGTGGATGTCGGCCAGCGACCAGCTCCGCAAAGGCGACACCGCCGCTGCCCGCCGGACCCTCGAGAAAGCTGTGGCGTCGCCGGCGCCGATGGTGCCGCCACCCGACGAGATGGACCGGAACCACTTGTCGGCCTTGATCGCAAACCTCGGCCCACGCCTACCCGTCGGCAACCCCAACAACGAGTACCTGCTGGCCGAGCGGCTGCTGGCGATCGGCCAGTACGAGCGGGCGGCCTTCTACGCCGCCGACACGTACCGTCGCCACCGCAGTGGTCCCGTGGCAGCCACCGTCGCTCGGGCGGCGAACGCCGCCGGCGACCCTGCCACCGCCGTGGCGTGGCTGCGCACAGCGGTGTCCACGGCGGCCAGCCCATCCACCGTCGCCAGGATCATCGACCAAGCACCGGAACTGGGATCGTTGCGCACGCATCCCGAGGTGATCGGCCTTCGCCGCTCCCTCGACGCCCCTACCTCCTGACGCCCAGAACTGTGAGTCCAACGGCCCAAATCGGCGTCGAGCTCTCACAGTTCGGTTGATTGGGGGCCGGGCGTCAGGTCGGGGTGACGGGTTCTCCGATGTCGGCGTTGCGTTTGACGAAACCGAGCGCCTGACGGCCGGCGACGGACGTCAGCCGGCCGACCTCGGCGCCGTTCAACTCGATCGGATCGCCGGCGGCGGCGCCGTCGGCCACATCCAGGCGGCGCAGCTGACGCGGCGCCTTCGCACCCCTGCTGTCCATGCGCTCCACCAGCTCCTGGCCCGGATAGCAGCCCTTCGTGAAGTTGACTGCAACGGACGACACACCCAACTCGGCGGGCAGGCGTTCGCCCGGCTCGATCTCCCGACCCATCACGGGCCACCCGGCGGCGACCCGGGCGTGCTCCAGCTCATCGGGCGAACCCTCAGAGGCTTCGTCGGGCAACGCCGGCGCCGATTCGTCGAGCAGCACCGTGCCCTGCTCCCACCAACCAACGACGGCGCCCTCGAGCGACAGCTCGTCCGAAACCGGCGGCACGGGCTCCAGCGCCTGCAGCTCCACCTCCGTCAGCGTGGCCTTGACCCGGATCATGAACTTGGCCAACTGCGCCCGCATCATCGGACCGAAGCCGGTCTCGGTGTCGAGCACGAACTGCTGGTCGCCCCGGCGCCACAAGCGGGCCAGCACCTCGACGTGACCTGTCGGCACCAACACGAGCGTCCAACGACTTTGCCCCACCTGCAGATCCCGCACCTCCTGGGAGAGTTGGGAGTGCAAGTAGGTCATCGCGTCGACCCCTTCCACGAGCAAGCGGTCACGGCGGGTACGCACCCAGGAATCGGTCATGGATCCAGTCTGGCGGGCTCTGCCCGGCGTGCAACACTCCTGGGTATGGAAGACATCGCGGCCCTCGCCGACCGGGCCGCCGCTGGAACGCAGTCGTTCGCACGCCTGGGGGCGCGCCTGGCCAGAGGCGTGGCAACGTTCGGTGTCGTAGCCACCGTCATTTGCGGTGCTCTCGCCCTGTTCGCCCTGTCCGGACAAGCGACCGTGGTGGCGCTCGTCCTGACGGTGATGGCGGCGACGCTCGCCGTCGGGTCCCCGCTGCTCGCCTGGTGGCGCCTGCGCTCCATCAACGACCAGTTCCAGACGTTGAGCTCGGAGTTCCGTCAGCTGTTCAACCGTGACGCCTCCGCTCGGAACCACGTGATCGACACGGTGGAGCACGGCGAGACGCCCAACACCCCAGGCAGCACCCCGCGCAGGGGGCCGATCGGCTCTGCTGGCACGCGCCGGTTCTCGGCGATCCGCCTCTTCGACGTGCAGCAGCTCCGCGGCCTGCGCAACATCACCGCAGCCTTTCTCACGCTGTCGGCGTTCCCCCGACTGCTGGCGCTGGCCTTCCTCGGCGTCACGGCGCTCGGTGTGCTGACGCTGGCATTCGGGATCGCCGCCCTGCTCTGACTCGCTCGGCGAGGTGCCCAGGCTGGTTCACGACCTGATCGCGGCCCGGGTCGCTCGTGTCATCCGGCGTGCGGCGGGGATGGCGGCCAACAAGGCGGCGGCCTTGTTGCGGCACTCCAGGTCTTCGTCGTCGGGCACCGAGTCGGACACGATGCCGGCGCCGGCCTGTAGGCAGGCGCCCCTTGGCGAGACGAACATCGTGCGGATGGCGATCGCCGTGTCGAGGTTGCCGCTCCAGTCGACGTAGCCGACTACCCCGCCGTATGGACCGCGCCGGTTCGGCTCCAGCTCGTCGATGATCTCCATGGCCCGCACCTTCGGCGCTCCCGAGACCGTGCCCGCCGGCAGCGTGGCACGCAACACGTCGACACAGCTGTTGTCGTCGGTCAGAACACCGCTCACCTGTGACGTCAGGTGCATCACATGGCTGTAGTACTCGAGCGTCATCAGCTCATCGACCTCGACGGTCCCGAAGCGAGCTACTCGCCCTACGTCGTTGCGTGCCAGGTCCAAGAGCATCACGTGTTCGGCCCGCTCTTTTGGATGCTCGATCAGCTCGGCGGCAAGACGGCGATCGTGCTCGTCGTTGGCGCCCCGTTTGCGCGTGCCGGCGACGGGGCGGGAGATCACCTTTCGCTCCCCCACCCCTGCGACCACCCTCACCATCGGCTCCGGCGACGAACCCACGACGGTCAACTCTGGATGGCGCACGAAGTACATGTACGGGCTCGGGTTCACCTGGCGCAGCACTCTGTACACGTCGACCGGATCGGCGTCGAGATCGAGGTCATAGCGCTGCGCCAGCACCACCTCGAAGATGCCGCCGGCCACGATGTGCTCCTTGGCCACCTCGACCGCCCGCTGGTACATGCCGCCACCCATCGTCGACGTCAG
>Ga0136630_1000961_pt1 | contig 11545 bp, 11 predicted proteins | sample AntDrymUQ5682106_2_FD_105496 | JGI IMG/M metagenome (GOLD analysis project Ga0136630, IMG submission 105496) | Polar desert sand microbial communities from Dry Valleys, Antarctica - metaG UQ568 (21.06) | ecosystem: Environmental > Terrestrial > Soil > Desert | place: Antarctica: Dry Valley...
GAGCTTTCGGAGATCCGGTGGGCGCTCGGGGAGCTTTCGTCGGAGAACGAGCAAGGCGAGCTTTATTTGACGGACGCGCTCGAGATCATCGGGAAGAAGAGCCGGGCCGTCACGTACCATCTCAAAGACCTCGAAGAGGCGAACCTCGTCAACGACCAGGCGCAACTCGCCCGCGCGGAGGAGATCCTCCGCCGCCGCATCCTCGACGCGCATATGAAAGAAGGCGTCACGGTGCGCGACCCCGTCTCGACGCACATCGAGGCGACGGTCGAGATCGGGCGCGACACGGTGGTTTTGCCGGGAACTTTCCTTCGCGGATACACGAAGGTCGGCTCGGACTGCGTGATCGGCCCCTCCTCCGACCTCATGGACACGACGGTCGGCGACGGCGCGCTCGTCGAGCATTCCGTCGGACGCGGGGCGAGGATCGGCTCGAACGCCTCGGTCGGGCCGTATGCTTATCTTCGTCCGGGGACGGTTCTCGAAGAGGGGTCGAAGGTCGGGGCGTATTGCGAAGTCAAGAACACGACGGTCGGGAAGGGGAGCAAAGTTCCGCATCTCTCGTACATGGGGGATGCGAGGATCGGGGAGGGGGTGAACATCGGGGCTGGGACGATCACGGCGAATTATGACGGAGTGAATAAAAGCGAAACCGAGATCGGGGACGGCGCGTTCACGGGGGTGAACACGAATTTGATCGCTCCGGTGGAGATCGGGGCGGGGGCGTATCTCGGGGCGGGGAGCGTCGTCAATAAAAACATCCCGGCGGGGAAGATGGCGGTCGGGGCTCCGGCGCGTGTGATCCGGGACGCTCCGGGGAAGGTATCCGATGAAGAGGATAAGATGCCGAACAATGGTCGTCCACGTTCCGAGACGGAGGGATAGAAAGAGATGCAAAACGGTCACATAGCCCACAACGCCGAGAAACGGCTCATGCTCTTTTCCGGGCAAGGCTATCCGGAGCTGTCCGAGAGGATCGCCGAGCGCCTCGACCTCGAGCTCGGCGAGGTGGAGCTAACCCAGTTCGCCAACGGCGAGATGCACGCCCGGTACCTCGAAAGCGTCCGAGGCTCCGACGTGTTCATCATCCAATCCCTTTGCAAGCCCGTGAACCAGAATTTGATGGAGCTTCTCATCATGATCGACGCGGCGAAACGCGCCTCCGCCGAATCCATCGTCGCGGTCATCCCGTGGTATGCGTACTCCCGACAGGATCGGAAAACAAAGCCTCGGGAGCCGATCACCGCGAGGCTCGTGGCGAACATGATCCAGACCGCCGGAGCCGACCGGGTGATGACGATGGATCTCCACGTCGGACAAATCGAGGGCTTCTTCAATTTTCCGGTTGACCACCTCACCGCGATGCACACCTTCGTTGACTATTTCGTCGAGCAAGGTTTCCGCGACGCCCCCGACGCCGTCGTCGTCGCCCCCGACACGGGCGAGGTGAAAGTGGCGAAGCGCCTCGCGGACCATCTCGGGCTTCCGTGGGCCATCGTGAATAAAATGCGCCGCGGCCCCGGCGAGTCGGAGGTCACGCACGTCATCGGCGAGGTCGCCGGGAAGCGGGCGATCCTCATTGACGACATCATAGACGGCGGCGGAACGACGGTCGGAGCCGCCGAGCGCCTTGTCGAGGAGGGTGTGACGGAGGTGTACGCGGCGGCGACGCATGCGGTGTTTTCCGGGGAGGCGTATCGGAGGATCGAGGATTCGCCGCTCGAAGAGGTCGTGGTGACGGACACGCTTCCCTTGAAGGACGACGAGCCGCGTTCTAAGATACGCACGCTCGGCATCGCCCCGATCCTCGCAAGCACCGTGAAGAACGTCTTCACCGACGACTCGGTGAGCGAGGTCTTTATGGGCGAGAACCAACTTTTCTAGTAATCTCTGTGAGAGAAATGTCTAATTTTTAGGAGCATGAAGATGGCGGACAACGTAACTTTGCAGGCAAGCGAGCGGACGGGCAAGGGGAAGAACGACACCCGCCGCCTCCGGGTGGACGGCTTCACCCCGGCGGTTCTCTATGGCGACAGCGGCGGAAGCACCTCGCTCGCGGTCCCGGTGAAGATCGTGGACTATACCCTCACCCACTACGGCGACAACGCGCTTTACGACCTCGATTTCGGGGAGGGCTTCCAAACCGCCCGCGTCGTGGACGCGCAACGGAATCCCGTGACCGGAAACCTCGTCCACGTGGATTTCGCCCCGGTGGACATGACCGAGCGCATCGAGGTCACGGTTCCGCTCACGGTCATCGGCGAGGCCCGCGGCGTCGAGGAGGACGAGGGGGTTCTCACGCAGGTCGCGTACGAAATACAAGTCGAGACGCTTCCGGGGAACATTCCGCAGGAGATCGAAGTGGACGTCACCAGCCTCGGGATGAACGAGAACCTCACGCTCGGGGACATCACGATGCCCGAGGGTGTCATCCTCATCTCCGAGCCGGAGGAAACCGCGGCGATCGTCACCCCGCCGGACATCATCACCGACGAGGAGCTCGAAGCCGCGGGAGTCGTCGAGGAAGAGTCCGACGAGGAGATCGCCGAGGGCGAGGATGGCGAAGAGTCCGAAGGCGAAGGTTCCAGCGAGGAGCGGGAGTAATCTCGGACTTCTTTCGCTCCATCTTCGGGCGCGAGAGCCGGGAGGGCGGCGAGAACGGCGGCGGGGGGTCTTCCCGGAGACCTCCCGCCACCGTTGTCGTTGTCGTCGGCCTCGGGAACCCCGGTCGGAGGTACGAGCGCACCCGCCACAACGCCGGATTCCTCGTCGCCGAAGAACTCGCGAAGCGGCACGGCGGCTCATGGCGAAATAAAAAGAAGTCCGAAGCCTCGGACATCTCGATAAACCATAAAGATGTCTCTCTCATAAAGCCGACGACCATGATGAACAATTCCGGCGCCGCTCTCTCGGGAAACGACGCCGAGCATCTCATCGTCGTCCACGACGAGCTCGACCTTCCGCCGGGCGAGGTGCGGGTGAAAGTCGGGGGCGGGGCGGGCGGGCATAACGGGCTGCGCTCGATCATGAACAATCTCGGGGGCGACTTCGTCCGGGTGCGAGTCGGTGTCGGGCGTCCGCCGGAGGGGATGAGCGTCACGGATCACGTCCTTAGCGGCATGGAGAAAACCGTTCGGGACTCGATCCCCGCCGCCGCCGCCGCCGTCGAAAAAATACTCGCGGACGGCCCGGAGTGTGCGATGGATGTGGTGAACGTGAGGAAGAAAGATTAGCGGGCGGTGTCCGGAGAGGGTGATATGATGCTCCGATGTTTTCTTCTGGAAAGCCGTCCACGATTTCGTTGAATAATGGAGCGGACGCCGCGTCCCTCTCGAAGCTCGCGGTCGGGGGGGTCGTCGGCGCGGCGGTGGCGGCGGGCGGGCTTTTTTATGCTTCGAGGGTCGAGTCGGCCAACGTCGAGGTGAAGGAGGTTTCGCTCGTTTTGCCCCGGCTTTCGCCGGAGTTCGACGGGTACCGCATCGCCCAGATCAGCGACATCCACATGGACGGGTGGATGTCGTTCGAGCGGCTCTCCAAACTCGCGAAGCTCGTCAACGAGCAAGGAGCCGACCTCATAGCCGCCACCGGGGATTTCGTGACGGCGAAGGTGAAGTACGTGGAGGGCGAACTCACCGAAGCCCTCGCCATCCTCGAAGCCCCGGACGGCGTGGCGGCGGTTCTCGGGAATCACGACTACATAGCCGACGGTAGTCTCGTCCGGCGCGTCATAAAGGACGCCGGGCTCGTCGAACTCTCGAACGACTTCTTCACTTTGGAGCGGGGGGAGGGCGTTTTGCACGTCGCGGGCATAGACAACTTTTACCAGCGGAGGGCGAGGCTCGACCTTGTTTTGTCCCGCCTGCCCGAGGAGGGCGCGGCGGTACTCCTCGCGCACGAGCCGGACTTCGCGGAGGTTTCCGCCCCGACCGGGCGCTTCGATTTGCAGATGTCGGGCCATTCGCACGGGGGGCAGATGCGGCTGCCGATCGTCGGCGCGATGGCGCGGCCGCGGTGCGGGAGGATATATCCCGACGGCGTCTATGATGTGGACGGCATGATCCAATACACGAACCGCGGCCTCGGGATGCTGTGGCCGCACCTCCGGATAAACTGCCGGCCGGAGATCACAGTCCTCACCCTCCGAACCCCCGCCCCAAACAACGAAAAAGCCGCCGACGAAAAAGCCGCCGACGAAAAAGCCGCCGACGAAAAAGCCGCCGACGAAAAAGCCGGCGGCTGAAACCCGAAACCTAAATCCCGAGCTTGTCGCTTATTTTCTCCCGGTCGAAGCCGATGATCGTCTCGCCGTCAATGACGGTGGTGGGGGTGGCTTGCGAACCCATCTTGACCATTTCCTGCATCGCGTCGAGGTCGGTGCGGATGTTCTTCTCGGTGAACTCCACGCCTTTTTGAGATAGAAACTCCATCTCCTGGTCGCAGGCCGGTCAACCAGGCTGGTGATATACGATGACCTCTTTCGCCGCTTGTTCGGTCATTTCACGTCTCCTTTTTACGAGCTTTCTTTTTCCGCACGGAATTTTAGCACCGCCTTTCCCACCCTCTCGTCAACGGCTTCGCTCCGCTGTGTTTATGGGGTTTTCTTCCGTTATACTTTTCGCCGATGTCAGCCTTCCTTCTCATTCTGTGCGGCTATATATTCGGCTCCGTCCCGACCGGAATCCTCGTCGGGCGGGCCTTCGGCGTGGATGTGCGGAGCGTCGGGAGCGGCAATATCGGAACCGCGAACGTCATGCGGGCCGCGGGCAAAAAGGCCGCCATATTCACCATGCTCGGCGACATGCTGAAAGGAATTCTGCCCGTCGTGATAGCCCGAATCGCGACGGACAACGAGTGGATCATCGCCTCCGTCGCGCTCGCCGCCGTCATCGGCCATTGCTGGCCCGTGTTCCTCGGATTCCGGGGCGGGAAAGGCGTCGCGACCGGAGCCGGGACGAGCATCGCCCTCGTGCCGATTGTCGGCCTCCTCATGTTCGCGTTGTGGTGGGCCGTCGCGTTCTTCACGCGGTATACGTCGCTCGCGGCGATCGTGGTCATGCTCGCAAGCCCGTTCGCTTTTATAATCTCGGGACAATCCCTGCCGTATGTTTTGTACGCGATCCTCGGCGGGGCGGCGGTCATATTCCGCCACCGCGAGAACGCGAAGGCTCTGGTAGACGGGACGGAGAGAAAGGTCGGGGAGAAGAAAGTGCCGAGGGTGAAATAGCTTGCTTGCCGAAGCGTACAAAGACAAAAACATCCTCCTCACCGGAGGCACCGGATTCCTCGGAACCGCGATGGTCGAGAAGATGCTCCGCTCCCTCCCGAACCTCGGGAAACTTTACCTCCTCGTCCGAGCCTCGGATAAAAAGACCGCGACCGACCGCTTCGAGAAGGACATGCTCGCCTCCGCCGCCTTCGCAAACCTCGGAGAGGAAAAGGGCGATGCTTTCGAGGAATACGCCAAAAGCAAAGTCCGCATCCTCGAAGGCGACGTCCACGCCGACTCCCTCGGCCTCGGCGAAGACGAGCTTTCGGAGCTTTCGGAGAACGTGGATGTGGTCATCCACTCCGCCGCTTCCGTCGTGTTCGACGCTCCGCTCGACGCGGCGGTGGGCTCGAACGTGCGAGGGACTCTCGGCCTCCTCCGGCTCGCGAAGGGGTGGGAGAGGAAGCCGCTCTTCGTCCACATTTCTACGGCGTATGTGGCGGGGACTCGGAAGGGGCTTATAAGCGAGGGGATTCCCCGCGAGAGTTCCCCGAACGGCACATACCTCGACCCCGAGCAAGAACTCGTCGGAATCGACTCGACGGTGAGGGAGGTCGGCATCGCCTCCCGCGAGCGTGAGATGTCCACCCGCTTCGAGGCGGAGGCTCGGCGCGAACTCGGGATGGTCGGCGAGGAATACGAGGTCGCCGAACGCGCCGAACAGCTTCGGAAAGCGTGGGTGCGCGAAAGGCTCGTCGAGCGCGGGACGGAGAGGGCGCGTGAACTCGGGTGGCACGACGTATATACGTTCACGAAGTCGCTCGCGGAGAGGATGGTGCTTCGGGAGCGGGGGGAGAATCCGCTCATCATACTTCGGCCGGCGATCATCGAGAGTTCGTATCGGGAGCCGTATCCCGGGTGGATCCAAGGTTCCCGCATGGCCGACCCCATAATCATGGCCTTCGCCCGAGGCATCCTCCGCGAATTCCCCGGCGACCCGGATTCTTTGATCGACATCGTGCCTGTGGACCACGTAGTCAACGCGACTTTGGCGGTCGCCGCCCGCCGCCCCGAAGAACCCGAGGTATACCATGTGGCTTCGGGGGAGCGGAACCCCCTCCGATACCGCGACCTTTACGATTACGTCCGGGGCTATTTCCTCGAGAACCCCCTCCGCGACTCCGGCGGGCGCCCGATATACCCGCACGAATGGAGCTTCCCCGGAAGAAAGGTCGTCGAGCGTTGGCTCAAAGCCGAACTCATCGGCCTCAAAGTCGCCGGGGCCGTTGTCTCGCGCCTCCCCGAAGGACACCTCGCCACCGACCTCCGAGGCCGCGTCGGGCGGGCCGACAAACGCTCGAAGATGAGCCTTTATTACAGTCGCATATACGGCCCGTACTCCACGATGGAATCCACCTTCTCGACGAAGAACACAGCCAGTCTCTTCAAAGAGCTTCCCGAAGAAGAGCGGATCGAATTCCCCTTCGACATCGCCGAGGTGGATTGGGAGGGGTGGCTCGTCGAGGCTCATTTGCCCGCGCTGACCACACGCCCGGATCGGAAGCGGCGAAGGAAGGCCGTCGAGAAGCCGGGGGAGGTCGCGGCCATCTTCGACGTGGACGGGACGCTCATCGGCTCGAACGTCGTCTCGTACTATGCGTGGCTGCGGATGCAGGAAATACCGCGTCCGCTCCGTCCATTCTGGCTCGCGGCGTTTATGACGAAGATCCCATATTACTGGGGTTTGGATAAAATAAGCCGCACCCATTTCAACCGCGCCTTCTATAAAAACTACCGCGGCTGGGAAGTGGATCGGGCGAAGCATCTCGGCAAAGCCAGCTTCTCGGGCTTCACCCTCGAACGCATCTTCCCCGAAGCATTGGCGGAACTCCGGAGCCACAAAGAAGCCGGACACCGCGTCGTCCTTCTCTCCGGCGCATTGGATTTCCTCCTCGAACCGATGAAAGACCTCGCCGACGACGTCCTCTCCGCGAAACTCCAGGAAGAGGACGGAGAATTCACCGGGGAACTCTCCGGCGCCCCCGTCGCCGGAGAAGCGAGGGCGCGCATGCTCGCCTCCTTCGCGCGCCGCCGGAACCTCGACCTCTCGAAATCGTATGCATACGGCGACTCGATATCCGACCTCCCGATGCTCGAGGCCGTCGGAAACCCCGTCGCCGTCAACCCGGACAAGCGCCTCGAACGAGCCGCGAGGGAGAACGGGTGGCAGGTTCGCCGATGGAGCAGAAACGGCGCCGCGCCGGACAAGGTGTGATGCTCGCTTCGCTCCGAAAGACCGGGAGTCGGGAGGCGCGGGGTCGCTTCGCTCCGGGGAGTCGGGAGGCGCCCCGCTCCGTACCCGGCCTCGCCGCCTTCCGCTCCGCCCCGCCTCGGGAGTCGGGAAAGGCATGGGATTGAAACTTCCGTCGCCGACGCTCCCGGTCGAGTTCGTCGAGGGTTTGTCGTGCGTGGGGGTGAGGGTATCGGAGGAAAGCGAGTCGAAAACTTTCCGGCTCCCGGTTCCCGGATTCCGGCTCCCTGTCGTTCCGGCGTAGCTTTGCGCGCCCTCGTATACCGGAAGTCCGTCCCGAAATATTTGCTCATGCGGTTCGGATCGAAGCGGGTGAAGAGTTTGGAGACGAGCCGATTTTCGCCGCTTCAAATCGAAGAAGTCTCCGAGCCGGAACTCCCGAGGCCGGAGTGGGTTCGGGTGAAACCGTTGCTTTCCGGCGTGTGCGGCTCGGATCTCGGGACGCTCGCCTCCGAGAGTTCGCCGTATTTCTCGCCGATCACATCCCCGCCGTTCGTGATGGGACACGAGATCGTCGGCGTGGTGGCGGAGGATAATTCGGGCTTCTCAGCCGGGGAAAAGGTCGTCCTCGAACCCGCTCTCGGGTGCGTGGTTCGCGGAATAAATCCTCCGTGCGAGTTTTGCGCCTCGGGGCGGCACGCGCTTTGCGTGAACGTCGCGAAAGGTAATATCTCGCCCGGCATTCAAACGGGTTTTTGCAATTCCACCGGGGGTGGATGGTCGGACGGGTCGCTCGTGGCGCATCCTTCACAGCTTCACCGCGTCCCGGACGAACTCTCCGACGAAGCCGCCGTCGCCGTCGAGCCGCTCGCGTGCGCGGTGCATGCCGCGTTGAAAGCCGCCCCCGGTTCGGACGAAACCGCGCTCGTCATCGGGGCGGGGAGCGTCGGTCTTCTCACGGTCGCGGCGGTCAAAAACCTCGCGCCGCCGAAGCGGATAATTTGCGTCGCGAAGCATGATCGGCAAAGAACGGAAGCCCTCCGGCTCGGCGCGGACGAGGTCGTCCATCCGAGGGAAGTTTATGATCGTCTCCCCACGATGCTCGGCTCGGACAAATACAAGCCGGAACTCGGGAAGCCCGTCGTTCCGGGCGGGGCGGAGGTCGTGTTCGAGTGTGTCGGAGCCTCGGGGACGATGGAGGACGCGCTTCGTTTGACGAAGCCCGGAGGCCGTGTCGCGCTCGTCGGGATGCCGGGACAAAAGAGTTCCCTCGACCTCACCGCGCTGTGGCACAAGGAGGTGTCTCTCGCCGGGACGTATGCGTATGGGATGGAAAGTTATGGCGGCGAGGACGTTTCCAGTTTCGAGCTTGCTATGCGGCTCGCGCCGGAGATGAATCTCGCCTCGATGGTCGGGCCGAAGTTCCGGCTTTCGGATTATGCGGCGGCCATCTCGGCGGCTCGTTCGGCGGGGAGGGCGGGGAATGTGAAGGTCGTCTTCGATCTCCGCATGTAAAAATGGCCGGATGGTCGTCGGGGAGGCGATCACCGACTCTCACAGAGTTTCTTTCGATACGCTCCGCGTCCTCGCGGGAGGGGTGGGATCCCGGTTCGAGAGGCGGGGCGGCGGGCTTCTCGGGACGTTTCATCGCTTTGGCGGTTGAGGGACATCGAACCGCGTAGAATGGGCGCGTCCGAATAATTTCCGATAAAAATCGAAGGAGCGAATATGAGCCGCGACGGGAGCCGGAAATTGGAGATCACACTCGACCGGAACAGCCCGCCCATGATGTTCAACGCGGGTGACGGATTCCACTACGAAAAGCTCCCGGAAGGCACGCGGGTGATTTATCCGCCGAAACCACTCGACGCCCTCCCGGACGAGAACGTCGCCATCGAACGGGCGCTCCTCGAACCGCTCGATATGGAGCCGCTCCACGACCTCCTCACATCCGGCATGAAACTCACCATCGCCTTCGACGACATTTCGCTTCCGCTCCCTCCGATGCAAAAACCGGATGTCCGGCAACTCATCATCGAGAAGGTCGTCGAGAAGGCGCATGCGAAAGGCGTCGAGGATATCCACATCATCGCCGCGCTCGGGCTTCATCGGCGGATGACGCGGGCGGAGATCGAACACCAATTAGGGAAGAAGCTCATGGACGCTTTCTATCCCGACCGCCTATACAATTACGACGCGGAAGACCCGGACGACAACGTATTCGTCGGGGAAACTGAGCATGGGGAAGAAGTCACGGTCAGCAAAAGAGTCATGGACAGCGACCTCCTCGTGTACGTGAACGTGAACTATATTCCGATGGACGGCGGCCATAAGTCGGTTCATACGGGGTTGTCTCCATACGCTTCCATAAAGCACCATCACACGCCGGAGACTTTGAAAAACACTCGTTCGCTCATGGATCCCGACAATTCCGCCCTCCACGGGTCGGTGATCCGGATGGGCAAGATTTTCAAGGAGCATGCGAAAGTTTTCCACATCGAGACGACATTGAACAACGCGGCGTTCCCGGCGGTCTTCGATTTCATGGCGAAGCCGGAGCATGAGTGGGGCGCGGTCACGAAGGCGAACTTCCTCGCGAACCACGAGATGGCGAAGCGTCTCCCGAACGCCATCCCGCACAAAATATTCCACTCCATAAAAGCCCCTCACCGCCTCACGTCCATACAAGCCGGAGCCACCGACCCGGTTCACAAGGAGACTTTGTCGAACAACCACGCGCAGCAAATCGTCCACGTCGAGGGGCAGACGGACGTGCTCATGGTCGGAGTCCCGTACATCGGGCCGTACAACGTGAACTCGGTGATGAACCCGCTCCTCGTCTTCAATATGCTCCTCGGATACATCTTCAATTTGTACCGGGGGAAGCCGCTCGTGAGGGAAGGCGGAGTCCTCATCGGGACGCATCCGATGCCGGAGTCGTTTCATGAGATCCACCATCCCTCGTACATAGACTTGTATAACGAGGCTTTCTCCGAGACGAAGGATATTTATGAGATCGCGCACAAGTACGAGAAACGCTACGCCGAAGACCCATGGTACCGGACTTTGTACCGGAGTTCTCATGCGTATCACGGCGTGCATCCGTTCACGGTTCTTTATTGGGGGGCGCACGCACTCGATTATCTCGGCGATGTGATCGTGGTCGGCGCGGATCCAAAATCGGCGGTCATGATGGGATTGAAACGAGCCGACACCATCGCCGACGCATTGGAGATGGCGAAGGACAAGGTGGGGCCTTCGCCGAGTTCGACGTACATGCATTTGCCGCCGTTGTTCATGTGTGAGGTTTCGTGAGGGATGGAATGGACGGTTTCTTTCGGGCGGGGTATATTCCGTTCGGAGGTGATGGTCGTGAGTCGGAAGCTCGAATTGCCGGATGACGTGTACGACGCGCTTAGGGAGGCGGCCGAGGCGAATGGGATGACGCCCGCCGAGTGGGTGTCATCTCGTTTGCCGACGGAGAAGAAACCGACACCGAAGTCTCTCGCGGAGAGGTTCGCCGGTCGTGTCGGTCGGGTTTCGAGCGGAGGGCGGGAGCGCCTGTCCGAAGATGGCGGTCGCAAGTTCGCGGACTACCTCGAAGCGAAGGGGCGCTCCGGGCGCTTGTGACTCTGTGCGACACCGGCCCGCTTGTCACCCTCGTTGACCGCGGGGATCCGCATCACGCAAGTTGTGTATCCTCGCTCGACGGCTTGCCGCCGGATCCTCTTTTGACGACGTGGCCGTGCTTCACGGAGGCGATGTATTTGCTCGATCGGGCCGGCGGTCCTCCGGCGCAAGAAGAATTGTGGAGCTATCTCGAAGACGATCTCCTCGTCCTTCACGAGCCGGGGGCGGAAGAGTGGAAAAGAATGCGGATCCTCATGCGACGGTATCACGACGCACCGATGGATCTCGCGGACGCTTCCCTCGTCGTGGCAGCCGAATGCCTCGGTTTGCGGCGCATCTTCACCGTGGACGGACACTTTCGAGCGTACCGGATCAACGGCACCGATGCGTTCGAGATCGTGCCTTGAAACCCTCGAAACAGCGAAGGGCAAGGTGGAGCCGTCTCCGAGTTCGACGTA
>Ga0136630_1000964_pt1 | contig 11538 bp, 10 predicted proteins | sample AntDrymUQ5682106_2_FD_105496 | JGI IMG/M metagenome (GOLD analysis project Ga0136630, IMG submission 105496) | Polar desert sand microbial communities from Dry Valleys, Antarctica - metaG UQ568 (21.06) | ecosystem: Environmental > Terrestrial > Soil > Desert | place: Antarctica: Dry Valley...
CGGCGTCGACGATCGGCTGGTGGTCGTGGGCGGCGTCGAACACAACCACCTCCCGGTCGTCGCCGACGATCCAGATGTTGTTCGTGACCTCCCACTCGCCGCCATCGAGAGTGAAGATCCCATCTGTCGTGACCAGCTCGATGCTCACAAAACGACGCTCGATGCGGCCGGCGAAGGCGCTGGAGCGCCCGCCGTGCCGAAACCGGTCTTCACCCCTGCCCTCACAACACGACTACCGAGCGGAGGACTTCGCCTCGTTCCATCTTGTGGAACGCTTCTTCCACATCGTCGAGGCCGATCTCCTCGCTGACGAAGCGGTCGAGATCGAGGCGACCCTGGCGGTACAGGTCGATCAGCATCGGGAAGTCCCGCGAGGGCAGGCAGTCTCCGTACCAGCTCGACTTCAATGCCCCGCCACGGCCGAACACCTCGATGAACGGTAGCTCCAGCACGTCGTCGGGCCGCGGCACGCCGACGAGCACGACGGTGCCAGCGAGGTCGCGGGCCTCGAAGGCCTGCTTGTACACCTTGGGGTTGCCGATCGCCTCGATGCACACGTCGGCGCCGAAGCCTCCTGTGACCGACCGGACGTACTCGACGGGGTCGGTGGACGACGAGTTGCACGTGTGCGTGGCGCCGAACTCCTTGGCCCACTCGAGCTTGCGTTCGTCGATGTCGACGGCCACGATCGTCGCCGCCCCCGCTAGCCGAGACCCGGCGATGGCAGCGTCACCGACGCCACCGCACCCGAACACGGCGACCGACTGTCCTCTGGTGACGGCGGCGGTGTTGATGGCAGCGCCGAGCCCGGCCATCACGCCGCATCCGAGCAGGCCGGCGGCCGTTGCCGGTGCCTCGGGGTCGACCTTCGTGCATTGACCCGCAGCAACGAGCGTCTTGTCGGCGAACGCCCCGATCCCGAGCGCCGGGGACAGCTCGGTGCCGTCGGCGAGTGTCATCTTCTGGGACGCGTTGTAGGTGTTGAAGCAGTACCACGGCTCGCCGCGATTGCAGGCCCGGCAGTCGCCGCACACTGCCCGCCAGTTGAGGATCACGAAGTCGCCGGGCTGCACGTCGGTCACACCGTCGCCGACGGCTTCAACGACGCCGGCGGCTTCGTGCCCCAGCAGGAACGGGAACTCGTCGTTGATCCCGCCCTCGCGGTAGTGCAAGTCGGTGTGACAGACCCCGCACGCCTGCACGGCGACCAACGCCTCGCCGGGTCCTGGATCGGGCACAACGATGGTCTCGATCGAGACCGGCTCACCTTTGGACCTGGCGATCACCCCTCGAACTTCGTGTGCCATGGCGGTCACCGTAGTTGCGAAAGATCAGACCAGGCAGAACTCGTTGCCTTCCGGGTCGGCGAGCACGACGAAGGGATCCTCCGGGTCATCAGAGTCATTGAGGTGGGTGGCCCCGATGTCGATCGCCCGTTGCGCAGCCGACCGCAGGGCCGCCCAGGTCGTCGCCTCGTCGGCGCCGTCGGGCACCACCACGATGTCGAGGTGGACCCGGTTCTTCACCACCTTCTCCTCGGGGACCTGCTGGAAGTAGATGCGTGGCAGGATCCCATCGGGATCAACGGCATGAGCGCCCGAGTCGATCTCCTCCTGGGTCAGTCCCAGCGACCGCAGGTACTCCCCGCGGCTCTCGAATCCGTCGGGGGCCGCCTTGTCGGCATACCCCAGCAGCGAACGCCAGAACGAGGCGAGAGCCTCGGGCCGGGCACAATCGATGGTGACCAGGTACTGCAGCGCCATCTACCCATTCTGCCAATGCTTGCTGCTGCCATCGCGCCTCGTTTGCGCACCACTTGCGTGGTCAGAACCGGTATCGCGTTGCGGCGCCGGGGGCGTCCTTCTCGTAGGCGAAAACCTTGCGGGGTGCCACGCGGAACACGAGCGCTGTACCGCCCTCGTGTCCGAAGGCACCGTTCTCGACGTCGAAGTGCCACTCGCTGCCGTACTTCGCCTCCCAGCCCTCGGCGAGCCGGCGCAACGTCGCATCGTCGGCGACGTTCGTCGCCTCACCGTCGAGCACCACGTCGATTCCCCCGAACGTGTTGGTGCCCGTGGTCAGCACGCACTGCCCGTTGTGCGCCAGGTTCTTCGCCTTGCGCTCGTCGGGCCCGGTGCAGAAGTGCGCGGCACCGTCCAGCCAGACCGTGATCAGCGGTGTCACGTGGGGTCGCCCATCGGGGCGCACCGTTGTCAGCCACGACACCTCAGCGGTCTCGAGCTCCCGGCGCGTCCGCGCCCAGTCGGTCGGAGTGGCCTCTCTCGGGCTGAAGTCGGCGTCCAGCTCCGTCGTCGGCGTGGGTTCGTTCGTCGATGTCATGTGGTTGAGACCGATCGCGGCGCCGAAACTCATCGGTGTCAGAACAGCCGCAGATCGCCAGGGTCGATGCCTCTCAGCGCGTCGTAGTCGATCTCCACCCAGTGGAATCCTCGCGACCGGGCCAGAGCCTTGGCTTGCGGCTTGATGACCTGGGCGACCAGCATCCCTCGCACCTGCCCGAGCGAAGAGTCGAGGTTCAGGCACTCGATGTAGCGGCTGAGCTGCTCGATGCCGTCGATCTCGCCACGACGCTTGACCTCGATTGCGACCACGCGGCCCTGCACGTCCCGGCATACGAGGTCGACGGGGCCGATACCCGTGGGGTACTCCCTGCGCACGAGCACCATGCCGTCCTCGATGGCGCCCGGCGACGCCGCCAGCAGCTGCTGCAGATGCGCCTCGACGCCGTCCTTCGTGAGCCCCGGATCGTCACCGAGCTCGTGGGTGTTGTCGGAGTGCACCTCGTGCAACGTGATCACCAGCTTCTCGCCCTTCGGGTTCGTGATCTCCCACCACCCGTCGAGCTCGGCGAGCCGGTTCGGGGCGTTCATCCAGTTCAGCGGCTTGTAGGCGCCACCGTCGGCGTGGATCGCCACGCAGCCGTCGGCCTTTACCATGATCAATCGATCAGCGGCTGGCAGGTGGGCGGCGAGGCGGCCGGTGTAGTCGACCGAGCAGCGGGCCACGACGAGACGCACGGCGTCAGTTTCTCAGACGCGAACGCATCCGGCGCTGGATCAGTGCCCTGCGCTCCTGCAGGTCGCGATAGGTCAGGTGCTCGACGCTGTCGTCGACTCCGAACCCGGCCTTCACGCCCGACAGGTCGATCGCGATGCCGCCCGGATCGATGCCCAACTCGGCGTTCAACCGCTCACCGTGGCGCATCGTGAACGTCATCGAGATGTTGGCGATCTCGGCCAGGATGTCGAGATCAGGTGCCAGACGGGCGATGGCGCCGTCGAGGAACATCAGGTTCTTGACGTACAACATCAACTCTTTGGGCACGCGGGCCCCGTAGCTGAGCAGCGCCTTCACGACGCGCTGCACCTCCCTCACCATCTGGTCGCCGGTAAGGGTGGTGGGGTCGACCGGCGGCCGGTCGAGTCCGAGGTCGGAGATGACGGCGGCGAGGTCGGTGTCGGGCGGCAGTGCCCCCAGGTCCCGCAACGCCGTCACCTGGCCCATCACATCGTTGGTCGCCGCAGCCAGCATCAACCGCAGGAAAGCGAGCCGGTGGGGCTGGGTCAGACGCCCGACGATGCCGAAGTCAAGCAGCGCCGTGCGCCCGTCGGGCATCACGAACAGGTTGCCGCCGTGCAGGTCGCCGTGGAAGATGCCGTGCACGAGCGCCCCTTCCATGAAGGCGATCATCCCGGTACGGATCACGTCCTCGGTGTCGATACCGGCACCGTGCATGCCGGCGACATCGTCGAACTTGAACCCCGACAGGCGCTCCATCACCAGCACGCGGCGCGTCACGAGCGTGGCGTGGGGGCGGGGCACGACGTAGCGGTCCTGGTCAAGCTCCCGCAGCACGACGGCCAGGTCGATCATGTTTGCCGCCTCGATGCGGAAGTCGAGCTCCTCGACGATGGTCTCGGCGAACAGCTCCACGAGAGCAGGAGGATTGGCGAGCGACGCCACGCGGATGCGCCCGACCAGCCGCGGCGCGATCCAGGCCATCACTCGGAGATCGTCGCGCACCCGCCGGCCAACGGTCGGACGCTGCACCTTGACGACGACCTCCTCGCCGCTGCACAGTGTCGCCGCATGGACCTGGGCGATCGACGCTGCCGCCAGCGGTGTCTTGTCGAACGAGGAGAAGAGCTGCTCGAGCGGGACACCGAGGTCCTCCTCGATCGTGAGGCGCACGGTGGACGGTGACTCCGACGGGACCTGATCGCGCAACTTCTTGAACTCGCCGACCAACTCTGGCGGGAACAGCCCGTCGCCAGCGGAGATGATCTGACCGAGCTTGATGTAGGTGGGTCCGAGGGCCTCGGCGGCCAGGCGCAGGCGCCGTGACAGGTCGAACCGGGACGCCGACTGGTCCGGGAACCGGCGCAGCTTCCTCCACCGCCAGGCGCCGAGGGCAGCGCCCAACCGTGCGGCCACGGTGAACACCCGGACGCCCGGTGGGATGCGGCCCGGCCTTGTCAGACTCGGCAGCTCGGCGAGCGCTTCCTGGCGCAGCCTTCTGGCCGTCGGTAGCCACTCGATCTCGTCACGACGCAACGTCCAGGGTCCGTGGTCGGAGAACATGCCCCAGTCGTCGGATTCGTGCACGTCCCCCATGATGACGAAAACTGGCGCGATGAGCGATTCGCGGTCGGTGGGACCCCTGGCCGGAGTGCGGGTCGTGGAGCTCGGGATGTGGGTGGCAGCCCCGGCTGCCGCCGGTTTGTGCGCCGACTGGGGTGCAGACGTGATCAAGGTCGAGCCGCCCGACGGCGACCCGCAGCGGTCTGTGTTCGCAGCGTTGGGCGTGCGCGACCAGGTGGGTGTGCCACCGTTCGAGATGGACAACCGGGGCAAGCGTTCGGTCATCCTCGACGTCCGCTCGGACGAGGGTCGCCAGGCGTTCGAAGAGCTGCTGGCACAGGCAGACGTGTTCGTCACCAATCTGCGCCCGGCGGCGTTGGCCCGCTCCGGGTTGAGCCCGTCCGAGGTGATGGCTCGTCACGGGCGGCTGATCTACGCCTCGATCACGGCCTACGGCACCGAGGGACCCGACGTGGACCGGCCGGGCTACGACATCGGAGCCTTCTATGCCCGCTCCGGCGTCGCTGCCACGCTCGTACCCGACGGGGAGTACCCGCCGGCACTGCGTAGCGGGTTCGGCGACCACTTCACCGGGCTGTCCCTGGCGGCCGGCATCGCCGCCAAGCTGTACGAGCGCGAACGCACCGGGCGCGGCGGGCACGTCACCACGAGCCTGCTGCGAACCGGCATGTACGCGCTGTCGTGGGACATCGGCATCGAACTGCGGTTCGGGCGGCGCGAGCAGACGCGGGACCGCTACACGAGTGGTGCTCCGCTGGTCAACTGCTACCGGGCTGCGGATGGGAGAGGTTTCTGGCTGCTGTGCGTGCAGGCCGACCGTCACTGGCCAAAGGTGCTGGCGGCCATCGACCGCCAGGAGCTCGGCGACGAAGAGCGCTTCTCGTCGGCCGCCGAGCGACGCCGCCACAGCGCCGAGCTGATCTCGGTGCTCGACGCTGCGTTCGCCAGGTTCGGCTTCGATGAGTTGACGAGCCGGTTCGACGACGCCGACGTCTGGTGGGCCCCGATCAACACCATCGCCGACGTGATCGCCGACCCCCAGGCCCGGGGCGCCGGCGGATTCGTCACCATCGATCCCGACGACGGCACGACGCCGTTCGAGGTCGTGAACTCACCCGTCGACTTCGAGGGCTACCGGTTCGAGCCAGGACCTGTGCCGTCGTTGGGCGAGCACGATCCAACGTTCCCGCGTCCCTGACGGCGCGTGGATCAGACTCGTGGACCGGACTGGTGGACGAGGGGTGACGGTCTTCGCAGCGCCATCAGAGGTACCGTCAGCAGCACCAGCAAGAGGTCCCCCTCGACCTCGTCGCCACCCCGGGAGAGAGCCGCCACATGAACACGGACATCAGCGCTACGAACGACAACTCGGAGCCGGCCAAGCCCTCGCGGTTCGCACGTCGACATCTGTTGTTCTCTACCGGCGCCGCCGCCATCGGTGCTGCCCTTGCCGCTGCCTGTGGCAGTGACGACGACACGGAGCCGACGGGCGCCGGGACGAACGCGCCGGGTACGACGGGCGGGCCGGCCACGACGGGCGCTCCTGCCACGACCGGCGCTCCCGCCACGACGGAGGCTCCTGCCACGACCGGCGCTCCCGCCACGACGGAGGCTCCTGCCGGTACGGAGGCTCCTGCCGGTACGTCAGCTGACACCGGCGATTCGCAACCGCCGGCCAGCTCGGCCGAGTCGATGACCATCACTATCAGCGACTTTGCGTTCGATCCGCCCGAGATCAGTGTGCCCGTTGGTACCGAGCTCACGTGGAACAACGAGGACTCGGCTCGGCACTCCGTGATCGGCGACGACGAAGGAGGTCCGTTCCAATCCGAAGAGTTCGACAACGGTGACAGCTACACCGCCGTGGTCGAAGAGGAGGGCACGTTCCCCTACCACTGCGGCATTCATCCGAACATGACCGCCACCGTGACCGTGACTGCATGACGAACGAGCCGCACTGACGACTCGACATGTCTCGGCATCCGCCCGCGGGACCTCATCGGGGCGCTGCCGTCCTGCCATGATGTTCCGACCATGAACCACGAGCGCAGCCGTCTGATCCTGCGACTGCTGACGGCGTTCGTTATCGGCTTCGTGACCTTGACGCTGGAGATCGCCTACACGAGGGTGATCTCGTTCAAGCTGTTCTACTACTACACGTACTTCGTCATCGGCCTGGCGCTGCTCGGGTTGGGGGCCGCCAGCGCCGTGACCTCGTTGTCGTCCACGCTGCGCTCGATCAACACCTATCGGCTGGTTCAGCGGGTTGCGCCGGCGGCGGCTATCGCCGGCATCGTCGGTTACGCGGTGGTGGCGCGCATCCCGACCCGAGCCGGCCTCATCTGGGAAGGCTCTGGCGGAGAGGCCGTCAGCCAGTTGCTGCGCCTGCTGGTGCTGTCACTGTCGCTCACGGCGGTGTTCTTCGCGGTCGGCCTGCTGCTCGCCTCGCTGATCGTCGTCGAGGTGCGCAACGTGCGCAGGCTGTACTTCTGGGACCTCGCAGGGGCGGCGCTGGGCTGTCTGGCGGCGGTACCGCTGCAGGCAACCGTCGGTCCGCCGGCGATGATCCTTGGCTCGCTGACGCTGTTGGCCGTCCTGGGCGTCGTCGCCGCATCGATGGGTCGTGGCAACGTCGTCGCCTCCGGCGCGCTCGTGGCACTGGTGGTGGTCGGCGCGATCCTCGCCGGTCAGCTGAAGGTTCGCACCGACGACAGCAAGACGGTGCGCGACAGCGACGAGATCGCCGCTGGAGGCTGGGGCTCGGTTTTCCGCGTGGACGCCGTCGATCTCGGCAACGTGTACTTCCTGTCGCACGACGGTCTGCTCGGTTCGGCGATCTACCAGTACGACGGGACGCCTGCCACCACCGACCGGTTCGCCGCCGACGCCCGCCAGATCCCCTTCGCAGCGTTCGACGGCGCCGAGCCGCGGGTCCTGATCATCGGTGCCGCGGGTGGCAACGAGATCCAGGCGGCGCTGACCTACGGCGTGTCGCAGGTCGACGCGGTCGAGCTGAACCCGGTCACGGTGTCGATTTTGCGCAACGACCTCGCCGATTTCTCAGGGAACATCACCGACAACCCCAAGGTGAACTACGTGCAGGGTGACGGGCGCACGTTCCTCGCACGAAGCGACGAGGAGTACGACATCGTGTGGTTCGTCGCCCCTGACAGCTACGCCGCCTCGAACGCCGCCACGTCGGGCGCCTTCGTGCTGTCGGAGAGCTACCTCTACACCGAGGAGATGATCCAGTCCGCATACGACCACTTGTCTGACGAAGGTGTGGTGGTGGCGCAATTCGGAGACGTGCAGCTCGACGACCAGTCGACTCGCACCGCCCGCTACCTCGTGACCGCCAGGGAGGCGCTCGCCGATCGAGTCGGTTCGTTCGGCGACCATTCGGCGCTGATCACCGAGAGCGGTGAGGGCTTTCTCGGGCGGATCAGCACGATCATGCTGTTCCGCCCGCAGGTCGATGCGGCCACGGCCGAACGAGTGCAAGCGGTGTTGCCGAACGTGCCGTTGGCCTCGGCTGAGTATCTGCCAGGGGCGGCGCGCGTCGATGGGGTGTTGTCGGACGTGATCACCGGGACCCGTGAGGAGGTCGACAGCATCGTCGACGAGTACCCGTACGAGATCTCCAGCATCGACGACACCCAGCCGTTCTTCTGGCACTTCACCTCGTTCGGCACGGTGCTCACCGATTGGAACCTCTCGAACCTCGACGACCCGGAGATCGCCATCGGCGAGCGTCTGCTGCTGGTGCTGTTGCTGCTCGCCACCGTGGTCGCGGGACTGATGCTCTTCGTTCCGTTTGCCATCACCCGTCGACGCAACAGCCGTGAGACCAGGCTGCCGCGCCGGTTCGGGTTCTTCGTGTACTTCACCGCGCTCGGACTGGGGTTCATGCTGATCGAGATCTCGATGATCCAGCGATTCGCGCTGCTGTTGGGATTCCCGACGCTGTCGCTGTCGGTCTCCCTGTTCACCCTGCTGATCGCCACGGCGGTCGGGGCGCGGCTCTCCGGCATGGTGCTGCGACTCGGTCGCTGGGTGCTACCGGTCGTGACCACTGTGTTGATCGTGCTGGCCTTGGTGTACATCGCCGTGTCGGATCCACTCACCGAGGTGGCGCTCGCGTGGTCGCAAGGACTGCGGATGGCGCTGGTCTTCGGTCTGCTGTTTCCCGTCGGCCTGCTGCTCGGGGTGTTCCTGCCGACCGGCATGGACGCCGTCGTGCGGGCCACGGACACCAGCGGCAGCGACCGTGATCGAAGCGTCGCCTGGTGCTGGGCGGTCAACGGCTTCTTCTCCGTGCTCGGTTCCTCACTGACCACCGTGATCTCGATGGAGTTCGGGTTCAACCGGGCGCTGATCTCGGGACTGATGCTTTACGTGGTCGCCACTGCCATGATGCACCTGGTCGGCACGGCCGCCCCTGCCATCACCGACGGTGCAGTTGTCGACGACCGCGAGGTAGGGCTCGAACCCGTCGCGGCCGGCTAGCTGGCCGCCCGGAAGGCGTCTCCGAGCTTCATGCGCGAGCCGGTGCGCATGATGGCGTTGCGGTAGACACGCCCGCTCACCCAGATGAGCAGCGGGATCATCGCCAGCGCCAGCCCCAGCGCCAGCAACGCCTCCCACGCCTGCACGCCGCCGATGGCCAGTCGCATCGGCATCAGCATCGGCGCGAACGTCGGGATCAGCGACATGACCCGGATCACGGCGCTGTCGGGGTCGGACGGCAGCACGGAGATGCCGATGACGAAGCCCGAGATGATCAGCATCAGCACCGGCGTGAGGACGGCGTTGATGTCCTCCTGGCGGGACACCAGCGCCGAGACAGCCGCCAGGACCAGGGCGTAGCCGAAGAAACCGACGATGTACCAGACGATCAGCCACGCGGCTGTGCCTGCGATCGAACCGAACGAGATGGTGAGCGCGTCCGTGGCGACGGCGGATATCACACCGGCGCCGGCGATGACGGCGATCTGGATCAAACCCAGCGTGCCGATGCCCAGCACCTTTCCGGCCATGAGCTGCCACGGCCGGATCGTGGAGAGCAGCAGTTCGATGACCCGGCTCGACTTCTCCTCCACGACGCCTTGGGCGAGCGCCTGACCGTGCATCAACAGCGAGCCGTAGATCAGGATGCCGGCGATCATGCCGAGGATCAGGCGCTCGACGTCGAAGCGCGGGTCCTCCAGTGTCTCCAGGTTCACCGCCGCCTGGCTGATGGCCCGGTTCACCGCAGCCGGGTCGCCGCCGAGGTCGGTGATCTCCCGGTCGAGCACGGTGCTGGCCGCCAGCACGTTGAAGGCGCTCTCCAGCTCGGGATCGAGGTCGGATTCGACGATGACGGACAATCGCTCGCCGTCGGGCATCACGAAGGCGTCGAGGTCGCCATCTCGCACGCCGGCCCGACCGTCTTCGATGCCGGCCACCTCCTCGGTGTCGAGGTTCAGGCCGAGCGAAGCGCCCACGACGGCGATCTGGTCGGGCAGCGTTGGTGCACCGGCGGGCACTCCGATGGTGGCGTCGGTCCCTTCGTCGGTGCTGATCAACGTAGCCAGCAACGATGCCGCGACGACGAGGAGCGCGGCAATACCCGTTGTGATGAGGAACACCTTCGAACGCAACCGGGTGAGCAGCTCGCGACGAGCTACGAGCGCCACGACGCCGAGCGCGTCGAGCGATCGGTGAGGACGTTCGGCGTTCGTCACGATGGCTGCTCTGCGGAGACGGCATGGCGGAACAGCTCGGTCAGCGACGGGCGTTCGCGGGCGAAGCGGTGCACCGGCCCCGTGGACAGCGCCGCTTGCAGCACCTGTTGATCATCGGCAGTGGAATCGATCTCCAGCATGGTGGCACCGTTGCGTCGAGCACTGTTGACGATGCCATGCAGCCCGTCCGCCCAGCCGTCTGGCGCCTGCGGAGCGTCGATGATGAGGCGTTCGGTCTTGCCGGCGCGCAGTTCGTCTACGGCGCCGACGGCCACCATGGCGCCGTCACGGACGATGCCGACCCGATCGCACAGACGCTCCACGAGGTCGAGTTGGTGGCTCGAGAACACGACCGGCGCGCCGGCGTCGCATCGTTCGCGGAGCACCTCGCTCATCACGTCGACGGCGACAGGATCGAGGCCCGAGAACGGTTCGTCGAGCACGAGGATCTCAGGATCGTGGATCAGCGCCGCTGCAAGCTGCACGCGCTGCTGGTTGCCGAGGCTCAGCTTCTGCACGTCGTCGTCACGCCGGGCGGCGACCCCGAGGCGCTCGGTCCAGGCGTCGACCGACTTCGCCGCCGCCGCCGGAGACAGACCGTGCAGGCGTGCCAGGTACACGAGTTGCTCGCCGACCTTCATGCGCGGGTACAGCCCCCGTTCCTCCGGCATGTACCCGATGCGCCGGCGGGTCGACTCCGTGATTGCGGCGCCATCCCAACGCACGTGCCCGGCATCCGCCTCGAGCACACCGAGCACGATGCGCATCGCCGTCGTCTTTCCGGCCCCGTTGCTGCCGACGAACCCGAACAGCTCCCCGGCTCCTACATCGAACGAGCACTCGTCGAGCGCCACGACGTCGCCATACCGCTTGGACAGCGAGTCGAGCTCCAACCGTGGTGACGGCACGATCGCCCATGCTCGCACATCACCCCTCCGTCGGGCCTTAGTTCTGATCGCCCTGCCTTCTTGCGTTCTCCCTCTCCATCTGGGCGCCCAGACGGTGGACGGGGCCAGAGGGTGGAAGGGGTCAGACGGGTGAGGTGGCGATGGCGGCCAGCGTGGCTGCGGCGTACTCCTTGCGGCACACGAGGAAGTCCGGCAGCCACACGTCTTGGTCGTTGTAGACGATCGGCGAACCGTCGACACGGCTCACGTGCAGTCCGGCGGCCTGGGCCACGGCCGCCGGTGCC
>Ga0136630_1000966_pt1 | contig 11532 bp, 11 predicted proteins | sample AntDrymUQ5682106_2_FD_105496 | JGI IMG/M metagenome (GOLD analysis project Ga0136630, IMG submission 105496) | Polar desert sand microbial communities from Dry Valleys, Antarctica - metaG UQ568 (21.06) | ecosystem: Environmental > Terrestrial > Soil > Desert | place: Antarctica: Dry Valley...
CACGGGGGCGCGCTCCACCGCGGCCCGGAGGTCTCCCGGTTGACCGACGTCTACCGCAACCGCGATGACGTCATAACCCCGTTCGCTCAGGTAAGGGATAGCGACGGAAGTATCGAGACCGCCCGAGTACGCGAGCACGACCTTCTTCCTCGTAGTCATGTTTAGTGCACCTCCGCTGGTGTCGTTTCATTCCATGCCGCGACCAGACTCGCCGCCGCCTCGTTACTCGGAGTGGCGACGAAGATCGTGTCGTCGCCGGCCACCGTTCCCACCACGTCACCGTTGGGAGCGAGGTCGATCGCCCTACCGACCGCGGCGGCATGCCCCGGAGCCGTCAACACGACCACCAGGTTGCCGGCAAGCCGCACGTCCAGCGCGAACTCCTCGAGCGTGTGGATCAGGTTGCGGGCCATGAGGTCGCCGGCCCCGCGCGGCATCTCCTCGGGCAGCCGGTAGACGAAGCCTTTCTCCGCCCGCATCTTGAGCGCGCCCAACTCCTGGAGGTCGCGAGAGATGGTCGCCTGCGTGACCTCGTGACCGAGCGCACCCAGTGCGTCGACGATGTCGCGCTGGCTCGACGCTCGACCATCGCGTAACAACTTTGTGAGATCACGTCGTCGAGAGGACCGCACCGGTTACCTCCTTCAATATCTCGAACCCGTGGTCGAGTTCCTCATCAGTGATCACGAGGGGTGGGCAGATGCGCAAAGTGGTCGGCGAGGTCGCGTTGAGCACGAGTCCGGCCCCCAGCGCGCGCTCGACGATGTCGTGCGCGACATCTCTCTCGAACTCGAGCGCGAGGAGCAGTCCCCTGCCGCGCACGGCGGCGTCGGGGAACGCCGCTGACAACATGGCGGCCAGCCGCGCTCCGGCCACGTGCGCGCGCCCGACGAGCCCCTCGGCCTTGATCACTTCGAGGGTCGCGAGCGCTGCCGCGCTTTGGACCGGGCCCCCACCGAAGGTGGTCGCGTGATCGCCCGGGGCGAAGACAGCCGCCTTCGGTGTCGACAGGCAGGCCCCGATCGGCAGTCCACCCGCGAGCGCCTTCGCCAGGCACATGACGTCGGGACTCACACCATCGTGCTCCCACGCAAACCATGCGCCCGTGCGACCGAGTCCCGTCTGGACCTCGTCCAGAATCAATAGCGCTCCCGTCTCGTCGCACAGCTTGCGCGCGGACGCGAGATAGTCGGACGGCGGGATGACGACACCGGCCTCGCCCTGGATCGGCTCGAGCAGGACGGCCGCGACCCCATCGTCCATGACGTCTTCGAGCGCGGCGGCATCGCCGTAGGGGACGTGGACGAAGCCGCCGACCAAAGGTTCGAAGGGCGCCTGCTTCGAGGGCTGGCCGGTGGCGCTCAGCGCCCCAAAGGTGCGCCCGTGAAAGCCGCCCTCCGCACAGACGATGCGCGTCGCGTCTCGTCCTTGCGCGCGTCCGTGTTTGCGAGCGAGCTTGAGCGCAGCCTCGATCGACTCGGCCCCCGAGTTACAGAAGAAGGAATACATCCCGCCGGTCAACTCCGCGAGCTCGCCGGCAAGCCGCTCCTGAGGGATGGTGCTGAAGAAGTTCGAGACATGGATGAGCGTGGCCGCCTGCTCGGCGACGGCCGCGGCAACCAGCGGGTGGGCGTGACCCACGCTCGCGACGGCGATCCCGGCGAGAAAGTCGATGTAGCTCCTTCCCGCATCGTCGGTGAGCCGAGCCCCCCGTCCGGACACGAAGCGCACGGGCATGCGCGCGTAGGTGTTCATCAGCATGACGACCGACCTCCGTTCGGGTGACTGGAATGGTCGAGAAGCACCTGCGTACCAATCCCCTCGTCGGTGAAGACCTCGACCAGAAGCGCGTGCTCGACCCTGCCGTCGAGGATGTGCGCCTTTCCGACCCCGGCCCGCAGCGCTCGCACGGCCGAGGTGGCCTTCGGGTGCATGCCGGCCGAAAGTGAGGGCAGCATCGCCTCGAGTTCGCCGAGCTTCACCTCGCTGACCAGCGAGTCGCGGTCTCCGAAGTCCGAATAGAGGCCCTCGACGTTGGTCAGGTAGACCAGCTTTGCCGCCTTCAGTGCGGCCGCGATCGTCCCCGCAGCGGAATCGGCGTTGACGTTGTGGGCGACGCCGTCGACGTCGGGGGCCACGGAGGCGACGACGGGAGTGCGGCCGTCCGCCAGCAGCGTCGAGACGAGACGAGTGTCGACGGCGCTCACCTCGCCGACGAAGCCGAGGTCATGGCCAGCCCCTGACGTCGCCGGCTCGACCTCGAGCAGTCCGCCGTCCACTCCCGAAAGGCCGACCGCGGAAAGACCCGCATCGTTGAGACGAGCAACGAGTCCCGGGTTGATCGACCCGACCAGTACACGTTGCACGATGTCCATCGTGGCAGCGTCGGTGACGCGCAGGCCGTCTACGAACGACGGCTGCACTCCCGCCTGCGTCATTGCAAGCGACACCTGTGGTCCGCCGCCGTGAACGACAACGAGCTCGATTCCAACCAGCGCCATGAGCGCGAGGTCCTCGGCCACGATCGAGGCAAGGTGCGGATCGTCGAGCGCCTCGCCCCCGACTTTCACCACCACGATCCGACCTCGGTAGGTGCGAATGTAGGGAAGGGCCTCGGTGAGTACGCCGGCCTTGGCGACCGCGCCCCTCACGTCGTTACCTCCGCGTTGAGCGTTACGTACTCCTCTGAGAGATCGGCCGTGAGAACCTCCGCCGACCCATGTCCTTGGCCCAGCACGAGCTCGACGCGGAACTCGCCGTCCCGCATCGCCGCGGCCGCGGCCGCGAGCACTCCCACAGGTTCACCCCGATCGAAAAGAATCTCGCCGCCGACGGACACCGAGACCGCATCGAGGTCGAGGTTTCGATCCGCCGAGCCCACCGCGGCCAGCACGCGGCCCCAGTTCGGATCGCCTCCGTGGACGGCGGCGCGCCAGAGATCGGATGCTGCGACCGCGCGGCCGAGAGCCACTGCGTGCTCCTCGTCGCGAGCGCCAGTCACGCTTACGCGCACTAACTTGGTCGCGCCCTCGGCGTCGCGCGCGATCTTGGTTGCGAGACCCGCGCAGACCTCGAGAAGTCCCGCCCGCAGAGCGTTGGCATCGACCTCAGGGCCCGCCCCCGTTGCGAGCGCCACCACCGAGTCGTTCGTCGACTCGCAGGCGTCGAGCGACAGCCGGTTGAAAGTCCGCTCGACGGCCCACCCGAGACTGGCTTGGAGCTCGTCGGCGGGCACGCGCGCGTCCGTGCCGACGAACGCCAGCATGGTCGCCATGTTCGGAGCGATCATCGCCGCGCCCTTGGCGACACCGGTGAGGCGCGCTCCGCCCGCCGTTGCGCCTGCCACCTTCGGATAGGTGTCGGTGGTCATGATCGAGCGGGCCAATGCGCTCGCGTCGGGCGACAGCGACGCCATCGCAGCCGGCAGGGCGGCCTCGATCACGCGAGCGTCGAGCGGTATGCCTATCGGGCCCGTGGAGCACACGAGGATCTCATCCGCGCTGCAACCGAGGGCGGTCGCGCCCGCCTCGGCCGTGGCCTCGACCGCCGCACGGCCGGAGCTTCCGGTGCAAGCGTTGGCATTGCCGCTGTTCACGACGACTCCCCGCACAGGTCCACTCAAACGACTTCGACACCAGGCGACGCACGCCGCCGCGGCCGCGTTGGTCGTGAAGGTGCCGCCCCATACGGCCGGTCCGTCGGCAACTAACAGTCCGAGATCGAGGGCGTCCCCGCCCTTTATCCCCGCCGCGACGCCGGCGCTCTGGAGTCCTTCGGGCCAGCGGGTCACGGCCACACCCCCGCGCTCTCCAGTCCCGCACCCTCGTCGAGGCCGAGCGCCAGGTTCGCGTTCTGAAGCGCCTGGCCCGCCGCGCCTTTGCCCAGGTTGTCGAGCGCGGCCGAGCAGACCAGCCATCCGGCGCGCTCGTCCACGCGCGCCGCGACGTGGGCCGCATTCGACCCCGCGGTCGCCTTGATCGACGGCCACCCTTCGAGGACCTTGACGAACGGCTCGTCGTCGTAGGCATCGTGCAGAATCGCCGTCGCGTCATCATCGGAGAGCTGCGCCGTGAGCCGGGCACGTACCGTCGCCAGCAACCCGCGGCTCATGGGGGCCAGATGCGGCGTGAACGACACCGGCGTCCCGAGGCCCCCGAACGCCGCGAGTCCTCGTTCGATCTCCGGGACGTGGCGGTGGGACACCTCGCCGTAGGCGCCGACGCTGCCGCCGGCTGAGGCCAGCGAGAGATGATCGGCCGCCTTGCGACCCGCGCCCGAAGCGCCGGAGATCGCATCCACCACCACCGGCCCGTCGACAAGCTGCGCCCGGGCGAAGGGGACGAGGGCAAGCAGGGTTGCGGTGGGATAGCAGCCCGGGTTGGCGATCCGCTGGGCCCCCTTCAGGGTGGCGCGCGCAAACTCGGTGAGCCCATAGGTCCACTCCTCGTCGCCGCGAAAGTCGTCTCCAAGGTCCACGACGACTCGAGCCGCACAGCGATCGAGGTGCGCTGCAAGCTCGCCGCCGGGCAGGCACGAGAAGCAGACGTCGGTCTCGAGGGCCAGCGTGGGCTCGATGCTCGTCAAGACGCCGGAAAATCCCGCAAGGTGCGGGTGCACCGTTTCAACCGATACGCCCTCGCTGCGTCCACCGGCCAGCCCCACGAGCTCGAACTGGTCGTGACGCGCCAAGAGGCGCAGGAGTTCCGCGCCGCTGTATCCTGATGCGCCCAAGACGCTGGCGGTAGCCATAGCACGGTAAGTTTATGCACAATTACGCATCTCTATCAAACGGCGCCACCGTGTCCGTCAGGTTGGGTAGACACGGGGTTCGGGCAGTCGACGCGGAGGTTCAATGGACGGCATCTGGTTACAGATCGGGTTGGTCTTCATCCTGGTCATCATCAACGCCCTCTTTGCCGGCAGCGAGATCGCCCTCGTCTCGCTCAGGGAGGGTCAGATCAAGAAGCTAGAGGAGGGCAGCAAGAGGCAGCAGATCCTCGCCCGCCTCGCCAGAGATCCGAACCAGTTCCTCTCGACCATCCAGATCGGCATCACCCTGGGTGGGTTCCTCGCCTCCGCGACCGCGGCCGTGACGCTGGCCCGGCCCCTGATCGAACCGCTCGAGCCCATTTTCGGCGGGGTGGCCAGGCCCGCCGCGATCGTCCTGGTCACACTCGTGTTGACCTACGTGACCCTGGTCTTCGGCGAACTCGCGCCCAAGCGCCTCGCGCTTCAGCGAGCCGAGGGCTGGGGGGCGTTCGCGTCGCCGCCCCTCGTTTTTCTCGCGAAGGTGGCCAAACCGATTGTGTGGCTACTCGGGAAGTCGACGGACTTCACCGTGCGGATCCTCGGGGGCAACCCCTCGGCCCAGCGCCAGGAGGTCGGCGAGGAGGAACTGCGCGACATGGTCACCACGGGCACCGGCTTCAGTCGCTTCCAACGTGAGATCCTCGCCGGTGCCTTCGAGATCAAGGATCGAAGGCTGCGCGAGATCTCGGTCCCTCGTCCCGAGATCTTCTCGCTGCCCGCAAACTCCAGCGTCGACGACGCCATCCCGATGTTGCTCGAAAGCGGTCATTCGCGCGCCCCGGTAACGGGGCGCGACATCGACGATGTCGTGGGCATCGTGCACCTCCGCGACCTGATCGGCTCCGACGGCTCGCTCGCCGAGTGCGCCCGGGCTGCGTACACGCTCCCTGAAACGCTTCCCGTGATGAACGCCCTGCGCGAGCTTCAGCGCAACCGCCAGCAGATAGCGATCGTCATCGACGAGCACGGCGGGGTGGACGGACTCGTCACGATCGAGGACCTGCTCGAGGAGCTCGTCGGGGAGATTTACGACGAGTTCGACAGCGACGTCTCGGGCGTCGAACGCAGCGACGACGGGTCCGTCCTCGTGCCCGGAGGCTTTCCTGTGCACGACCTCGAGGACATCGGCGTCGAGCTACCGCGCGGCGAGTACACGACGGTCGCGGGAATCATGCTCGACCGACTCGGGCGCGTGCCCGAGTCGAACGAGACGCTGGAGGTCGAGGGTTACCGCCTCGACGCGGTCGAGGTAGCGCAAAATGCAATCACCAAGGTTCGCATTGCGCGGCTCACGGACAAGGCCAGGGGCTAACGGTAGGTCTGTCTCCGAAAGACGTCGGTCGACGGTGACGTCACGCGATCCAGTATTAGCAGCCCGTCGAGATGATCGATCTCGTGTTGTAGGGCACGCGCCTCGAAGGCGTCGGTGGCAACGACTCGCAGACTTCCGTGCTGATCCACTCCCTGAACGACGACGCGTTGCGCGCGAGTGACGTTCGCGGTCAGATCGGGGACGCTCATGCAGCCCTCGCGCCCCACCTCTCGTCCCGAGGAGTCGATGACGACCGGATCGACGAGGCAAACGAGTCCATGACAGGTCTTCGTCTTCGGATGGTTGGTGACGTCGACGACGATCACGCGCCGGTTGACGCTTAGTTGCGGAGCTGCAAGACCCACGCATGCGGGCGACGCTCTCATCGTGTCGATCAAGTCCGCTATCAAGTCTTCCGGCGAGCGTCCGCGTAGCTCCTCCGACCGAAGTTTGAGGACGCGTTCGGGCAGCCTCACCACCGCGCGCACCGGCATCAGAGGATGTCTGGATCGATCTCGTTCACGGTGATGTCCACGCCGAGTTCGTGCTCGAGACCGCCGAGACCCGCCTCGAGCCGCTCGGTCGTTGCGCCCGCTTCAGCAGAGACCTCGAGCATGAGCGCGTAGACGGGCTGCTCGTCCGACCCGATGACGCGCGATGACAGGTTGGTGATGTTGACCCGGATGCTCGCAAGATGCTCGGCGACGCGAAAGACGATGCCAGGCCTGTCGCCGCCGTAGACCGAAACGACGTGGGTCGGATGCTCAACGGCCGAGTCAGTCTCGGCCACGGGTCGCGCGGCGATGACGAGATCGAGTTGCTCGGCGACGGGCTGCAGTCGATCCTCGACCTCTTCGGGCGTCGCGCCTTCCGCCAGCCTGACCACCAGCATCATCGAGAAGTGCCCACTGAGAATCGTCGAGGTCGCATCCTCGAGATTGCAGCCTGTCTCGAAGAGAACGCGCGTGACGGCCGACACGATGCCGGGTCTGTCGTTTCCGATCGCGGTAACCGCAGCGAGAGAGCGGTTGCTCATGGACGACAACCTAGTCGGGCCAGAGGTCCCTGTCGGCAATCTCGAGCAGATTTCCGTGGGGATCGCGGAAGTAGAAAGACAGTGACGGTTGCCTCCCTCCTCGACCGGGCCACTCGACCTCCTGAAGGATCTCTACGCCGTGAGCCTTCAGATGATCCTTCCATCGCTCGTAACATGCAGGTTCGACGACGAAGCAAACGTGCCCTGAGCCCGTAACTCCGTGCGGGGGTAGCTGACCGCCTTTCTGCGCGACCGATGGATCGAACAGAAGGAAGACGCTCCTGCCCACACGGAAGAAGAGGGATCTCCCAGGCTGTTTGGCGATCAGGCGCATCCCGAGGACCTTCGCGTAGAAGAGTTCCGCCGCGTCCTGATCCCCGAAATAGAGAACGGTCTCCAGGACGCCGGAAAGCTCAGGCGCGTGCGGTCCCTCGGGCATCACACCGATTGCAGTGTCAGCCCAGCCGGCCTAAGGCTCGATGTTCTGGTTCAGATGGAAGAGGTTCGCAGGGTCGTACTTGCGCTTGATCTCCACCAGCCGTTCATAGCCCACTCCGTAGTTCGCCGAGACGCGCTCTTGATCGTCGGAGGCGGCGAAATTGATGTACCCCCCTTCCTCGGAATGCGGAGCGGTGGCGGCGTAGTAGTCACGCACCCAGGCGATGTTCTTCTCGTTATCGGCGGGCTCCGGCCACATGCCGGCGATGACGGTAGCGAAGTTAGAATCGCGATGACCAAACGCCGTGTCGTCGGCTCCGACGCGATGGCACGCCCCGTTGATCGGGTAGATGTGAACGGTCGAGTTCATGGTCGGGACCTTGGGCCCATGCTCAAGGTGCGCGTCGATTACTTCATCGCTTAGTTCGCTCACGAAGTTCGCCTTCCAATAGTGCTGGAGCCCTGGCGGAACGAGCCCATCGAAAGCCGCGTTGAGCGCCGGATAGGGCATCTCTCCCACGTGCTCGGCAATCACCGGCGCGAAATCGTGCAGGACTTTGAGGGCGTTCTCGCCGTCCTCGAGAGGACCTGCCCAGCAGGCGACGATCGCGATGAAAGTGTCGCCGTGGCGCTCCTCGGGAATAAACGGAAGGGGAGGAGCGATCTGGAAGGCCGGGAAGCCCCCGAATGCCTCGGGTGCGTGGGCTATGTACTCGCCGAAGAGCCGCAGAACGTCGCGCGCATCGTCCAGCTCGAAGAACATCGGCCCCCCATAGATGTTCTTGACGGGATGAAGCTGGTACTCAAAGGAAGTGACGACGCCGAAATTGCCTCCACCTCCTCGAAGAGCCCAGAAAAGATCCTCGTTCTCTTTCTCGCTTGCGGTCAGGAAGCTTCCATCGGCGGTTACGACATCGCAGGACACCAAGTTGTCGCACGAAAGACCGAACCCCCGCGACAGATACCCGATGCCACCGCCAAGGGTCAGGCCCCCGATACCGGTGGTGGAGATAATCCCCCCCGTAGTGGCGAGTCCGAACGCGTGCGTTGCGTGATTGAAGTCACCCCACGTGGCCCCCCCCTCTGCGCGGGCCGTCTTGGTCTTGGGGTCGACCCGGACTCCTCGCATCGAGAACAAGTCGATCACAACGCCGTCGTCGCAGGTGCCGAAGCCCGGCACGCTGTGGCTACCACCGCGGACCGACAGATCGAGCTCGTTCTCGCGGGCGAAATGGACCGACGCGACGATGTCACCCACATCTCTTGCATGCACGACGACGCGCGGGTGCTTGTCGATCATCGCGTTGTAGACCTTCCGAGCCTCGTTGTAGCCGTCGTGGTCGGGAGTAATGACATCACCGCGTGCCTGCTCATGCAGCTCATCGATCGTGGGCTTAGTCAAGATTCCTCCTCGTGATCTCTTTGACTCCTCCGAGTCAGACCTCCGGGACGGCCTCTACCAAGGCAAGTAAATCCCCTTCCACGCCTCACCACAACAGCGATGAGGGATTCGCGGCCGGATGGGGATTTTGCGAGCTTTCTTCCGGTTGCCCGAGGTGTTCCCGACGGGTGGGCGAGACTCGCCACGCGCGCGCAGAAAGAACCCACCAACCGCGTTGAAGGCCTGAGTCCGCTCGTGGATACGGCCTGGTTCCAGGTGCCGGCGCACGGCCGGCGACACGTACGAGGCCGGCGAAGTTGAAGAGCTCCTCCAGCGCGCCGCCGAGCTGCTCATATGCCCCGGCCGGCAGCGGCCTCGAGAATGATCCGCACCTCGTCGTCGCTCACCTGTGCGAAGTCGTCGAAGTGCTCGCCCACCGCAAGAAAGGGCCGCGGAGTCGCAAGCACGACCACGTCGTCGTAGAGCTCGCGCAGAGGCTCCACGGACTCGGGCGGGCAGACGGGGACGGCGAGGACCAAGCGGGCCGGCTCGTGTGCGCGCAGGACGCGCTCCGCCACCTTCGCAGTTCCCCCGGTCGCGAGGCCGTCGTCCACCACGATGACGGTTCTGCCCCTGAGCGAGGGTTCGCTCCTGTCTCCGATCCAGCGTCGTACGCGTTCGTCCACCTCTCGGACCGCCGCGGCGACGAGCTCGTCCAACGTCTGGGCCGAGATACGCATTCGTTCCACCAGCGGGCGATTGATGTAGGTAACTCCTCCGCTTCCGACAGCCCCGATGCCTAGTTCCGGCTGCCCCGGCGCGCCAACCTTGCGTACGACGGCGATCTCTAGTGGCGCGCCGAGGGCCACTGCAACCTCGTCGGCGACCTCGACTCCGCCGCGCGGCAGGCCCACGACGATGGGCTCGGCGGAGCGCAGATCGTCAAGCTCCTCGGCGAGGAGTCGTCCCGCGGCCCTCCGGTCGGGCCATCTCGCATAAGTCATCCGTCGCTAGCAAACCCTCCGCAGGTGCCTCGGCGCAAACGGACGACCCGAGCTCCGGCCGGACGGAGGCGGCGGCGGTGCAATTCACCGGTCGTCCACATACCGGCCCGGGTCGCGTAAAGCCGAGCATGCGTAACGCTAAGAGCATGACTTCTCCCACCACGCTCGGCCTGCTCAAAGCCTCCGGCTACCCGGATCGCACGGTCAAAGAGGAGCTTCGGGCCAACCTGCTCGCACGGCTGCGCTCCAAGCATCCGACTTTCCCCAACATCGTCGGCTACGAGGACTCGGTCCTGCCTGCGCTCGAACGCGCGGTCCTCGCAGGACACGACGTGATCATGCTCGGCGAGCGCGGCCAGGCGAAGAGCCGGCTCATGCGCTATCTCGTCGACCTGCTCGACGAGCGAATCCCCATCGTGGAGGGCAGCGAGCTCAACGACCACCCCTACCACCCGGTCTCGGCCCTGGCGCGAGCCAAGGTTGCGGAACTCGGGGACGCCACGCCAATCGTGTGGGTGGGCAGGGATGCTCGTTACGCCGAGAAGCTCGCGACCCCCGACACCGCTGTCGCCGACCTCATCGGAGACGTCGATCCGATTCGTGTGGCCGAGGGCCGCTACCTCGGAGACGAGCTGACCATCCACTTCGGGCTCGTGCCGCGCACGAACAGGGGCATCGTCGCGATCAATGAGCTACCCGACCTGCCGGAGCGGATCCAGGTTTCGCTGCTCAACATCCTCGAGGAGCGGGACATTCAGGTGCGCGGCTACAGGATTCGTCTTCCGCTCGACGTCATGCTCGTCGCGAGCGCGAACCCCGAGGACTACACGCACCGCGGCCGTATCATCACGCCGCTCAAGGACCGCTTCGGGACTCAGGTGCGCACGCACTATCCGCAGCGCGTCGAAGACGAGATAGCGATCATGGACCACGAGGCCGCCATTACATACGACGACGGCGTCGAGGTTCGGGTACCAGATCATCTGAAGGAGGTCATCGCCGAGTTCTCAGCGCAGTTGCGGGCCTCGTCACAGGTCAACCAGCGCTCCGGCGTCTCGGTACGTTTCTCGATTGGTGCGCTGGAGACCTTGGTGGCCGGCGCACAGCGCAGGGCGGCTCTCACCGGCGAGAGCGTCGCGCTGCCCCGGATGGTCGATCTCTACGCGCTCATTCCCGCCTCAATCGGACGCATCGAGTTCGACATGCTCGAGGAGGGACGAGAAGAGGCGGTCCTGGAGCGCGCTCTCAAGCGGGCGATCCTCGAGGTGTGGCATCACCATCTCGGGGGCCAGGACACTTCGCCGCTGACGACCTCCTTTGACGAAGGTCTGGTGGCCGAGACGTCGTCGGAGATGAGCGCGAGCCACTTCCTGGGGCAGTTCGAGGGCGCGGCCGAGGCCGGCCGGCTCATCGAGAAGCTCGTCGGTCGCCTGAGTCTCGACGACTCTGCGCCGGCGCGCGCAAGCGCACTAGAGTTCGCTCTCGAGGGCCTTCACCTCACCAAACAGCTAAACAAGGAGCTCACGGAATCCCCGGGCCGCTGGCGCTTCCA
>Ga0136630_1000967_pt1 | contig 11529 bp, 11 predicted proteins | sample AntDrymUQ5682106_2_FD_105496 | JGI IMG/M metagenome (GOLD analysis project Ga0136630, IMG submission 105496) | Polar desert sand microbial communities from Dry Valleys, Antarctica - metaG UQ568 (21.06) | ecosystem: Environmental > Terrestrial > Soil > Desert | place: Antarctica: Dry Valley...
CGTCACCGCCGACGACGTGATCTTCTCGCTGCGGCGGATCCTCGACCCGAAGGACCCCAAGGTCGGCGCGGCCTCGATCGGGTACGTCGACACGAAGGGGCTCAAGAAGCTCGACGACCGGACGGTGCGCATCCCGCTCCAGTTCGCCAACGCCGTGTTCCCCGAGGACATCGGCCAGTACTTCAACGGGATCGTGCCGGTGGACTACGACCCGGAGAACCCGGTGGGCACGGGCGCGTTCAAGTTCCAGAGCCTCTCGCCCGGAGAGCAGAGCACCTTCGTGCGCCACCCCAACTACTGGCGCGACGGCGAGCCGTACGCCGACGAGCTCGTGATCATCGACTTCACGGATGACACCGCGCGCGTCAACGCGCTGCTCGGCGGTCAGGTGGAGGCCATCAACAACGTCCCATTCAGCCAGCTCGCGAGCATCCAGGGCAACCCCAAGCTGCGTGCGGTGATCTCCGAGACCGGCTCCTGGCAGCCGTTCACGATGCGCGTCGACGCCGCCCCGTTCGACGACGTCAAGGTCCGCCAGGCGTTCCGGCTCATCGTGAATCGCCAGCAGATGGTCGAGCAGGTGCTCAGCGGGCAGGGCCGGGTCGCGAACGACCTCTACGCCCCCTTCGACCCGTGCTACGCGAAGGACCTCCCCCAGCGCGAGCAGGATCTCGAGCAGGCCAAGTCACTGCTCTCGCAGGCGGGCCAGAGCGACCTCCGCGTCGAGCTCGTCACGGCGGATGTGTTCCGGGGCATCGTCGCGGCCGCGCAGGTCTTCGCCGAGCAGGCCAAGGGCGCGGGAGTCCAGGTCAAGGTGCGCAAGGTGGACACCGGCACGTTCTACGGCGACAACTACCTCAAGTGGCCGTTCGCGCAGGACTTCTGGTCCACGCGCCTGTACCTCACCCAGGTCGCCCAGGGTAGCCTGCCCGACTCGCCCTTCAACGAGACGCACTGGGCGGACGAGGAGTTCCAGAGGCTGATCCGGGAAGGGCGCGGCGAACTGGACGAGGACAAGCGCTGCGAGCTCCTCGGCGAGGCGCAGAAGCTCGAGTACGACCGGGGCGGTTACATCATCCCGTACTTCTCGAACGCGATCGACGCCCACAGCGCGGCGATCGGCGGGATCCAGGAGGCCAGGTCCGGCTTCACGCTCGGCAACTACCAGCTCCGGTCGGTCGGCTTCAAGTCGTAGTGGGCACTAGCCGCCGGTGAACAGGCGGCGGATGGACGCGGGGTCGATCGCTCCGATCAGCACGTCGGCCCGGGCCAGGCGCTCCGGGCCGAGCGTCGTGGTCAGGGCGATCACCCGCATCCCCGCCGCCTTGGCGGACGCCACGCCCGCCTCGGTGTCCTCGAAGGCGACCACATCCTCGGCGCGCGTGCCGTCGATCAGCGCAAGCGCTCGCTCGTAGCCCTCGGGATCCGGCTTGCCGGCGACGACATCGTCGGCGGAGACGACGAAGGAGATCGCGTCCGCCAGGCCGGCGGCGCGCACGACGGGCTCGATCTCCTCGCGCGCGGCGCCCGACACGATGCCGACCGGTACCCGTGCCGCGGCGTCGCGGACCGCCGACCGCACGGACTTCGAGACGGTCGTCCCGCCGGCGACCCGTGCCCGGTAGCGGGCCACGCGGTCGGCGACGAGCCGGTCCGTCCCGGGGTGGCCTCGCCCCAGCCACGTCGCGAAGATCTCCCGCTCGGAGAGTCCCGCGAACTGCTCGAGGTAGTCCCGTTTCGACATCGGCCTGCCCTGCTCGGCGAAGAGCTCGGCGTAGATGGCGTACAGGATCGGCTCGTCGTCGGAGAGCGTCCCGTTGAAGTCGAAGAGGATCGCGCGGGGTGGCACGGCACGTAGGGGCGCCGGGAGCGGATCGCCGCCGCCGTCCTACTATGGCATCCGGCTCGCGGCGCACGAGTAGGCGACGACGGCCGTTCGCGCATGCGGCGCCTGTCGCTCTCCCTCTACCTCCTGATCGCCCTGGCGGAGCTGCTGCACTGGGCGATCGTCCCGCTGATCCCCGAGTACGCCGAGCGCTTCTCCCTGTCGGACTTCGCGGCCGGCGCGCTCGTCGCCTCGACGGGACTGGCCACGCTGGTGATCTCCGTACCCGCCGGGCTGCTAGCAGACCGGCTGCCCGCCCGGCGCCTCACCCTCCTGGCGGGCGCGACGATGGCAACCGCGGCGTTCGCCCAGGCGCTCGCGCCGAGCTACGCCGTGCTGCTGGCCGCCCGGCTGGTCTTCGGCCTCGGCTTCGGCATCGTCTGGACCGCCGGCTTGGCCTGGCTGTCGGAGGCGACGTCGACGGACCGTCCGCCTCCGGCGCTCGGCGCGACCGTGACGAGCGCCGGCGTGGGAATCGTCGTCGCGCCGGGGTTCGCCGGCTCGTGGCGGCTCAACTGGGGCTGGCTGCGCCGTTCGCGATCGCCGGCGTCGCGACCCTGGCGGTGACGGCGGTGCTCGCCACGGCCGGGCGCGGCCAGGCCGCGCCTGCCGCGAAGGAGGGGTTGACGCTCGCCGCGCTCCGGGCCGCCGGTGGGGAGCCGGTCGTCCGGGCGGGACTCGCGGCGATCCTGATCGGCGGGCTGGTGGGGAGCACGATCAGCCTGCTTGCGCCGCTCGAGCTGCACGCGGCCGGATTCTCGGAGGCGTCGATCGGCCTCACCTTCTCCGGCGCGGCGCTCATCTTCATCGTCGCGAGCGCCGCCACCGTCCGGTTGGGCGAGCGGGTCATCAACGTCCGGTCGGTGCTGGCCGGCGGGCTGGCCTTCGCGCTCACGCTGACTCCCGCCACGCTCAGCGGCGCGGCACTGGCCATCATCGCCGTGATTTGCGCGAGCGCGCCTCTCCGCGCGCTCCTGTTCACGGCTGCCTACCCGTTGGGCGCTGCGCACGGTACGAGCGTGGGCGCGGCGATCGGGATGCTCAACGGCGCGTGGGCGCTGACCTCGGTCGTGGGCCCGCTGTGCGGCGGCGCACTGGCGGAAGCCATCGGCGCGCGCGGCGCCTATGGGTGCCTTCAGGCGCTGAGCCTCGCCGTGGTCGGGGCGCTCTGGCTCCGCCTGCGGCGCGATGTCGCGGTGCGGGGGCGGCCGGCGCTGACCCGTTCAGGTTGATCGCCGGGCTTCTCGTTCTGCCGTGCGGCTGCGCCGGAGCTCGTCCAGGCTCTCGCGGTGCGCGTCCAGCACGGCCGGCAGCTCCGCCGAGTCGACGCGACCGTACCCGCACTGCCCGGCGATCCCGAAGTCGTCGAGCTGGGAGCGGGCGCGCCCGAGACGAGCGCGGAAGGCCTCGACGCCCTCCTCGTGATGAACCAGTCCGAGGAACACCCGTGTATCACCGATGTCCAGGTCGCGGAGCGGAGCGAAGAACGCGTCGGCGGGCCGGCGCACGACCGGCATGTGCACGTAGTCGATCCGCCGCCCCGACCGCGCGACCGCCTCGTTCGAGAGCCGCACGCAGAGGCCCAGATCGCTCATGTCGGTCCTGGGCCACCCGCCCCAGGTCCCGTAGCACCAGTGGTAGCCGAGCAGCGTGTCGTCGGGAACGCCGCGCCAGAGCTCGGAGAGCGATGCGACGTGGCGCGCGAACTTCTCCTCCGTGTCCTGCTCGGGCAGCCAGGGTTGGGCGATCCCGTCGCCCATGCTCAAGTCCACGACCTCGTTGGAGAAGTCGAACTGGATCGCGAGGTCGTGCGCGGGAATCGCCGCGAGCATGCGTGCGATCTCCGACCGGACGGCCGCCTGGTAGGCGCGCTTGGCGACCGGCCAGTCGTCGGGCGCGCAGAAGTACTCCTCGATCGCACTGCTCGAGCCCGGGAAGCCGGTCTGGAAGCGAACGTGCGCGGGGATGGCGCCCTGGTCACGGAGGCGACGGAAGACCGCGTAGGAGTCGATCGCCGCCTCGGCGTAGTGCAGGTCGTCGAACACGAGCTCGGTGACTCCGGGCCTGAGGCGGAACTGCCACAGCAGGCCCTCGAGGTCCTGGGCCTTCCCGGGTGCGACCGCCTGGTCGGGAAACAGCGGGATGCGTCCGGCGCGCGGCCGCCGCACCTCCTCGAGGTCCGGATGCGAGGCGAAGGTGCGCAGCGGCAGGTACTCGGTCCAGTTCCTCCGGTCGCCGACCTCTCCGTCGGGCAGGCAGGCCAGGCCGTCGCCGACGGCCGAGCCGCACGCGCGGAACACCTCTTCGACCGTGTCGAAGGGCATGCTGCCGACGAGCAGCACCTCGCCCGCCGCTGCCCTCGATGCCTGCCGTCGTTCGGTGCAAGCCATCTGCACCGCTTGCCCGCGCTCCAGATATATGAGACGGTGCGCCCGTGGCGGGCACGGAGTCAGCGGCGGGAGCACGGCGTGTCCACTAGGCTCGTCCTCCGCCGGCTCGGCCTCGGGATCCTGACGCTGTGGCTGGTGTCGCTCGTGATCTTCGCGGCCACGCTGGCGCTGCCGGGAGACGCCGCGCAGGCGATCCTGGGTCGCGAGGCGACGCCCGAGCGCGTGGCGGCGCTGCGCGACCAGCTCAACCTCGACGAGCCCGTCGTCAGCCAGTACGTCAAGTGGCTCGGCGGCATCGTCACGGGTGACCTCGGGCAGTCCGCGGCCACGCAGGCGCCGGTCGGGGAGCTGCTCTCGAGCCGGGTCGGCAACTCCCTGTTCCTGGTGCTCATCTCCGCGCTGTTCGCGATCCCGCTCTCCATCCTGGTGGGCGTGTGGACGGCGATGCGCCGCGACCGCCCGGTCGACCACGTGGTCTCGACGACCTCGCTGATCCTCGCGTCCTTGCCCGAGTTCGTCATCGGGATCGCGCTCATCCTGCTGTTCGCGACCGGAGTCGTCCAGCTCTTCCCGGCCGTGTCGCTGCTGGGCCCCGATCAGCGCGCGTGGGACGACCCGAATGTGGTGGTGCTGCCGGCCGCGACGCTCGTCCTCGCCGTCGTCCCGTACGTCAGCCGGATCATGCGCGGCTCGATGGTGGAGGTGCTCGAGAGCGAATACGTGACCATGGCGGGGCTGAAGGGGCTGTCGAGGCGAACCGTGATCTGGCGCCATGCGGTGCCGAACGCGATCGTGCCCGCCATCCAGGTGATCGCCTTGCAGCTCGCCTACCTCGCGGGCGGCGTCGTGGTCGTCGAGTTCGTCTTCTCCTATCCGGGGATCGGGGCGGCCCTCGTGGAGGCGGTGGGCAACCGCGACATGCCCGTGGTGCAGGCGGTGGTGATGCTGGCCGCCGGCATCTACGTCGGCTTGAATTTGCTCGCGGACGTCGCGACGATCCTGGTGACCCCCAAGCTGCGGACGGCCGGGCGGTGAGCGACCAGACCGTGGATCGCGCCGTCGACGTCGCCCTCTCGGCGCCGCTTCCGCCGCCGGACGCGGCAGGGTCGCGCGGGCGGTTCTCGCTTCTCGCCGACGCGGCGCGGCTGACACGCACGCGGATCGGGCTCGCGATCGTTGGCGTCGTCGTGCTCGTCGCGCTCGGCGGGCCGCTCGTCGCGCCGCACTCGCCGACGGAGTTCGTGGCGATCCCGAACAGCGCGCCGTCGGGTGAGGCCCTGTTCGGAGCCGACGCGCTCGGGCGCGACGTGTGGAGCCGGTTCCTGCACGGCGGAAGCTCGGTGCTGTGGCTGGCGGTCGCGTCGACCGTGCTCGGGATGGTCGTGGGCGTCGCGGTCGGGCTGATCGCCGCCTACTCGCGCAACTGGCTCGACGACCTGCTGATGCGCACCAACGACGTCCTGCTCGCGTTCCCGCAGATCATCTTCGTGCTGCTCGCCGTCTCCGCGCTCGGGCCGCAGCTGTGGCTCATCGTGCTGACCGTCGGCCTGACGCACGCGCCCCGGGTCGCGCGCATCATGCGCGGCGCGGCGCTGGAGGTCGTCGAGCGCGACTTCATCAAGAGCGCCGAGGTCGTCGGCGAGAAGCGGTGGCGGATCGTCTTCGGGGAGCTGCTGCCCAACGTGACCAGCCCGCTGATGGTCGAGACGGGCCTGCGGATGACCTACTCGATCGCGCTCGTCGCCGGCATCAGCTTCCTCGGCTTCGGGCTGCAGCCGCCGACGGCCGACTGGGGCCTCATGATCAACGAGAACCGCCTCTCCATCACCGTCCAGGCGTGGGCCGTCATGCTGCCCGTGATCGCCATCGGACTGTTCACCGTGGGCACGAACCTGGTCACCGACGGGATCTCGCGCGCGCTCATCGGGCTCGACCGGAAGGCGTCGTCGTGAGCTCGCCGGTCGTCGCCGTATCCGACCTGCGCATCGACCTCGGAGGCTCGGGCAACGACATCGTCGCCGAGATCGACCTGAGCGTCGGCGCCGGCGAGGTGCTCGGCCTCGTCGGCGAGAGCGGCTCGGGCAAGACGACGGTCGGCATGGCGCTGCTCGGCCACGTGCGCGGCGGCGGGCGCCAGATCAGCGGAGCCGTGGTCATCGACGGGAGGGACCTGGCCGACCTGTCGGAGGCGGAGCTGCGTCGCCTGCGCGGCGGCGTCGTCTCCTACATCCCACAGGATCCCGGCACCTCGCTCAACCCGGCGCTGAGGGTCGGGATCCAGCTCACGGAGGTGCTGGACGCCCACGCGCGCGACCGGAGCGCCGAGCAGAAGCGAGAACGGGTGCGCGAGGCGCTCGAGGAGGTGGCGCTGCCCTCCGACGACCTCTTCCTGCGGCGCTACCCGCACCAGCTCTCCGGCGGTCAGCAGTAGCGCGTCGCGATCGCCATGGCGTTCGCCAACCGTCCGAAGGTGATCGTGTGCGACGAGCCGACCACCGGCCTGGACGTGACCACCCAGTCCCGGGTGCTCGAGACGATCCGCGACCTGTGCCGGAGCCATCAGGTGGCCGCCCTCTACGTCACGCACGACCTCGCCGTGGTGGCCGAGCTCGCCGACCGGGTGGCGGTCATGTACGCCGGGCGGATCGTCGAGAGCGGGCCGCGGGAGCGGATCTTCTCGGCGCCGCGCCATCCGTACACGCGCCGGCTGCTGCGAGCGGTTCCCGACATCGCCGGCAAGCGCACGGTGGTCGGCATCCCCGGTCGCTCGGCGCTGCCCGGCAGCCGGCCGGAGGGCTGCGCCTTCCACCCGCGCTGCACGCTCGCGACCGACGCATCGCGGACGCAGGCGCCGCCCGTCGCGGAGCTCGGCGGTGGCCATGCGGTGCGCTGCCACAACCACGAGGCTTCCGCGCGCCAGCCGCCGCCCGAAGGCGTGGGCCAGCTCGGCGCCCGGGCGATCGGCGAGGACGTCGTGCTCGCGGTCGACAACCTCGACGCCCACTACGGCGCCAGCCACGCCCTGTTCGGCATCGATCTCGCCGTGCACCGGCAGGAGTGCCTCGCGCTCGTCGGCGAGTCGGGCAGCGGCAAGACGACGCTCGCGCGCTCGGTGGCCGGCCTCCACAAGTCCTACACGGGCGAGGTGCGGCTGCACGGCGGGGTGCTCCAGCCCGCGGCGCGCAGTCGCACGCGCGAGGCACGCAAGGAGATCCAGTACGTCTTCCAGAACCCGTACGCGTCGCTCAACCCGAGGCGCACCATCGGGCAGACGATCGCGCGGCAACTGCAGCTCTTCTTCCCCGGCGCGCGCGCGGAGACCGGCCGCCGGGTCGCCGAGTGCCTGGAGCGCGTGGCGCTGTCGGCGAGCGCGGCCAGCCGCTTTCCGGATCAGCTCTCGGGCGGCGAGCGTCAGCGCGTCGCGATCGCGCGCGCGCTCGCCGCGGAGCCGTCCCTGCTCGTCTGCGACGAGGTCACGTCCGCCCTCGACGTCTCGGTCCAGGCGGCGATCATCGAGCTGCTGGGCGAGCTGCGCAAGGAGATGGGCCTCAGCCTGCTCTTCATCACGCACGACCTCGCGCTCATCCGAACCCTCGCCGATCGCGTGGTCGTCATGACCGAGGGGCGGATCGTCGAGCACGGCACCGTCACGAGCATCTTCACGGCGCCGGCCGCCGAGTACACGCGCAAGCTGCTGGCCAACACGCCCAGCATCGAGGTCGCGCTGGGGCACGCTCAAGCGCCCGCCGTGTGAACTGGGAGGTCTTCATCACGTGCGCCGTGACGGGTGCCGGGGCCACGACGGAGCGCAGCGACCGGGTTCCGGTCACGCCCGAGCAGATCGCCGACGCCGCGATCGAGGCCGCGCAGGCCGGCGCGGCGGTCGCCCACATCCACGTGCGCGACCCTCGCACCGGAGTCGGTGCCCGGGACGTGGAGCTCTATCGCGAGGTCGTCGAACGCGTGCGCGCCTCGCCGGTGGACGTCGTGCTCAACCTGACGGCCGGCATGGGCGGCGACCTCGTGCTGGGCGGCGCGGAGGCGCCCTTGCCGCCCGACCCGGCCCGCACGGACATGGCCGGCGCCGACGAGCGGCTCGCCCACGTGGAGGCGCTGCGGCCGGAGATCTGCACGCTGGACTGCGGCAGCATGAACTTCGCGGCCGGCGGCGACTACGTCATGGTCAACACGCCGGGAATGCTGCGGGCGATGGCCAGCCGCGTGCAGGCGCTGGGCGTGCGGCCGGAGCTCGAGGTCTTCGACACGGGGCAGCTCGTGCTGGTGCGCGAGCTGGTCCGCGACGGGCTCGTCGACGAGCCGGTGCTCGTGCAGCTGTGCACCGGGATCCCCTACGGCGCGCCGGACGACCCGGCGACGCTCCTGGCGATGGTGAACCGACTCCCGCCCGGAGCCGTCTTCTCGGCCTTCTCGATCAGCCGCATGCAGCTTCCGTTCGTGGCGATGGCGGCGCTGCTCGGCGGCAACGTGCGCGTCGGGCTCGAGGACAACGTCTTCCTCTCCAAGGGCGTGCCGGCGACCAACGGCCAGCTGGTGGAGCGGGCGGTGACGATCCTGGAGGCGATGAACGTCGGCGTGCTCGGTCCCGACGAGGTGCGCGCCAAGCTACGGCTGAAGCGGCCCGGTTGAGCGGAAAGGCGACGGTGGACGACCGGGGCGTCGGGCTTCTCGGCGGCGGGGTGATCGGCGGCGGCTGGGCGGCGCGCTTCCTGCTCAACGGGATCGACGTGCGTCTCTACGACCCGGACCCCGACGCGCCGAGGAAGGTCGGCGAGGTGCTCGAAAACGGTCGGCGCGCCCTGCGCCGGTCGATCCTCGCGCCGCTGCCCGCGGAGGGCGCGCTCACGCTGGTGGGGACTCCGGAGGAGGCCGCCGACGGTGTGGGCTTCGTCCAGGAGAGCGGTCCGGAGCGCGAGGACGTCAAGCGCGACCTGCTCGCGGCGGCGAGCCGTGCGGCGGCCGCGGACGTCGTGATCGCGTCCTCCACCTCGGGGCTCCTGCCGTCGCGACTCCAGGCGCGGATGCACCTTCCCGAGCGCTTCTGCGTAGGACATCCCTTCAACCCGGTGTACCTCTTGCCACTCGTGGAGGTCTGCGGCGGCGAACGCACCTCGGCGCAGACGCTGGAACGCGCGGCGACGGTCTATCGCTCGCTCGGCATGCACCCGCTCGTCCTGCGCAAGGAGATCGACGGCTTCGTCGCCGACCGCCTGCTCGAGGCGCTGTGGCGCGAGGCGCTGTGGCTCGTCGAGGACGACGTCGCGACGGTGGCGGAGATCGACGACGCGATCCGCTTCGGCGCGGGCCTGCGCTGGGCCGCGATGGGCACGTTCCTCACCTATCGGATCGCCGGAGGCGAGGCGGGCATGCGGCATTTCATGGCGCAGTTCGGGCCGGCCCTGCAATGGCCCTGGTCCCGGCTGACCGACGTGCCCGAGCTGAGCGACGAGCTGCTCGACAAGATCGTCGCGCAGTCCGACGCGCAGGCCGGCGACCGATCGGTCCGGGAGCTCGAGCGTCTCCGCGACGACTGCCTGGTGTCCGTCTTGCAGGCGCTCCGCGTGCATGGGGTCGGGGCCGGCGCCGTGCTCGGGGCCTACGAGCGCGAGCTCCTCGACGCCGGTCCCCAGCCGCTCGAGCCCCAGCTCGACGACCCGAGCCGGCCGCTGCGCCTGCACGAGGCCACGGTGGCGCCCGGGTGGATCGACTACAACGGCCACGCGCACGAGAGCCGCTACCTGCAGGTCTTCGGCGATGGGGCCGACGCCCTCTTCCGCACGCTCGGGATCGACGCGGCGTACCGGGCCGCGGGCGGTAGCTACTACACCGTGGAGACGCACCTGTCGCTGCTGCGCGAGACCGTCGCCGAGGAGCGCATCCATGTCCTGACCCAGGTCCTGGGGTTCGACGACAAGCGCCTGCACGCGTTCCACTGGCTCCACCGCTCCGCCGACGACGCGCTGCTGGCGACTGCCGAGCAGATGTACCTGCACGTGGACACGGCGGCGGGCCGGGCGAATGCGGCCTCTGACGTCGTTCTCGCACGCGTAGCGCGCATCGCCGGGGCGCACGCGGGGCTGCCGCGGCCGGAGGGGGCCGGGCGGAGCATCGGAGTGCGGGGCGCATGACGCTCGACGGCAGGAGTCGCCGGCCGGGGTTGACGAAGCGCGCCCGGGCCGTAGCATGCATTTCATGGAACAAGAGTTCCACCCGACGCCGGGCACCCAGAGCATCGATCGCGGCGCCCAGCTCCTGGCGCTCGTGCTGGAGTCCGACGCGCCGCGCGGGCTCGGTGAGCTCGCGGCGGACGCCGGGCTGCCGAAGAGCACCGCCTCGCGCCTGCTCGGAGCGCTGGAGCGCAACGGCCTCGTCGAGCAGGAGGGGCTGCGCGGCGCCTTCCGAGCCGGTCCGGTGATGGCGCGCTTCGCGGGCCGCGGGCTCTCCGTGCGCCGCCTGGTCGAGCTGGCCGAGCGCCCGATGGCGGCGCTGGCCGACGCCACCGGTGAGACGATCAACGTCGCGGTGGCGGGCCCCGTCGGCGTCGAGCATCTCGCGCAGATCGAGAGCCGCCACTATCTGGGCACGAGTCACTGGGTCGGACGCCGCGTGCCCTACCACTGCTCGGCCAACGGCAAGGTGCTGCTCGCGTTCCTCGCTCCCGGCGCCGTCGAGGGCCCGCTCGAGGCGCTCACTTCCCGCACCATCGTCGAGCCCGCGCTGCTCGCCGCCGAGCTGCGCGCGGTCTGCCGGGACGGGTTCGCCACCGCCGTCGACGAGCTGGAGCTCGGCCTCAGCGCCGTCGCCGCTCCCGTGCTCGACGAGTCCGGGCACGCGGTCGCCGCGCTCAGCGTCTCCGGCCCGACGCTCCGGCTCTCGCCGCGCCGCGTGGCCGAGCTGCGACCCATCGTCATCAAGCAGGCCAGGGCGCTCGGAGAGCAGCTCGGCCACCGTCCCGAGGGAGTGCACGCCGCATGACGCACGACGAGATCCTCACGCTCCTGTACGAGCAGACGCTCGTCGGCAACGCGCCCGCCGTCAAGGAGGGAGTCGAGCAGGGCCTTGCCGACGACCTCGAGCCCGAGCGCATGCTCTACGACGCGCTGATCCCGTCGCTGGAGGAGGTCGGCGCCCGCTTCGAGCGCGGCGACTACTTCGTGCCCGAGATGCTGATCGCCGCGCGCGCCATGCAGGGCGCGCTCGACATCCTGCGCCCGCTGCTGGCCGCATCGGGCGCGA
>Ga0136630_1000970_pt1 | contig 11521 bp, 15 predicted proteins | sample AntDrymUQ5682106_2_FD_105496 | JGI IMG/M metagenome (GOLD analysis project Ga0136630, IMG submission 105496) | Polar desert sand microbial communities from Dry Valleys, Antarctica - metaG UQ568 (21.06) | ecosystem: Environmental > Terrestrial > Soil > Desert | place: Antarctica: Dry Valley...
AAGTTGTACGTAGGACGACCGTCGGAGCGGACGAGCACCACGTCTTCGAGCTGCTCATTGGGGAACTCGATCCGTCCCTTGACGGCATCGTCCCAACCTGTGACGCCTTCCTCGGGCATCCGGAAGCGGATCGCACCGTCGTCCTCGTACGCCCTTCCCTCCTCGACGAGCCGTCGAGCCTCTGCCTGACAGCGCTCGATCTGATCGAGCTGGAAGGTGACGTCCCCGTCCCAGTCGATCCCGAGCCAGCGCAGCGAGCTCTGGATCTGGTCGACCGACTCGGCGACCTCCCGGCCCGTGTCGGTGTTCTCGATCCGCAGCAGGCAGTCCCCGCCGGATCCGCGCGCGAAGAGCCAGTTGAAGAGGAACGTGCGGACGCCGCCGATGTGGAGGAAGCCTGTCGGGCTCGGGGCCATGCGCACGCGAACGGCCGAGTCGCTCATGCCGCTAGCGTATCGGGGTGCTCTTCGGCGCCCACTGCGGTGGCGGGATCAAGCGAGCGCTCGAGCAGGCGATCGAGATCGGCGCCGACGCCGTGCAGCTCTTCGCCCAGAGCCCGCGGGCTTGGCGTTTCCCCGAGCACGCACCGGACGATCTCGCTCGCTTCCGGGCTCGCCGCGAGGAATCCGGGATCGCCTGCGTGCTCATCCATGCGCTCTACCTCTGCAACCTGGCGACGGCAGACGAGGTAATCCACCGCAAGAGTCGCGACACCATGCATTCGACCTTGGCTGCTGCGTGCGCGATCGGCGCGGATGGAGTCGTCTTCCACGTCGGCTCGCACCTCGGCGCCGGCTTCGACAGCGGTCTCGAGCGCTGCGTCCCCGTCGTTCGCGAGGTACTCGAAGGCTGCTCCGACACGACGTGGCTGCTCATCGAGAACTCGGCGGGCGCCGGCGGACGATCGGCCGCTCTCTCGACGAGCTGGCGGCGCTCGTGGACGCGCTCGACCGTCACCCGCGGCTCGGCGTCTGCCTCGACTCGTGCCACCTCTACGTCTCCGGTGTCGACGTTGGCGATCCTGCGGCGGTCGCGGCCGGCCTCGACGAGTTCGCGTCGCGCATCGGGCTCGACCGGCTTCGCGCGCTGCACGTAAACGACGCGGCCGCCCCACGCGGATCGAACCGGGATCGCCATGCGAACGTGCTGGAGGGCGAGCTCGGCGAACGGCTCGGCGCCTTCATCGCAGACCCGCGGGTGCAGGCGCTTCCCGCAGTGATGGAGACGCCTGGCCCGGAAGGACACGGCCCGGACGCGGCCGAGGTGCAGAAGCTGCGCGACCTGCACAAACGGTGGACACGGAAGCGACGCCGGTAGCACGAATGGGCGCGCTCGAGCAGCAGAGGCAGCTGCAGAGAGAAGCCGCAGCGGTTCTTGCCGACCTCGACGTGCTGCCGCGCCTCCGGGAGTTTGGACACCCTGTGCAGGTCGGTAGCGTGGCGCTCGGGCTGATGGTCGCCAGGGACATCGACCTGACCGTGCTCTGCCCCGCGCTCGACACCTCCGCGATCTTCGGCGCGGCCGCGGCACTCGCGTCGCATCCGCGCGTCCGCGAGCTCCTGCTCCGCGACGACACCGGCAGCTGGAACATCGACCCGGACTATCCCGACGGCATCCTCTGGCGCCCGCGCTACCGGAGCGTGGCCGGCGACGAGTGGACACTCGACATCTGGTTCATCCACGAGGACAGCCAGCAGTTCGACCTCGTCCATCTCGAGTCGCTGCCGCCGCGGCTGACCGACGAGAAGCGGCTCGCGATCCTGCGCATCAAGGAGGCGTGCCTCGGGCGTCCGTGGTACAGCAGCTACGGCATCTACGTCGCAGTTCTCGATCACGGCGTGCGCACGCCGGAGGGGTTCCGCACCTACGTGGAGGGTGGCTAACCGGGGGTGATCTGGGCGAAGACGCGGAAGCTCGGCCGCTCGCGCGGTACCTCGAAGAACTCTGGGTTCCGGCAGCCGAGCTCGTCGCTTCGGTTCTCGTAGCAGGTCGCGACCTCGACCTTGCACATCGGCAGCGGCGAGCCGGTGGCGCGGATGCCCCCGAACCCATCGCGTCGCGCCTCGGCCGCGCGCAGCAGGTCGAGGTCGATCTCGACGCCGTAGACGCGCTGCATGCAGCCGACGTAGGTGTGCCCCCAGGCCTCGTACGCGTAAACGAACGGACACGACCGTTCGAGGCACGCACCGGGGTAGACGACCTTGTCGCAGTGCACCTCGCAGCGGCGGCACTCGACCTCGTCCTGGGGACGGAGCGGAAGCTCGTTCGGTGCCGTGGAAGGGGCTGCCACAACCGGATTGTGGGTCTCCAGCTCGCACGCCGCAAGACTTGACATTTCAGGCGTTTTCAGGCAGTGCCCGCAGCCACCGCGATCGGTTCGCCGCCCATCGGCGAGGCCTGGATAGGGTACGGCCCGTGGTTCGCAGGATCCTCTTCACGTCGGTGGCGCTGGCGCCGCTCGTCATCCTCCTGCACTACACGCTCGACCTGGACGAGACGCTCGAGTTCGTCCTCTCGGCCGCCGCTCTGGTTCCGCTCGCCTGGCTCATCGGCGAGGCGACCGAGCACGCCGCGGAGCACACGGGTCCTGGCATCGGCGGCTTCCTCAACGCGACGTTCGGGAACGCGCCGGAGCTGATCATCGCGCTGCTCGCGGTGAACCAGGGACTGACGGAGGTCGTACGCGGCTCGCTCACGGGATCTGTGATCGGCAACCTGCTGCTCGTGCTCGGCTTCTCGCTCCTCTTCGGCGGGCGTGGTGAGATCGATCGGCAATCGAGCTTCATCGCGCTCGGGCTCGTCGCGCTGTCGGCACTCGTCTTCCTGATCCCGTCGATTCCCGGCTGGAGCGGCGATCCCGACCGCAGCTCGCTCGCCGACCTCTCGATCCCCGTGTCGATCGCGCTCCTCGTTGCCTATCTCGGGCTCACGTTCTACTCGCTCCGGAGGCACGCGACGATGCACATCGCGAGCGACGAGGAGATCCGGGGTTGGTCGCTGCGCGCAGCACTGCTCGTGCTCGGAGTCGCGACGGTGGTGACCGCGCTCGTCGCCGAGATCCTCGTTGGGACGCTCGAGGTCTTCTCCGAGGAGGTGGGCCTCTCGGAGTTCTTCGTAGCCGCTGTCATTGTTGCTATTGTAGGCAACGCTGCGGAGCACGGTGGCGCCGTCGTCGTCGCCGCCCGCGGCAAGATCAAGCTGGCCGCGGAGATCGCGCTCGCGTCGAGTGCTCAGGTCGCGGTGTTCCTCATCCCCGTCGTCGCCCTGCTCGCGCTGTTGATCGAGCCGGTCTCGCTCGCCTTTCGAGAGGTCGAGATCATCGCGCTCGTCATCTCCGTTGTCGTCTCCGCTGCGCTTCTCGCCGACGGGCACTCGAGCAGGCTGAAGGGCATCATCCTGATCACCGTCTACGTCGGCATTGCGGTCGCGTTCTTCCTCTCTGGCGAACGCTAGAACGTCGAGGCTGCGCGCGTGAGCGGGTACGTGGCGAAGTAGAGCTTCTGGATCGTGCCGTCTCCGTCGCGCACGATCCGCAGCAGCTCCCCCCGCTCGCGCCCCTCGATCGAGCGCCAGCGCTCGTCGTCGACCCGTTCGAAAGAGGACGTATCGCGCCCCGGCACGCCGTCGACGGCGCGTGCCTGCAGGCGGCCCTCGCGCCACGAGAACACGAGCTCGTTTCCCTCGGACCACCAGCGGCCGAGCAGCGGAAGCACGTCATCCGGCGGCTCGTCGCCCGGCTGCCAGAACTTCGGCTCCTGCGGCAGCGCCTCGATCGCCGCCCTCGCAAGCTCGAGCGCCAGGGCCTCGGGCCTGCCCCCCGCGCTCGTGTTCGTCAGCGCCGCCGCGCCGATCCCGGTCGTCCGGTTGACGACGAGCCCGGCCAAGTGTCCCGGCATCGCGCCGCCGTGTCCGACGAAGACGTGGTCGCCGGAGCGGTACAGCTCGAGCCCGGTTCCCCACGCGAGCGACCAGTGTTCGTGATCGACCATCGTGCGGACGTGCGACATCTCCTCGAGGGTCGACGCCGAGAGCACGCGGTCGTTGCCGTCGACGAGGAACGAGCCCCAGAGCGCGAGGTCGCCTACGGTCGACCAGAGCTTGCCGAGGGCGCCCGCACCCCCGAGATCGGGTTCCCGCTCGAGGCGCACGACGTCCGTATACGGCTCGACGAAGTAGCCGCGCGCGGCCGGCCGCTCGGCCTCCGCCGTCGTCCGGTCGAGCTCGAGCGGGAGGAGCACCCGCTCGCGCAGCGCTTCCTCCCACGTCCCGCCCGTCTTGCGGGCGACTACTTCGCCGAGGAGCGCGAAAGCGAGGTTGGAGTAGTGCCACCAGGTGCCCGGAACGAGAGGCTGCTCGGCGGCAGCGGTCTCCGCCACGAGCTGTTCGCGCGTCGGCGCCTGCAACGTCTCCCAGATCTCCCCCGGAGGTTCCCGCTGAAGGCCCGAAGCGTGGGCGAGCATGCGCGCAAGCGTCGGCCCGTGCGCACTCTCGGGGACGTGGTCGGTCAGCTGATCGTCGAGCGACAGCTCGCCTGCGTCCCGCAGTTGCAGCACGCAGACGGCGGTGAACGTCTTGGTGATCGAGCCGATGCGGTACTGGGTGTCGGGCGAGGCGACGACCTCCGCCTCCACGTCCGCGAGCCCGGCCGAGTCCTGCCACAGAATCTCGCCGCGCCGGAACACGGACGCCGAGACCGAGGGCAGACGCTGCTCCGACTGCGCCGTCCGCAGCTTCCGGCCAAGCTCCCGGTGCAGCGTCTCAGGCGCCGACACGCGCTCCGAGCGCGAGCGGGATCAGCTCGATCGCGCGCTCGACGTCTTCGTCGTCCACGTCGAGGTGAGTCACCGCTCGCAGAACGCCGGGATGGATCGTCGCCGAGAGGCCGACACCGTGCTCGGCCAGGAGCGCGGACGCATCGGCCTGCGAGAGCGGGCGCACGTCGAGCTGAACGAAGTTCGTCTCCACGCGATCCGGATCGACGATCAAGCCCGCGTCGGCGAGGCCGAGCGCGAGGCGCTTCGCCCGGTCGTGGTCGTCGGCAAGACGATCGACGTGGTGGTCGAAGGCGTAGACACCGGCAGCGGCGACGATGCCCGCCTGACGGAAGGCGCCGCCGAAAAGGTGCTTGAGCCGGCGCGCGCGTGCCATGGGCTCCGAGGCACCGGCGAGGAGCGCGCCGAGAGGGCAGCCGAGTCCCTTCGAGAGACACAGCGTGACAGTGTCGAAACGGCGGCCGATCGCCGCCGGCTCCTCCCCGCTCCCAACGGCCGCGTTGATGAGTCTGGCGCCGTCGAGGTGGAAGCGAAGATCGAGCTCGTCACACGTCTCCCGAAGCGTATCGATCTCCTCGAGCGGCCAGATTCGCCCACCGGACGCGTTGTGGGTGTTCTCGACCCACACGACCTTCGTGCGCGGCGAGTGAATTGCGGGAACGCGGTAGGCGGCCCGCACCTGCTCGGGCGTGAAGCGCCCGGCAACCCCGGGCAACCCACGCGTGACGACGCCGGAGTGCACAGCAGGGCCGCCGAGCTCAGAGATGAAGACGTGGCAGTTCTCCTCGCCGAGGAGCTCGTCGCCAGGCTCGGTGTGCAGGCGCAGAGCGATCTGGTTGGCCATCGTCGCCGTCGGCAGGAAGACGGCCTCCTCCTGCCCGAGCAGCACTGCCGCGCGCGCCTCGAGCTCGTTCACGGTCGGATCCTCCCGCTTCTGCTCGTCGCCGACGGCGGCCGCGGCGATCGCCGCGCGCATGCCGGCGGTGGGCCGCGTAGCGGTGTCGGAGCGCAGGTCGATCACCCACTGATTGTAGGAGTAGTTACTGTAGCCGATGTGCTACGATAGCTCGGTGGCCGACGTCTCAGTCCGCGAGCTCCGAAACCGCACCGCCGAGGTCCTGCGTCGCGTGGAAGGTGGAGAGCGGGTTCGCGTGACAGTCGACCGGCGACCGGTCGCAGAGCTGATCCCCCTACCGCGTCGCGCCGCCTGGCTCTCCAGAGCACGAGTTCTCGAGACGCTGGTTCAAGCAGATGCCGGCTTGCGCAGCGATCTCGCTCGCGCGCTTCCGGACACGATCGACGAGCTGTGAGGGCCGTTCTCGACACCTCGGTCTTCGTCGCCGACGAGGAAGGCCGGCGGCTCGACACCACTGCAATCCCGGACGAGGCCGCCGTCTCAGTGGTGACGCTCGCGGAGCTCGAGCTGGGCGTCCATCTGGCGACCTCGGACGAGACTCGAGCCGCTCGGCTGGCGACGCTGCGCGCGGTTCAATCGAGCTACGACGGCCTCCCGATCGACGGCGATGTCGCCTCCTCGTTTGCCCAACTGGTCGCAACCGCCCGAGCCGCAGGGCGCAAACCGAAGGTGCAGGACGCGTGGATCGCCGCCACGGCGCTCGCCCACGCTGCGGCGGTGCTCACGCAGGACAGCGACTTCGACGATTTTACCGGCATTCACGTCGTTCGGGTGTAGGTAGACGATGAGCGACATCGTGCGCTTGACGATCGTCCGCAACGAGCCGGAGGCCGATCTGCTCTGCGACCTGCTCCGCAGCGAAGGCATCCGCTGCATGCATCGCGTCACCGACCTCGGCGCCGGCTCGCTCGACGGTGTAGCGCCGATCGGGGCGCGCGAGGTGCTGGTGAACGAGGACGATCTCGAGCGCGCCCGCGAGTTGGCCGGCTCCCCGTAGCCTCCGCGGTCAGGCGCCGGCGGGCCAGTGCTCGACCGTGAGCTCCGGCATCGGGAAGTGCCTCGGGTTTCCTGTCGCGAGCCGGCCCCCGATCGTGGCCGCCGCCGCTGCGATGAGGCAGTCGCCTTGCGCGAGCGTCAAGCCGCGCGAACCGAACTCTCGTCGCCAAGATCCGGCCAGCCAGCCCTCATGCGCCCCGAGCGGAACCATTCGCATGCCTTCCACCAATCTCTCTGCGACCCGACGCTCCGGCTCCGCCCCGGTACCGCGCGCGATCTCGTCGACGTTCACGGCGCAGATGTGCGGTAGGTCTCCCACCGCCTTCAGCTTCTGGAGCCGCTGCCGAGCACCTCGATGACCGCGGAGCAGGTCGATCAACACGCTCGAGTCCAGCAGGACGGCAGCCATCAGCCGACTCGACGGGGATCGAGCCTTCGCTGCGCCGCGACCCACGCTGCCGGATCCTCGTCCCACTCGTGCCCGAAGGCCGGAATCGCTCCCACCGCCGACTCGATCAGCTCCCAGCGACGAGCGTCGTCGAGCTCGCGCCGCACCGCGCGTGCAATGAACGCGCTGCGACCACCGCGTCCGGCCCGCCTGTCGAGCTCGCGCACCGTTTCCTCGTCAAGTGTGATGTGCAACCTCATGCACACACGCTAGCACACGCTATCCTGCGGAGACATGGATCTCGCCTTGGTGGAGCAGCTGGTCGTTGAACGCAACGAGCCGTCCTTTCACGCCCGACAAGTCTGGGAGTGGGCCGCCCGCGGCGCCTCCGGCTACGAAGAGATGACGAACCTCCCGGCAAGGCTGCGCGCGGTGCTCGCAGACGAGGTGCCGTTCTCGACGCTCGAGCTCCAGGACGAGGCCCACTCTGCGGACGGCACGGTCAAGGCGCTCTTCCGCACGGCAGACCGGCACCCGGTGGAAGCGGTGTTGATGCGCTATCGCGACGGCCGGCGCTCCGTCTGCGTGTCCTCACAATCCGGGTGCCCACTCACCTGCAGCTTCTGCGCCACCGGTGCCATGCGCTTCGGCCGGAACCTGACCGCTTCCGAGATCCTCGACCAGGTGCTCCACTTCCGCCGGATCGAGCCGCTGGACCACCTCGTGTTCATGGGCATGGGCGAGCCGATGCTGAACCACGATCAGGTGCTGGCGGCGGCGCGACGTCTGCCGGACGTGGGCATCACCCACCGCCGCACGACGATCTCGACGGTCGGCTGGCTGCCTGGGCTCACGCGCTTCGTCGACGAGGTGGAGGAGCCGATCAGGCTCGCGCTCTCGCTGCACGCAGCCGACCCAGCCCTGCGGTCGCAGCTCATGCCGGTCAACGCTCGCTATCCCCTGGCCGACGTGCTGGCGGAGTGCCGGCGCTACTTCGAGCTGCGCCACCGCAAGGTCTTCGTCGAGTACGTCATGCTGGCCGGCGTCAACGACTCGCCGGTGCAGGCACGCGAGCTCGCCGAGCTGCTCCATCGCGACATGTTCAAGGTGAACCTGATCCCGTACAACCCAACGGGGTTGTACGACGGCTCGTCCCGCGACGCGATCGCCGCCTTCAAGCACGTCCTCGACCGCGCGCGCCTGCCGTCGACCGTGCGGCTCACGCGCGGCCGGGACATCGCGGCCGCGTGCGGGCAGCTGGCGGCAACGCGCTAGAGCAACCGTCCGCACGTTTGGTGCGTACGCCGGCGCGTGCCCTGGCAGCATCGGGAAGTGGCGGATGTCCGTCGTCGCAGCTCGGCCTCCCCCTCGTGGCACTGTCGCGACGATCAGATAGTCGACTCGTCGATTCCGAGGTGCGCGCCCCGATACAGCATGGCGAGGGCGCCCCACGCGAGCGGACGCTAGTCCGGCCAGACGTCGGTCTCGGGATGCAGGTCGTACGCGCCCCCGCTCCGGCACTGCCCCGAGTGGTACGCACCGTCGGCCGCGATCGCGTCACGCGCGGCCACGAAGTCCGCGATCGCGCGCGCGCCGATCGGTCGCACGCCGAGACGGAGCGCCACGAGCTCGGACGACTGCACGGCATAGCACTGCGTCTGCGCCTCGTTCGTGACGCCACGCAGGTGCCACGACTCGTGCGCGAGCGTGATGATCCCCGCCACCAGGTCGTAGGTCTCCTCCCGACAGATCGTCCGAAGGCAGGAGAACTCGTGTGGCTCCTCGGCGCGCCAGACCCGCTCGAGGCTCGCGCACGTGGCCGCGGAGAGATGGGTGTTGTCGGCCGGTCGCCCATTCGCGTCGAAGTCGACCCAGCCGGCGTTCGGCGTGATCTCGACGAGCCGCGCCAGGAAGCCGGGGCAGTCGACGTCCACCTGGCGCTGCGCGACCTCTGTCGCCACGAGCGCGAGCCGCCGCTCGTTCTGCTCGCGGCGCAGCACCTGCCAGCCGCCTAAGGCCAGGACCAGCGCGAGCAGGACGAGGGCGGACCGCACCCTCCACGTATCGGCTCGATCCGGCCGAGGATTAGAAGCGCTTAGCCGGAGCTGGGTGCGACCCGCAGGGCGCGCGCCGCCCACGGGGGCAGCCACCAGTTCCAGCGGCCCATCAGGCGCATGATCGAGGGCACGAGCAAGGCCCTGATCACGGTCGCGTCGAAGATGATCCCCGCCGCGAGGCCGATGCCGAACTGCTTGATGTCGGTGCCGGGGCTCGTCGAGAGCACGAAGAACGCGAACATGAGGACGAGCGCGGCGCTCGTCACGAGCTTGTCGGTGCGGGCAAGACCGAGCGACACGGCGCGGACGGTGTCGCCGGTCTCGTCGTAGGCCTCACGCATGCGGGTGAGCATGAAGACCTCGTAGTCCATCGAGAGGCCGTAGAGGAACGCGAAGATCATCAGCGGGATCCAGGAGATGATCGAGTCGGTCGCGGGAACGCCCCAGATCGCCTCGCTGCCATTTCCCTTCTGGAAGATGAAGACGATGATCCCATAGGCCGCGCCGAGCGAGACCAGGTTCAGGATCACGGCCTTCAGCGGCAGCAGCACCGACCGGAAGGCGCGCATCAGCAGCAGGTAGGTGAGCACGATCACGAAGAGGAGGACATAGGGGAAGTTGCCGTAGACGGCGTCGATGAACTCCTCCTCCTCGGTCGGTATGCCCGCGAGGGTCAGTTGGGTTCCACCGCCGAACTCGCTCTCAGCGGCGGGCAATATGTCGTTCCGGAGGACGTCGACGGTCTCCTTCGTCTCCTTGCTAGAGCCGTCCGTGGTCGAGTACGCCTCGACCAACGCGATCTTCCTCGTCCGCGCGTTGGGGGGCGCGACTGCGCCGGCGATCCCGTCGTTCTCCTCGACCGCCCTCTCGACCTCTTCGATCTGGGCCAGCGTGGCGTTACCCTCGACGACGACCTGGAACGGCTTCATCACCCCCAGGGTGATGCCGGCGTCCGTCAAGACCTGGGTCGCCTCGTGCGCCGGCCCGCCACCCGGAAGGTCCTGCGCCTGCGCGTCGGCCGGGTTGAGCTGCAGGCCGTAGAAGAGCAGCAGCGCCACGACGGCCAGGCCGGAGGCTGCCACCGCGGCCGGCCGGCGCATCACCGTCCGCGCCCAGCGGTTCCAGAAGCCCTTCTCGGGATCATCGCTCCCCTCGACCAGGCGTCGCGGCAGCACGCGGAGGCTGTTGATCCGCGGGCCGAGGGTGTAGAGCAGGGCCGGCAGCAGCGTGATCGCGGTCAGCACCGAAACGGCCGGGATCAGCATGCCGCCAATCCCGATCGAGCGGATGAACGGCAGCGGCAGGATGATCATGCTGAGCAGGCCAACCGCGACGGTCGAGCCGGAGACGATCACGGAACGGCCCGCATGGCGCATCGTCTCCACGAGCGCCGCCTCACGCTCCGCGCCGTGCCTGAGCTCCTCGCGGAAGCGGAAGATCATCAGCAGGGCGTAGTCGATCGCCACTCCGAGCCCGATCAACGCGACGAGGAACTGCACGATGATCGAGACGTCCGTGACGTAGGTGAGGATCCAGATCAGCGTGAACGTGTTGAGAATCGAGACGAGCGCGATCAGCAGCGGTATCGCGATCGCGGGCAAGGTGCCGAAGGTGAAGAGCAGGATCACGAGCGCTCCGGCTCCGCCGATGAGCGCCTCGATCAGAACGCTGGGCGGCTCCGATCCCTCGCTGCCCTCGCTCGCTTCGCCGTACAGAGCGTCGATTCCCGTGACGTAGCCGTCGACGCCCGGCGGCAGCGCCGCCTCGAGCGCGTCCGATGTAGGCGTGAGATCGACCCCCTCGAAACTCGCCTGGCCGGCCGCGTAGACGTTGGCGAACGTGACGTGCCGGTCGTCCGAGACGAAGACCTCGTCCTGGGTGTTGAAGAACGAGCTGACGCGCGAGCCGGGGTTTGCAGCCGCGGCGCGCTGGATCGCGCGCTCGACCCCGGCCACCTCCGTGACGTCGCCGTCAGCACGCATGACGAGCACGAACGGGAACAACTCACCGCTCCCGAGCTCCTGAACTGCGCGCTGATTCGCCTCGTACCCATCGGCACCGGGGATCGAGAAGTCCTCGAGCCAGCGATCCGCAAGCTGTCCTGCCGAGAAGGCGCCGAACAGCGTCAGCGCGATCCAGACGCCGATGATGACGAAGCGACGGCGAGCGACGAAGTGGGCGAGGCGTTCCACGGCGCAAAACTACCGATTCTTGCGGTTGCCAGGTGAATGCAGTCTGGCCTCGATCTCTTCGATCCGAGCGAGGGTTCGCTGCATCCAGCCGCGGGCACGGAAGCGCTCGCCGATGGCGTCTTCGAAGAGCCGCGCGCGCTCCAGCAGCACCGCCTTCAACTCCTCCCGCTCGTCCTGGTCGAGCTCGCCGGAGAGGCGGC